>Ga0185299_10006316_pt1 | contig 12646 bp, 13 predicted proteins | sample PaiPotPPA55metaG_FD_128002 | JGI IMG/M metagenome (GOLD analysis project Ga0185299, IMG submission 128002) | Iron sulfur acid spring bacterial and archeal communities from Banff, Canada, to study Microbial Dark Matter (Phase II) - Paint Pots PPA... ...
CGCGACCAATGTACAGTTCGACTGGGACGAGCCGGCCGAACGCTCGGTGCACTTCGAAGTCGACCAGACCAAGGCGCGCCAGCTCAATATCTCGTCGCGGGATATCGAGAACTATCTGCAGATGTCGCTCACCGGCTTCACGATCACGCAGTTCCGCGAGCGCGACAAGCTGATAGGGGTCGACCTGCGCGCGCCGGAGCGCGACCGCGTCGATCCGTCGCAGATCGAACGTATGGCGATCCCGTCGCAGGACGGCACGGCCGTGCCGCTCTCGGCGCTCGGCCGTTTCACCTATGGACTGGAATATGGCGTCGTATGGGAACGCGATCGGCAGCCGACCATCACGGTGCAATCGGACGTGCAGCACCATGCGCAGGGGATCGATGTGACCACGCGTATCGACAAGGCGCTTGCCACGCTGCGCCGGAGCCTGCCGGCGGGATACCGTGTCGAGATCGGCGGCGCCGTCGAGGAGAACGCGAAGGCGCAGGGTTCGATCAATGCGCAGATGCCGCTGCTGGCGGTCGCCGTGCTGGTATTCTTGATGATTCAGCTACAGAGCTTCAGCCGCGTAATGATGGTAGTGCTCACCGCTCCGCTCGGATTGATCGGCGTGGTGATCGCGCTGCTGCTGTTTCGCATGCCGTTCGGATTCGTGGCCATGCTCGGGACGATCGCGATGTTCGGGATCATCATGCGCAATTCGGTGATCCTCGTTGACCAGATCGAACAGGACATCCATCTGGGACACAGTCGTATCGACGCGGTGATCGGCGCGACGGTCCGGAGATTTCGTCCTATTACGCTGACCGCGGCGGCGGCGGTTCTCGCGCTCATTCCCCTGCTGCGCAGTAATTTTTTCGGTCCCATGGCGACTGCGCTGATGGGCGGCATCACGGTGGCAACCGTGCTGACGCTGTTCTATCTGCCGGCGCTGTATGCCTTGTGGTTCCGGGTGCGGCGGGATGAGGCGCCGCGGGAGGTAACGCAATGATGGCGAGAATGAATCGAGCGGGATATCTAGCGGGAAACCTGAAGCGGCCGGCGTTGGCGGCGCTCACTTTGACCGTGGCCGCGTGCGGCGTGTTCGGGCCGGATCGCGAGCCGCCCAAAATGCCGTCGCCTGCGCACTATGCAGTGGACGCGCAGCCTGCGCAGCTGCCCCTCGCCGATGGCGTAGCGCAGCAGCTGGATACCGGCACGCGTCCCTTCCCGAAGTGGTGGACGATGTATCAGTCGGATGCCCTCAATGCGTTGGTCGACGAGGGGCTCGCCAAGAGTCCCTCGCTGGCTGCAGCGCAGAGCACGCTCAAGGCTGCGCGCGAAGGCCTGCGCTCGCAGATCGGACAAAACATGCTGCCGAGCGTCGACGTGGGCTTCAGCCCGACGCGCCAACGGGCGCTCGGTCTGCCCGTGTTGTCGCGGCAAACTTTCATCTATAACGTCTTCGCCGCGGAAGTGCAGACCTCGTATACCTTCGATTTCTTCGGTGCGGCCGTGCTCGCCGACCGTGCCCTGGCCCGGCAAATTCAGCAGCAGGCCTACCAGCTCGAGTCGACCCAGCGCGCGCTCGCCGCGAACATCGTCCTGGCGACGATCAATGCCGCCTCTCTGCAGGAACAGGTAACTGCAACCGAACAACTGGTGGCGCTCGGTGAGCATCGCGCCAGTCAAACGGCTGATCGCTACCGGCTCGGCAGCGCATCGCGCGACGACATGCTGGCCGCGGAACAGGACGCCGCCAACGCGGCAGCGACGCTGCCGGCATTACGGGCGCAGGCGGCTGCGGTGCGCCACGCGCAGGCTGTATTGTTGGGCCGTACGCCGGATCAGGCGCCCGAGCCTTTGACCCTGGACGCGCTGCATCTTCCGGATCGCATCCCCGTTTCGCTCCCGTCCGATCTGCTGCATCAGCGGCCCGACATTCTGGCGGCCGAAGCGGCCGTGCGTGCAACGGCCGATGCCGCCGGCGCGGCCACCGCGTCCATGTTTCCGTCGCTGACTCTGTCAGCAGCGTATGGGCGTGGGGGCTTCGACTGGTCGACCTTCACGTCGCCCGCCGGCGCGATTTGGAGCGTCGGCGCGTCGCTGACTCAGCCCCTATTCCACGGCGGCGCGCTGGTCGCCCGCAAGCATCAGTACGAAGCGACTTACGATGCAGCCGTGGCGCAATACAAGCAGACCGTGCTGGCGGCTTTCCAAAATGTCGCGGATACCCTGGTATCGCTCGATGAGGATGCGAACACGCTGGTTCAGGCGCAGCGCGCCGCGGCCGCAGCATACTCCACACAGCGCGATACCGAATCGCGGTACCGGCTGGGGGCTACCCCGTTCTATGCGACGCTGACGGCAGGACAGCAGTATCAGAGCGCGAATGTGCAGTACGTTCGCGCGCGCGCGGCACGGCTTGCCGATACCGCCGCATTGTTCGAGTCCATGGGTGACCCGCCGGTGGCGCAGCAGAAGGACCTGCAGAGACTATCCGGTCAGCTGTTCCCGGCGCGGCGGTGAGCCTCCGCCGGGGGACACCGTGAAGTTCCGCGCCGCATTTCGCTTATGATCGTAGTTAGATGAAACTTACCAGCTTCACCGCTAGTACCGAGCGATTCGACGTGTTGAAGATTACAACAGTGTGAAGCGTCAAAATAACAATATCCCATGCTCGCCGACGCCATCGTAGTCGTTCATTTCCTGATTGTGCTGTTCGTACTCGCGGGCGTGCCGCTCGTCTACCTAGGAGTCGTGCTGCACTGGGCCTGGGTTAGACGCTCGCACTGGCGACTCCTACACCTCAGCGCCATTTTGTTCATAGCCGCCGAATCAGTCCTGGGGATCGCCTGTCCGCTGACAGTATGGGAGTACGACCTGCGCGGCCAGCAATCCACCCACGGCTTCGTTGAGCGTTGGGTCGACGGGATCCTGTTCTACGACGCACCGCCGTGGGTGTTTACCGTCGCCTACGTCGCGTTTGCCGCGCTCGTCCTCGTCACCTGGATCGTAGTGCCACCGACTGGGGCAAAGGGCACGACGGACAAGACATGACCGATCTTTGTCTGCTTCTGCCGACGATAAAGCCACAGTAGCGGTGCCATCAGCAGCCCTCCCGGCACGACGAGTGCCATGATCAGGTACGGCGCGACACTTCTGAGCTTTGCGACGGCGGCTGCAAGCATGGCCTTACGCCAGCATGGCAAGTTGCAGTACCAGCACGGAAACTCCGGTCGCCGCGACGGCCAGTAGGCTTTGCCCGAGCCGGGCAAAAACCTCGAGTTGAGTGGACATGTGCTTAACTCCGTTGGTTGAATCGTTCCGGGAGTAGATTGCGCCTCTCGCCAATTCACAACAAACGGAATACCTGACAGCTTGTTAAGTAAACCTTAACGGATCTCTCCGACGCGAAATGTTAGGATAGCGCGTCTTTTCAAGGTGCCCTATGCTGCTATACGTCGACTCGAATGTTGCCAGTCCCTATGCGCTGGTCGCGTACGTCGGCCTGCTCGAGAAAGGCTTGACCTTCGATATCAAACCCCTCGAGTTATTCGCCAACGCTCAGAAGGAAAGCGCTTTCGCCTCGACTTCGATCACCCGGCGAGTCCCGACGCTCATACACGATAATTTCGCTTTGTCCGAATCCTCGGCGATCTGCGAGTACATCGACGAGAATTTCGACGGCACACGGCTTTATCCGATGGGATTGCGCGACCGGGCGCGAGCTCGCCAGGTTCAAGCATGGGTGCGCAGCGATCTCATGCCGATTCGCGACGAGCGACCGACATTCGTTGTTTTCTGCGGCGCGCGTAGACCAGCCCTCTCTGCGCAAGCGACTGAAGCGACTCACAAACTATTTGCGGCGGCTCTTCAGTTGCTCGAGGGCCGCACTGAGTATCTATTCGGCGATTGGTCGATTGCGGACGTGGACTTGGCGATGATGCTGCAGCGCTTGGTGGCGCACGGCGATCCGGTGCCTCAGAAACTCGTCGACTATGCCAACCATCAATGGCGCCGACCTTCCGTACAGCAGTGGATCAGCCATCCGCGACCTCCCCTCACCGAGTACTGATTGGCGATAGGCAATCCGCTGCTTCGAACCCCTGCGACGAAGATCCTCATGAAGCGCATCTTTCTTTGGGCGTTGGCCCTCGTAATCCTAGTCGCCATCGCTGCCACGGTGCGCTGGCGTGTGAGCAGTCGCACACAATAACGGTAAGTTACCCAAGGCGCCTGGCACAGGCCGTTATCTAACTCACAGACTTCGACCACTTGCGGTGAGAGAGTCACCCATACCATGCTGTGGATCCTGATCTCGCTGTTTTTCTGCTGGTGCGCTTTCCGCGAAATTCGCGGCAGCTTCGTCGCTCCGCGGGGCTACGATTTTCCCCAGCCGGTATCGAAAACCTATCTTGCTATAGTACTGGGTCTCGCCGTGTTGTTTGCGTGGCCCACCGTGCATCGCTGGTATTTTCAATGGTTCTTGTCGGTGAAAGCCACTGAACTCGCCGACAACCATCGCGCCAAGGTTCACTGCAACACCACGCTCGACACGATGCTCGACCCTGCGATGCTCGCCGCCGGTCACGCCAATCCGCGAACCGGTGAAATCGGCATCCAAAAGCCGTGGTGCGGTACCTTGATGTCTTATCTAGCTCACCCGGCCCGCGCGACCGACCTGGAAATCCAGAGCCTGAACATATTCACTCACGAGAGCATGCACGTACGCGGCGAGATGAACGAGGCATTGACCGAGTGCGAGGCCGTGCAGCGCAACTACCGCGCGGCCAAGCTCCTCGGCGTTCCTGACGGAATAGCAAAACAAAACGCACTCGACTACTACAACAACGCCTACCAGCGGCGCGCAAAGATAGGCGGATTGGCGGGCGAGTACTACTCGGAACAGTGTGCCCCGGGCAAAGCCATGGACGAGCATTTGAGCGATTCCACTTGGTCACCGTAGAACCGGTTACGTTTGACGACGGCAAGGCGCCGTTGAATCATAGTGTTGAACCGTCTGGGGTCGCGTTAACAAGAAACGATCGTCCCCGGGCCAGTTTCCGGTCGATGCCCCCAACCAGGTCACGGCCCTCGAAGGTCTCCGCGTCGCCTGATCCGAAGGAATCATATGCAGTTTAGCCATTTCGACCTTAATCTGCTGCGATCGCTCGACGCGCTGCTCGCCGAGCGAAACGTAACGCGCGCATCAGAACGACTCTTCGTGACACAACAGGCGATGAGCGGTGCACTGCGACGTCTTCGCGAACATTTCGAGAATGAACTGCTTGTGCGGATCGGCCGGCAGATGGAACTCACACCTCTCGCTCGTTCCCTGGCGCTCCCGGTGCGCGAAGCGCTGCTGAAAGCGGAGACCGCCCTCAACACCCAGCCAAGCTTCGATCCCGCGACGGCGAAAGGCGCAGTGCGTGTCGCTATGTCCGACTATACCTCGCTGGTCTTACTCCCCAGACTCATGCGGATCCTGGCTGCCGAGGCACCAAACTTTACCGTGCAGGTCGAGGCGTACAGTGAGCTCAGTTTCCGTCGGTTGGACAGTGGAGATCTCGATATTTGCGTCACCGTCAGCGACCGAAACTTGTACCGCGACTATTTTCCGAGCGACGACATTCGCGCCGAAGCCCTATTCCATGATGATTTCGTCTGCGTTGTTGACCGCCGTCATCCGGCCGCTACGAAAATGTCGTTAAAAACGTATCGGTTAGCACAGCACAATGTGGTGCGGTTCGGCCCGGGGATACGGACGCTGGTCGAGCGAGGCTGGGAGCAGATCGGGTTCGATGCACATATTGCAGCGACTGCGCCAAGCTTTGCCACTCTGATCTACATGCTGCCCGGAACTCAGTTGGTGGCGACAGCGCAGCGCCGGCTCGCTAAGGTGCTCGCGGCACCCCTTCGATTGCGAGTCCTAAAATGTCCTATCGCGCTTGAATCACTCCGCGAGGATCTGATGTGGCACGCCCGCAATGATGCGGATCCCGCCCATATCTATCTGAGAGAGGCGTTCCGGAAGGCAGCAGAAAGACTGGACGCCAAACGCTAACCACAATCGACAATTGTGGCAGCCAACTTCAGATGTGATTTCCCAACCCTTGGGCGATGCCACAGACTCCCCGCTGAATAAAGGTCAGTAGCGATAAGTTGCAGCGGGAGGGTGAGGAGCTGTCGCCGCTGAGCCGTGCACCGTCGACGCAACACGGATCGCTTGGACGCACGAACGAGCAACATCCAACACTAGCTGTGAATGCACAATGGCCATACTAGGAATTGAATGCCTGATCTACGGTGTCGGGGACGTAGAGAAATCCTGTAGATTCTTCGAAGATTTCGGTCTTCGACGGGCTGAGTCTGCAGCCGACGTTGGCAGGTTCGATCTGCCCGAAGGTTCGCACGTCCTGGTACGCCATCGCGACGATCCCGCCTTGCCAAAATCGTCGTTAGTGGGCGACGGCGTCCGCGAGGTGATCTGGGGTGTCGACACAGAGGCAGCCCTCGAAGTCCTCGTCGCTGGCCTGTCGACGGACCGCAAAGTGAAGCGCGATGGGGACGGTACGGCGCGCTTCGTCACCGACTTCGGCTTAGCCATGGGCATCAGGCTCTGGGTGAAGAAGCCCGTTCTCAGCGCACCCGACCCATTGAACGCACCCGGCAGCGTCCGACGTCTTAACCAGCAGCGCAAATGGCGACTGAGGGCGTACCCCAAAGCCATCGCTCATGTCGTTTTCGCCGTTCCCGATTACCAGGCCGGCTACGCCTTCATGCGCGACCGGCTCGGCTTCCGCCTGTCCGACAACCAGCGCGGCTTCGGGATGTATCTGCGCGCGGATGGCGCCAACAATCATCACAACCTGTTGCTGCTGAACGCCACTGCACCGTTTCCGGGCATGGACGGGATGCACCGCTTCAATCACGCCAATTTCGCGGTCGAGGACATCGACGAAATCATGGTGGGTGCTAATCACATGGTGCGCTGTGGCTGGGAACCATCGCATCTCGGGCTTGGTCGCCATCGAATCGACTCCGCACTGTTCTACTACATCCCCTGTCCGGCGGGCGGAGAAGCAGAGTATGGCGCCGACGCCGACTACGTAGATGACGGCTGGGTGCCGCGGGACTGGCACACGCCGCTCTTCGCCTATGCGCATTACGTTCACAATCTGCCGCCCTTCCTGATGAAGCCGCCGGCCTGGGATTTCAGTCACATCACGGGTATCGAGCCATCCAAGGGCGATCACTGATGCCCGCCGTTTCGAAGGTTCTAGTGGTCGGCGGCGGCATTGGCGGACTCACGGCCGCCGTCGCGCTGCGGCGGCAGGGGATTGCGGTCGACCTCATCGAGATCAAGCCTGACCTCAGCGTTTATGGCGTCGGCATCATTCAGCCGAATAACACCTTGCGCGCGCTCAGCCAGATAGGGCTCGCTCAATCGTGCATCGCGCTCGGAGCGCCTTTCCCCGGCTGGCGCATTCACGATGTGGCGGGCAAGTACCTTTTCGATGCGCCGGCAACCGATAGCGCCGCCCCTGGGATGCCGCCCATAAACGGCATCACCCGGCCACTATTCCACAAGGTTCTGAGCGAAGCGGCCCTCGACGCCGGCGCGGCGATCCGACTGGGGAGCAGTCTCGCCGACATCGAGGATCGCGGCGCACAGGTGCATGTGCGCTTCAGAAATGGCAGCGAGGCGGACTATGATTTCGTCATCGGCTGCGACGGAGTCTACTCCGACACGCGACGGCGCCTGTTCGGCGACTCGGTGAAGCCACTGTACGCGGGCCAATGCGTCTGGCGCTACAACCTTAGCCGACCCGCCAAGATCGAGTGGGGTCAGCTCTATTTCGGGCCCGACAGCAAGGTCGGCCTCGTACCGCTCTCGCCGACGCTGATGTACATGTTCATCGTCACCACCGAGCCTGAGAATGCGCGCTATCCCACGTCTAATCTTGCCCGGATGATGCGCGAACGCCTCTCGGCGTATACCGGCTTTATTGCCGAGCTGCGTGAGCAGATCGTCGATCCGGCCGGCGTGGTATTCAAGCCGCTCGAAAATGTGCTGTTGCCGCCGCCCTGGGTGAAGGGCCGCGCGATCATCATCGGCGACGCCGCGCACGCGACGACGCCTCATCTCGCGCAGGGCGCGGCAATGGCGATCGAGGATGCTGTGCTGCTCGGCGAACTGCTGGGCCGTGACGGACTACTCGAATCGCTGCTCGAGGAATTCATGGCCCGGCGGTTCGAGCGCGCACGCTTCGTGATCGAGAGTTCGCGTCAAATCTCTGCATGGGAACAAGAGCAATGGCGGGGAATCAAGAATCCGGAGGCGCGCCCCGGCGAGCTGCTGCGCGAGGCTACATTGGCGTTGATGGAACCCTATTGATGAGAAACAAGGTCATCATCAGTTGCGCAGTGACCGGCTCGGCCCATACGCCGAGCATGTCGGATGCGTTGCCGGTCACGCCCGAGGAAATCGCGGAGCAGGCGATCGAGGCGGCTGAAGCAGGCGCTGCCGTCCTTCATCTGCACGCACGCGTCCCCGAGGATGGGCGACCGACCGGCGATCCGGCCGTCTATGGCCGTTTTCTGCCGGTTATTCGTCGGGCGACCGACGCGGTGGTGAATATCACCACCGGTGGCTCTGCGACGATGTCGGTCAAGGATAGGCTCGCTGCCGCCGAAAAATTCAAGCCCGAGATGTGCTCACTCAACATGGGCTCGATCAACTTTGCCTTCTTCCCCGCCGCCAAGCGAATCAAACAATGGAAGCATGACTGGGAGGAGGCCTATGTCGTCAACTCCGAGGACTATGTCTTCCGCAACACCTTCCGCGACATCGCTTACATACTGGGGTCGCTGAGTGACGCCGGCACGCGGTTCGAGCACGAATGCTACGATGTCGGCCATCTCTACAATCTGGCGCATTTCCTCGAGCGCGGGCTCGTGAAGCCCCCGTTCTTCGTTCAGATGATCTTTGGTATCCTCGGTGGTATCGGTCCCGATCTCGAGAATCTCATGTTCATGCACGAGACCGCTGACCGGCTGTTCGGGCGCGATGCGTATCGCTGGTCGGTGCTTGCCGCCGGGCGCCACCAAATGCCGTTCCTGACACAGGCGGGGCTGATGGGTGGTCATGTTCGCGTGGGGCTGGAGGACAGCCTGTTCATTAACCGCGGCGAACTCGCCGTCTCCAATGCTCAACAGGTCGACAAGATCGTCCGCATTCTGGCCGAGATGGGACGGGAACCAGCCACCCCGGCTGAAGCGCGCGAAATGCTTGCCCTAAAGGGCGGTGATAGGGTGGAGTTCTGACTGTGGCACGCCGCATCGTCGAACTGTCGAGGACACCGCATTTCGCATCATTGAGAGTATAGAAATGCCGATGTTCACCCTTCATTTCGCGCCTGATACTTGTGCCCGCGTGCCACTGATCGCGCTGGAGGAGATCGGTTGCCCCTACAGAATCGAGATCGTCGCCTTCGCGAAGGGACAGCATCGCTCGCCAGAATATCTGGCGCTTAACCCCAAGGGGAAGGTTCCGACTTTGATCGTGGACGGGCGCCCCCTCTCCGAGAATGTCGCCATTCTCTCTTGGCTTGCGCAGACGTTTCCGGGGGCGGGGCTCCTGCCGAGGGTCACCAGTGATTTCGAACAGGCGCTTATTCTGTCGGATCTCGCCTTCTGCGCCTCCGGGTTGCACCCGATCGTAACGAGGCTCCGCATCCCACAATTCTTCTGTGATGCGCCCGAGGGTCAGACGCGGGTATTCGAGATGGCTGAAGTTGCCATGCGGCCCAACTTCGCCATCATCGACCAGCGGCTAGCGAAAGGCGAGTGGTGGTACGGTGACCGCTGGTCGATCGTTGACGCCTATATCAACTGGGTGTGGTTCCGCGTCGCCGGTACCGCGTTCGACCTTACCGACTTCCCGAACTTCGGACGCCACGATGCAAGTCTAAAGGCGCGACCGTCGGTTCAGCGCGCACTCGCCGTCAATCAAGAGGTAGCCGACAAGCTTGCGGCGCTGGGCTTGGCAATCAAGTTCAGCGGAGCCGGCGCCGTCGGGGCGCCGAAAACCTAAGGGAATGCCCGAGTTTGACTTTGACCTATTTGTAATCGGTGCGGGATCGGGCGGCGTGCGCGCGTCGCGCGTCGCCGCCGGTCACGGCGCCCGGGTCGGGATAGCGGAGGAATATCGGGTCGGCGGCACCTGCGTCATCCGGGGTTGCGTGCCCAAGAAGCTGCTCGTCTATGGCGCACATTTCGCCGAGGACCTGAAGGACGCCCGTCGCTTTGGGTGGAAGGTGCCTGAGTTTGATTTCGACTGGGCCACACTACGCGACAATGTACTGGCCGACGTCGACAGACTGAACAAGGCCTATGAAAGCACGCTCAATACCCATAAGGTCGAAGTCGTTCCTGAGCGCGGAACGATCACTGGCCCCCATAGCGTGAGACTGGCGTCGGGCCGCACAGTGACGGCGAAAGTCATTCTGGTCGCAACGGGCGCTCGGCCGAGAGTCCCAGAAGTGGAGGGCGCCGAGTACGGCATCACCTCCAACGAGGTATTCCACCTGGACGTGCTGCCCAAGCGTGTGGTAATCGCCGGCGCCGGCTACATTGCCAACGAGTTCGCCGGTATCTTTCATGAGTTCGGCGCACATGTGACGATTGTAAACCGCTCCGACAAGATCCTGCGTGGATACGACGAATCCATCAGCGAGCGGCTTCTGCAAATCAGCATGGCGAAGGGAATTGACTTCCGCTTCGATTCGCCGGTCGAGAAGATCCAGAAGAGCAGCGATGGGACGCTATGCGTGCGGATCAAGGAGGGCGATCCGATCATTTGCGACCTGCTCATCTTCGCGACCGGACGTGTGCCCGACACGGCAAATCTCGGGTCGGAGACGGCGGGCGTCAAGCTCGATGATAAGCGCGCAATCATCGTCGATGAGTACAGCAAGACAGCCTGCGAAAGTATCTATGCCGTGGGCGACGTTACCAACCGGGTGCAATTGACACCGATAGCGATACGCGAAGGCCACGCCTTCGCGGATACGGTGTTCGGCGGGACACCCCGCACCGTAGACTATAGCTGCATTCCCACTGCGGTATTCAGCCATCCGCCGCTGGCCGGTGTCGGCATGACCGAAGCCCAGGCACGTAACAAGCTGGGCAACATCAGGGTCTTCATATCCGACTTTCGGGCGATGAAGAATGTGCTCGCCAACCGCCACGAGCGCGCGCTCTACAAAATGATCGTCGATGCGGCAACAGACAAGGTGATCGGCCTCCATATGATCGGTCCCGACGCGCCGGAAATCCTACAAGCATCGGCGGTTGCCGTGAAGGCAGGACTTACCAAGCGAGAATTCGATGCAACCGTGGCGCTGCACCCGACCATGGCCGAGGAGCTGGTCTTGCTCATGTAGGCTATCCAATGACACCAGACAGATCGACCCACAACTATCGCTGATACCTCACAACACCCGATGTGATTTATTAATTTCCACTAAGAAGTTGATCATACGTATCGACAACTGACAGGTCGCATGGGTGGGGGGCGCGGCACGTGGTGTCCGGCAAATGTCGGTCGAAACCTATTATGCCTGCAAAGTAATTATGCGCGAAGTCAACCGGCCCGTGATGGCTGTGTGATCGGCAAACCAGAACAGGCGCAGGTAATCTAATGAATAGTCACATCAGGATCTCAGCGTGCGCACTGGCGATCATTTGGCCCGCCGGTAGTTTCGCCGAGAATCAGACAACGTCCGAAGGTGGCCTTGAAGAGATAGTGGTGACCGCTCAGCGCCGCTCTGAGAACCTACAGAACGTACCCATCGCGGTTACCGCGATTACCGCAGCACAACTGGAAGCGTCCGGCATCAACACCTCGCAGGACTTGAGCCTCGTCACGCCTGGTCTCGTGACACCACAAGCTGCTGGATACATCCAACCTCACATCCGCGGAGTTGGCACGACGTCGAACGGTCCGGGCATCGAAATGCCCGTTGCCACCTATATCGACGGTGTTTACCTCGCAAGCGCTCCCGCCTCGCTCATGACCCTCAATAACGTAGACAGGATAGAGGTGCTCAAGGGCCCCCAGGGAACTCTATTCGGGCGGAACGCAACAGGTGGTCTTATTCAGGTCGTCACGAAGGATCCGCAGCACGATCCGTCGCTCTCCTACGACATCACCTATGGCAATTATCAAGATGTGGCGTCGGATCTTTACGCAACGGCCGGCCTCACCAGTAAACTCGCGGCCGACATTGCGTTGCGTTATGAGTCTCAAGGAGAAGCCTGGGGCCGAAACCTCTACAATGGCGAGCCGGTGGGTCGTCTCAACAATGACGTTGCGAGCCGGACGAAATTCCTGTTCGATGCGTCGGATACGACCCAGATCCGGTTGGCGCTGGACTATGAGCAACGCACAACCAGCCGCGATACTCAGCACACGGTCCCAGGCTACCCGGTCAATTTCAGCAATCCGTTTTTTGGCGGACCATTCAACTATGGGACGGCCTTCGATATCAATAACAATATTCAGCCGCAAAACCGTCTCAAGGCCGGAGGAGCGGCGCTGCAGGTCAACCACGACTTTGGGCCCGTTTTGCTCCAAAGCATTACCGCATGGCGCCAG
>Ga0185299_10006317_pt1 | contig 12645 bp, 11 predicted proteins | sample PaiPotPPA55metaG_FD_128002 | JGI IMG/M metagenome (GOLD analysis project Ga0185299, IMG submission 128002) | Iron sulfur acid spring bacterial and archeal communities from Banff, Canada, to study Microbial Dark Matter (Phase II) - Paint Pots PPA... ...
CCCACAGCAGTTTCTCATTTACCGACAAAACCACGAACCCCAACTATCGTCTATTTTTCAGTGACGCTGACATCGCGCTCAAGAATCTGTCCAATCATCGGCAGCAGGGGAGGGCGGATCTGACACTTCGGGGCAAGTTCATGGGCAGCGGCGATACCAGCGTGTCGGGTGATTTTCTTGCCAGCCAACACGGACCCGCTTTCGACTTGAATGTCGCGATCCAGAACACGGAGCTGCCCTCCATGAACGATATTCTGCGCGCCTACGGGCGATTCGACGTGGCGGCTGGCCGGTTCTCCGTATTCTCGGAAATCGACATTAAAGATGGCGACGTGACCGGCTACGTCAAGCCGATGTTTGCAAACCTCGAGGTTTATAACTACCAAAAGGACAAGCACACCGGCGTCCTGCATCAGGCCAAAGAACTAATGATTGGCGGCGCCTCCCATCTTTTCAAGAATCGCAGCACGCAGCAGGTCGCAACCGAAGTCGACCTGAAGGGCAAACTCACCGGGCCGGACATCTCCACCTGGCAGGCGATCGTGCAAGTGCTGCACAATGCGTTCATCCAGGCGATCCTTCCCGGCTTTGATCGTGCGGCCCGGCCTAACGCCGCTACCGACATCGCCACACCGGCGAACCGAGTACACTAGCCCGCGGATTCGCCACTCGGTTTCTGCGCCGTCCTTGGCCTGCTGGAGAACGTCACCGCGCAATATCGGTCTGGATGCAATCCAGTGCCAAGGTCATTACAATTCACGAACTCTCGGAGTACTCTCCGAGTTTATCGCTCCACCCTGACCGCCTGTGATCGCTCGTGCTCGGCGGCTGTAGTTGAGTGCCCTCTTCCTCGCGGTTACCCTATGAACCCGCTTGCGACCTATTCCTCGTTTGAGCCTTATCCGCGACCTTCTCAGTATAGATCAGGGCCCGGTGAATGATTCTGCCGGAAGGGTCGATTCCGGCACTCTGTTTCTCGGAAATGACGTGCTCGACGTTCAGAACTCGGAGGAGTTTCCAACCCGAAGCGTCCCCATCCCACACCGATGCGTTTAGAAGGTCGCCGATGCGAAGCGGAAGGAAGGGAGCCGCCGAGGTAAAGATTTTCAGGCACTCCCGATCATCACAACTGCCCGGACGATGAATTTCCAGCCGGTATTCCAATTTCGTAGTCCTCCTCGAGAGCTTGGTCAGGCAGTCGTTTTGCGAGCAAGATTGCTGCCAAGCAGAGCAAGATACCTGCCAGCTGAATCTGAATTCGGCATTAAAATGTAGACGATATCATCGTGAATAAGGTGGAACCCGACGATGCTCGGTTTCTTTCCCTTTAAGCGAACTACCTTCGGCAGGCGCGTGCCCCGCGAATCGCAGGTCATGAGGCGCGGGTAGAAATTGGTGCTCCCGCCTAAACGACTATCGGGATCTCGTTTCTTGGGCAGATATTGAATCAACGTCTCTGCTCTAACTCATGAGCCTATCGAGCAAAGTCTTGGCATCCTTTAAATCCGACGTGTCGAAGCCTTCGGTGAACCAATTGTAAATTTCCGTGAGCAACTTTCGCGCTTCATCGCGGTGGCCTTGTTCATCGAGCAGCCGAACGAGGCTCATCGTCGTGCGCAGTTCCCATGCTTTTGCACCCATTGTGCGTGCGAGCGCAATCGACTCGCGGAAATCGACCTGGGCCAGTTCGGGCTGACTGAGCTTGACTCGTATCTCGCCGCGCAACCGGAACGTCTCTGGCCGGTAGAAGAGTTCGTCGGAATTCGTCTTGAGTGCTACTTCAACCGTTTCAAGCGCACCGACGAGGCTGCCTTCGAGCTCCTGCGCTGCCGCTATGGTCGCTGTGAAGTAACCGCTGCGCAACCCGAGCCCGCTATCGATCGAACCGGCGATGCCATCTCGTAATAGTGCTATACCCTCACTAATACTTCCAAGCTGTGACCGGGCCTGGCCAAGAATGCATCGGGAATATTGTGTTAGATATCCAAGTTGATGTTTCTCCGACAACTCAAGCGCCTGCGCGGCCAAACGTTCGGCTTGCTCGTATTCTCGGAGCAGGACCCTTAGATTCGCTGCGTAGGTATGCCCGGACGCTACATCATAGGGACTATTCACGTTCACCATGACCATCATCTGGCTTTCGCGCTTGCGAGCAACGTCTGATCGGCCCAACGCCCAAGCGCTTAAACTTGCGCCAGCAAAAGCTGCTATGGTGGTCCCAGGATTTCGCCTAAAACCGGCGTCACTGAAGAGCCCGGACCCAGCCGCGAAATGCCTTTCTGCCCCTTCGAGGTCCCCGCTCAAATAACGTGTTACGATCCCCAAGAAGTGTGCGTGCGCGAGCATGGTTGGGCTGCCTTCACGAACGCCCAGGGCGAGAATCTGGTCTGCGAGCGCGCTGGCAGTAGATAGATCGCCCGCAAAAAACGCGCTGAAACCTCTCGAACTTATGTAGCTGGCGTATTCGTTCAGCTTACCGGTCTTCTCGGCCAGCGTGACGGCGCGCTCGATTGCCTGTGTCGCCTCGGGCGTGGCAAGGCCTCTCGTTAGGTAAAGCATCGTATAGATCGATTGCCTGAGTTCGAATTCGCGAAGGTCACGCTCGGGTGTCTCAGGCAACTGAGCGACTAACGATACGGCTTGTTGAAAGCTCTCGAGCGCTTCCGCGAAAGCATTTCGAGATTCGGCGGCCTTACCGGCTTTTGACCATTCGGAGATGGCTAATTCGGTTTCGATCGCCTCGGTCCAGTGGCGGGCGAGGACTTCGGGATGTGCGTCCTTAAGATCGGGGAATTTCTCATCAATCGTGCGGGCAATCAGCCGATGCAATTCCCTGCGGCGGCTTTTGAGCAGCGCTTCATAAGCAGCGTCGCGGATCAGCGCATGCTTGAACCGGTAGGTAGCGTCCGGAACAATGCCGCGCACATAGAGCAGGTCCGCGTCGGTCAGCTTGCGCAGTTCGCGCTGCAGGTCTTGTTCACTAAGCGAATGGACCGCGTGCAGCAATTCGTAGGAAAATTCACCGCCGATCACCGAGCCAACCTGGAGTACCTCCTTGGCTGACCCCAACCGATCCAGCCGCGCCATTAATGAGTCGTGTAACGTCACCGGGATCTCGCGGGCGCTGAGCTTGGCATTGCCGCTTTCGAGCACGGCTCGTGTCAGTTCCTCGACGAAGAGCGGCACGCCGCTGGTACGCTCTACCATCGCGTCCAGCGTGTCACCGGCGAGCGCGTCGCGGGCTGCTACTTGCGCTATCATCTCGCGTACGTTGCGGGCACTCAGCCGGTTCAGCGTGATTTGCGTATGATGCGCGCGCAGCGGCCATTCGGCATGGAACTCGGGCCGCGCCGTGCACAAAATAAGCATCCGCGCGGTTGCTCCTTGTCCCAGCAGCAGTTGAATGAGCTCCAGCGTCGACGGGTCCGCCCAATGCAAATCCTCGATATCGATCACTAAAGGTTGCGCCTGGGCGGCACCCATCAGCCATTCGATCAGTGTGGCCAGCAGATGCCGCCGCTGCTGTTCGGGTGAAAGCGATGACGGTGCATATTGTGCGGACAGCGGCAGATGCAAGAGGGGAGCAATCAGCGGGAGAGCTTCAGCCGGTGTTAGTCCCGCCGATACCAGCCCGGCTTGCAATTGATCGAGTTGCTGGTCGCCACGCTGCTTTCCGCTCATTCCTGCATGATTCTGCAATTCGCGCAAATACTCGTCCAAACGATCGAGGCTTTGCTCCCAGACCAACTGGCGCAGAAGGTCGGCAACGGGATAGAAGGGCGTATTCTGATAAAAAGGCGCGGCTGCGGCTTCGATCCAGGTGTGCGGAATTCCTGCAATTTGTTGATGGAATTTTTGCACCAGGCGCGATTTGCCGATCCCCGCTTCGCCGACGATCAGCACCGCCTGGCCTTCACCGTCAAGCACGCGTTGCCAACGGCTGGCCAGCGTGCGCAATTCGTCTTCACGCCCGACAAACGACGTGAGTCCGCGCAACGCTGCCGCGGCTGCGAGCCGCCCGCGCACTCCTGCCGGCTGGATTACGCGGTAGAGTTGCACCGGCTGTTTGACGCCCTTGAGCGCCCGGGCCCCGCAATCTTCAACCACGAACAGACCTGCAACCAGCCGGTGCGTAGCCGCGGATATCAGGACGGTGTCTGGATCAGCGGCGGCCTGCACCCGCGCCGCGATATTCGGCGCCTCGCCGAAGATATCGGTCTCCGTCCCGGCGCCCGCGCCAACCACCACCGCGCCCGAATCGATGCCGATCCGTGCCGAAAGCTTTGCGCCTGACGGATGCTGGTTGAGCCTGGTTATAGCTTCGAGAATCGCCAGTCCAGCGCGTGCAGCGCGTTCAGCGTCGTTGTCGTGGGCCTCGGGATAGCCAAAGTAGGCCATCACGCCATCGCCAAGATATTTGGCGACCTGACCACCGAATCGGCCTATCGCTGCAGCGACAGCGCGATGATACGCCGACACCGTCTGCTGCCATTCCTCGGGGTCAAGCCGCGCGGCAAGCTCGCTTGAGCCGACCAGGTCGCAGAACAATACGGTAAGATGGCGCCGCTCGCCGAACCGCAAGGCGGATCGGGTTTCCAGTCCGCCGACAGCCTGGGCCGGCTGTTCGATTGGTGGACGGCCGGGTGCCTCGGTCGTTAGCGAGGTGCCGCATTCGCCGCAAAATCGCGCACCGGGCGCGTTATCGAAACCGCATTCTAAGCAGCGTGCTTTGAATGCCGTCCCGCACTGATTACAGAACTTAAGCCCGTCGGGATTATCGCTTCCGCAACTGGAACAGCGCATCGTTTTCAGTCCGCAAGGGTATGCAACTCAGGATATAGTCGCATAGCGAAGACCGCTTGCAGTACATCGGGCGCCTTTTCGTTCTGCCCGAGCTTCGCTACAATGGCGCGGCAAACAGAATTTGCTGCGGCGAATCAGGGCGGAGCGCCTATGCCGTCATTGTCGGCGGTTGGAAGACGTCAATGGGTTCAATTATCAGATTTGCGCGCCCGCGTCCCGTCATCCGTCACGCTCGAGCTAAAGTGTCGGTGGAGCGGGAGTCGCGTGAAGCGCGACGCTCTCTGTTTATCCTGGTCGGCTCGTTTTTCGTCACCGCAACGGTAATGTGCGCTGTGGTGGTCGCGATGGTATCGACCACCTGGACTGACGTCGTCATCATGTCCGCCTTCGTGTTGGTTTTTGCACTGCTGAAGATAGTTCTGGCGAATGCGCTCATATATACGATGTTGCGCTACGATGCCGCGAGCGGGGACCCTCCGGTCCAGGCTGAGGCGATTGGGCGCTATCCGCGATTCGCATCGATCCGGCAGGCGCCGCTTGTAAAGGGACTGCGAACCGGGTCGTCCAAGACCAACAAGCTCCGCGTTGCCACCACCAACGCGCAAGCGGGTTCCCCCAGCTCTTGATTATCGGTGCCAACCGATGCGTTCGATCAACGCCGATACCAGTCCGGCTATCGGTATGCGCACCTGTTCAGTCGAATCGCGATCCCGCAGCGTCACGGTGTCGTCCTGCATCGTCTGGTGGTCGATGGTTACGCCGAACGGCGTGCCGATTTCGTCGATCCGCCGATACCGGCGCCCAATCGAACCGGCCTGGTCATACGCCACGCTAAAATAGCGTTGCAGCATTTCGCGCACATTGTTCGCTTTCTCCGGTTGCCCGGCTTTGCGGAGCAGTGGGAACACGGCGACCTTGATGGGCGCCAGCCGCGGGTCGAGGCGGAGCACGATTCGCTCTTCGCCTTCGACGACATCTTCGTCATATGCATCGAGCAAAAACGCTAGCATCGCCCGATCAACGCCGGCCGCAGGTTCGACTACCCAGGGCCGGAATCGGCTCTTGCTTTCCTCGTCGAAGTAACTCAAATCTTTGCCGCTGTGCTGCGCGTGCTGTTCTAGATCGAAACTGCCGCGTCGCGCGATGCCTTCCAGTTCGCCCCATCCGAACGGGTAGAGATATTCGATATCGGTGGTGCCGCGCGAGTAATGCGACAGTTCATCCTGCGAATGAGGCCGCAGGCGCAGATGGGCGGGATTGATGCCGTACTTCACATACCACTGGAATCGGGCGTCAACCCAGTAATCGAACCATTTCAACTCTTCGGCGGGATCAGGCCGCACGAAGAACTCCATCTCCATCTGCTCGAACTCGCGCGTGCGGAAGATAAAATTGCCGGGGGTGATTTCGTTGCGAAAGGACTTACCAGTTTGAGCGACGCCGAACGGCAGCTTGACCCGCTGAGTATCGAGCACGTTGGCGAAGTTGCTGAAAATCCCCTGTGCCGTTTCAGGTCGAAGATAGATTGTGCTGGCCGTGTCCTCGACCGGCCCCATGAAGGTCTTGAACATCAGGTTGAACTGGCGCGCTTCGGTTAACTCACCACCGCATTCCGGGCACCGAGTGCCATCGACGTGATCGGCGCGAAACCGCTGCTTGCAGCTTTTGCAATCGACCAGCGGGTCAGTGAAATTCCGCAGATGACCGGAAGCTTCCCACGTGCGTGGATGCTGCAGGATCGCGCTGTCCAGGCCGATGACATCGTTACGCGATTGCACCATGTCGCGCCACCAGGCTTCCTTGACATTGCGCTTGAGTTCGACGCCGGTGGGTCCATAATCCCAAGTTGAGCCGAGCCCGCCATAAATATCGCTCGCCGGAAACACAAGACCCCGGCGCTTGCAGAGGTTCACGATTTTTTCCATCGTGACCGCTCGCCGGTTGGCTGCTTCAGTTTCGACCGACAAAAATGTCCCTCCTCAAAGTTGGCCAGGCGCACGCCTGTTTCGCGCTCAACCAATTTGCCATCAACCGAGCTTGATGATTTCGACCGAAAGACCGCCACCCGGTGCGATTTCCAGAATCCCCACCGTACCCGGCACGCCCACCAGATTGCGGGGCAGGGTCGCACTGCCGGGATTTACCACCAGTGTTGGCCCGAAGCGTGCCACGCCCTCCAGATGGCTGTGTCCGAGCACCAGCACGTCGACTGGGCCGCCAAAATGAGCCTGCATCGCATTCGCGAAAACTTCTTCGGAAGTTTCATCGGGTGTCGGCAGAGCGTGAGCCAACCCGATCCGCAGCTTTTCGACTTCGATCAGATGTGCGGTACTGACCCGCTGGTCGGGTGCCAGCTTGAACTGATGGCCATCGAGACCTTCGTCGCCGTTGCCCAGCGCCGCGATGACCGGAGCAATCTCCGCCAACTCGTCGAGCACCCGATTAACGTAGACATCGCCGGCGTGCATCACCAGATCGACGCCGCGAAACACCTCGAAGACGCGGGACGGCAAATGCTCGCAGGCCTCTGGTATATGAGTATCGGAGATGAGTCCGATTCGCATTGTTCAGCCCTTGGGATCGGGGCCTTTCGCGTTGACGACGCTACAAAATATCATGGCTCATGAGGCCCGGGCAATTTTCGTCCGTTACAGGGTGGTCTGCCCCGAAGTGAGGTTCACGTGAGAATCGTCAGGATCGCGGCTGCCGTCACGCTGATCGTGGCGCTGTTCGGTATCGCAGGCTGCAGTCATAAATTAATCGGCCGCGGCGACGAAACCACAGTCAGCGTTTTCCCGACCAAGAAGGACTTCGACAATGTAATGTCTATGAAGTCGCGGGGTGGCGCCGAGGGAATGGTGGGTGGCCTCGGCGAGACTTTCATGGCGAAAAAAGTTGCCGAAAACACGCCAGTTAAGGTTCTCTCGGCAGATTCAGAGGGCGACGATATTCAAGTTCTACAGGGTCCCGACGCGGGACTCCGCGGCTATGTCGCAAAAGACAACGTGCATTAATGCTCGCCAAATTGCTCGGGTATTTGTCTCCGTTTACTAGGCGATTCGTCTCCGTTTAACAAGAATGACAAGCACGGCGAGCTTATAGCGGCCTTACCAGGGTGAACAGCGCCTATTATAGCGCGTTACTGCCACGCTCTCCAGTGCGGATACGGACGACCTCTTCCATCGGCATCACAAATATCTTGCCGTCTCCGATGCGTCCGGTGCGAGCAGCCCGTTCGATGGTTTCGACCACCTGAGTTGCGCTCTCATCGGCCACGATTATTTCCAATTTAACCTTGGGCAAGAAGTCAACCACGTACTCGGCACCGCGATAGAGTTCCGTATGGCCTTTTTGGCGGCCAAACCCTTTGACTTCGCTGACTGTGAGGCCTTGGATACCGATACTCGACAGAGCTTCTTTGACCTCGTCGAGCTTGAACGGCTTGATTATTGCCTCGACCTTCTTCATACGACTCCTCTGGGTAATCCGGGTAGAAGCCCGCTCCCCGAGCGGGACATTGCCATTCTTATAACATCTTTCCTATACCATTAAGCACCTGGCGCAAGTCCCTGACGAAGCGACTTTCTCGCGCACGAGTTCATTCCCTCAGCAAGCCAGATGCCATCGCGGCTGCTTGAGTTCTCGCCTATGATGGGCGATTTGACGTTCAATTCGTGCCTATCTGCTGACCATCCGATGAGCGTCGAAGCTAGATCGTTCCTGTCAGCGGAGTGTATCCAGCACCAGAAATCATTGTCCGGCTCTATCGGCGGTGGCTCTCCCGATCGATGGTTCTTCGCCTCTTGTCAGCCGCGCAATGTTTTCACTATGGCGTAAAAGCACCAGCGCTGTAATTATTATTGCGGCCAAAAGGTAGGGTGCTGGGCAGTCGAAGGCGGCAACTGTAGGTGGCAACGCCAGAGCACCAATCAGCGAAGCCAGCGAAACAATCCGGGTCAAGGCCAACACTATGCCGAAAACCGCGGCGACTACACCAATCGGCTTAGGTGCCAATGCCAACCAGACGCCTAACGATGCCGCCACCCCTCTGCCGCCCCGAAATTTCAAAAACACAGACGCAATTGAGCCCGCAAAGGTGGCAAATCCAACAGTGGCCAGCGCTGCCGGCGCTGATCCCAGAAGAAACCTCGTCAACTCAACTGGGATGAAGCCCTTGAACACGTCGGCAATAAAAGTGATCGCCGCGGGAATTTTGCCTCCAGCTCGCGCAACGTTGGTTGCTCCTATATTGCCCGAGCCAACTACTCGCGGATCAAATCCCCACGCGCGACCGACCAATACGCCAACCGGAATCGCACCGAAGAGGTAACTCAAGACGGTTAACAGCGCGAGTGCCAGTCTCTGCTCTCCGCATCGGTAAAAGCTAGTGTTGATCGGGGTGACTGGATTTGAACCAGCGACTCCTGCGTCCCGAACGCAGTGCTCTAGCCAGGCTGAGCTACACCCCGTCCCTATCTGGATGCTATCGCGTCGATACGATGACAGCAAATCTTATAACACCGCGTCACGGATAAGGCGAGCGGTGATGGAATAGCAGAATCAAGCTGGTGAGGCGGCCCAACCGTAAAGGCCTGCATTCATCTCTAGGGTTTTTACCCTGGTCCAGGTCACTGCTGATCATCGCAGCTGCGCTCTGATTGAAGCTCCGCGCGCATTTGGCGAATTATTTCGGCGTAATCGGGATGGCCGAAAATTCCTGAACCGGATACGAAGACGTTTGCCCCAGCCCGCGCCGCCAATCCGATATTCTCAACTTTGATGCCGCCGTCGATTTCCAGATCGACGTCGAGGTCGTGGAGTTTAAGCTCACGGCGAATAGTCTCGACCTTGCCGATGCTTTCGGGGATAAATCCCTGGCCTCCAAAGCCCGGATGAACACTCATTACCAGGATCATGTCCAGATGGGCCGCTGCCTCGAGAACTCTTGTTGGCTCGGTTTCCGGGTTTATCGCAATCGCCGCGCGAATTCCAAGCTGGTGCATCCGATCGGCAATTGCTGAAAGATCTTCGCAAACCTCCGCATGCACCGAGATTGAATTCGCGCCTGCGCGCACGAACTGCTCCAGGTACCGTGCCGGGTCTTCAATCATCAGATGTACGTCGAGCGGAAGTTTCGTAATCTTCCGCACGGATTCGAGCACCGGAATGCCGACAGAAAGGTTCGGCACGAAATGGCCATCCATAACGTCGAAATGAATGAGGTCAGCCCCGGCCTGTTCTATGCTGCGAACTTCTTCGCCTAGCCGAGCGAAATCAGCCGAAAGAATTGAAGGGGCTATTTTGTACGCGGGCGTCATCGGTCTCCTGGACTAAAGACGATCTGTTTAAGTCAGCAGTATTGCTGGCCATCGTTCAGATTATATCGCGGGGCATTCCCGGGACGTTAGCGCAAAGGAATTTGAGCGATGCAATGGTGTGGGCCAAGTTTCGCTGAAGTTACCAACGTTGCAACAATTACCCAAAAGATAATTTCATTCGTTCGGCGCTACACTGTCGGTTAGGTATCCTTGCGACTAAATACAGACTCTAAGATAATTAAAGCTTCAGTCGGTCCTTGCGGCACTCTTGTTGCGTTGGAAACCGGGCACATATCGATAACTCTCCTGGTCGATGACCGATTAGCAAGGCGTCAGCCTGTGGGGGCGACGATCATACCGGCAGCCCCCTGAGCTGGTTGCGCTATCGGGCAGTGACACTTATTCATCGAGGTCTGGGATGCGTACCACTCGCGCATTCTTTGCTATGGGGTTCCTGGAGCAGGCTCTACCTGTTGCTGCTCTCGCGCCGTTGCTGATTGTCTCGGGATGCGCGACGTATGTAGCCCCGGTTGCACCACCGCCACCGCCGCCGCCCATTACATATGCGCCTCCCCAGCCACCGAAACCTCCTGGCCACGTAGTGAAAGCGTCGTGGTACGGGAATGAATTAGCGGGACGGCCGACTACCAGCGGTGAGCGTTTCGATCCCAATCGACTAACCGCGGCATCCAAGACACTGCCCCTCGGGTCTATCGTCAAGGTGGAGAATCCGAGAAATGGGCGGTCGGTAACAGTGCGGATTAACGATTGCGGCCCTTTCGTGCGTGACCGCAGCCTGGACCTTTCTCGCGGAGCCGCGCGAAAAATCGGCATTACGCACCAAGGCGTTGCCCGCGTTAAGCTCACTACGCTGGGATCTCCGCCGGATGCAGCCGGGTGCGCCGATTAACCGCAGCGTTTGAGGCGAGCGGCAAAAAAACCATCCAATCCGTCGATGTCCGGCCGCGTTCTCATGTATCCCTTACGGTCTAGAATACCTTTGAGTTGCTCGGCCGCCGGCGGTGTCTGGTCGACTTTGAAATCAGGATTGTCCGCCAGGAAGGCACCGATTACCTCCGGCCCTTCCTGGGGCGCGATGCTGCAGACGGCATAAACCATCACGCCCCCGGCCGTCACCGCAGCAGCAGCCCGTCCAAGCATCCGCTTCTGCAGCGCCGCCATCCGTTCGACGTCCGGCGCGCTCAACCGCCATCGAATCTCAGGATGTTCGCGGAGGGTTCCTAGTCCAGTGCACGGCGCATCCAGCAGCACGAACCTGGCGCAACGTGGTCGAACCGGCAAAGGCTCTGAAGTGTCGGCGCGAACAATCAGCAGGTTGCGATGCCCCAGCCGAGCGGCAGCCGAGCGCATATTGATGAGACCGGAGAACTTCAGATCAAGCGCTAAAATCTTGCCGTTGGGACCAATCAGTTGTGCGAGGTGCGTCGCCTTGCCGCCAGGCGCTGCGGCGCAGTCAATCACGAATGCTTGAGCACAAGGTGCGAGCAGCCGAGTAACTAGCTGTGATGCCTCAGCTTGAAGTTGGAAAAAACCTGCACGCCATGTTTCACCCTCAAGCACCGGCGCGCCGTTTAGAATCACGGTCTCGGGAAAGCGGCCGCGGCGTGCGACGGTCATTCCGTCGCGCGCTAGCCGAGCGACAAGATCTTCGACCGTGCCACGCGCGAGATTCAGCCGAAGCGCGTTCGGCGCGGGCTGATTGTTCGCCGCCATTAGCGATTCTGCCGCTGGCAAACCGAACCAGGCTATCAGCTTCTCGACCAGCCATCGTGGATGTGAATACGCGACCGCCAGGTATTCTGTTTCATTGGCGGCCCGGGGCGGGAGCGCGACCGGAATTCGAATTGTGTTTCGCAGCACCGCATTGACGAAGCCCGCGCCTGCTGCCCCTGCAAGCTCCCGAGTCAGGCTCACGGCAGTATCGACTGCCGCATGTTGCGGGATTCGGCTCAGGATGCGGACCTGAAATAGTCCCATCCGCAAGGCTGCAAGCACTTCGGGCGCGAGCTGTGCGAGCGGGCGCGCCGAGTAGTGCGAAAGCTCGAAATCCAGCCGGCCTTGCCACGAAATCGAGCCCAGTACCAGCTGCGTGATTAAGCGGCGGTCGGCGGCGGCGAAGCCATGAAGCCGCCTTCCAAGCAGTACGTCGGCAAACGCACGGTCGCGCTCGACGCGCAGCAGGATTTGCAACGCGGTGCGCCGGGCAGCAAGCCCTGCTGAGTCGTGAGGACGACGAGCAGCGCTGGTTGACCCATGTGGGTCTGCCTCCATGGCTCTGTGCTTCATTCGCCCAGGCGCACACCGGTGGAAACGCGCCGTCCGCGCATGAAATCGGCGCCGGACATTCGCCGCCGCCCCGGCCCCTGCACATCCACCAACTCCAGCACCCCGTCACCGCATTTGATGATCGGCCCCGGCTTAAGCTTTACGAGCGTCCCGGGCGGAGCCTCTGTAGACCCAACGCTTTTTTCCAAGCCGGGCAGCAGGCGTGCTCGCCAAACCA
>Ga0185299_10006318_pt1 | contig 12645 bp, 8 predicted proteins | sample PaiPotPPA55metaG_FD_128002 | JGI IMG/M metagenome (GOLD analysis project Ga0185299, IMG submission 128002) | Iron sulfur acid spring bacterial and archeal communities from Banff, Canada, to study Microbial Dark Matter (Phase II) - Paint Pots PPA... ...
TCGCGAAGCGGCGCTATTGGCTGTGTGGAGTGGCCCTCCAGTCTGAAACCGCCACGACGAAAGGCCGCTCCGCGACTCAGAATATTGTCGCCAGCGCCCAGTGCTGCCTGGTGCACACCGCGGCCTAAGTCCAGACCTTTTCATTCAACACTCAAGCATCTCGCTGCGCCCGCCCACCCGCCCCGACCTCAACCTTCACGCTCGTCGCGGAGCTCCTCGCGGTCCCAACCCCGTCGACGCTCCCGCCGCGCGACGTCAACCGCGTAGCCGGGAGGCGAGGAAGTCCACCGCTTCGTTGATCAGCTTCGGAACGTCCCCATGGCCCTCGAAGCAGTGGCCGGCACCCGGCACCAGGTGCAGCGTGGTGTCGGCGCCGACGGAGGTGAGGCGCTCGTGCATGCGCACGCTCTGGGAGGCGGGCACCACCCCGTCCGCGTCGCCGTGCACGAAAAGGCAGGGCGGCGCGTCGGCGGTGACGTACGAGATCGGGCTCGCCTCGGCCGCCAGCTCCGGCACGGACTTGGCGGGGGCGCCGAGTAGCGCCACCTCTGTGGTGCCGTTCGCCGGGTCGGCGGGCAGCGCCAGGATGTCCGTCACCGGATACCACGCGACGACGGCGCCCACGCCCGGCACGGTCAGCCCCGCCATCAGCGCGAGCAGGCCGCCCGCCGACTCTCCCCACAACCCGAGCCTCGACGCGTCGTACCCGTACCGTTCGCCGCGCTGGAGCAGGAACTCCACGGCGGCGCGCGCGTCGGCGATCGGCGCGGGGCCGATCACGCCGGGTGCGGGCGCCGCCGGGGCGAGCCGGTAGTCGATCGACGCGCAGGCCAGGCCGGCGCCGTTGAGCGCGCCGAAGACCGAGCCGGGCGAGAGGGTGGGCGGCAGCGAGACCCGGTCGCCGTTGACGAAGCCGCCGCCGTGGATCCACACCACCAGGGGCGGACGTGCGACGCCGTCCGGCAGGTAGAGGTCGAGCAGCGTAGGCTCGAAGCCCGGGCTCGCGCCGTATTCGATGCCTCGTCGAATCACCTCAGGGATTTTACTCGCCCACCGTGACGGCGTCATTGCTCATTCCACCGAACGGACGCCCGACGGCGGCCTCGAACGGCTGAACGCCACCGCGCCGGCCACCGTGAGCAGCGGCACCGCGAGGCCGAGCAGTCCCAGGTCAAGCCACGGCACGGCGAACTGCAGCGGCTGCCGGCTCGGGTCGAACGAGTGCAGGCTCTCCTGGAGCAACTCGAGGCCGCTCACCCGCACCAATCCCTCCGATACGGCCAACCCGACCGGAACGCCGATCAGCACGCCGAGGCCGGTGATCACCAACGCCGTGCTGCCCGCGAGACCCCGCCTCGTCCACGGCGAGCCGCCGACGGCGGAGAGCGTCTCCTGGTCCGCCCGTCCGTCGGCGAGCGCGAGCCCGGTGGCGATCGCGGCCGCGCCGACGGCCAGCAGCATGGCCACGGCCAGGATGATCCAGTTGGCCAGGCCGAGCCGGGTCTGCAGGCCGATTTCCACCTGCAGCGGGTTCTGGATGCCGAGCCCGCCCAGGATCTGGGTCGCGGCGTACTGCTGGGTCGCCGTGACGCGGCTGCTCAGGTCGATCAGCAGGCTCTCCGTGCCGTTCGCGCCGAGACCCAGCGCGGTGGCCGCGGCGGGCGAGATGATGAAGCCGGGGTTCGGGAAGCCGTCCGGCTGCACGTACGCGGCCGGCAGCGTGCGGGATGTGGTGGTCGTATGCCCGCTCGATGACTGGTGGTCGACGTTCACCTGCGCCTTGCCGCCTTGCACGACTCCCGGCGTGAACATGACGATCCCGCCCTCGTTGAGCGCCGCCTGCGCCGCCGCGTCGTCCAAGCCGGTGATCTCGCGGAAGGTTTGCGCATCGCCGACCAGTTCCTGGCTGACGGCGCTGGTCGACTCGAGGGCGGATCCGCACATCTGGGTCCCGGCATCGCCCATGAAGGTCATCGTGATGCCCACCGCCCCGCACTGCTCCCAGCTCTCCGTGACACCCGGGGAGACGATGGAGACGTCCCAGTTGTCGTCGGCCTTGATATCGGCGCCGGCGGACAACGGATGCGTCAGCATGCTGCCGGTCACCGGCATCGCCGCACGCAGCTGGGCCAGGATCTTCGCGGCCTGCTTCGAGTCCGTGAGGCCGACGACGGCGACCTGGTTCGGCCGCAGCATGGGCTCGTACATGGCCTGTTGCCGGTCCAGCGAACTGACCAGCCAGCCGCCGGCCGCCACGGCACCGGCCACGGCGGCGAACATCGCCGCGACCGCGGGCGTGGTTCGGCTCATGTGCCGGGAGCTGTCGCGCAGGGCCAGCCTCGGTCCGAGCGGCAGGAAGCGGCCGAGGGAGGAGGCGAACCTGACGATCGCCGGGGTGCACAGGATTCCGCCGATCTCCACCAGCGCGATGCCCGCGACGGCGACGAGAGCCGCCGAGCCTAGGCCGGCGCTCTTGCACAGGTAGACCCCGCCAAGGCCGGCGACCACGAACACGAGGCCGAGTGCGAGCCGTCCGCGTCGCACGCGGCGGGTCGCCCTCTCCCGTCGCCCGCTCAACGTGGCCGAGATGTCCCGTCTGGAGGCGGCTCGGGCCGGCACGTATGCCGAGCACAGGCCCAGGACCATGGCGAGCAGCGCGACGCCGAGGATATGCAGAGCATTCACATGCACTGCCCCGGGCACCGAGTGCGTGTAATCCGTGACGTAGGGCAGCGCGAGGACCACGGCGCCCGCACCGATTCCGAGGCCTGCCCCGAGCACTCCGGCCAACGCGCCGAGCACGAGTCCGTCCGCGAGCACGATGCGACGCAGGTGCGAGCGGTCGGCACCGGCGGCGCCGAGCATCGCGTGCTCCCGCTCCCGGCGGCGTGCGGAGACGGCGAACGCCGGTCCGGCCAACAGGATCACTTCCAGGAGCGCGATTCCGACGGCGATCCCCACCACCGCCGCCGTATCGACGCTCACCGGCGAACTGCAGCCCGCACAGCTGGAAGCATAAAGGTTGTTATATGGAACCTGAGATGCGGGCGGCGGGTTGAGCACGACCGCGCGGGAGATCACGAGGTAGCCGCTCTTGTTGAGCTGCTGGACCTGGGTCCAGTCGACGGCGCCGGAGTCGTGCACGTACCAGCTGTCGGTCGACTCGTCGGTCATGGTCGGGGCGCTCGGCAGGGCGAAAAGCGCCTGCGTCTTCGTCGCGTCCGGCTGTTGCACGATGCCCACGACGGTGAACGCGGCGGGCTTCCCGCTCTGCGTCGAGGTGCCGGGCACGGTGACCTTCCCGCCGATACCGACTCCGAGAGCGGTGGCCTCTGTGGGGCTGACGTCGATCTCCGTCGACGTCTGCGGCGCTCGTCCGGACTGGATGTCGAACGCTCCGCTCAGCGACTTGTCGCGGAGGTCGAGCTGCACGTATTCACTGGTCGCGAATCCGCTCGGACCGTGCGCGAAGGTCCCCGACGCGATGCTCTCGGACAGGAAGGCAGCACCCGGAAGCGCTGCGACGACCGCCTTACCGGGCGTGAACTCCTGCGGCGGCGGCATTGCCGCCGCGGCGGCGCCGGTGGCTATGGTCGCCTGGTTCGGATCCACCTCCAGCATGCTCGGATTGGCATCCGTGGTCTGATAAATCGCCAGGTCGCCGTCGTTGTCGATGCGGGCGTCCGTGCCGCCCACCGCCCGGGTGAGCTGCTCCTGCGTGCTCAACCGGTCGGCGCTGCTGAGGATCGCGTCGGTCGCCGAGACGCCGAACACCGGCAGCGCCAGCATCGCCACGATCAGCAGGTTGCGGGCCCGGTGCCGCAGCACCTCGCGGCGGGAGATCCGCAGGGCCACCAGCCAGGACGTCGCCCACGACGTGGCGGGCCGGCCGCGGCTCATCGAGTGGCCTCCGCGGCCGGCACGACGTACTCGACGGACTCGACGCTGCCGGCGATGACCGCCGACGTGGGTTGGCCCGTGCTGTCCACGATCCGGCCGTCGCGCAGGAAGATCGTGCGGTCGGCGTACGCGGCGTACCGCGGCTCGTGGGTGACCAGGATGCCGGCCGCGCCGTCGTCGCACCGCTTCCGCAGCACCCTGAGCACCGCCTCGGAGGTCTGCGAGTCCAGCGCCCCGGTCGGCTCGTCCGCGAGCACCAGGCGCCGCCGGCCGATCAGGGCCCTGGCTATCGCGGTGCGCTGGCGCTGGCCGCCGGACATCTCCTCCGGGAAGCGGCCGCCGAGCCCGTCGAGGCCGACCTCGGCGAGCGCCGCCACGGCCAGCTTGGCCGCCTTCCCGGCCCGCATGCCGTCCAGCTCGAGCGGCAGCGCGACGTTCTCCGCCGCCGTCAGCGCGGGGATCAGGTTGTAGTCCTGGAAGACGTAGCCGATGCTGGTGCGCCGCAGCCGCGCGGTCTCGCGCCGGGAGAGCTCGGACATGTGCACCCCCTCGACCACCACGTTCCCGGCGGTCGGCGCGTCGAGGCCGCCGGTGAGCGCGAGCAGCGTGGTCTTGCCCGAACCGCTCGGACCCATCACCGCCACCAGCTCCCCCGCCGCGACGTCCAGGCTGACCCCGACCAGGGCCCGCACCTCGGCCTCGCCGCTGCCGTGCACCCGGGTCAGATCCCGGAGGCTGACGACGGGCCCTACCCATTCCTTCGGCATACCTGTCCTTCCACGTGGTCCAGCCAGCGGATCTCCGCCTCGGTTTGAAAGAGCTGCGCTTCGAGGACCAGCGACCAGGCCAGATGCGGCGCCTCGGCCCGCAGCTTGCGCCGGGTCAGCTCCTGCAGGGCGGCCTGCGCGTGGCTGCGCTGGCGTTGCACCAGCGCGGCGACGTCCACCCCCGGCACGGTCACGGCCAGCGCCAGCTTCATCGCGAGCTCGTCGCGCGGCCGGTCGGTGAACGTGATCGGCCGGGCGAACCAGTCCGCCAGCTCGGCCGCACCGGACTCGGTGATCTCGTAGACCACGTGGCCTTCCGCGTCCTCGCCGCTCTTGGCGACCAGGCCGTCCCGCTCGAGCCGGCCCAGGGTGGTGTAGATCTGGCCGATGTTGACCGGCCAGGTCGACCCGGTGGTCTCCTCGAAGGCGGCACGCAGCTGGTATCCGTAGCCTGGCCGGTCCCGCAGCAACGCGAGGATCCCGTGCTTTATAGACACCGTGCGCTCCTCCCCTCTCTTGCATACGGAGTATGTATACCGAGTATGCAAGAGCGAGCGCAACTCCGGGCCGGCCCGATCCCCTTGCGGGGCAACGGAAAGGGCCGCATCGGAAGTCCGATGCGGCCCTTTTCGGCTGGTTTATGGTGATTAATCCGCCAGGCCGACCGAGATCATCTCGCCGGTCTCCTCGGCCGTCTCCTCGTCGGCCGGGTGGCCGGCCGCGTCCGAGCGCTCGCCGCCGTCGGCCGCCGCGATCAGGCTGTGGCCGCTGGCCAGCACCCCGATCGCGACGATCAGCGCGCCGGCGCCGACGTAGAACGGCACGTGCGAGTTGTAGTGCGCGGCCAGCTTGCTGGCGAAGTAGGGGGCGAGGCCGCCGCCGATGAAGCGGACGAAGCCGTACGCGGCCGAGGCCACCGAGCGGTCCACCGGGGAGACCTGCATGACCGCCTGCGTCATCAGGGTATTGCTCAGGCCGATGAAGGCGCCGGAGAGGATCACCGCGGTGATCAGCACCGCCTTGTGGTCGGTCCAGATCGCGATCGCGAGCAGGTCGAGGGCCATCAGGAAGAAGTTGACGTACTGGGTGCGCGCGGTGCCGAACCTGGCCTGCAGCCGCGGCGCGACGAGCACCGCGAACAGTGCGACCAGTACGCCCCAGGCGGTGAAGACGAAGCCGAGCTCGTGGATGCCGAGGTTCATCGGGAAGGGGCTGTAGGCCAGCACGGTGAAGAAGGCCCAGTTGTAGAAGAGCGCGACCAGGCTGACCGTGGCGAGACCGCGGTGCCGCAGCGCGCGCAGCGGCTCGGTCAGCCCCACCTTGCGCGGTGGCTTGGGGGTCTTGTCCAGGAAGACGAACGTGGCGGTGAGCGAGATCGCCATCAGTACCGTGACGCCGAAGAACGGGCCGCGCCAGCTGATCCCGCCGAGCAGGCCGCCGACCAGCGGGCCGAGCGCGATGCCGACGCCGAGCGCGGTCTCGTAGAGGATGATGGCGCCGCTGAAGCCGCCGGAGGCCGCGCCCACGATCACGGCGAGGGAGGTGGCGATGAACAGCGCGTTGCCCAGGCCCCAGCCCGCACGGAAGCCGATGATCTCGTTGATCGAGTGCGAGGATCCGGCCAGCGCGCTGAAGATCACGATGAGCACCAGGCCGGCCATCAGGGTGCGTTTGCCGCCGATCCGGCTGGAGACCCAGCCGGTGACCAGCATGGCGACGGCGGTGACCACGAGGTAGCTGGTGAACAGCAGCTCGACGTTGCTCGGCGTGGCGTGCAGTTTGCTGGACAGGGCGGGCAGGATCGGATCGACGAGGCCGATGCCCATGAAGGACACGACGCAGGCGAAGGCGACCGCCCAGACGGCCTTGGGCTGGCGCAAGACGCTGCCGGTCGCCGCGTGGCCGTGGCCGGTGGTGTGCGGATTGCTCATGCTGTTCGCTTCGCTTTCGATGCGGGGGTTTTGCCGGATTCCATCGACTCCTCCTGCAGTTCGCGCAGGCGGACGAGCGCGGGGACGGCCGCGGCCAGGGCGGCCGCCTCCTCGGCGGGCAGGCGGGCCACCAGGGCGGAGATCTGCGCGGCGCCCAGCCTGCGGCGCTCGTGCAGGTACCCGAGGCCCTGCTCGGTCAGCGAGACCAGGACGGCGCGCCGGTCGCTCGGATCGGGCTCCCTGGCCACCAGGCCGGCCTGCTCGAGGGCGCCCACCACCACGGTCATCGAGGGCTGGGCCACGCCCTGCAGGGCGGCCAGTTCGGTGATCCGGTGCGGCCCGGTACGGTCGAGGGCGGCCAGCGTGGCGACCGAGGTCAGGCTCAGCTGCCGGGGGTGGCGCAGCTGATTGCCGAAACGAATCACCACGCCGGAGAGCCAGTAGATCGCTTCCGCCGCCGCCTGGTTCTCATCCGTGCTCATGGAAAAAGCATAGCTCAAACTATGTAGCTTGTCTAACTATTGCACGGCCGGGTCGAACCGCCGCTCGCCGTGGCGGTCCGCGGACCCCGGGCGATAAAATAAGAGCTCTGCTACGACGCCGAGGTGGAGCCGGGGAGGCGAAGCTGATGGATCAGGGCACGGACCCACCGGGGGCCGGGGAGGAGCCGAGCGACTCGAGCATCGACGAACAGTTCGCGCGGTTGGTCGAAGGGCTAGACACGGACGGCGGCCCGGTCACCGGGCCCGGGGCCAAGGAGGAGTCGGCCCGGACGCGGCGACTGCGGGCCCAACGGGCAAACCGCCCACCGGAAGCGGTCGCGTGGCGGGATGCGGCGCCGAGCACCGACCGCCGGCGAGCGGGGCCGGACCGCCGGGCCGGGGAGGGGCACATCGGGGACGACGGGTTCGATCCCTTCGACGGTCTGCGCCGTACCGGCCGGCGGGGACGTGCGCTGCGGATCGGCCCGGCCCTCCTCCTGATCGCGGCACTCGGCGCGTTCTGGACCGCCCGAACCGAGCATCAGAACTCAAGCGTCGCCGGCACGACGCGGTCCACCGCCACACCACAGGCCGCCGGTCGACCCTCCCCCGGGCAGAGCTTCGCGAATCCGGACGACGCCTACTTCGTCGGCTCCCCCGCCCTGTCCTGGGCCGACAACGAAGCCGGATTCACCATCCCGCACGCCACTACCCTCAACGGGGTGAGCTCGAGCCGGATCGCGGACGGCTACCGACTGCTCGAGGACGTCCTCGCGGCCGCGGATCTCGACGGGACCATCCTGCGCGGCGGCCCGGTGACGGACTACACGAACCTGCTCGATCCGGGCAACGACGTCGCCCGGGAGATCAGCGCGTGGCTCGCCGCGCCCGGTTTCCACTCAGACCCGACACAGATGGTGACGCGGTTCAATCCGGCTTCGACACGGCTGCTCGGGGGCACCGTCAAGGTGTCCGGCTCGATGTCGGCCACGGCCGACCACGGGCTCGGGCTCGTCTACCTCACCGGCACGTACATCTTCGTGTACGCGGTCGGCCCGGCGTCGGCGGGCAACACGACGCAGTCCCGCTCCCGCGTGATCGTGCATCGCACGGTCCAACTCGATGTGGTGGATCCGACGAAGTACCAGATCGCCTCGGGGAAGGCCTGGATAACCCAGTTCTCCGCGTCCATAGCGAACGACCAGTGCTTCGTCTACAACGGCTTCATCAATCCGAGCTTCGGCCGACCGGAGCCCGACGAATCCGGCACGATCGACCCCTACTCCTCCGCCCAGCCCGCGCCCGTCGACACACCCGGTTGCCAGGCGGACAGCAGGGTATAGCGGCTCGCGGCTCCTCGAATTCCTTCGTGCACAAACGGGCGTCCCCCGCCGCTCCACTTCGGAGCGGCGGGGGACGCGTGCGGCTCAAGCCGCCGGCTTGAGCCGGCCGATCACTCCGCGAAGGCCTCCTCGACCACGCGCTGCTGCTCGACCTCGTGCCGCTTGTGCGAGCCCACCGCGGGGGAGGACGAGCCCGGGCGCGAGATGCAGGTCAGCGTGCGGCCGCCGAGCTCGCCCGGCAGGTGCAGGGCCATGAACGGCCAGGCGCCCTGGTTCGCCGGCTCCTCCTGCACCCAGCGGATCTCCGCCGTCGCCGGGTACTGGGCCAGCTCGGCCAGCAGCTCGGCGGCGGGCAGCGGGTAGAGCCGCTCGGCCCGGACGATCGCGGTGTCGGTGATGGAGTGCTTGTCCCGGTAGGCCACCAGGTCCCAGTAGATCTTGCCGGAGCACACCAGCACCCGGCGCACGCCCGGCGCCGGCACCGCCGTGTCGCCGATGACGGGTTTGAAGGTGCCCGTGGTGAACTCCTCGATCGCGGACCCGGCCGCCTTGAGCCGCAGCATCGACTTCGGCGTGAAGACGACCATCGGCTTGTGCGCCGGGTTGAGCGCCTGCCAGCGCAGCAGGTGGAAGTAGGACGAGGGCAGCGAGGGCATCGCGACCGTCATGTTGTTCTGCGCGCACAGCTGCAGGTAGCGCTCGATCCGGGCCGACGAGTGGTCCGGGCCCTGGCCCTCGTAGCCGTGCGGCAGCAGCAGCACGACGCCGGAGCGCTGGCCCCACTTCTGCTCGCCGGAGGAGATGAACTCGTCCACGATGGTCTGCGCGCCGTTGCCGAAGTCGCCGAACTGGGCCTCCCACAGCACCAGCGCGTTCGGCCGGGCCACCGAGTATCCGTACTCGAAGCCCATCGCCGCGAACTCGGAGAGCATCGAGTCGTAGACCGTGTACGTGGCCTGGTTCTCCGACAGGTAGGACAGCGGCGTGTACTCGCGCGCGCTGACCCGGTCGACGACCACGTGGTGGCGCTGCACGAAGGTGCCGCGGCGCGAGTCCTGGCCGGTGAGCCGGACCGGCACGCCCTCGGTCAGCAGCGAGCCGAAGGCGAGGGTCTCGCCCATGGCCCAGTCGATGGTGCCGTCGCTGACCATCTGCGCGCGCTTATGCAGCTGCGGCAGCACCCGCGGGTGCGGCTCGAAGCCCTCCGGCAGGTTGACGTGCACCTCGACGATCCGCTTGACCACGTCGTCGGAGATCGCGGTCGGCACGGCCACCGGGAAGGGCTCCTCGGAGGTGTCCACCGCCGGGGAGGACTCCTTGCCGGTGTCCTTGGTCTCCGCGAAGGCCTGCTCCAGCTTGGACTGGTAGTCCTTGAGGGCGGCCTCGGCCTCCTCGATGGTGATGTCGCCGCGCCCGATCAGCGCCTCGGTGTAGAGCTTGCGCACCGAGCGCTTGGCCTCGATCAGTTTGTACATCAGCGGCTGGGTCATCGACGGGTCGTCGCCCTCGTTGTGGCCGCGGCGACGGTAGCAGACCATGTCGATGACGACGTCCTTGTTGAACTCCTGCCGGAATTCGAAGGCCAGCTGCGCCACCCGGACGCAGGCCTCCGGGTCGTCGCCGTTCACGTGGAAGATCGGCGCCTCGACCATCCGCGCGACGTCGGTGGCGTACACCGAGGAGCGCGACGCGGCCGGGGAGGTGGTGAATCCGACCTGGTTGTTGATCACCAGGTGGATGGTGCCGCCGGTGCGGAAGCCGCGCAGCTGAGACATGTTGAGCGTCTCGGCGACCACGCCCTGGCCGGCGAACGCGGCGTCGCCGTGCATCAGGATCGGCAGCACGGTGAAGGCCGAGCCGGCCTTGTTGATGATGTCCTGCTTGGCCCGCGCGATGCCCTCGAGCACCGAGTCGACCGCCTCGAGGTGCGAGGGGTTGGCGGCCAGCGAGACCTTGATCTGCTTGCCGCTCAGCGCGGTGAAGCTGCCCTCGGTGCCCAGGTGGTACTTGACGTCGCCGGAGCCGTGCATCGACTTCGGGTCGAGGTTGCCCTCGAACTCGCTGAACACCTTCGCGTAGGGCTTGCCCACGATGTTCGTCAGCACGTTGAGGCGGCCGCGGTGCGGCATGCCGATGGTGGCCTCGTCCAGGCCGCCCTCGGCGGCCAGCGAGATCATCTGGTCGAGCACGGCGATCGCCGACTCGCCGCCCTCGAGCGAGAAGCGCTTCTGGCCGACGTACTTGACCTGCAGGAAGGTCTCGAAGGCCTCGGCGGCGTTGAGCCGGTTGAGGATCCGCAGCTGCTCCTCGCGCGAGGGCTTGGCGTTGCCGTTCTCGACCTTGGCCTGGATCCACTTGCGCTGGGTCGGGTCCTGGATGTGCATGTACTCGATGCCGACGGTGCGGCAGTACGAGTCGCGCAGCACGCCGAGCACGTCCCGCAGCTTCATCAGCGGCTTGCCGCCGAAGCCGCCGGTGGCGAACTCCCGCTCGAGGTCCCACAGGGTCAGGCCGTGCGAGACCACGTCGAGGTCCGGGTGCCGGCGCTGCTTGTACTCGAGCGGGTCGGTGTCGGCCATCAGGTGGCCGCGGGTGCGGTAGGAGTCGATCAGCTCCTGCACCCGCGCGGCCTTGCTGACGTCGTTCTCGTGCGAGGCCGGGATGTCCTGCACCCAGCGCACCGGCTCGTAGGGGATGCGCAGCGACTCGAAGACCCGGTCGAAGAAGTCGTCCCCGCCGAGCAGCAGCTGGTGGATCGTCTTGAGGTACTCGCCGGACTGCGCACCCTGGATGATCCGGTGGTCGTAGGTGGACGTCAGCGTCATGATCTTGCTGACGGCCAGCCGGGCCAGCGTCTCCTCGCTGGCGCCCTGGTACTCGGCCGGGTACTCCATCGCGCCGACGCCGATGATCGTGCCCTGGCCCTTCATCAGCCGCGGCACCGAGTGCACGGTGCCGATGCCGCCGGGGTTGGTCAGCGAGATCGTGGTGCCGGCGAAGTCGTCGGCGGTGAGCTTGTTGTTGCGGGCCTTGCGGACCAGGTCCTCGTAGGCCTGCCAGAACTCGCGGAAGTCCATCAGCTCGGCGGCCTTGATGGAGGGCACCACCAGGGTGCGCGAGCCGTCCGGCTTCTGCAGGTCGATGGCCAGGCCGAAGTTGATGTGCTCGGGGGTGACCAGCGCGGGCTTGCCCTCCGCCTCGGCGAACGAGCCGTTCATCGCCGGGATCGCCTTGGTGGCCTGCACCATGGCGTAGCCGATCAGGTGCGTGAAGGAGACCTTGCCGCCGCGGGCGCGCTTGAGGTGGTTGTTGATGACCACCCGGTTGTCGATCAGCAGCTTCGCCGGGACGGAGCGCACCGAGGTCGCGGTGGGCACCTCGAGCGAGGCGTTCATGTTGACGATCAGCCGCGCGGCCGGGCCCTTGAGCACGGTGGTCTGCGCGGTGCCGCCGGTCGGCGTGGACGCGGTGGGCGGGGCGGTGATCGCCGCGTCCCTAGGCACGCCGCCGACCGGGGCGACGGCCCGCGGGGTGGGCTTCGGGGAGAGGGCGTGCGGCTCGGCCTCGGCCTCGACCTCCGCGGCGGCGACGGCGGGGGCCACACCGGCCGCGACCTGCGCGACCGGGGCCTGGCTGCCGGGCACCGCGACCGGCTTGGCCAGCGCCTCGGGGGCGGCGGCCGTGGTGGCGGTGGGGGCCTGTGCCGGGACGGCCGCGGGCGCGGCGCCGTTCGTCGAAGCCGGCTGGTAGTCGTTGAAGAAGTCCCACCAGGCCTTGTCGACCGACTCGGGGTCGTGCAGGTACTGCTGGTAGATCTCGTCGACCAGCCATTCGTTCGGTCCGAACTGGGCCAACTCACCGGGAGGCGTCTCGCCGCCTGCCGGAGACGGGGTTGACTGAGACGTCGTCGGTGTGGACTGTGGCGACACGGCGGTTTCCGCCCTCTTCCGCTTCGTAGATCCGCGTAACTTCGGACTGCTCCAGCGCCCGTAGAGAGGGCGGGAGCCGATGGATCCGCGTCGCGGGCCCCTGCGGTTCCTCCTCAGCGGGCAGCGGTAGCCCAGGTTACGCGCTTTCCCGCGCGAATCGCAGTTCGCACCGGCCAACGCGACGAGAGTCACACTAACTCGGGACCTGAACCACCCTTACTGAGCATAATGCGGTAGCTCAGGATGACTATTCCGCCGTGGACGCGGCGGGGGCGGGCCCTGGGTCCGCCGGG
>Ga0185299_10006319_pt1 | contig 12644 bp, 13 predicted proteins | sample PaiPotPPA55metaG_FD_128002 | JGI IMG/M metagenome (GOLD analysis project Ga0185299, IMG submission 128002) | Iron sulfur acid spring bacterial and archeal communities from Banff, Canada, to study Microbial Dark Matter (Phase II) - Paint Pots PPA... ...
AGGAAGCGGTCAGGTTCGCGCGGGGGTGAGGGCGCCCTGCATCGATGCCGTGCGTCCTTCGACAGGCTCAGGATGAAGGAAAGCCGGTATTGCATGCGCAGATGCAAGTCTCGTTCTACCTCATCCTGAGCCTGTCGAAGGACGCACAACCTCTATGCAGTCCTTAGCAACCGCATGAGCGCTTATCTCTACATTCTCCGCTGCCGCGACGGCTCATACTATGTTGGCACGACGCAAGCGTCGCTCGAGCAGCGCATCGCGCAGCACGATGCCGGCACCTTCGACGGTTACACCGCCCGGCGCCGACCGGTGATGCTCGTATTCCACGAGCACTTCGACCGCATCACCGACGCGATCGCCGCAGAGCGGCAAGTCAAAGGATGGCGGCGCGACAAGAAGGAAGCGCTGATCTGCGGCGACCATGAGGCGTTGCGGGACCTGTCCGTCGCCTACGAAAAGCGCTGCATCGGCAACCCGCGTCCTTCGACAGGCTCAGGATGAGGAAAAGCGGGTATGGCATCTGCGGATGCCGTTCTCAATCGGTCTTCATCCTGAGCCTGTCGAAGGACGCACAGGCCGCGATGCAGCTCGCCCTCGAAGCTATCCCCGCGCCTCAGCCGCCCAGCGCTCCTTGACGATGGCGCTCACCGGCACCAGCGCCAGGCCTTTGCTCGCGAGCGTGTCGAGCCAGATCGTCAGCTCCGCCAGCGTGCCGTCATGGGGATGGCCGATGGCGATGGCGCTGCCGTGGCGCCGCGCGGTCGCTTCGAGCACGGCGAGGCGCTCGGCGACGGCGGTCGCGTCGCTCTCGTTGTCGAGGAACACGTCGCGCGACGCGTTGGGCACGCCCAGGCGCTGCGCCAGCTCGCCGGCGACGGTGCTGGCGATGGTGCGCGAATCGATGAACAGCAGGCCGCGCGCCTTCAGCTCCTCCAGCACCGAGCTCATGCTCTGGGCGTCGCTGGTGAGGCGGCTGCCCATGTGGTTGTTGATGCCGACATAGCCGTCGAAGCGGCCGAGATCCCAGCGCAAGCGGCGCAGCAGCTCGTCATGGCTCAAGGCGACGGCGAGGCCGTTCGGCCCCATATCCTCGCTGCGGCTCATCGGCTCCATCGGCACATGCACCAGGAGCTCGTGGCCGGCGCGCCGCGCCGCCTCCGTCAGATGCGGCAGGTCGGCGGCATAGGCGAGAAAGGACAGCGTCAGCGGTCCCTTGAGCGCGATCGTGCGCTCGGTGCGCCGGCGGTCGACGCCGAGATCGTCGATGACGATGGCGACGCGCGCGCGCCCCTGCACCGCCGGCGCTGCCACGGCAAAGCGCAGCCAGGCCGGCTGCGCCGTCTCCGGCTTCGGCAGCGGCGGCAGCGCCGCGAGCCGCGGCAGCGGTAGCGCCGGGGTCGGCGGCGCCGGGGCGACGATCTGTGTCGGCGGCGCCGCACGCTCTGGCAAGGCCGTCCAGACCACCAGCGCGATCATGCCCAGCACGATTCCGGACGCGATCGACAGCAACAGGCTCCGCAGCGCGCTCACCGGCGCCTCGCTTCAGTCGTGTGGGAGATCGGGCGATGCACGGCGCCAGTCTAGCCGAAATGGTTAACCAAGTTCTTCCGCTCGGCGCTCGGGGCATGTCACGGGACCTTGCCGGTGAGCCGGTCGATCTCGGCGGTGTCGTCGGGCGACAGCTCCCATTGGGCGGCGGCGACGTTCTGCTCGACCTGCTCGGGCGTGGTGGCGCCGGCGATGACGCTCGCCACGCGGGGCCGCGCCAGCAGCCAGGCGAAGGCCAGTTCGAGGAGATCATGGCCGCGCTCGCCGGCGAACGCCTCGAGCCGCTCGACCTTCTGCCAATTCTCTTCGGTCAGGTAGCGCTGCGCCAGGCCCTGGACGGCTGCGAGCCGCGTCCCCTCGGGCAAGGCATTGCGCTGTTACTTGCCCGCCAGGAGCCCGCTCGCCAGCGGGAAATAGGGCAAGAGGCCGAGGCCCTGGGATTGGATCGCCGGCAAGAGCTCGCGCTCGATGTCGCGCACGACGAGGCTGTACTCGTCCTGGCAGGAGATGAAGGCGTTGAGGTTGCGCTCGCGCGCGGTCCAGGCCGCTTCGACCACCTGCCAGGCGGCGTAATTGGAGCAGCCGATGTAGCGCACCTTGCCTTGGCGCACGAGGTCGTCCAGCGTGCGCAGCGTCTCCTCGATCGGCGTCAGCGGGTCCGGGCGATGCACCTGGTAGAGGTCGATCCAGTCGGTCTTGAGGCGCTTCAGGCTCCCCTCCACCGCGCGCATGATGTAGCGCCGCGACGCGCCTTTGAGCCGCTCCTCCTTGTCCATGGCCATGCCGAATTTGCTCGCCAGCACGATCTCCTTGCGCCGGTCGCCGAGGATCTGGCCGAGCGCTTCCTCCGAGCCGCCGAGATTGCCGTAGATGTCGGCGGTGTCGAGGAGGGTGATGCCGAGCTCGAGCGCCTTGTCGACGACCTTGCGCGACGCCTCGAGATCGATGCGCCAGCCGAAATTGTTGCAGCCCAGGCCGACGACGGAAACCTGGAGACCGGAGTGTCCGAGCGGGCGTTGCTTCACGGGCGGGTCCTTCGGCTAGAAGCGATGCCGTGAGGCTGTTGTCCCGCGCCCGGCTCGTCAAGGGCCGCGATGCAGCTGCCTCCCTCGATGCGCCTGCCCCTCTCCCGCACCGCGGGAGAGGGTGCCGAGCGAAAGCGAGGCGGGTGAGGGCTGCGCTGGCGATTCCGCCGTTCGCCGGCGATAATTGCCGGTGCATGGCCGATCCCGCCCGCAGCCTCCGCCGCAATGCGACCGACGCCGAACGCCGTTTGTGGGCCGTGCTGCGACACCGGCGTTTGCAGAACTACAAGTTCCGCCGGCAACATCCGATCGGCCGGTTCATCGTCGATTTCGCCTGCACCAAGCATCATCTCGTCATCGAGGCGGATGGCGGCCAGCACGATCAGAACAGCGCCGACGCGCAGCGCACGGCATGGCTTGAAAGCCGTGGCTGGCGTGTCATCCGCTTTTGGAACAACGACATTCTCGCGAATACGGAAGGTGTCCTGACGACGCGTCCTGGACGCGCTGCGAGACGGTTAGCGCCCTCACCCGCCTCGCTGCGCTCGGCACCCTCTCCCGCGGTGCGGGAGAGGGGTATGTCAAGCTCACCCGCACCTGTTATAAACCGGCTATTATTGTCGTCGCGGCGGTCTCGGGCGTAAACCATGTTCCTGCTGATCGATAACTACGACAGCTTCACCTATAACCTCTGGCATTACCTGGGCGAGCTGGGCGCCGAGGTGGTGGTGAAGCGCAACGACGCGCTCAGCGCCGAGGCCGCGCTGGCGCTCAAGCCGCAGGGCATCGTCATCTCGCCCGGGCCCAGCGACCCTGATCATGCCGGCATCTGCCTCGAGCTGGTGCGGCGCGCCGGCAGCGTGCCGATCCTCGGCGTCTGCCTCGGCCACCAGGCGATCGGCCAGGCGCTGGGCGGCCGCGTGGTGCGCGCGCCGGTGCCGATGCATGGCAAGGTGAGCCGCATCCGCCATGGCGGCAGCGGCGTCTTCGCCGGCCTGGCGAATCCGTTCTCGGCGACGCGCTATCACTCGCTCATCGTCGACCGCGCCGGCCTGCCCGCGGCGCTCGCCGTCACCGCCGAGACCGAGGACGGCATCATCATGGGCGTCGCCCATCGCGAGCGGCCGCTCCACGGCGTGCAGTTCCACCCGGAAAGCATCGCCTCCGAAGGCGGCCACGATCTGCTGCGCAATTTCCTGCGTCTCGCCGCGGCGCAAAGCGTCGCCGCATGAGCGAGGCGGCCGGCGATTTCAAGGCGCTGCTCGCCAAGCTCGCGACCGGCCAGCGCCTGAGCGAGGACGAGTCCGCCTCGGCCTTCGACCGCATGATGTCGGGCGACGCGACGCCGGCGCAGATGGGGGGCTTCCTCATGGCGCTGCGCGTGCGCGGCGAGACGGTCGCGGAGATTACCGGCGCCGCCCGCACCATGCGCGCCAAGGCGCTCCCGATCGAGGCGCCGCCCGGCGCCATCGACACGGTCGGCACCGGCGGCGACGGCGCCGGCACCTTCAACATCTCGACCGCGGCGGCGCTCGTCGTCGCGGCCTGCGGCGTGCCGGTGGCGAAGCACGGCAACCGCGCCTTCTCGTCGCGGTCGGGCGCCGCCGACATCCTCGCCGCGCTCGGCGTCAACATCGAGGCGGAGCCCTCCGTCGTCAGCCGCGCCATGCTCGAGGCCGGCATCGGCTTTCTCATGGCGCCGCGCTATCACGGCGCCATGCGCCATGTCGGGCCGACCCGCGTCGAGCTCGGCACCCGCACCATCTTCAACCTGCTCGGGCCGCTGTCGAACCCGGCCGGCGCCAAGCGCCAGCTCGTCGGCGTGTTCGCGCCGAACTGGGTCAAGCCGATCGCCGAAGTGCTGGCCAAGCTCGGCAGCGAGCGCGCCTGGGTGGTGCATGGCGACGGCCTCGACGAGCTCACCACCACCGGCACGACGCTGGTGGCCGAGCTCAAGGACGGGAAGGTCTCGAGTTTCGAGGTGACGCCCGAGGATGCCGGCCTGCCGCGCGCCACGCTCGACGACATCAAGGGCGGCGATCCCGCCGCCAACGCGGCGCGGCTGACCCTGCTGCTGGACGGCAGGCGCGGGCCCATCCGCGACATCGTGCTGCTCAACAGCGCCGCGGCGCTGATCGTCGCCGGGCGAGCGCGCGACCTGCGCCAGGGCGTCGACCAGGCGGCGCAGGCGATCGACGAAGGCAAGGCGCGCCGCGTCCTGGAAAAGCTCGTCGCCATCACCAACGGCAGGGCGCCATGAGCGACGTCCTCGCCCGCATCTGCGCCGACAAGCGGCGCGCGGTCGAAGCGGCGAAAGCGGCGCGCCCGCTGGCCGCGCTCGAGCGCGAGGCGGCCGCCGCGTCGGCGCCGCGCGGCTTCATCGACGCGCTCGACCATGCCGTCACGGCGAGCGGCTATGGCCTCATCGCCGAGATCAAGCGGGCGAGCCCGAGCCGCGGCGTGATCCGCGCCGATTTCGCGCCGCCGGCGCTGGCGCTCGCCTATGAGCGCGGCGGCGCCGCCTGCCTCTCGGTCCTGACCGACGCGCCTTATTTCGAGGGCGAGCCGGCGCATCTCGTCGCCGCGCGCGCCGCCGTGACGCTGCCGGTGCTGCGCAAGGATTTCATCCTCGACCCCTATCAGGTGGTCGAGGCGCGCGCCATGGGCGCCGATTGCATCCTCCTCATCATGGCCGCGCTTAGCGATGACGAAGCGCGCGCGCTCGAGGCCGCGGCCGCGCGCTGGGGCATGGATGTGCTGGTCGAGGTGCATGACCGCGCCGAGCTCGATCGCGCGGTCAAGCTCAAGACAAAACTCATCGGCATAAACAACCGCAATCTCAATACCCTCTCGGTCGATCTTGCGGTAACTGAAGAGCTTGTGCCGGCGCTGCCGCCCGGCCGCGTCGCCGTGAGCGAGAGCGGCCTCCACACGCCAGCCGATCTCGCGCGCATGGCCCGCCTCGGCGTGCGCCGCTTCCTCGTCGGCGAATCGCTGATGAAGCAGGCGGATGTCGAGTCGGCGACCCGCGCCCTCCTCGCGCCGGCGGGGGCCGGGACATGATGTACGACGGCGTAACGAACCCCCTCACCCTATCCCTCTCCCGCGAGGGGAGAGGGGACGCGCTGCACCAATTTTACCCTCTCCCCTTGCGGGAGAGTTGCGGGAGAGGGAGGGACCCGGCCCTGAGCTTGTCGAAGGGCCGGGAGGGTGAGGGGGAAGCGTCACGCGGCCGCGCTGGCGAGGCTCCGCCATGAGCGACTTCACGCATTTCGACGAGCAGGGCCAGGCGCGGATGGTCGACGTGTCCGGCAAGGCCGAGAGCGAGCGCGTCGCCACCGCCGCGGGCAGCGTGCTGATGGCGAAGGCGACGCTCGAGCACATCATGGCGGGCGGCGTCAAGAAGGGCGACGTGCTCGCCGTGGCGCGGCTCGCCGGCATCATGGGGGCGAAGCGCACGCCCGATCTCATTCCGCTCTGCCATCCGCTCGCGCTCAGCTCGGTCAGCGTCGAGCTGCGCTGCGACCCCGAGCGCAACGCGGTCGACATCACCGCCACCTGCAAGCTCAAGGGCCGCACCGGCGTCGAGATGGAGGCCTTGACCGCCGTCGCCATCGCCGCCCTCACCGTCTACGACATGTGCAAGGCGGTCGACCGCGCCATGCGCATTGCCGACATCCGCCTCGTCCATAAATCCGGCGGTAAATCCGGTACTTACGAGGCGATGCCGTGATCTCGGTCGAGGAAGCGCGCCGCCGCCTGCTGGCGCCGCTCGCGCCCCTGGGCGCGGAGCAGGTGGCACTCAGCGAGGCGGTCGGCCGCGTCCTCGCCGAGGATGTGTCGGCGCGGCGCACGCAGCCGCCTTTCGCCGTCTCCGCCATGGACGGCTATGCCGTGCGCGCGGCCGACGTCGCCAGCGTGCCGGCGCGGCTCAAAGTGGTGGGATCGGTGCCGGCGGGCCAGGCCTATGCCGGCACCGTCGGGCGCGGCGAGGCCGTGCGCATCTTCACCGGCGCGCCGGTCCCTTCCGGCGCCGACGCCATAATCATCCAGGAGGACACGGAGCGCGACGGCGACATCGTCACCGTGCGCGAGGCCGCGCCTGAAGGCCATTACGTGCGCCCCGCCGGCCTCGATTTCCGCGCCGGCGATGTCGGCTTGCGCGCCGGGCGCCGCCTCGGCGCGCGCGATGTCGGCTTGGCCGCGGCGATGAACCGGCCGTGGCTGCTGCTGCGGCGGCGGCCGCGCATCGCCATCCTGCCGACCGGCGACGAGGTGGTCATGCCCGGCGACCCCGTCGGGCCCAACCAGATCGTGAGCTCCAACGGCCTGGCGCTGGCGGCGCTGGTCACGCAATGCGGCGGCATCCCCGTGCATCTGGCGATCGCGCCCGACGACAGCACCGCGCTGCAGCGCATCGCCGCGGGCGCGGCCGGCGCCGATTTCCTCGTCACCACCGGCGGCGCCTCGGTCGGCGAGCATGATCTGGTGCGCGACGCGCTGCAGGCGAGCGGCCTCACCCTCGATTTCTGGAAGATCGCCATGCGTCCGGGCAAGCCGCTGATGGTCGGGCGCTACCGCGATACGCCGATGCTGGGGCTGCCGGGAAACCCGGTCTCGACCCTCGTCTGCGGCCTGCTGTTCCTCAAGCCGGCGATCGAGCGGCTGCTCGGCCTGGCGGCGGCCGCGGCGCCGCCCGTCCGGGCGCGCCTCGCGGTGGCATTGCCGGCCAACGACCGCCGCCAGGACTATCTCCGCGCGACGCTCGCGCGCGGCCCCGACGGCACGCTCGAAGCCCGCCCCTTCGACAAGCAGGACAGCGCGATGATGTCGCTGCTGGCGCGCGCCGACTGCCTGGTCGTGCGCCAGCCCCTCGCCGCCGCCGCGGCGCAAGGCGAGAGCGTCGAGATCATTCTTCTCGACACTTGACGTCTCCGTCTTGAACCGCTCCGATGACGGCTCAATTGCCGCTTGACGCTCTTGGCGAACCAAAGTAGAACAGCGAAAGGGTTTTTGTTTTGTTCCAGGGTCCGCCTGGATCTGCCCTGCGGAGACGCCCATGCTGACGCGGAAACAATATGAATTGTTGATCTTCATCAATCGTCGGCTGTCGGATGGCGGCGTCTCGCCGTCGTTCGAGGAGATGAAGGACGCGCTCGGCCTCAAGTCCGAAATCCGGCATCCACCGCCTCATCAGCGGGCTCGAGGAGCGCGGCTTCATCCGCCGCCTGCCGCACCGCGCCCGCGCCCTCGAAGTGGTCCGCCTGCCTGAGGATACCGCCATCGCCAGCGTGCGCAGCCGCGCCGCCGGCGAACGCAGCCGCTTCTCGCCGACGGTCATCCGCGGCGACTTCAAGGCGGCGCTGCCGGGGACCAGCATCACCGGCGATGGCGAGGCGGTGCAGCTGCCGCTCTATGGCCGCATCGCCGCCGGCACGCCGATCGAGGCGCTGCGCGACCAGAGCAACAGCATCGGCGTGCCATCGGGCCTCCTCGGCAATGGCGAGCATTATGCGCTGGAGGTCGCCGGCGACAGCATGGTCGACGCCGGCATCCTCGATGGCGACACCGTGCTGATCCAGCGCTGCGACACGGCCGAGAGCGGCCAGATCGTGGTCGCGCTGGTCGACAGCAACGAGGTCACCCTGAAGCGGCTGCGCCGGCGCGGCGATTCGATCGCGCTCGAGCCCGCCAACAAGGATTACGAGACCCGCATCTTCGGCCCCGACCGCGTCAAGGTGCAAGGCCGCCTCGTCGGGCTGATGCGGCGGTATTGAGCGGCACAGCTACGTTTGGCCGTAGCCATGAGGCGATCGAGCGAAATTGCGCTGAGACGATCTCCGCCGTACGGACCCTACCCAAATCTGGAGGAGTTTTACGGGCTCAGGTCAATGGGCGGAGGCAGTTTCTTCGGCACGTGCTTGTGCAGGTGCTTGGGCGTGCCCGAGACGTCCTTCACCACGCGCTGGCCGAGATAATTGTGGTCGTAGACCGCCAGCACCTGCGTCGCGCTCGCCACCTACACCAGCCGGTCGCCCTCGTCGTAGCCGTAGCTCAGCACCGTGCCGTTGCCGAAATCCTCGCTCGCGACATCGCCCGTCGCGCTGTAGGCGGGCGATCACACCGTGCCGGTGACGGGCGCGTTACCTAGATCAGATCGTCGAGCCCGTCGTAGACGTAGGACGTGACGAGGCCGCGCGCGGGTCGGCGACGCCGATCCAGCGTGCGCCCATTTCTATGGGCTTAACTTTTTTAGCAGCTTTCGAGCTTCTTCCTTCTTCTCCGGAAATATGTATTTCGACCGTACCGCGACCTTCAGGTATTTGCGGGCTTGAGCGACGTTCGGCCGCCGCCCTCTCAGGCAGAGCTTCGCGAGTTCCACAGCCGCATCGTCATCGCGTCCCGCCAGTGCTTTCGCGAACCAAAATTTGGCCCGGCTGAAGTTGCCGGCATCTCGATAAGTGATCGCCAGATTGCCGTACGCGCACACGTCGCCCCTGCGTGCTGCCTTGCGATACCAGAACATTGCTTTGTCGGAATCCTTTGCCACCGCGATGCCATGATCATAAAAGTACCCTAGGCTGTTCTGAGCAGATGCGTGGCCCTGCGCGGCCGCTTGCGAAAACAAGCGAAACGCTTGCCGGCGCTTCCCGGCATCCCACTCTTTATTGGCGCGATCAAACAGTTCGTCCGCCGAATTATTGGCGCGATCAAACAGTTCGTCCGCCGACATTTCTGGCCTCAGCTAGGGAGTTACGACGTTTCCCGGAATTGTCCACCACAGCGGCGGCAGGAGCGAAGGTATCATCCTAACGCACCGGTAGATGATGTAAACCGTCCCCCCGATCACCACAGTCGTGGCCATGCTTTCACATGCCTCGCATTGTGATCTCTTGTAATCGGACCAATCGGCAGGCTTTTTCTTCTTTATCTTTTTGCCTGAATGAGGGTCTACACACCTGATGTGGTCCGGATCGCCGGGGATCTCCTTGCAGTGCTTATATGGGTTGTCTGTGTGCTTGCCCGAGGAACCGCCGGTGTCTCCGCGCCCGCCTTTGCGGCCGGCAAGTCCCAGCGGATCCAACTGGTTCAGAGGGTTCCCATCCACATAAGCGTAAAGATGATTGAGATCAGCCTCTGCTTCGTTGCCATACATAGGGGAGGTACGTATGGCCATTAAGATTGTCGGGTCGCTATAGTCATAGCCAATCCCAATAGGATCGCTCTCGATGTATCTTCCGACGCTCGAATCGTAGTCGCGGAACCCGTTCTGGTGCAGCCCGTCCTCGACGTCGAAGTATTGACCGGCGAAGCGCAAATTGCTGAGCGAGGGGAAGGTCTGCTGCTCGGTCTGGCCGAAGGGGCGCAGCACGGCGTCCCAGGCAAGGTTCTGGCCCGCGTCGGTCGCCTTCTGCGGCGTGTTGAGATGGTCGGGGTGGATGAAGTAGAGCGTGCCGTTCGTCACCAGTGCGAGCGGCATGTCGTCGAGCCAGACGTACTCGGTCTGCGCTGCGCCGGTGGCGCCGTTGCTCTCGGCGAGGAGATGGCCGGCGCGGTCGTAGACGAAATGCGTGACGGTCGATGGCGTAGTCTTCGCCACGCGCTGGCCCAGATAATTGTACGCGTAGCTCGCCAGCGGCTGGTTTTGGTTCGCCACCTGCATCATGCGGTCGCTCAGATCGTAGATGAAGCTCAGTGCCGTGCCGCTGCCGCGGTTGTCGGTCGCGAGATTGCCGGTCGGCGAATAGCCGAGGCTGCGCGTGGTCGTGCCGTTGACCACGCTCTGGAGCTGGTTGCTGTTGGCGGCGTAGGTATAGGTCTCGGCGAGATTGGTCGTGCCGCCGCTCTGCGCGGTGCGGTTGCCGACGGCGTCGTAGCCATAGGCGAGCGCGCCGTAGAGGCCGCTGGCATAGGTCAGGCGCGAGAGGGCGTCGTACTGGAAGCTCTCGCCGCGCGCGGCCGCGACAACAAGCTTTTCTTACTTTAGGTCATCTAGTTCGGGATATTCGGAATAAATGCCCACCAGCAGCTCGCTTTCGACTTGCGCTATGCACATGCCGACCGCTCTTCTCAAATTGTTGAATTCCTGATCGGTACAATGAGCTTTGCTGACCGTCAGAATTTTGGACAGGTCCGTGATCGCCTTGAGCGACAAGTCCCTTACTTTCTTTGCGCCTTGCTTTTTCAAAATAGCGTCCCCATGCATCTACGATAGCAACTCCGAAACTCTGACGACTGCAGGTCTCCGCTCGGAGATGGCAAAAGATGAAGGCATTTGTTAACGCATTCCGAATGTCTATCACACGTCTGCGTCTGGCGCGGTGTCGACTCGCTCGTGCCGCGCTGATCAAGCCGACTCAGCTGCAGGGTGGCTAGTAGCGAACTTATTTCGGGATTTAGGTTGCCAGCTTCCGCAGCAGTCTGACCCCTGCTATCGATGAGATTAGACGGATTGCTGCGTGCGTAAACATACGTGTTAACCCCACCCTTTATCCCGATCGGATCGCTCTCAACGTAGCGGCCGATGCTCGGGTCGTAGTCGCGGAACCAGTTTTGGTGCAGGCCAGTCTCGACATCGAAGTACTGTCCCGGGAATCGCAGGTTGGTAAGGGAGGGGAAGGTTTGTTGCTCGGTTTGACCGAACGGCCGCAGCACGGCATCCCAGGCGAGATTCTGCGCCGCGTCGGTCGCCTTCTGCGACGTGCCGAGATGGTCGGGGTGGATGAAGTAGAGGTTGCCGTTCGTCACCAGTCCCAGCGGCATGTCGTCGAGCCAGACGTACTCCGTCTGCGCCGCGCTGGTCGCGCCGTTGCTCTCGGCGAGGAGACGGCCCGCGCTGTCGTAAACGAAATGCGTGACGGCCGACGAGGTGGTCTTCGCCGCGCGCTGGCCCATGAAATTGTACGCGTAGCTCGCCAGCGGCTGGTTTTGGTTCGCCACCTGCACCATGCGGTCGCTCAGATCGTAGATGAAGCTCAGTGCCGTGCCGCTGCCGCGGTTGTCGGTCGCGAGATTGCCGGTCGGCGAATAGCCGAGGCTGCGCGTGGTCGTGCCGTTGACGACGCTCTGGAGCTGGTTGCTGTTGGCGGCGTAGGTATAGGTCTCCGCGAGGTTGGTGCTGCCGCCGCTCTGCGCGGTGCGGTTGCCGATGGCGTCGTAGCCATAGGCGAGGGCGCCGTAGAGGCCGCCGGCGTAGGTCAGGCGCGAGAGCGCATCGTACTGGAACGCCTGGCTGCGTGCGGCGGCGAGATGGTCGGTGATCCCTGTGATGTTGCCGTCGGCATCGACGCCGTAGGCCAAGTCCTGCACGCTCGCCGCACCCGTCACCAGCCGCGCGCTCGGCTGGTAGTCCTGGTCGTAGCTGACGCTGAGGCTCAGCCCGTTGCCGTAGGTGAGCGCGGTCAGCGGACCGAACGGAGCGTAGGTGGCGTTCGACGCGACCGTTACCAGCGTCGCGAGCGAATTGGCCTGCGTCGCGACGCCGCTGATCCGGCCCATGGCGTCGCGCGTGTAGCTGACGATCCGGCCCGAGGGATAGGTAATCTGAGTAACGTGGTCGGCGAGGTCGTAGGCGTAAGACGTGACGTAGCTCTGGCCACCGACGACATGCGTTTCCTGCACGACGTTGCCGCGGGCGTCGTAGACGTAGGCCGTGCTGCCGCTGGCATCGCCGACGCTGGTGAGCCGGCCGATGCCGAATCCGCCTGCGGCCTCGTCGTAGCGATACGTCACGTTCTCCGCCGGGTCGGCCGGATATGTCTTCGCGGTGATCCGGTCGAGCGCGTCGTAGCTCATCTGCACGACCACGCCGGCCGCGTCGGTCTGCTGGATGCGGTTGCCGGCATCGTCGACGACGTAGACGGTGGCGCCGGTGTCCGGGCTCGACACCTCGATCAGATTGTCGAGCCCGTCATAGACGTAGCTCGTGGCGAGGCCGCGCGGGTCGGTGACGGCGATCCGGTTGTCATGCGCGTCGTAACCATAGGCCGTCGTGCTGGAGAGAGGCGCCGCCACCTGGATCAGCCGGCTGAGCGCGTCGAAGGACTGGCCGGTGACGTGCGACAGCGGGTC
>Ga0185299_10006320_pt1 | contig 12643 bp, 11 predicted proteins | sample PaiPotPPA55metaG_FD_128002 | JGI IMG/M metagenome (GOLD analysis project Ga0185299, IMG submission 128002) | Iron sulfur acid spring bacterial and archeal communities from Banff, Canada, to study Microbial Dark Matter (Phase II) - Paint Pots PPA... ...
TGTGGCCCGGTTCAAGCGTGAGTGGACTCTACTTCGCCCACCCGGAATCTCGATATTTCAGCCTCGGCAAGATTGACCGTGATCAAGTCGCCGACTACAGCAAGCGCAAAGGGATGAGCGTCGGAGAGATTGAGCGATGGCTCGGGCAAAACCTGAACTACGACCCAGCGGAATAGTCCTGCTTCATCCGGAAGAGAACGTTGGCATGCGTCTGACCAGGCTTCCTCCTGGAGCCGGAGCAAAGCACGTCGGCGATTGTGGCGCATCATCCGGGGGCGAAGCATTTTGTGGTGTGAGGTTTCACAAGCGAAGTGAAACACGTCGTCCCTCGTGTGGTGCGGACACTCCTGTTCGTGGCCTTTGACTCTGGCCTTCGTCTGGCGATGAAAGGGCGCTCCACAGGGCCGCCACTGACGCGACCTGAGAACCGCGGCAGTACAATCTCTCGTCAGGAGCTTTTCATGAAACGCGCTTTGAACTTTTTTCTGAGCTTGGCCATGTTTTTGAGCCTGGCGACGCTGGGCCCTCTCTTTCTCTCCACCACATTCTCTGCGAGAGCTTACGCGGCCGCCGCAGCCGACGAGACCATACCCTCGCGCACGGTAGAGATCGACAGCGTCAAGCTGCATTACCTGACTGCCGGCCATGGTCCATCGCTCATCCTGCTGCACGGCTACGCAGAGACCTCGCTCATGTGGAGGCCGATTATTCCCGTTCTGGCCGCGCGATTTACCGTCATCGCGCCGGACTTGCCCGGCATCGGGGACTCGGCGATTCCGAACGACGGCTTGGACATGAAGACGGCCGCCATTCGTATTCATGCGCTAGCCCGCTCGCTGGGCATCCAGAAAGCGGAGGTAGTAGGCCACGACATCGGACTGATGGTTGCCTACGCCTACGCCGCGCAATTCCCCGCGGAAGTGACGAAGCTGGTGGTGATGGATGCCTTCCTCCCGGGCGTGGCGGGGTGGGAGGCCATTTACAACGACCTGAATATCTGGCATTTCCGTTTCCACGGGCCGACTCCTGAGGCTCTAGTTCAGGGCCGGGAGCGTCTCTTCTTCGAGTATTTCTGGAATGACCTTGCAGCCGACAAGACCCGTTCAATCCCGGAAGCGGATCGCAAAGCCTACGCAGCGGCCTATTCCCGGCCGGGACGCATGCGCGCAGGTTGGGCATACTTCGTTTCGTTTCAGCAAGCCGCAAAAGATTTCGCTCAGCTCTCTCAGACCAAACTCACCATGCCCGTCCTAGTGATCGGTGGTGAGAAGTCGCTGGGCGACGCACTGGCGCAGCAGATGAAGCTAGTCGCGTCGGATGTGACGGTTGTCGTTCTGAAGGACACCGGACACTGGGTGCTGGAGGAGAAGCCCAAAGAGACGACCGAAGCGCTGATGAAGTTTCTGTGAGCGCTCCCCACAGCTTTCTCACCGCCGTAGTCTAGCGTGAGAATTTCGCCGGGGTGGCCCGCTCCTTGCAGCGCTTTATCGCAAGGGGCGGGTGTGAGCGGCGTCACCTCTTTCGCGTCCCATCCGCGCCACACGCCCTGCGGCCTTTATTTCTTCCCGCTGGGATCGTCAGCGGGATTAATGTAATTGAACTTCACCGGCGACATGCCGTGTATCTGAATCACGGTATCGCCTGAAGCCATGGCGTAGTGATGCATGCTCGGATCCAGATACGCGAAACTGCCCGCTCCGAAGCTCATCATTTTGCCGGCGTCGAATTGGTCGCCCATTCCTACCTTCAAGGTGCCGGAGAGAACACTTACATTCTCCCGGTTCGGATGGGTGTGGGGAGCGACCTTATAGCCATCGGGCATCTTGAGACGAATCGTGAAGTCGCCCGACGAAGCCATTGGGTCGCCTTCCAAAACGGCTAGCTGCGCCCCCGGTGGCAGGAAGGCCGGCGCAGGTCCGAACTTGACTTGATCGGGTGTAAAAGCGTTCTGAGCATACATCGGCTGCGCAACTAAAAGCACGGCCGCTGAGAAGGTAGCCACTGCGAGAGCAAGAGCCAGAAAGGATGGTTTCATGGAATGCCTCCGAACTGCCGCAGAATGATAACAGCAGCTCGCCCGAACCCCAACCCGATTCCCGGTGGCCGGAGGACGAGAAACACTCCGAGCCGGGAGTGAGTGGAGGACCCCCTCCGCCGGCGAATGCGGAGGGTGAGTTGAGGGATGGGCTGACACTCTCTGCGCGAGATCCGATCAGGAAGCGGCGCGGGCGAGACTGCCCGCGCCATACGAATTGATTAGGCTAGCACCGAAATCGGGGGACCGATTAGCTCCGCGTCGGGGAGGCCACCGGTCGAGATGAGCGGACCTGACACAGGCGGCTCCGTTTGGCGCTGTCCGAAGACGCTCGAAACGGGCGCCTGCGCTCGCAGCGCTGCATAGGCCTGCTGAGCGGCAAAAAGATTGCCGTACGTGAGGTTCTGGAGCAAGGAATTCGGGTTGGTTAAGTCTCCGACCTTGGCCCTGAGACTGTGATGAGATTGGACGGGCTTGCTAGAACCGGAGCCACGCAGGTTTTCCAGATCCTGTTGGAGGACGGAGAAATCCTTTTGAGCGGCGGAAAGGTTGCCGGACTTGAGATCGGTGGCAAGCTGGTTGAAGGCTTGGGCGACGGGGTTCGAGGTGGAGGCAGCAGAAGCGGAGGTAGCACTGGTGACCGACGGCGCAAAGGCTTTCTGCAGGGTGGCAAAATCGGATTGCGCGGCCGCGAGATTGCCAGACTGGAGATCCTTGCTGAGCTGTTCGATGCTCTGTTTGTTAGGAGTGCTGGGGGCGCCGAGCTGCTTTTGGAGGAAGCCGCTGCTTAAAATCCCGAAGATGGACATTGATATACCTCGATGTAAAAGTTGAAGAAGCGTTCCGCGTGGAATTCGCCAGCGGAAGATCGCTGCTGCCCGGTGGCGAAGTTCCAAGTGAACCTGGTGGTGTTGATGCACGCTCGATTCCATTGGCACCGGGAACAGTGCGCAAAACTCTAAGAGTATTTTGTGACAGTTGCGAGCAATGGCGTCCGGCGAGATGGCGAGGCGCGGACCGGCTGGGCAAAGCCTGCCGGGGTTGGCCGAGGCAAGAGTTGCCTGCGGGCCGGTGCGCACGGCTGGGACGGGCGAGACGCCCGTCCCCACACAAGCAATTGAATCGAACTATTTGTGGCTGTCGGCGGTTTGAACTTCAGCCCGAGGAGTCATGGAGACGACTACGTACTCACGCTCTTTGTCGTCCAGGTCTTCCACGCGAAGCTTCATGTGGTCCTTCTCGATGTGGAACTGAGCCTTTTCCCCAACCGGCAGCAGGGCGGGGTGTTTGTCATCCTTTGGACGAATGCGGTAGATGATGCGGTTGGACTGCAAGAGATATTCCTGGCAGAGCAGGGTATGCATTTTCTGGTGGGCGGAATCGGTGCCAATAATCTCTCCGGTTAGACTCTTGGCGCTCTTCTGATCGGTGCCGCATTCGACGGAGTCCATCTGAAGCAGCGTGCCGGATTGCGGCGATTGATGGTCGCGGGCGTAGGCGAAAGATGCGCACAGCAAGGCGAAAAACACGGTTCGTTTCATAGGTCTCCTCACGGGGGATGTTCGTGATTAGACCCGATCCGGGGGGCGGCAGGGAATGTTACGAAGGTATTGAGACGGTTAAGACTGTATCAAACCCCATTCTTGAAACCCAATGCAGAAACAGTAAACTTGTCGCATGGCGCGAAACTTCAAAGACTTGTCGGAGCGCGAAATTCTGGCGCTGGCGGTTTCACTGGAAGAGGAAGATGGCCGGGTATACGCGGATTTTGCCGAGGGGCTCCGGGAGACGTATCCGGCGACGGCGAAGCTTTTCGACGACATGGGGGCGGAGGAGTCGGAGCATCGGGCGTCGCTGATCGAAACTTATCGGGCCCGCTTTGGGGAACACATTCCGCTGATCCGGCGGCAGGATGTGAAGGGGTTTGTGCAGCGGAGACCGCTCTGGCTGGCGCGTCCGTTGAAGATTTCGGATGTGCGGAAGCAGGCGGAACTCATGGAACTGGAGACGCGCCAGTTTTATCAGAAGGCGATCGGCCAGGTGACGGACGCAGGAATCCGCAAACTGCTGGGCGATCTCGAAGAGATCGAACGCAAGCACCAGGTGGCAGCGGAGGCGATGTCGGAGAACATGACTCCGACTGTAAAAAAGACGGAGGAGGAAGCGCAACGCCGGCTGTTTGTATTGCAGATCGTTCAGCCGGGGTTGGCGGGGTTGATGGACGGATCGGTGTCGACGCTGGCTCCGGTTTTTGCGGCGGCGTTTGCCACCAAGAGCAGTCACGATGCATTACTGGTGGGCCTCGCGGCATCGATTGGGGCGGGAATTTCGATGGCGTTTGCGGAGGCGCTGTCGGATGACGGATCGATGACCGGGCGCGGGCGCCCAATGCTGCGTGGTTCGGTGACTGGATTGATGACGGCGGCGGGTGGGATTGGACATACGCTTCCGTTCTTGATTAAAGATTTCCATGTGGCGTTTAGCGCGGCGGTAATTGTTGTGGCCATGGAGCTCGCCACGATTGCGTGGATTCGGAATCGGTATATGGATACTCCGCTGCTGTCGGCAGCGTTTCAGGTGGTGGTGGGAGGAGTGCTCGTGTTTGCGGTCGGGATTTGGATTGGAAGTTCGTGAGGAATTGGTAATTGGGTAATTTGTAAGTTGGTGCCAGAAAAACTCTGCGTCCCCGCGATCTTGCCGGTGATCTATTTCCCATGGAAGCCACAGTTCGTCCGCCAGCATGGAAGACCGTGCTGGCCTTCGCCATCATTTATTTCGTCTGGGGTTCGACCTTCCTGGCCATCCGCGTCGGTGTGCGTGAGGTTCCGCCACTTCTTCTTGCCAGCATGCGGTTTTTTATTGCTGGAGTCGCGCTCTTCGGGTGGATGCGTCTGAAGGGTACGCCGTCTCCATCGCGCCGCGAGTGGATGGCCGTTTCGTTTCTTGCAGTCTGTATCTTTGTGGTCGATTACGGCTTGTTGTTCTGGGCCGAACAACGCGTTCCTTCGGGAATTGCTGCGGTCATGCTGGCGACCATCCCCGTCTTCATGGCGCTTTCCGAGATTGTCATTCTGCGTACGCAGCGGCTGACGTTCCGGCTGGCGCTGGCTCTTTTGATCGGCATCGGCGGGGTGTCGGTTCTGGTGAGCCGCTCACTAAGCTTGAGTTTGGGCGAAGTGCCCATCGATCGTCCTGGAGCGGTCGCGCTGGTAATTGCAGCGATAAGCTGGTCCGTTGCTTCGGCTCTTACACGCAAGCTGCCGCTGCCCGCGTCGAAAGTCATGAGTTCGGGAGCGCAGATGCTCGCTGGAGGAATCCTGCTCGCGCTGACGGCAGCAATTTTCGGCGAGTTCCGCGGATTTCATATTCAGGCAGTTTCTCGCGGCGCCTGGTTCGCCCTCGCCTACTTGATCGTAGCCGGCTCCATCGTTGGATTTACCGCCTACGTCTGGCTCATCCATCATGAATCGCCGACTAAAGTTGGCACCTACGCGTATGTCAACCCGGTCGTGGCAGTGATCGTCGGATATTTTCTCGGAGGCGAGTCCGTCGGCCCGAGAACCTTACTCGGAACACTACTGGTGCTCGTCAGCGTCATTGTGATTACCACCACCACAACCGCCAAACGGCCCACGGAGACGCCAGTGGTGAAAACGCTGCAGGAAGTGGCGGAACGGCAGTAGCCCCTGCAATCTCGATCTGGGAGGAATCACCACCGGCTCTCTGGCAAAGCATTTATCACTCTCCAATGGGTATAAAGCACTCCTGCGTGAGATGTGGTTATTGTTTTGGTTTTAGGATGCGCTCGATTTGGTGGATGTGATTGATATCATGTCCGGCGACCATGCGGACAATGTGCTCGATGGATTCCTGGCCGCGCTCGGCATGTTGGCCATAGTGCTTCCACTGATCGGGGGAAAGCGATTTGAGGAGCGCGAGGTTCGCTTCGCGCACGACGTGGCGCAGTTCGATGGATTTGCGGGGATCGCGTTTGTCGTAATGTCCAGTGGTGACCCAGGCATTCTGATCGTAGGCTTGGACGGGCGTTCCGGGGGCTCCGAGAATGGAGCGCATGCGCCATCCGATTACGATTTCGACGTCGGCGAGGTGGGCCAGAATTTCGGCGACGGACCATTTGTCGGGCGCGGGGCGCTTGCGGAGTTTTGCGGTAGGGACGCCTTTAATCAGGCGAGCGAGTTTTTTCGTGGTAGCGGACTGGACCCTCATCGGGTCTTGTCCCTGGGCGTTGGCTAGGATGCGCTGCGTGTACTGCTGAGCGGTTTCGGGCATCGAAATTTCCTTTCCTGCTCCCCCCTAAAGGAGCGTCTTATTCGACAAAACTTTTGGCGTCGCTGAACGACGCTCTGTCGGCTGACCGGTGGTCAAACTAAAGAAGGACCCTGGGTGAAGAAACTAACGAAAGCTCATTAAAAAAGCCATTGAAAAATGGTTTAGGAGTGCTGTATCTTGCGTTTGACCGAGGGTCAAGAGAAAGCGGGAGGAGTTGGGCCATGGAAGGAATTACGAGCAGTCTGGCGAAGCCGACGCAAATGAGGCGGGACGGGAAGCCACGTCCGCGCTCGGAAGCGAAACGGGCGCGGATTGTGGAGGCGGCGATCGGGCATTTTGCCGAGCGCGGGTACAGTGCTTCGCGGGTGGAGGATATCGCGGCGCAGTTAGGCATTGCCAAGGGCTCGGTGTTCCAGCACTTCAAGAGCAAGGACGGATTATTCTTCGAGGCCTACAAGAAGGCGGTGCAGTCGTTTCCGAAATATATGCAAGCTCCGGCGGCGGTGCAGGAGCGGGGATTTTTTGAACTGCTGCGGTACTGGCTGGAGCGCACGGAGAACATGGTGCGGGATAACTGGTCGTCGTACCGGATCTATCTGGTTGGTAATTATGGGACAGATCTTTCGCTGCGGCGGGAGATCAACCGGTTTCTGGTGGCCGAGGATCCATACGGATGGCGTGACTTTGTAAGCTTCGGAGCACAGCGGGGAGAGTTACGGCCGGATCTGGACGTGGACATGATCGGATCGATCCTGGAGTGGACGATGGATCGTTTTCAGGATGCGCTGCTAACCGAGGAATTGGATCCGGGACTGTTCCGGAAGTCGGGGCCGGTTCCGGAGAAGAAAGAAGCGCGCATTGAACAGTTTGTGGAATTGCTGCGGCGGGCAATCGGATCGGAGAAAGTACAAGTAACAGGGAAGAAAGCATGAAGGACGGAATGAGTGTAGAGCAGATTATTGCGAGTTATGACGATGCGGCGCCGTTGACGGAAGCTTCGACGATTCCGGCGCCATGGTATGTGGATACCCGGATTGCGGAACTGGAACGGCAGACGGTCTTCTCGCGGACCTGGCAGGTGATGGGGCGAGTGGACCAGGTGGCAAAGCCGGGACAGTTTGTGACGGCAATAGTGGCGGGAGAACCGCTCGTGGCGGTGCGCGGAAACGATGGCGTGCTGCGGGCGTTTTATAACGTGTGCCGGCATCACGCGGCAGCGGTGGTGACGGAGCCGTGCGGGCAGGCGTCGATTTTGCATTGCCCTTATCACGGATGGAATTACGGACTCGATGGGACGCTCAAGGGGATGCCGGAGTTCGAAGGGGTGAAGAACTTCGAGCGCAAGGACAACGGGCTGGTCCCGGTTAAGGTGGAGACGTGGGAACAGTTTGTGTTCGTGAATCTGGATGCGGAGGCGGCTCCCCTGGCAGAGTTTCTCGGTGGATTGGTGAAGCGCGCGGCGCCTCTTGGGTTGAGTAAGCTGCATTACTACACAAGTCACACTTACGACATTAACTGTAACTGGAAAGTGTTTGTCGATAACTATCTGGATGGCGGATATCACGTGCCGCATTTGCATAAGGGGCTTAATTCTGTCTTGGACTACAAGCATTACACGATCGAGAATGAGGACCGATATTCCCTGCAATCGAGTCCGCTAGTGACTTCGGACGAGCACACGGCCACGGGGACGACGCGGAGGGGTGACCGGGCCTGGTATTTCTGGCTGCATCCCAATTTCATGTTCAATCACTACGAGGGATATCTAGATACGAATCTGGTGATTCCAGTTGATGTGGATCATTGCCGGGTCATCTTTGATTACTACTTCGGCGATGTGAGCGAAACTGCATGCGCTTACAACGAGCGGAGCGTAGCGGTGGGGAATCAGGTGCAGGATGAGGACTTGGGTATTTGCGAAGCTGTACAGAGAGGGCTGAAGTCGCGGGCCTATGGGGCGGGACGGCTTTCGGTGCGGCGGGAGGCGGGGGAACACTTGTTTCATCAGTTGCTGGCGGCGGATTTGAAGAGTGGGCTGGGGCAGGCGGAAGGTTTATAAGTCGGCTGGGGCAGCGGCATGCGCCGTGAGCGTGGTGGCAGCCGGCACCGGTCACTAGGGATGAAAGTTGAGTTCTATGAGTTCTTTGGTTTCCTGCGGAGCCGGGACCCATTTCCATTTTTCTATGGCATCAACCGCAGCTTTTGCCAGCAAAGGATTGCCGCCAATCACTTGAGTGAACTTCGCCTTTCCGCCGGGTGCAACCACGACTTCCACCCTGACGGTTCCACGAATTTGCATTTTGCGGGCTAGGTCTGGATACACTGGTATCACTTTGTCCACTATCGTCCGCTTTCCTTCCGGCTGTTCTTGAGCGAGAGAAAAGGCCGGGGAGAAGACGATCACTCCCAAGAGGAGAACTACAAAGGCGGCTACAAAATAGGGTCGCATGGATGGCTTTTTCACTTCGGTTAGCCTACTCGGAATTCAGAACGCCGCGAAAGTAACTACGGTAACCGGCTAGGGTTGAAAGTTGAGTTCTATGAGTTCTTTGGTTTCCTGCGGAGCTGGTCCCCATTTCCATTTTTCGATGGCATCGACGGCGGCTCTTGCCAACAAAGGGCTGCCGCCAATCACTTGAGTGAACTTCACTTTTCCGTTGGACGCAACCACGGCTTCCACCTTGACGGTTCCGCGGATCTGCATCTTGTTGGCGAGCTCTGGATACACCGGGACCACTTTGCTTACTATCTTCCGCGTTGTTTCCGGCTGTTCTTGAGCAAGAGAAGAGGCTGTGGAGAAGACAATCACTCCCAGGGATAGCGCAATGAAGAAGCACAAGGCTGCAGAATAGGGTCGCACAGGGGACTTGTTCACCGCGGCTAGACTCCTCAAAATCCCAAAGGCTGCGAAAGTAACCACAGTAACCTGAGCCGTGTTCCCGTGGATTGTTTCGCAGAAAATTTGTGGGACGAATGGCGAGGCGCCCGACTACACGAGCCAGGTCCCAAAACTATCGGCGAACCGACTTACTGGTGGTCGCGTGGGATGGTTTCTTCCCAGGTTTTTTGTTTCACGGGCTGGCCGTCTTTAAATAGCTGGCGGGTGTATTTGTAGTAGAAGTTTTGGGCGTCGCTGGTTAGCGTGAGGTGCCCTTGCCAGGTTAGGGCTTGTTGCTTGCGGGCCACGACGATTTCGGCTTCGCCTTGGACGGAGCTGGTTTCGGGATGGTTGTCGTCGGCGAGGTAGGTTATGCCTTCGAAGTCAGTCTCTTTCCCCCAAGGGTAGGTTTCTTCGGATTTTCCCGTCCAGGTTACTTTTGTTTTTCCATTGAGCTCGTCGCGCTCGGTTTTCCAACCGCCCGGCCAGGGAAAGCCCGCGGACTGAATGTCGCTGCGTTGTTCGGAAGGCTCGGGGACCGCGAATTGGGGCGCGGCGTACATGGACGGTGGAACGAGCGGCAGGGTCAGGCGTGATCCAGTACCACCTCCGAGTTGAAGAGTGGTCGTCATCGCATAAGGAGTTGGCCAAACCATCGGCCAGAGCGCGTTCGAAACTGCCAGACGAATGCGATGGCCTACCGGGAAAGTCCACGTGGCCAGGTGCATTTCGATATCCAGCGGGTAAGTCTGATTGGGGACTAAGTCTTTCGGTTCGGAGGCATTCTCGCGCTGCGCGCCGTTGAGTCCGGCTCCGGTGACTTGAGTGACGGTGCCGTCGGGAGCTACGTCCGAGAGGCGGACGAACCAGTCGGCTTGCGGAGCAGACGAACTTGCCTGAAGCAGGGCGTGTGGGCGTCCGAGGATGGTGAGGTCTGTTTTGAGCGGAGCGGAATCGTAGGTGAGGCTGAAGGCGTCGACGGGGCGCTGGTCAGTGAGAAGTTCGCCCCACCAGAATCCGGCTTCTACGCCGACGCTCGGAACGTAGCGGAGGTGGTGGACCGCGGACTTGGCGGGTTCGGTCGAGAGGACGTGGGCATCGTAGAGGTAGAGCGTCGTGTTCGCTACGTTCCTCGGGGGCCAGCCAATTTCGCCGCGCCATTTTCCGGGCACGGTTTTAAGGTGAGGATCGGGAGCGTGCCAGTCTTGCATATAGATGGATAACGGCGGTTCAACCATGATTCCGGTATTGCGTCCCTTGAGCCAGTAATCCCACCAACGGAGCGCTTGATCCCGCCATTCGATCTGAGGGCCGGGTTCGGCATCGTTGGGGAAGGTGTGATTCCAGGGACCGATGATCGCCTTCACCGCTTTGACTTGCTCAAACATGCGCGGGATGGAATCGCGATAGCCGTCGAGCAGGCCTCCGATCAAGAAGCAGGGGATTTTGATTTCGCTGAGTGGCCTGACGGGAGCGTGCCAGAACTGACCGTCGCGCTGATGCTTGAAATACAGCAGTGACCAGGGCGCGGATTCGAACCGCGGGCCGAGGATTTTTTCGTCGAGCGAGTAGTCGGGGGCGCCAGTCATCGATGGGGCGAGGTCCATGTTGAGCTCGAATTCGTCGAAGTGCATCATGCCGTCGATGTAATGGACGTCGTCGTGGAAGAGTTGTTCGGTGGCATCGACGGCGAGGATCGCCTTGAGCGCAGGCGGATGGCGCATGGCGAGCTGGATGGAGTTGAAGCCTCCCCATGAGATCCCGAACATTCCAACTTTGCCGGTCGACCACGGTTGCGCGGCCAACCAGGCGATGACTTGCTCGCCGTCAAGTTGTTCCTGCTCGGAATATTCGCGGTCGGTGGGCGCGCCTTCACTGGCGCCGAAGCCGCGGATATCGACGCGGACACTGACGTATCCGCGGGCCGCGAACCAGGCGTGGATGGGATAGTCGCGCGCGGCGGTGGCGTCGTCTTTGCGATAGGGGAGATATTCGAGGAGAGCGGGGAATTTCTCGCCGGGCTTCGTGTCGCCGGGCATGTAAAGAGTCGCGGAAAGGTGGATGCCGTCGGGCATGGGAATCGATTGTTGGACCATGCGAACCGTGTGCAGTGCGGGCGTCGTCGTTTTCGGGACAGGGACCGCGCACAGACTGGCGGAGAGTGCAAGGATAGTTAGGGCGGCCGATGCCAGTGTGGGGACGGGCGCCCTCGCGAGCCTGCCCTGATCGCAGTCGAAGGGTCCATGCCGAGCGAAGCTCGGCAGCTGCGTGCGGTCACACCAACTCTGGATTCGCACTAGATAAGGATTTAACAACATGGGACGGGCAAAATCATAACAGCCATGAGTGCTTGAGGGTTAGGCTGTTTTCACTGCCTTGACAGAGTGTAACTATCTTCATATTGTTGCTACCCATCCATGAACATTGTTAAGGCTACAAAGCAGTATGAGGATTGGTTGGGCCTGCACATCCGAATTGTTGAGCCCGATTTGCGGATCAAGCATGAGCAGATGGCGGCGGCGCTTTTTCCGTTCTTTCGGGCCACTTTCTATCGCTGGTTGCAGGTCTGGCCGGAGGAGTGTACGGAACTGGATCGAGTACCGCATATTTTGTCGGTGGGCGATCTGCACGTGGAGAATTTCGGCACCTGGCGAGATACCGATGGGCGCCTGGTGTGGGGCGTTAACGATTTTGATGAAGCGTGTTTGTATCCCTACACAATGGATCTGGTGCGGCTGGCCACGAGCGCGTTGCTCGCGATACGTGAGAATCGCCTGACTATGAGGCCGAAAGGGTCGGCAACGGCAATATTGGCGGGATACGAACGAGGCATGGAGGAGGGCGGACGTCCGTTTGTGTTGGAGGAGAGCCACGAGTGGTTGCGGGCGATCGCGGAGAGCAAACTGCGGGATCCGGTTGTGTTCTGGCAAAAAATGGATCGCCTTCCGACGCTGAAGGGAGAAATACCGGAGAGCGCCCGCGAGGCGCTAGAGCATCTGCTGCCGGAGCCGGGCATCCGGTACCGGTTGGCTCGTCGAGTGGCGGGTCTGGGAAGCCTGGGTCGAACGCGGCTGGTGGCGATTGCGGAGTGGAGGGGCGGGAAAGTGGCGAGGGAAGCGAAGGCGCTGTTGCGATCGGCTTTGCAATGGCTGAATCCGGAGCGGGTGCCAGCAGATATTTTGTACGCAGCGATCCTGCAGCGGGCGGTGCGCTGCCCGGATCCGTATGTGCAGATGCGGGGGCACTGGATCGTGCGGCGGTTGTCGCCGCATTGTTCGCGCATCGAATTGGATGCGCTCGGAACCAGCCGAGGGGAACTGCGGCTGCTGGAGGCCATGGGAAAAGAGACAGCAAATATACATGTGGGAACGGAAGAAAAGCGGCGGGCGATCCTGAAGGACCTGCGCGGACGAAAAGGGAACTGGCTGCTGGGCGCGGCG
>Ga0185299_10006321_pt1 | contig 12643 bp, 11 predicted proteins | sample PaiPotPPA55metaG_FD_128002 | JGI IMG/M metagenome (GOLD analysis project Ga0185299, IMG submission 128002) | Iron sulfur acid spring bacterial and archeal communities from Banff, Canada, to study Microbial Dark Matter (Phase II) - Paint Pots PPA... ...
TGTCGAGGCTCTTGAACTCGATGAAATTCCCGAACACTTGCTGGTTGTCGGTGGGAGCTACGTTGGAGTGGAGATGTCGCAGGCGATGCGCCGCTTCGGCAGCAAGGTGACGATGATCGATCGCAACGGGCGGCTGATGTCCAAAGAAGACCCGGACGTATGCGAGGCTCTTCGCAGCCTGCTCGCAGATGAAGGCATCGACATTCTCCTGAATGCACGGATCAAGCAAGTGTCGGGCAAATGTGGCGACTCGGTGAGTGTCGCCGTCGTGCAGAATGGCGAGCAGAATGGAATTGAGAAAGTCCTAAAGGGTAGTCATGTATTGGTCGCCACAGGCCGCAATCCGAACACCGAAGGACTCGGCCTGGAATTGGCCGGCGTTGAGCTCACCGACCGGGGATACATCAAGGTCAACGAGCGGCTGCAGACCACTGCGCCCGGCGTCTGGGCGATCGGCGAGCTCGCAGGCAGCCCGCAGTTCACGCACATCAGCATCGACGATTTCCGCGTAGTCCATGCCAATTTGACCGGCGGCAACCGCGTGACCACGGGCAGACAAGTTCCATATTGTCTGTTTACCGACCCCGAACTTGCTCGTATCGGCTTGAGTGAAACAGAAGCGCAGGCTCAAGGGATTGCGTATCGCCTGTTCAAGGTCCCAATGGAAACCAACCTGCGTGCACACACGCTTTCGGAAACCCGCGGTTTCGTGAAGGCCCTCGTGGAGTCTGATAACGATCGCATCCTCGGGTTCACGGCTTTCGGTGTCGGCGCAGGGGAGACTCTAGCCGCCGTCTAGGTTGCGATGATCGCCGGGCTGCCCTACACCGCGCTGCGCGATGCGGTTCTGACTCACCCAACACTGGTCGAAGGTCTGATATCTCTGTTCTCCTCCGCGGCGTCAGCTCACAACGTTGTCGAGACGAGAGGAGCCCAGATCTCCGCCGCATGAGGTGAACTGCAACAGGAACTAGAAAAATAGGAACTCGTGATCCGGTCGCTACGCAACATGTTTCGCTCCTTGCGCAGCACAATTACTACCGAAAGTCGGCATGCCGAAAGCGATCGTTACAAGTAGAACATCCCTTCGACAACTCCGGCCTTAAGCTGGCGCTCAAATTGCCATCCCGCCGCGGCGGGCGTGGACAGCGAGCCGCCCTGCTACAATTCGGTCGCGACACGGCCAACGACGTAGGCCACATCGTTTTCGAATTCTGGTCCGGCGTTACTGGTCCACTGACCACTACCTCATGGACTTCGACCAACTGCAAACGTTTCTCGAAGTAGCGCGCCATGCCTCGTTCTCCCGGGCGGCCGAGAAGCGTTTCCGCACCCAGCCCGCCATCTCCTCCCAGATTCGCGCCCTCGAAGACGAAGTCGGCGCCAAGCTTTTTGACCGCTCCGGCGGCAAGGTCTCGCTCACCGCCGCCGGCAAATCCTTTCAAAAATATGCCCAGGATACTGTAGATGCCCGCAAGGCCATGCTCACTTCTCTAGCCGAGATGGAACATGTTCCCCGCGGCGCCATCACCGTGGGCGCAAATGAAGGCACGTGCCTGCACATTCTTCCCGAGGTTTTTGCCGATTTCAAGAAGCTTTATCCCGGCGTGTCGGTCAACATCCAACGCGCCGACTATGCCCGGATTCTCGAATCGGTCACCGACAACTCCGTCGATTTCGGCGTCGTTTCCCTGCCCGTGAAAGACAACCGCCTCACGGTAGTCCTCATCCATCAGGATGAGCTGGCCATCATCGCTCCGCCGCACCACCCGCTTGGGAAGATGAAGTCTGCTTCTGTGGGAGATCTGGCCAGGTATCCGCTGGTTCTTCCCAAGGCCGGCCATACGCGCGACGCGCTCGATGAACTGTTTCGCGAACGCCGGTTAAAGCCGAACTATAGTATGGAACTCGATTCCAGCGAACTTCTGAAACGCTTCGTAGCGGCCGGCGTGGGAGTAGGCTTCATCGCCCGCTCCAACGTGCAGGAAGACGTTCGCGCCGGCGTCCTGGTTGCGCTTCCCATGGCCGACGCCCAACTGCGCCGCGACCTGGCACTGGTTTTCCGCAAAGACAAAGCTCTCAGCCGCGCCGCTCTCGCATTCATCGAGATTGCCAAGAAACTCAAATCCACCGCAGCATGGGCATCAAGATCGAAGTAGATGAAGAACCTACCTCTCACGCGCTGCGTCATCTCTTCCCTTCTAATCACGCCGCTCTGCTTTCTCACTGCGGCTCAGACGCAGCCCGCCAAAACTCAATCCACGCTGTCCACCGCGTACAAGCTGATCGCGGTCAAAGTGACCGGCAGCCAGCGCTTCACGTCGGAAGAAGTCGCGGCCGCCAGCGGACTGCCGGTGGGCACCATCGCCCACGAAGAAGATTTCAAGAAGGCGGCCCGCCAACTGGGCGAGAGTGGAGCCTTCAGCAACATCGCCTACACCTTCAACTACTCATCAGCTGGCACCAAGCTAGAGTTCCAGGTCACCGACGCCGACAAATTTGTTCCTGCCCGCTTCTCTGACTTCGTCTGGTTCACCGACGAAGAGCTGCTTCAGAAAGCGCACGAACGCATTCCGCTTTTCAAAGGAGAATTACCCGCCACCGGACGTTTGCCCGACCAGATCTCGGATGTTCTTCAAGCCATGCTAGTCGAGAACGGCATCCCCGGCCACGTCGATTACGTGCGCAACAACGGCAAGAGCGAGCAACTAGAGTCGATTGTCTACAACGTCGCCGGCGTAAGCATTCGCATCCACAGCGTCGAGTTCCCCGGCGCGGGAGCGGGCGAGTTGCCCTTGCTCCAGTCAGCCGCGGAAAAATTAGTCGATCGCGAATATTCCCGCGATTTCATGGCGAACTTCACCGATCGCGCGCTGCTGCCCATCTACCGTGAGCATGGATATCTAAAGGTTTCTTGTGCCCCGGCGCAGCCGAAGGTCGTCAAACCTGCCGCCTCCGAGCCCAGCGACAATCGAACGAAACCCACCTTCGTGGATGTCACATTCCAGGTCACTCCCGGCATCCAGTACAGGCTCGTCCGCTGCGATTGGTCGGGAAACAAAACCATCCCGAGCGATGCGCTCGATTCCTTCCTTCATGCCAAACCGGGGCAAACCGCAAACACCGTTCAACTGGAGAACGACCTAAGCGCCGTCCGCGAGCTTTACGGCTCCCGCGGATACATCCTCGCCACCATCAAGGGAGACGCCGAATTCGACGACGCCGCCGGAACCGTGTCCTTTCACCTTGTCGTCAACGAGGGTAATGTGTTCCACATGGGAGAACTCGAATTTCGCGGCATTGACAACAATCTCACTGCCAGACTGCGCGCCGCCTGGAAGCTCCGCCCCGGCGATGTCTACGATTCCACCTACCTCAAGCAGTTCCTGCCTCAGGCCCGAAAGCTGCTCCCCGCCAACCTCGACTGGGAAGTCTCCACCCACGTGACCGCCCTCACCGGTACCGCAACCGTGGACGTAGATCTGCAATATACTGCCAAGGCGCCACAGTAAATGGAAACTAGGCGGTAACCTTTTCCGCTTTCCCTCATCTATTATTGAGAAGTGATTGGGGTTGGTAGCGCCGCCGCCCGGCGGCCGGTCACAGCGCGACCGCGGGCTGGGCGACGGCGCCACCTGCATACTGGCCCCGAAGGAGTACATAAGGTGTATCGCGCTTCGCGGTGGTTCGCATCGATGGCAGTGGTTATCCTCTTAGGGACTGTATTCTCCATTCTTGATGCGTTCGCCGCCGGCAAGCAAACGTTTACTGGAGAGGTCGGCGACGCCATGTGTGGAAGGCAACACATGGAAGGCACGCCGGCCGAGTGCACCCGCACCTGCGTGTCGAAAGGCTCCAAGTACGCGTTGGTCGTAGGCGAGAAGATTTATGTTTTGGAGGCCACCGACAAGTCGGCTCTGGCCACGCTGGATCAGCAGGCCGGCAAGAAAGCCACCGTAACCGGCACGCTGAACGGTGACACCATTGAAGTCAGCTCAGTAGCCGCTGCCAAATGACCAGGCAGAGATACTGCTGGAGATATGCTCATGTGGAGACGGCGGCCTCGGCCGTCCCGCCAAGCAAACGCAGCGGCTTCCTAACAGAAGCCGGCAACCGAACGCAGTAACGACTGAGCCACTATCTTTTTGAGTGGCCTAACCTGTGGTACAGTTAGCGCGTTCTGCCCGGTGGCCCTCCCCCAAAAGCTCCGGGCATAGGTGGCGGGGATCCGCGCCCGCGGCTTCCCGCCATTTTTTCTTTCCTCTCGCGAAATTCATCTTCCCTTTACAAAACATTGTGTTAAATTGTGCATTCTTCTGTCTGATTTTTGCGCCGGAGGATACAGCATTGGGCAAAGACATGGTTCCCAAGCGGATGTTCTTCACCAAGGGAGTCGGGAAACACCGCGAGCGTTTAACGTCTTTCGAGCTGGCCCTGCGCGACGCCGGCATCGCCGCTCAGAACCTAGTGCGCGTCTCTTCCATCTTCCCTCCCAATTGCAAAATGCTCGCGCGCAAAGAAGGAGTGAAATATCTCAGCCCCGGCGAAGTAGTCTTTGCGGTCGTGGCTGAAAACTCCACCCACGAAGCCCACCGCCTGCTCGCTTCCTCCATCGGCGTAGCCATTCCCGCCGATAAAAACACCTACGGATATCTCAGCGAGCACCACTCCTTCGGCGAAACCGAAGACGCCGCCGGAGAATACGCCGAAGAACTAGCCGCCGAAATGCTGGCCACCACCCTGAACGTTGAGTTCGATCCCGACCGTTCCTGGGACGAAAAAAAACAGATTTACCGCCTGTCGAACAAAATCGTTCGCACCGCCAACGTGACTCAGTCCGCGGTGGGGGACAAACGCGGCCTGTGGACCACGGTGATCGCCTCGGCAGTGCTGATCTTCGATTGATTAAAGCTGGATGGAAAGCACCCCGTGAGACGGGGAAGGCACGAGCCGCGAGCGCTGATTCAGCCTGCTCACAAAATTAACTTCTTTAGCTCCCGCCGCAAGATTTTTCCAGACGCTGTCTTGGGAACCGCTTCGATAAAATGTACTTCCCGCGGCTGCTTGTAGTGGGTCAGCCGGTCAGCGACGAAGGCGCACAGTTCACCTTCCAGCTTCTTGCCGGTCACAAATCCCTCGCGCAGCGCGATGAACGCCACCGGAATTTCGCCCGCCGCCGCATCGGCACGCCCCACCACACCACACTCCCGCACCGCCGGATGCTCCAGCAGCACCGCCTCTACTTCAGCCGGCGCCACCGGGAATCCCTTGTACTTAATCATCTCCTTGCGCCGGTCCACGATGCGGTAAAAGCCTTCAGCGTCGAGCGTCGCAATATCGCCCGACCAGTACCATCCGTCGCGCAACACGGCCGCGCTTGCCTCGGGGTCCTTCCAGTAACCCCGCGTGAATTGCGGTCCGCGCATCACCAACTCACCGGGCTCGCCCGCGGGAACCTCTGCCGCACTTCCCGCCGAAGCGGCGAGATCAGTGGTTGCAATCAGCCGGCATTCCGTCTGCGCCAGCGGATGCCCGATCGAATCCGGCCGGTATAGTTCCGGCTCCAGATAACCCACATGGGTCACCGGCGAAGCTTCCGTCATCCCATAGCCCTGACACACCAGAATGCCGGTCAGCGCCGTGAATCTTCGCGGCAGGTCCGGGGCCAGGGGCGCCGCTCCGGATTTCGCCCAGTGCACCCGATGATTTTTCGGGAACTCTCCCGCCTCCGCCGCCAGGCACAGTGCGTTCATGGCTGGTGGCACCAGTGGCAGCATAGTAATGGATTCCTCCGTAAGCAGCGCCGTCACTTGACCCACGTTGCACCGCGGCATCAGCACCAGTGTCGCTCCCAGAATCAGCGACGGGTTGAGCATCACGTTCAAGCCGTAAATGTGATACAGCGGCAGGAAGCAAAGAATGTTGTCATCGGAGTTCAGCGGAGTCGCGCGCGTCCCCAGAAACTGATACACGTTCGCCACCAAGTTGTGGTGCGAAAGCATCACGCCTTTGGGCAGCCCGGTTGTGCCGCTCGAATATGGCAACGCCGCCAAAGTTTGCTCCGAAGGCCCATCTGGCCCCGGCAGCGTTGCGCTCACTGACTTCAACAAATCGGAAAATGGCTCGCTTCCACTTCCCTGCTCTCGCGTGCAAAATACCCGGCGCAGATTCGGCAGCCCTGCCAGATCGATGCCGTCAATATTCGTTCCGTTCGTGATCAGCAGCACAGCGCCCGAATTCCCTAACTGATGGCGCACTTCCCGATCGCGATACGACGGATTCAGCAGCGTCGGAATTCCCCCGGCCAGCATGGACGCATGAAACGCCGTACAGAACTCCCAGGAATTGGCTAGAAAAATGGCAATCACTTCTCCCGGCTTCAACCCCGCCGCAACCAACCCGCGGGCCAGGGCTTCCACCGTTTCACCGTATTCCGCATAGGTGATCCGCCGCCCGCACGAAGTGTCGACCAGCGCCGTCTTCTGCGGATGCCGTCGGCAGGACGCCAGAACCGCATCTTGTACAAAGACGTCGTTTGGATCGGCGTAGAGTTGGGTGCGTAACATGGCCGGACAGATTGTATCCGAATTTCGACCGATAGACCGCCGGATTGGCGCGGCACACAGGCCGGCGCGGCCCGGAAATCCTCAAGAATTCTTTTACTGTTCCTTACCGTTTAAGGCTACAATGTTTCGGCCAAGCGTAGTTATCCCCCAGTTTGGCATGGTCCATTGCACGATCGCGGTTTCCCGGCAACGCGTGTTGGCTCTAGGGCCAAGTTCCGCCCAGCATACTGGGGATACGAATGAAATTTGTTGCCAGATGGCTACTGCTCACGGGTTGTGGCATATGTCGACAACAATCGGATGGATTTCGGCACCGTCTTGCGCTTCATCGAAAACAATTTCGGCATAGCTCAGGGTTCGCTCAACTTTGCGGACGCACGCGCCAGTGGCAATCTCTCGGAGTTTTTTAACCTCAAACAGGTACGCCGCGTTTTCCAGACCATTCCTGCCCGCCTGGACGCAAACTACTTCATCAAGACAAGAGTCCACTGACCGACCCGGACGATTATTAACGCCTATTTCGGTGGCGGCGGTGCATTGTAACTTGGGCTAGTAACTCAGAGTCCCGACGAAACTGGCGGGAGTCTCTAGCTCGCCAGCTTGCTCAGAAATTCCCGTTCGTCCATGCGGTACTTGAAGGCTTTGCGCCCGTCGATGAAGACGACCGGAACTTCGTCATTGAACTTCCGCCGCAGTTCGTTGTCGCTATCCACATCCACGTCCTGCCAGGTGAACCCGCCGCGCCGGGAGAGCTTGGTCAGACTCTCCTTCACTAACTCGCAGAGATGGCATCCTTTGCGCGAGTAAACCACGACTTGGCGCGACTCCGGCACGCCGCGATTCTACCGCTATTCCCGCACCCTGTGCCAAGAAAAAACTGATGCCCGCAGTCTCCCGCGAATGGAATTCCCTCTTCTGGACTAGGTTTCGGTGCGGTGCAGTCTGCCATAACGTTTATGTAGTGACAGCCGCCTGCCATTAACGTTCATGTTGGGACAGCCACACTCGGCTGTCCGGTCGAGCGAAACTCGACCTCTTCCCGTCCAGGAGTAAAATCCCAAAATGCCTCCCCTCGATCCCGAACCCTTACGCGGCAAAGCCTGTCTCATCACCGGCGGCGCCAAGCGTCTCGGCCGCGCCTCCGCCCTCGCTCTGGCCCACTCCGGGGCCGATGTCGCGATCACTTTTCGCGATTCGGCCCGAGATGCGCAACAAACCGTCGTCGACCTCGCCAGCCTCGGCGTGCGCGCCTTCGCCCTGCACTGCGATATCACCGACGAGGCCAGCGTCAAGTCCATGATGAAAGAAGCCGGCCGCGAACTCGGCCGCATCGACATCCTGGTCAATAACGCCGCCAACTACGCCACCGCCGATTTCGAGCGCCTCACCCTGCGCCAGTGGGATGCGATGTTCGCCTCAAACACCCGCGGACCATTCCTGGTCTCGCGCGAAGCCCTGAAGTGGATGCGCCGGAAACGAACCGGATCGAAGGGATCAGAACAAATCGAGGCCAAAATCATCAACATGGGATCGCTTGGCGGCCTGCGTCCCTGGGCCGATCATGCCCACTACTGCTCCTCCAAAGCCGCCCTGCACATGCTGACCAAGGTCATGGCAAAAGCGCTGGCGCCCGAGATCGCCGTCAACGCCGTCGCTCCCGGCATGATCGATCTCGGCGAGAAGTCGGCCGCCACATTCATGAAGCGCATGGCCGCGAAGACTCCCATGCGGCGCAATGGGCGCGGCGACGAGATAGCCGCTTCGGTGCTGTTCTTCGCCACCGCGCCCCAGTTTATTACCGGTCAGATTCTTGCGGTCGACGGCGGCTTAGGCCTCTGACGGATTTTAACCGTCGAAATCCTCTCCTGGATGGTTCGGGAAGGGCCCGACTTTAGTCGTGCCGTTACCCGTCAGAAACACATTCGCGCATTAGGGCCTGAGGTTGCCCGCGCCATCCCGGATCCCCGTGCCCTCACCCCTCCGCCGAAGTCGGATCGATGATCCGCTTCACCTCCGAAACTCGGTTCGCCGGGAAGCTGCCTTGCTTCGCGTGTTCCCGCACCATCGCCTCATCGGGCGCGATATAGACGCAGTAAATCTTGTCCTGTGTGACATAGCTCTCGATCCACTGAATCTGCGGACCCAGGTTCTTCAAGACGCTGCAAGACTTCTGTGAGATCCCTACAATCTGGTCCTGCGTCAAACTTCCCGCGTTCGGGATCTCGCGTTCAATCACATACTTCGGCATCTTTCCTCCGTTGGATGGCGGTGTAATTCCGAACCACTCGAACCTTGCCCGCACGACTCTATTCTGCAGGGCAATGGAATATTCACCTGACCTAAGAATTATATGATGGAAGGTTCCCTCCGCGCCTCCGCGGAAGTTCTCCGCGTCCTCCGCGATTCAAGGCTTATTCCTGCACCCAGCAGACTCACGCCGGAACCCAGCATCCCTCTTTCTGTACCATTCCACCTCAAGGTATAGTGGGGCGAATGAAGAAATCCAGAAACGTACCTTCCCCGAAAACGCCGGCCGACGCCCCTCGCGTGGCCATCGCCATCATGGCCGCCGGTAAAGGCACGCGGCTAAAGTCGCAGCTTCCTAAAGTGCTGCATGACGTCGGCGGCAAGCCGTTGCTCGCGCATGTCATTGCAGCCGCCACCAGCGTAGTTCCGCCAAGCGACGTCTTCGCCATCATCGGTCACGAAGCCGGACGGGTGCGCGACGCCGTCTCCCAGACCGGGGTGAATTTCGTCCTGCAAGCCGAGCAGCGCGGCACCGGCCACGCCCTGATGGTCGCGCAGCCCGCACTCTCCGCCTACGATCACATTATTGTCCTCTCCGGCGACGCGCCCCAGATCACTCCGCAGACCATCGCCCACCTGCTCAACTTCCATCTGGACCAGCAAGCCGCTATGACATTGCTCAGCGCCGACCTCGATCATCCCACCGGATACGGCCGCATCCTGCGCAAGAAATCGGGCAAGCGCAGTGCCGAAGTCCTGGCCATCGTCGAAGAGAAAACCGCCAGCCCCGCTCAGAAAAAGATTCACGAGATCAACGCTGGCTGCTACGTCTTCTCCGCACAGCCATTGTTCTCGCGCATCGGAAGACTTTCCACCGCCAACCCCCACGGCGAATACTACCTAACTGATATGGCCGGGATCCTGCGCCACGCCGGGCGGCGCGTCGTTGTCTGGAAAACGGAAAACCCCGCCGAAGTTCTCGGAGCCAACACCCGCGCAGAACTCTCTTTCATCGACTATCAGATCCGCATGCGCAAGTGCCAAGAACTCATGGCTGCGGGCGTCACCATCTACTATCCCGCCACCTGCGTGATCGATGACGAAGTCGAAATCGCCCCCGACACCGTGATCGAACCCTTCGTCCAGATTCTGGGCAAATCGCGCATCGGAGCCGCCTGCCGCATTCAGTCGTTCAACGTGATTCGAGACACCGAGATGGGCGACAACGTCATCGTGCAGCCGGGCTGCGTGCTCGAACACTCCATCGTCCGGCGCGGCGCGAGCCTGGGTCCGTTCTCTCACTTGCGCCCAGCCAGCGATATTGGAGAAGGCGCGAAAGTCGGCAACTTTGTCGAGACCAAGAAAATCAAGTTGGGCAAGGGATCCAAAGCCAACCACCTTACGTATCTCGGCGACGCCGAAATCGGCGCGGGGGTCAACATTGGCGCCGGAACCATCACCTGCAACTACGACGGCTTCCAGAAGTACCCCACCGTCATCGGCGACGGAGCCTTCATCGGCAGCGACACCACTCTGGTCGCGCCCCTGCGTGTGGGCCAGGGCGCCTACGTCGGCGCGGCGTCGTGTATCACGAGCGATGTCCCCGATGATGCTCTAGCCATCGGCCGCGCCAAACAAATCGTAAAAGAAGGATGGGCCCGCGAGAAGCGCGCCGCGAAGAAACCAAAGTAGGATTTTTTGTCACCGAGGCGCGGCGAGGAAAGCTCACACCAAAAAACCAAGGCACCAAGACCCGGTTTTTTCTCCGTGTCTCAGTGCCGTAGCCCGCCGATCTGGACTTGGCCCTACCTAGTGCGAGATCGCCGCAAACAACGGCGAATGCATCAGCGACTGAAACTGCGCGTCGCTGTCCTTGAAGTGCATCACAAATTTTGAACCTTCGGAATCGGCCGTAGCCTTATCCATGGCCGCCTTTTCAATCGGTGTAGCGCTCGACTTCTTGTACAGGATGGCAGCCTTCATCACCATGGATAATGTCCCCGCGGTGATCGAGTCCGAGGTGACAACCGTCAGATCGAAGTTCACGCCGCTGGAAAAGTCCAGAGTGTAGTACGAGCCCAGTACCCGCTTCTTGACCGTCTCATAGTCTGCGATCTTCGCCGCATCGCCCAGCGCCGACCGCACCATGTTCTGCGTGCCCTGCTGGTCCAGGATGCTCCAGAAAGGCGCCGCATCCACGCTGCTCATCATGTCCGCCATCGTTTGGTTCGAGTCCAGGCCGAGGATCTGTCCGTCGCGCGTGTCCAGGCCAAGTTTCACGGCCGTAGACTCACCGAACAGCAGCGTGCTGTCGTCAAGAAACGTCATCACGAACCCACCCTCCATGGGATAGAGATCCGCCGTATGGTACTTCGTAGGCTTAATCTTCCGCAGCGCCATCTTCTTGATCACAGCCTTCATGTTGAAGGGTCCGCTGGCAATGCCAATCATCCTGATCCCCTGCTTGGCCGTGCGGAACGAGGGCATGGCCAGCGTGTCGATATCTTTTTCGGGATCGATCCCGACGCCCTTCAGCGCGCCCTCGAACTGCTGCAGGTTTTCCTGCGCCTGCATCAGTTGCTGTTTCAGGGCGGTCGCCGTCGGCGAGTCTCTCAGCGCCCTGTAGTCCACCGAAATCAACTGCTGCAAATCCGCAGGAACTACCGCTCGCGCCGACGAATTCAACGGCATCGCATTGGCCACGCCCACGCACACCAGAGCCACCATCACAAAACCGATACCAACCTTTACGCTCTTCATAACTGCCTCAGTCCTCACCAAGATTTTCCTGACACTGAACCTCGAACCTCGCAAATCTGGATCTCCAAATCTGGAGATGCAAATCTGAACCTGCAAACAATGAACGGAATTTTCCCTGCGTCTTGCGATTTAGATGCAAGCTCATGCCTTCTCGTTACCCGCTTTCTCCATTCTAAGCCAACCAGTCCGTTCCCGGCCCAGTCAAAGGTGCTTAGTCTAGTGATCAATTTGGGACAGTCCTTTCTTCGGCAGGAAAATAAATTATCCGGTGGGTGAGCAACTGGCTGTAAGATTGAACGTACGCTACCGCACACAGAAGCGTCATCTCGCCGACGCTAGAGAAATCAGGGACATATTGAAAATCCTACTGTACAACCCCGACAACGGGGTTACGCGCAATTTCATGCCTCACCTCTGGATGTTCCTCCTGAAATCTCTAACCCCCATAGGCCATGAAGTTGTTCTCATCGACGGCAACGCTCAACCGATGGACGAAGCCGGAATCGCCCGCTATGTGCGCGAAGAGAAGATTGATCTGGTCGGCATCGGTGCCATGACCCGCATGATCGCAAAGGCTTATCGCATGGCCGATGCCGTCCGTGCCGTCGGCGTCCGCGTAGTAATGGGCGGTCCTCACGTCACGGAAATGGCGGACGAAGCTCTCGGCCGGGATGGCGGTCCCCGCCACGCCGATGCCGTGGCTCTGGGCGAGGCCGATAACACCTGGCCGCGTATTGTGGAAGATGCTGCCCGCGGCGAGTTGCAAGATGTCTACGCCCCAGTCGATGCCGCCGGCAAAGAACTCAAGCCATCGCTTAAGCCGTATCCCGTGATCCCGTGGGACACCATCGATCTCCACCAGTTCAATCTCGTGCCCAAGGCGGCGAAGCATTGGCTGGGCAAGATCGGCGAGGGTTGGGGCACGTTTCGCATCGTTCCCGTCGAGTCAGGACGCGGTTGTCCCTACGGCTGCGAGTTTTGCACCGTCACCGGATTCTTCGGCGACTCCATCCGCTTTCGCACCAACGAAAGCGTAGTCAATGAACTGCTTCTGCTGAAGGCGCGAGCTA
>Ga0185299_10006323_pt1 | contig 12638 bp, 9 predicted proteins | sample PaiPotPPA55metaG_FD_128002 | JGI IMG/M metagenome (GOLD analysis project Ga0185299, IMG submission 128002) | Iron sulfur acid spring bacterial and archeal communities from Banff, Canada, to study Microbial Dark Matter (Phase II) - Paint Pots PPA... ...
ATCTTATAGCCGGTCTTGCGGGAGATGCCAAACTCCCTGCAAAGTTCCGCCATCGCCTCGCCGGCTAGCCGGCGAGCCACAAACTGCAGTCTTTCATCCATTACCGAACACTCCTTCCAAGGCATCATTCCCTCCCCTTTACGGGGAGAAAGTGTCACCTATGTGTCCGGTACAATGTGTTACCTATGTCTCAGGTCGCTCACACGCCACTAAATAAGCGGCTATTCACACTATTCCCCTTTGCGGGATCTTACTCTGAAAACCAATTTGCCAACTATTTGCCAACTTTTCGGGCAATCAGATTGCCTCTCTTGGCTACTCCAGGACGCGCCGACCCTAAAACCAGCCGTGCCGCTGAGTAAGTTGCCGCGCCCTCCTTGTCCTGCCGACAAGTTTTGCAGCAGACTGGGTCGAGAAGTGTTACCTCTTGCAAAGCGGCGTCTGATCATCTGTAAAGCCTGCGGTGCAAAGGGAGGCCACACCGACGTGGCTGATCGACCGCGAAAATCAAACGGCGCGGCAACTCCAATTCGATGAATTGCATCTCGCAAGACAACGGTTCGTTCTTCCAGGAGTCTGTTGGCACAAGCTTGACTACATAAGCCTGATGAGGGAGAGACAAAATGGCGCTCTGGTCCAGCATGCGGTTTTCGCAGCGCATCCTAAGGAAGCACTGGAAACTCACTTCGATTGCGGTCTTTTCGTTGGCCATAGCGATGGCGGCTGGGACGGTAGGATTCAGCGTATTTAACGCGCTGCTGCTGCGCCCGCCCGCTGTACCCGCGCCTGAGCGGCTAGTGTCGATTTACACGTCCACGCCAACGGAAGAGTTCAGCGGCTCCAACTACGACGACTACAAGTATTATCGCGACAACAATCATGTTTTCTCCGGCGTTCTGGCATTTCCGTACTCCATCTCGGTGCGCCCCATCTCGTACGAAGGCCGCGTTAAGTCAGGGCTCATGAATGCGGTGTCGGATAATTATTTCTCGGTTCTCGGCGTATATCCAATTCTGGGGAGAGTGTTTGCGCCGGGAGAGGACGACAAGCCATCCGCGCTGGCTGTCTTGAGCTATTCCTATTGGAAATGGCTGGGAGCTGACCCGAACATCGCGGGAAAAACCATAACGCTCGACCGCGTGCAGCTAACCATTGTCGGCGTCATGCCGAAAACTTTTGTCGGGACAATATTCAGTGACCTCCCGGATATTTGGTATCCGCTGTCGACGGACGCGGCTGTGAATCACCAAGTCCAAGATTGGCGTGCGGACCGCAACGTCCATTTTCTCGGCCTGATAGGGCGGCTGAAACCTGGAGTAACCCGTGTGCAGGCGCTGGCGGACATGCAGATGTTGTCGAAGCAACTCGCCGCGGCTTACCCGAAGACCAACAAAGATCGCGTCGCCCAGTTGACGGAAACGAGCATGCTGCCTGTCGACTCGGTATCCTCCGCAAAGATCATCTCGGCGATCATTTTCGCGATAGTGACGCTCGTTTTGTTTGCCGCGTGTTCCAACGTCGCCAATCTGTTGCTTGCACTGGCGAGCGCGCGCCGGCATGAAGTCCTGGTGCGGGCCGCGATGGGAGCGACCCGCGTCCTTCTGGTTCGCGAGGCTTTGCTTGACAGTACGCTCATCGCGGCAGGCGGTGGTTTGTTTGGCTTCTTGCTGGCGTGGCTGGGACTTAAGCAGTTGATGCAATTCAAGCCCTATATCCCCGGAATCGGTTTGCTTCCACTGACTATTGATTTTCACCCCGACATCAGAGTCTTGGCCGTGACCGTAGCGCTGATTTTTTTGGCCGGCCTCGCAACAGGACTGGTCCCGGGACTCTACAGCTCTTCGCCGAATCTGGCGGGCGCGCTCAGCGGGGAGATCGCGGTAGGCGGAACGCGCAAGGGGAGGATACGCAGCGGGCTGGTGGTAATCCAAGTAGCGGTCTGCACCGTGGTGCTCATCGGCGTGGGCTTATGTTTCCGAAGCTTGAACAATCTCGAGCGAGTCGATCTCGGATTTTCGCCGCGCAACGTCGCGACCTTGACCCTAGATTTGCGCGCCAATGGCTACTCTGAAGAGCAGGGCCGAAACATGTACGCAAGAATGCGGGAGGCCGCTGCGCAGATCTACGGCGTGGAGGCAATTAGCCTGGCCGGCGATATTCCTGTGAGCGGGAATGGAGGAAACACAGAGCAAGTTCACGTGCAAAGCTCGCCCGCGACGAGCCAGCAGGGAGTCAGCATTTCGTATGCGGCCGTTGATCAGAATTACTTCGCCACACTCGGAATCCCGGTGTTGGCTGGGCGTGTGTTCAGTGCGGCAGACACCGCAAAGGGGCCTGCTGTGGCTATCATTAATCATTTGATGGCAGAAAAATATTGGCCCGGCCAGGATCCCGTCGGCAAAACCGTGCAAATCGAAAACGGCAATCAACTTGTGATCGTCGTAGGCGTGGTCGGCGACGGCAAATACATTGATATCGACGAACCTGCCCGGCCATTCATGTATTTCGACTTGAACCAGCGCTACCAGCCCGTCGTCTATCTCTTGGCGAGGACCCAGAGTAACCCGCATCAGTGGCTCCAGCCGATGTCAGAAGCTTTAAAGAAGCTGGATGCGCAGCTCTACTTCCAAACCCTGACGATGGATGACTGGATGGATTTTTCGTTCTACGTGCCTCGAATTACGCTGGTGTGTACCAGTGCGTTCGGCACCCTGGCGTTTATTCTGGCGGCTGTGGGGCTCTACGGAGCTGTCTTCTACTCCGTGAGTGAAAGAAAAAAGGAATTGGGCATTCGGGTTGCGCTTGGCGCTGCCCCCCGCGATCTCTGGAAAATGATTTTGCGGCAAACGAGCGTCGTGACTGCCATGGGCGTGGGCTTGGGAATTATTTTCGGAATCATCGCCAGCGCGCTCGTCCGCTCGCAATTATATGGAATTCATCCCGTGGAATGGATCGTATTCCTTGCGGTCGCAGTCACGATGGGAGCGATGAGCGTGCTGACGGCTTATTCGGCCGCGCGGCCGTGGATGAAGGCCGACCCGATGGAGTCCGTCCGCCACGCTTGAATCGGCGCGACACCAACAATCAGGACTACGCGAGCCGTTTCAGAATATAGTTCTCACCTTGCAAGGAAGTCGATGGGCGTACCGATAGGGACGGTGGCTTCTGCCGGTTAGCCCTTGAATGCCGCATCCTGGTAGCGATCGAAAATCTTGTAACCGGTCTTGCGAGAGATTCCAAATTCTCTGCAGAGTTCCGCCCACGCCGGCTAGCCGGCGAGCCACAAATTGCAACCTCTCATCCATTACCGAACACTCCTTCCGCGGCATCGCTTCCTCCCAAAAAAGGGAAAAAGTGTAACCTATGTGTCCGCTACGATCTGTTACCTATGTCTCAGGTCGCTCATACCAATGCTTAACATCACACGGTTTTGAGGAAGGCTCGGACATTATTTGATGGGGTGAATTTCTGGGGTTGCAAAGGCGTTTGCGAACTGGATGGAAATTGTGGCGCCTTTGCGGACATTGTTTACCAGCGCCGGCCTGAAGCTGGCGATGCATGTGCCGGGCTTGTGTCGCACGCTGGGATATACGATCCCAGCGGACCCTATCTCGAGGAGCCGCCTGGCTAAGTGTTGTGGTGTGCCGTAGCTGTTGGGGTCCAAGCAATTGCGAAAACGGGGGTCGTTGCGAATGTCGTGAAATTGGCCGCGAAAATCGGCGAGGAAATCGACGTACGTGAACGTCTCGGTCTCCTGCCAGTTGATCTCCTGCAGTTCTTTGCCTCTGTGGTAGGCCACTTCCAGCTCCGACGTGGAGCGGGCGAAGGCCGCGTACCAGCAGCCACGCTCCGGGCCGTTAAAGCGGCTTCCCACGGGATTGGGATGCGTGAATGCCGCGTTCACAATGTGCGAGTAAGAAAGGCCAAACACGAGTTCCCGCACTGTAATTCCTGGAAGCAGGCCAGCTTCTCCGAGCAGACGATCGTTGGTGACGCCCTCCAGTTCGAATAAAGCGCTCAAGTCCGCGAGATCATCCGTGAGCCGCGTGAGGACGCTCTCGTCTTGGCCTTTTTCGTCGGAGCCGGTCTCGTCCTGGCCGCTCTTTTTGGGCCCGCTATAGCGCCAGGGAATCAAACGATGGGTGTCATCGCGGAGAACATCGGTTACTCGGGGAAGTGTTCTATTGGCCGCCACGGCGAGAATCGAGAAGCTGGCGCACGCGCAGCATGGCGGGCAGGCCGCCTTTCGTTATGTAGGAGAGCGGAGTATCGCCCGCGAACATAGGATTTTCATTAGGGAGTTGCATCCAGCGGTCAGCGAGTTTCTTGCTATAGAGGATGTTCAGTGCTTTAAAAATGCCGGTTAGGATGGAAATTCTTGTCAGCCGGTCCTGGTCCAGCCGGGCTCTTACATTTTTTTTCAATTCGTAAAACGCGCCATTGGAGATGCCTCCCAGCAATTGTCTGGCATCTTCATCGCGCAATTCCCATAGCTCGCGCAGTTTCAGGAAGGCCTTCACCGCAGCGGGACTCAGCCGCTTCTGTACATCCTTGCTGGAAAGGTCTGCCGGCTGCTGCCAAGCGATACCAGCAGGCAGTTGGTTGAGGATTGCCAATAGCTATCTCCTCGCTAGTCCAAATCGTACTCCATATATGGAATATTATACATCCGTTCCTGGATAGGTGAGGGATCATTAGTTATCAGTGGCTACGTAGCGGTTAATGCCCCGTCGGGTGCGCACGATGGCCGGACCTCTGTTTAGGGATGCTGTGCTTATGTGGCGGCCTTGGTGCGCGCTTTGCGTTTCGGAGCCGTGCCGCCCAGGTCGCTTAGGTGAACTATGGACGCTGCCGCCATGTAACGAACATCATCCCTCGTGTCTTTCAGTGAGCCGCTGATTTTGGGAAGCAGCGACTTGTCGCCGCGCTGGGCGATGGCGTCGAGGGCTGCTGCTCGTACGATCCAACTTTTATCTTCAGTGGCATTGACCAGCGCTTCGGCGCTGGCCGGGTTCGGATCGTGCGCCAGTTTTTTGGCGGCGGCTGCACGGACCAGGGAAGAATCGCTGACCGATTTCAGTACTCTCTTTACGACTTCATAGCCAATTCCAGCGAACGGAACAAAGCCTATGCCTTCCTCGAATCCGAGTGCGGCCACCTGCTTGGGATCGTGAAACGGTTTGAGCTGTTCTTTGATGAAACCTTTATTGGGGCGCGTGTTTCCGGTGAGCACATCGTAATAGACGTCGTAGGCGCGATTATCTTTGAGCAGCATTAAGGAATTGGCGGCCGCCAGCACCACCGCCGGTTCGTCGTCGTCCAGCGCCTTTTCTAATTGCGGGATAGCATGGACGGCGTGCATGACGCCGAGCGCGGTAGCCGCAGCGGAGCGCACATTGTATTTGTCGTCGCCTAGCGCTTCGATGGCCATGCCTTCTGCTTCGCGATTCGCGGAAAGCAATCCGAGAGCATTAACGGCCTTGGCGCGCTTTTCTGCGCCGTTTTCTTTCACGCCGTCTTGCAAGGTCAGCCATGCGCGTTCTCGCAGATTCAAATGCTTCTCTTTCGCCGGCGGGGTCTTGGATGCTGGAGGAGTAGCCGGCGCAGCTTGTTGCGGCGGCGTTGCGGGCTGCTGTGCCGGAGGAGTCTGCGGCGGCGGGGTCTGCGAAGGAGGAGTCTGCTCCGGCGGAGGCTGCTGCTGTGGCTGTGGCGTTGGCGCAGGTTGCTGCCCGGGATCCTGGCGGACCGTGGGCCGCTTTCGAACAGGCGCGGGCTGCTGTGCGCACCACCCGACCGAGATGCTAAACGCCATTAAAAGAGAACAACCGCAGGCGGCCCGCAGAGCCCCCACCACGGCTTTCTTCCCCTTTTGCCGCGCCAGACCGATCATACACACCGCCTATTAGTGGGGACTATCGCGTGCGTATTTATCTGATCGCAGCTCTGAAAGCCATACTGTGAAGTGGGTAATATGGGCGCTGAGAATCTGAATGTCTGTCGCGGATGGAGACGCTCTTAAGGTTGGGAAGCTGGTCCCCTATCCATCGGGCTATTGCAGTTCGTACGCCTCAACAGACCGTCGAGGCAGCCGTGAATAATGCTCTTTATTTTTGCGAGGCGGTCGTCTTCGAAAAGGCAAAGCTTGGCGACACACCTGATCCAACCCAGGGAATATTGGTAGATGAATCGCGGCTCCTTTCGCGTATATTCTCTGGCAAGAATCACTAAATTTCGTGACATGAAATATTGTCGCGCTGGAGGATGGTTGGTGGTACGGACGGTTCTGCCCAGCCAGCGATGGTAAGTAAAATTCCCGATCGGATGTTCCATGACCGGTCTGGAAGTGATCATCACGCGATAACCGTGGGCGCGAGCCCGAAGACAATATTCGTGATCCACGCAGTCGATGAAAAAATCATCACGTAAACCGCCGATGGCCCGAAACGCGGTGAGCGAAACCAAACTGCCAGAGGTAATTGCGGTCACCGTTTCCAAACCGGTCGAGTCGTCCGGCTGCGCGACATGTGTATCTAATCTCCCAGTTACTTTGTCCTTGAAATTGGACCCTACCACCGCCAACCGGTGAACGTCGGGCTCGCGGCGAACGACCTCGGTCAAAGTTTCGACCATGTCCGACGCTACGGTCGTATCCTGGTCCAACATCAGAATCCAGCGGTAATCCTGAGACGCGGCCCATTGCGCACCCTGGTTTATGGCTCGGGCCAGGCCTTGGTTTGAGGAATTCAAAATTAAGTGCACACCCAGTTTGCCGGCAATTTCCTTTAGTTGATCGACGCACGAGGCTGAAGAGCCGTTATTCACGATGATCGTCTGGCCTACTTGGGGAATAACTTTCTCAATCCGACTGAATAACTCTGGATCGGGATGGTAGGTAACGATTACGGCGCAAATTGCCCGTGCGGTGGGGAGCGCGAGACCTGCCTCAACCGAAACGCCTGGCTTCGGCTCACCAGTAAGCGCGGTTCTAGGGGAAGACATCTATCGTGTATTCGCCCTTCTTATTTTTCCTGACCGTCAGGCAGGTTGACAGGGATGCGCATAACCCTACAATACCGCCTTCTCAAGAAACACCACCCGCCAAAAACCGCGCGCTCAGGTCGGGAACCTGCAACCGTTTGAAGCCACGTTGTTGGCTAGTTCTGAATGCCCATCTGCGTTAAGAAATAGGCATAGTCAAACGCCACTTCGTGCAGCCGGTCATACCGGCCTGACGCGCCGCCATGTCCCGCAGGGTTCATGTTGGACTTGAGGATGAGCGAATTGTGATCGGTACGCGTGGCGCGCATTTTGGCCACGTATTTGGCGGGCTCCCAGTACATCACCTGGCTGTCGTTGAACGAAGTGCGCACCAACATGTTTGGATAGGTCTTGGCCTCGATATTGTCATATGGTGAATAAGAAATCATGTAATCAAACGCCGGTTTCTCTTTTGGATTGCCCCACTCTTCAAATTCGCTGACGGTTAGCGGGAGAGTTTCGTCCAGCATGGTATTGATTACATCCACGAACGGTACTCCGACCAGCGCGGCATGAAACAGGTCCGGCCGCATGTTCAGCACCGCGCCCATCAACAAGCCTCCGGCGCTGCGCCCTTCGATCACCAGGCGATCCTTCGAACCGTAGCCCTGCTTCACCAGATATTCCGCGGAGGCAATGAAATCCGTGAAGGTATTTTTCTTGTGCATCATGCGCCCGTCGTCGTGCCAGGCTTTGCCCATTTCGCCGCCGCCGCGAATGTGCGCGACTGCTACCACCACGCCGCGATCGATCAGGCTGAAACGATCGGAGTTGAACGAGATGTCCAGGGGGTAACCATAAGAGCCGTAAGCGGTCAGATACATCGGCCCGGTCCCATCCATTTTTGCGTTCTTCAGGTGCACTACTGAGATGGGTACTTTCACGCCATCGAGAGCGGGAGCATAAATCTGTTCCACCTGATATTTCGTGCGGTCATATCCACCGGGCACCTCTTTCTGTTTCAGCAGCGTGGATTTGCCGGTGGCCATGTCGTATTCGAATACCGAACGCGGGGTAATGAATGATTGGTATCCATAACGGAATTTGCTGGTGTCATATTCGCGGTTGGCATACGGATAGCTTGAGTACGCGGGCTCCGGAAATTCGATGCGCTGCGATTTGCCGCTCGCGAGATCGGTCACCTGCATTTGCGGCAGCCCATTTTCTCGCTCGCTCAACACGTAATAATTTTTGAAAAAGTCAGCGTCATCCAGCATCACGTTGGCGCGATGCGGCACAACTTCCTGCCAATTGGCGCTGCGCGGATCGCTCACAGGGGCTTTCACCAGGCGGAAATTTCGCCCGGTGTCGTTCACGCGGATGTAGAAGAAACTTCCGTTGTGGTCGGGATAATATTCGACCTCCTGCTTGCGGGGCTCGAGGACTTTGAATTCCGCCGTGGGCTGGTCCGCGGAAATATAACGCGCTTCAGTGGTGGTGTGGCTACCGGCAATTAAAAAGATGTAAGCCTTGCTGCGAGTTTTGGCCGTCTCCACGTTGAAGCGTTCGTCCTTCTCTTCGTAAATCAGTTTGTCGGAACCGTTGGTCCCGGCGGTGTGGCGGTAGAGCTGGAATTGGCGCTTGGTGGTGGGGTCTTCCACGGTGTAGAAAATTGTTTTGTTGTCGTTGGCCCACGCCACCGAGCCGACACGCTCCGCGTGATCGGCGAGAAGGTTGCCGCTGCGCAGATCTTTTACCGCCAGGGTATATTGGCGGAAGCCAACGTTGTCGGTCGTGTACGCTAGAAAATTGCCGTCATCGCTAACAGCAAGGGCCGCCACGGACATGAATTTCTGCCCCTTGGCCAACTCGTTCACGTCTAGCAACAATTCCTCTGGCGCATCGAGAGCGCCTTTCTTGCGGCAGTAGATGGAGTATTGTTTCCCTGCCTCGGTGCGCGTGTAATAAAAATAGTTGCCTTCTTTGTAAGGCACCTCCACATCGGTTTCTTTGATGCGGCTGAGCATTTCGTCATACAGCTTTTTCTGCAAACCCTCCGTGGGCTTCATGACCGCATCGGTGTAGACGTTTTCCGCTTGCAGGTAGGCAGCGACATCGGGATTCTGTTTATCGCGCAGCCAGAAGTAGTTATCTACTAACTCGCGGCCGTTAATCTCCGTGGTCTTGGGAACTTTTTTCGCCACTGGCGGCGCGGGTAAGGAAGAAGTATTGTCGTCCGCCGCTAAAACGCAAGTGCAAGCCGAGAGCAACGCAACGAAGAGCAGCGAGAACAGTCGAACTCGCGAAACCATGAATTTTTTCATCAAAAGTCCCTCAGCAATCTTCGGAAAGCTGCGTCATTCTATACCAACTATTGCTATCGGTTGAAGGCGTGGGGAATGAACTGCTTTGCAACCTAGCCTTTGGTGTCTGGAACCTTAGGCTGCCACAATTCGATCGGATTTCCCTCAGGGTCGTGCACGCGGGCAAACCGGCCGTTGGGATAAGACTGCGGGTCCATCTTGACCTCGATTCCAGCGGCATGTAGCTGGGCCGCCATTTTGTCGAGATCCCGGACTCGAAAGTTCAGCATCCAGACCTTCTGGGTATCCCCGAAATAGTCGCTCGTCTCCTTGAATGGAGCAAAAGCGGTGGGTCCGGCCTCTTGCTGCCAAGGGGATTCCCCGTAGCTCGTTGGTATGAGCGAGACCCCAGCTGTTGCTGGTACCAAAGCCCCAGCGCTTTCGGATCTTTGGCTCGGAAGAAGAATCCTCCGATTCCGGCCACTTTTTCCATTTCCGTTCCTCCAGCGATCCCATCGCGAACAGCGGCCCCCGCAGAGAGCTTTGGCGGTACGGCTGTCGCCGCCGCCATGCCGAGTCGGTTCCGTTCCAAGATGAAGCTCGACCCGAAAGCAAATGACAGAGTTCGAAGCAGTTGGCGTCTTTGAAAATGCATCCCATCCTCCTTCCGAGAGGATCGCGAATCGGTCTACGATACCTGCGCAAACGGGTTTCTGGGAAGCGTAAAGAAGAGGTTCTGGACGGGTGGTCGACAACCCTTACCTAATCGCGTTAAGTCAGGGTTGCCCGTCATCGATCTTGTCCGATTATCGGGAGCTGAAATTTCGCGGCCGCTCGCATCGAAATGACCGAAGGGTCTCAGGCTCAGCTCACTCTGGATGGACCGCGACAATCAGCACGGACGATCACATTGTGAGGACGGCGCGGAACCGGGCCTTGCCCTCCACAACGCGCTGATATGCCTTCGGAGCCTCGGCTAATGGGTACGTCTCGACTATCGTTTTAACTTTCCCTTGCGCTACGAAATCAAGAGCTTCGTAGAGATATTCGGGGCCGTTTTGTTGGCTGCCAATGACACGAATGCGCTTCATGATGAGGTCCATCAGAGAAATCGTAAGCGGCTCTGCGTCCGCACCCATGGTGATAAGCCGGCCGTCCGGCCGCAGTCCCTGAATGCTGTCCACCATTGCCTTGGTCGAATTGGAAGTGCTGAGAATCAGATCCGCGCCCCCCGCTGCGGCGAGGCTCTTTCCGTCGCGGACAATTTCGTCCGCGCCGAGATCGCGGATCATCTTGTCTTTATCGGGGGAGTGCGAAACCGCGATGGTCTCGAAGCCTGCAGCTTTCGCGTATTGCACTGCCAGGTGCCCAAGGCCGCCGATGCCGAGCACGGCCACGCGCTCATGCGGCTGGGGATCGGCCCAGCGGAGCCCGCTATAGACCGTGTAACCGGCGCAGAAGATCGGAGCTGCTTGCTCATAGGAAACCTTGTCGGGAATTAGATAGGTGACGTCGGCATTCATCGGCATGTACTCGGCGTGGCCTCCTTGTGCATCGATCCCCGTACCCTTCAGATAGGGACAGAACATCCTGCGGCCGCGCTGGCACCATTCGCAGCGTCCGCACGTGGATTGAATCCATGCGGTGCCGACGCGGTCGCCTACCGTGCGCGTGGTGACGTCGTGTGCCACGGCCACGATCTCGCCGACCGGCTCGTGGCCGAGGATTCGAGGAAATGGTCCTGGAATGTGTCCGAGTGTTTCGTGTACGTCGGTGTAACAGATGCCGCTTGCATGCATCTTCACGAGCACCTGATTCGGTCCGGGTTGAGGCTGAGGAACATCTTTGATCTGCCACGAACTGCTCATGGCCGGTACGACTGCAGCTTTCATAGGCCTTCCTCCTGGCGCGATTCAATACGAGCGCCGTTATGGTGGCACGCATGATTTTACATCCCCCACCGCCGACTGCACGAACAAGTTGAGGTTGACTTTCAGTTAGCGAGTTGTCGGCAATCCGCAAGTTAGGAGGATGCCCCTGGGTTTAGTTGAAACTTGAGAACAAGAAGCAGCGGCTCTCGCCCGAACTCGGATAGAGGTCGGGTTGCGAATCCCTTTTAAAGGAGAGAGCCGCCGTGAAAAAGAATTACCAGGAAAGAGCGCAAGTCCAATCACAAGTTCGAAGTCGTGCGAGGGCAAGAGTTGCTGGTGCGGGTGCCGTTGCCGATCGGCGAGCGGTGGAGAGTGTTCTGGAAGGCTACGGGATCGAGAAGATCAGTGTGAGTCGGCAGTTCGTTGCGGCCAGTTGCAATCAGTTGCGGGTGTTGTGCGAACGGCGCTTAGAAGATCTGCATCTGGTGGTGCTGATGATCGATGGCATTCACTTTGGCGGCCAGGTTCTGGTGGTAGCTCTGGGGATCGCAGAAGGCGGAGCAAAGCACGTGTTGGGAGTGTGGCAAGGAGCCACGGAGAACACCACGGTGGTCAAAGGGCTGTTGGAAGATTTGGTAGTCCGAGGACTGAATCGCCAGCGGCGGTATCTGGTGGTGATGGATGGATCGAAAGCGCTACGAGCCGGTGTGGAAGGTGTTTTCGGTGAACAAGTGGAAGTGCAGCGTTGCCAGATTCACAAGCGACGGAATGTAAAGGAGTACCTGCCCGAGAACTGCCAGAAAGATTACGATCGGCGGATGCGCAATGCCTACGCAATGAACAACTACGCGGAGGCCAAAGAGGCGCTGCAGATGGCCAAACACAAAACCTTCACGGTGGCCACGAATGTGAAAGTGTACTTTTGTGATCCGCACAGCCCCTGGCAGCGCGGAACGAACGAAAATACAAACCGCTTGCTGCGACAATACTTGCCGAAGAGAACCGACCTTTCCGGCTATGCGCAATCAGACCTGGACAAGATCGCGCTGCGTTTAAATCAACGTCCGCGAAAAACCCTTAGGTTTCGAGACTCCTGCGAGTAAACTTCACGCAAGTGTTGCGCCGACCAGTTGAGCTCGCGCGGCTTACCGGACTAGCAGCGGGCTGTAGTGGCTGAGCGAGCGGAAAGCTAGGAATGTCCAGGCACGCTGTTGATCTGCACCAGATTCGGCGCTTGTCCATCCGGCTGGGGAACATATCCGGGATGTTTGAACTGAATTGCCCGACGCCCTTCAGCTTCCAGAGTTTCGGCTACGTGCCGCGCATAGCGGATGAAGTGGTGCCCGGAGAGCGCAAGCTCGAACCCAAGTCGTCTTTTCTGCGGGTGCAATCCCCAGCGCAACATGAGCCGCCGCATATGGCGCCAATACGCCCGACGATAGCCCGCGAGCACGCCTTGCCTCCAAACAGATTTAAGCAGCCCGCT
>Ga0185299_10006324_pt1 | contig 12631 bp, 8 predicted proteins | sample PaiPotPPA55metaG_FD_128002 | JGI IMG/M metagenome (GOLD analysis project Ga0185299, IMG submission 128002) | Iron sulfur acid spring bacterial and archeal communities from Banff, Canada, to study Microbial Dark Matter (Phase II) - Paint Pots PPA... ...
CGTTTTTCTTCGAATGCCTGTCTGCACCGCAAGCCGAATCTCGCGTCGCCGACGGCGGTGATTTCGTCGACGAGGTAGCAATCGAAATCGATCGCCATGGAGAGGCCGAAGGCGAGACGGGCCTGCATGCCGGACGAATAGGTGCTGACCGGCATGTCGAGATAATTTCCGAGTTCGGAAAAATATTCGACGAAATCGATCACGCGCCACAGGTTGGCGCCGTATACCCGGCTCACGAATTTGAGATTCTCGCGCCCTGTCATCAGGGGATGAAATCCGCCGCCGAAGCCGAGGGGCCAGGAGATCCTGAGATCGCGGAAGATTTGGCCCGAATTGGGCAGCTCGGTGCCGCCGATCAGGCGCAGAAGCGTCGATTTCCCCGCCCCGTTCGAGCCGAAGATGCCATAAGTGTACCGCGTATCGAACGAATACGTCACATTGTCGAGAACGACCTTCCGATGGTTCTCCGTTCGGTAAGATTTTGACACGCGGGAAAGCCGGATCATTGTGCGCCATCACATCGCGAGCTTGCGGAGCGCCGCCCGCCATAGAGCCATGCCAATCGCATAAAGCAAGGCGGCCGCGGCTATTCCAAGCAAGCTGAAAAGGACTCGTTTTGGATAGGTGGGGTTCCGCGGAAGAACCGGATGGACAAACGTCGCGAGATAGACGTGCTTTCCTTCCGCATTGACACGGGCGCGCTCGAGGGCGGCTGCGGCCAGCGTATATTGTTTTTCGGCGATCTGTTGCTCAAGTTTGAACTCGTCGAAGCGAGTAATCTTTCCGGCGATTGTACCGGGCTCCGTAGCGTCTCGCGAAGTCAAAAGCTGCTCGAGGCCGGTGATCTGTTCACCGATCACGTCGACGCGCGTGCGCATGATCTGAACCTGCGGCGCCGATTCGCTGACATTTCCCCGCTCTGATGCCGTCAGTTCCTGTTCGAGGCGGATTTTTTCCAGGCGGAGCTCCGACATCAAGCGGCCGATTCCCTCGGCCGTGCGTTGCGGATCGAGCGTCGATTGCTGGTTACGGAGATCACGCATAGTCGCGAGCGCATCGGTCAGGCGCGTTTCGGCGCGCGCAAGTTCCGCTTCTGCTTCGGTGACCGCGTCTTGACGCGCCCGAGTCGAAAGCCCGTTCACCAGGCGCTCGCTCAAATCGACCGTTGCGTTGGCTATTCTGAGCGCCTCTTCCGGCGAAAACGCGCTCACCCGCATTGTCACGATCCCCGACGGCGCTTCGATCGACGTTTTAATGTGTGATTGCCAATATTTGACGAGGTCTTCGATCGGATCGCCAGCATTAAAGCGGGAAATCCAATCGATTCCGTCGCGTCCAAAGATCGCGCGAAGGTCGAGCTGGCGATCGAGCGCTTCGACCAGGGCCTGGCTTTTCACGTAATTGACGACGATGAGAGAATCCTGCACCTGCGTGAAGGATGCGAGGCCGGTCAGCGCCGAGATGGCGTCTATGGGCTGCCGGGCGGCGCCTCTGACCGCAAAACGCGCCTCCGAGGTGTAATGGCTCGAAGCAATGAGCGAGAAATAAACAACCGCCAACGCGGCCGGCGTGGCGAAAAAAGCCAGAAACCCGAACAGGCCAGAGCGGGATCGCCGGATTGGACCGAAGGTCTGATAGGCGATTCGCGCGGTGATGGCCCAGCTTGTCCGCGAGACGGTCCTTGCGTTGGCGAGCCGCACCGAGCGCGCCGAGCGACGCAATTCCTCCGAGGCTATCGCGGCGCGCTCGAGAGCAGCGGCGTGCATCTCGGCAAGCGCGCCAGGCTTTGTTGGGTCACCGGAATTGGCTTTTGATGCAGTCACACCGTGTATCCCATACGATTTCGAACCGCCATTGGGGCGTCTTAGGACGGCCGTTCCTAGGGGCCATGATTGGCCCCTTTCGAAGACGAAATCGTAACCGATCATTTTGTCGAAACGGCGTCGATAAATCGCCGGTCCACGAAAGTCACCCGTTATCATCCCCAAGGGATGCAAGGGGCCCTCGTGCCATGCGACAACGTCGCATCGCCAACAAGGGCTCGCCCACCGGCTTTCCCGCCGCCGGCGGCGCCTCGGAATCAGGCTAATTCGGCGCAACGAGACCATGCGCCGCATAGAGGGCGAGGAGATCGTGGGCCATATCGGCCGGAACCCTCTCGTACGAACTAGCGGCACACATCTCGTCGGCAAGATTGGGCTCGTCCGCGACATTACGTAATATGCCGGTAAGGCTACCGAGATTGCCGCGCGCGAAATGAAATCCATTGACGCCGTTTTCGACGAATTCCGTCATCCCGGGCACGTCCGCCACGATAACCGGCGTATGCGTCGCCAAGGCCTGCAAAAGAATGAGCGGACTGTTCTCGTACCAAGTGGACGGAATAGCGAGAAAATCCAGCGTGCCGAAAGCTTCCGCCAGTTCCGCCCGTGGCAAAATTCCCGGAAATTTGATCTGTAGCCCCTCGGCCTGCCGCCGCAACTTGGCGTAATACGCTGGGTTTTGATCCTGTGGCCCCCATAGTCTCAGCGAAAGATTGGCGCGGCCGCTGGCACGTAAGGCCTCGACCAGGAGATGCGCTCCCTTGTGCGGGGAAAACTGGCCGACGAAGCCGAGCCGCACCGCGCCGCCATCGCGGCGCGCCGGTTTGGGCGAGCGGTCGATTTCGATGCCGAAATGGCTGAGGCGCAATGGCGCGGGAAAACCATTGCGCTCGTAGGCGCCCTTCAGGAAAAGTGTCGGCGCGATGGCCTCGCGATAGACCTCCATTGCGCGGCGTAAAATACCGGGCCGCAGGACAATGTCGTTCGGAGCAAAGGAGCTGATGGTGAAGGGCGCTCGCTCGCGGCGGCCGAGCCTGGCGAGTTGGCGTGAGACGGGAGCCCGCAGAACCGGGTGTCCGCCAAGCTTGGCGATGAATTCGGCGTTGGGACGCGAGCCGGCGAGCTTGAGAAAACAGGCGATGCAATTGGCGCGCTCCGGGTCCGGCCCTTCGCAAAGAGCCCCTTCCGCGCTCTCAAGCTGGTTGTTGTAGCAAAACCCGAAAAAATCGGTCAGCGTTGCAAAGACCGGGATATTCATCCGCCGCGCCACGTCGAGCAATGCCGTCGTGTGGCTGATCAGATGGCAGACATGAATGACATCGGGCCGCAGCTGGCGAAGCAGACGCTCATGGAGATGCCGCAGGGCGGGCTGCTCGTAGCTGTCGCGAACGCAGTGGTTCGGGAAAAGATTCTTATCGATCGAGACAACGCGAACGCCTTCATGGATATAGTCTTCGATGACGTTTTTTTGACCCGGTTCGCCGGCCAGCGTCGCCGACACCACGACAGGTTCATGCCCGGCCGCGGCCAGTTCCTTCGCAATGGCCAGGGTATAGGCCTCCGTGCCATAAAAATGGCGCGGGAAAAAGCAATGGACGTAGAGCGCGATTTTCATGGTACGGCTTTGGCTAGGCTTGCGAGGGTTCTTACGACGCCTTCCTCGAAGGAAACGCGTGTCGACCAGCCGAGCTCGTGCCGGGCTTTGGCCGAATCGAGCACCGAGACCGGCACGTCGAATGGCCTTCCTGGCTCGCGCTCGACCATGATCGGCTTAGCCAAATGCTTCTGAAGAACGGCAACGATGTCGTTCAGCGAACGGCCTTTCCCGCTGCCAATGTTGAACGCGGCGGATGATACTTCGGTGTGCCCGGCGCGCACCAGCGCTTCCACGGCGTCATCGATATAAACGTAGTCGCGCACGACCGCGCCATCGCCAAACATGTGGATCGGGACGCCCGCGAGCGCGCGTTTGCTGAAATGAGCGACGGCGCCAAAAAGCCGCGCGGTCTCCTGCCCCGGTCCAAACAGATTTCCCATCCTGAGCGACACCGGCCTAATGGCGCCAAATGACGCAAAAAGATCGAGATAGGCTTCGACCGACCGCTTTGACACGCCGTAGGCGGACAGTGGCCTCAGCGGATGCTCCTCCGGCGCCGGCGCCTCAATGAGCCGCCCGTAGACCGTTCCACCGGAGGACGCGAATATGAACCGCGGACTTGTTCCACGCTCGACGCTTTCGAGCAAGCGCAAGGCCCCAACAATGTTGATCCGCGCGTCTTCGGAAGGCGTCAGATTGGAATCGGCGGGGATCGTCGACCAGCTCAAATGATAGATTGTATCGACGCCGCGCAGGATTCCGGCCAGCGGCGCGGCCGGATCGGCGAGATCGGCCTGCCGCCAGATCAGGCGCGGATGCGGCGCGAAGGGGCAGGTCTTGCGGCCGGTCGCGACCACGCTTTCGCCCACGGCCAAAAGAGCCGGGACGAGGGCTCGGCCCAGAAAGCCGCTGGCGCCGGTGACGAGGGCCGTCATCGTCATACCTATTGCACTCGTTAAATCGGAAAAAGCACCGCGTCGGGAAGCCCGCGTAGAAGGTCGACTTCGCGCGGCGCAAGGTCCCGATAGAGCTGGAAGTACTTGACCGCCATATCCTCCACCGAAAACTGTTCAAGCGCGAGGGCCCGATTACGTGTGCCAAGAGCCGCGATCCGCTTGGGATCGTCGAGAAGCGCGGTGATGATTTCCACCGTTTCGGCGAGAGTTACGCCGAGCGTTTCTGTGCCACCAAGAATTTCGGGAATCGCGCCAACATTGTACCCCGCAACCGCCAAGCCGGCGCACATGGCAAAAGGGACGACCTGACCAAAGCTCTCTTGCCGCACCGGCGCGACGTAGGTCCTGAACCTTGCCAGCTGCGCCGGCAGGTCTTGATAGTGCACATAGCCGGTAAACTCAAATTGCGAAAGCCTGCCTTCCTGCTCGACGCGCGACCGGAAATGCGCGAACAAGGATCCATCGCCGATGATGACGATGCGTGCATTTGGCCGTCTTTCGGCAATCGCTAGGAATAATTCGATCGCATCCTTGTCCAGCTTGTCGTTTTCGAGCCTATAGATCATGCCGATGGCATCGAACGCATGGGGATCGATGACGGGCGGCGGCGCAAACCGGTCGAGGTCAATGCCAGGGCGGATGACGCTTGCCGGAACGGTCGAGCCGAATTGGTCAAGGACGCTGTGCGATACGAAGACATTGCGATCGACACGCACGCCCGCGAAGGGAGCAACCGGCGTGTTGATGTTTTGCAATATCGGACATCCGAATTCAGCCGCAATCTCAAAAATCGTCCTGTACCATGATTCGTCCACGTCGCCCCAGTAATGAACATGCACGATGTGCGGCCGGAAGCGACTGAATATACATCGCACAAGATGACGGGAATTGGGTTTTGGCACGACGTCGATCGACATGCCGGCGTGAGAACCATGGGCAGGCAAGGCGGATGTCACGACCTTCATTTCAAAGCGGTGCCCAAGATGGTTGTGAAGATCGACGATAAGCTGGGTTGAGCCTCCGACCCAGACATTCGCGATCGCGTGCAGAATCCTCGGCCGGCTTGCAAGAGCGAGCCTCTGGCGTGGCTCGACCCGATAGACGGCGGGCGGGAAAAAACCGAATGAGCGCCGCACATGTCCCGCGAACGCCGGATAATCGACTCTGCGCATAAAGACGCTCCGCGAGGAATCGAAGATCAGCCGTTCGCTGCGAAAACGCGCCTCCTTGATGCGACGGCGGGTCTCGCGCCAATGCAAGATTAGAGCCGCGAGCTTGAGCGAAAACCGGAAAATCCCCGCCAGACGGCGAAGCCCGATTCGCGCCAAGGAGCCTGCCCGCAGCAACGGTTCGAGACGCGCCAGCCGCGCGTCGAGTTCAGCTAAATGATCTTGCATCATGAAAAGACTACGGTTGATCGCCGCCCGCTCGTCGCGCGCCGCCGATTCATCCGCGCCGGCACCCGCCGCTCGATGGGGCAGGCCAGGGCTCTCTGAGGATGCGGGTTGCGCCCCGACCGGCACGACGGTCCTTTCGCCGGCCGGACTCGCGGCGGCCGACACCGGCGCCTCATGTGCTTCGGGGTTCACGGCAGGTTCGTCCACTGCCGCTCCAAGCAGCTCAGGACCGCCAATCTGATCGCAAATCGGCAGCCCATCGGATGCCCCCGGGACAATGACGCCAGATAACGCTCTTTTTGCAAACCAGGCATCGAATCGCTTTCTCTCAGGCGAGGGCGGCCGATAAACTGACGAGCGAGAGACCGGGATGAAAGAAAGGATCGTCTCGCAACCGGTCGGCCCAGCGTTGGCGGAAGTAGGCGCGCTCGGCCGCGTGAGTGTCGAGACGCCGGAAAGTCGCCTTGCCGCGGCTTGCCGATTCGAAATGAACAATACGCGCGAATGGCGTCCACAGGGTCGCGAACCCGAGCTCCTCTAGCCGCAAACAAAGGTCGATGTCATTGAACTCGACCGGGAGATGAACGGCGTCAAATCCGCCAACCGCGACGAATTTCGCCCGCTCCACGGCAAGGCACGCTCCGGTGACCGCGGATGCTTCGTGAAGGACTCGATTGCGGCCGAGCCAGCCCTGCTCCCCATCGCGGAGCCCGGCATCGAAATGCCCCACGCCCTCGCCAAGCCCGACGACGACTCCGGCGTGCTGAATTCGCCCGTCCGGGTAAAGGAGCTTGCAGCCGACAGCGCCAACTTGTGGATCGATGGCCGGTTCCGCAAGTTCGCGGAGCCATTCGGGCTCGATGATGTCCATATCGTTATTCAAGAAAACAATGACGTCGCCCCGCGCCTGTGCGGCACCGAGATTGCTCAAGGCCGCGAAATTGAAAGGCCCCGGCGCACGCAGCAGCGTGACGCGCTCGTCCTTGGCGGCTGATTGAAGTAGGCTCAGAGCGCGCGGATCGGTGCTGCCATTGTCGACGATGACCAGATCGAGCCGTGCGAACCGGGTTTTCTGCAAAATGCCGGAAATCGTCCGGCGCAAAAACGCCTCATTGTTGCACGTGGCCATCACGATTGTTACGCTTGTTTCGGGCGCTCCCGCGCGGCGAGGCTCGCTTGACGAGGTTACGTCCTGCTGTTCGCTGCGTCTTCGTCTCGTCCGCACGAGAAAACGCCTGATATGGCGAACGTCTCGACGCCCCAGATCATGGAGGACGTTTTGGACAAAGCCGGTCCCGATGGGGACTTTCGCCAATCGAATCCGGCTGCGCGCATGGCCGAGCCTTGTCAACATCAATCTCCCGACATAGGGCCTCACGGCCTGCAAATGGGCGCTCCAATCCGGTTTGAATATTGGCGCCTGGCCCTCCACCGTCGCAGTCTCCTCGTCGCAATAAAGCACCAAAGCATCCGGCGTCCTCCGGCTAGCTTCGATAAAACAAGCGAGCGCATGGGGGGCGAGACGATCTCCAAATTCCACGAGAGCAACAAAATCCGCGTCTTCTCCATCAAGTGCCATCCATTCGCCGCGCACCGCAAGCCGGGCCTCCTTGGTGAGCCACGAATCGAGCCGGCCGTTGACCTCGGCGTCTTCCGAGGTTCCCAGAATCGTGAGTGTCCAGCGCGGGTAGAGTTGATCTCGAAGCGCCGCGATGGTTTCATCGATTCGTGCCGCCGTGGTCTCCGTTTCGAGGCGAACGAACAGCCTTGCCACCGGCGCGCGCGCCCAGTCGCAGCGCGGGCTCTCGAATTCATCGAGACGAGCGGCCACCGCTAGCCTGTCGCGATAGGCGGGCCATGCGGTCAAGGGCGCGCCTTGAATGGACCAGCGGAGATTTTCTTGGGCTTCCTTCCGCCACCCCAGAAGCCAGGTCCCGACCGCGCTCAAGAATCGGCCTCTGTTGCCCGCCAAGCCCATGCGCAGCAAAGCGAGACTTGATAAAGGTTTGATCTCCTCGATATTAAAGCAAAAACGGCCGGGTTCGGAAACCGGCGATATCCACACCGCGGTGGCCTCCGCCGGCACGATGGCAAACCAATCCGCGCGCCCAAGAACAGGGCCTGGCAGCAGATGCCAGCCGATCTCCTCCGAGCCTCGCCGGTAGCTTACCAACGGCCGCACCGGCCGGTCGTAAAGCCCGAGCCGGTAACGCATCCGAAACCACCGCCCGGGCGCAAAAATCGAAATGGGTTCAATCGACAGCCACGGCCGCCCGTTCGCGGCAAGATAGCTTCTGGCGTTCCCTTCGACGCCGGAAACGGCGATCAGGCGGGCCGTTGGCGGCGCGCAATCGATATCGGCCATCCGCTTGAATTTTTCCATCAAAGCGCTTCCCAATCGAATGGCTCATTTGATTGAAGACGAACCGCTCAAAAGCAAACGGTTGGAGCTGGACATTGGCGATTCAACGGCCTGCTAGCCTAATTGATCCACCGAATGCGGCGCAAGAACCCGGGCCACCTCGGAATAAACCTCGAGGTCTTTTTCGATCAAGGCGCGCGCCGGGCCCATTTCACGCAATCTTTCCGCAAGCCCAAGCACCGTCTGGCTTGTGCGCGGCGAGATGCCGGGTAGCTGATCCGGCAGGTCCAGAACGGCGGCGACGAGACGGAGGAACGCGCCCGCATCGTCGCGCAAGCCAACCGCGTCCATCTCCGCCAGCGAATCGAGCGCGGCGGCGGTTTCCGGTGTCCGCGGAGGATCGAAGGCGTTCGGGGCCGCCAGTTGATAGACGATTGGATTGTACAGAACGGCGCGCAACTCGTCGGAGGGACGCGACAGCAGATCCTGCAGCGCGGTCAAATCACCGAGATTGACATTGCAAAACGTCTTCGCGCAGAGCTGAACGGCATGTCCAAGGACGGCGGCCGTCGAATTCGCGCCGGAAAGCGATGCCCACTTCAAGATCAACAGCCGTTCGGACAGCTCCTCGAACGGCTCACGCAACAGAATCCCGGCCTTGAAGTTACGATCGCGGACCATCGGCTCCCACACGCGCCAAAAAATGCGGCCAGATGCGAAAACGGAGTTCGTAAACGAAATGGCAAATATTGACCTTGTGGTTTCTTCGGGAAGCAGCTCCAAGGATTTATAGGACATGTGAAACCGCGCGATCAGCGCATCATCCAGACTGTTTGAGCGAAACAATTGGGTCTCAACCCGCAAGAATTTTTGGTCAACGAGTTGCGAGTCATTGCGGCGCCGGTAGATGAGGATATGGTTGTCGGCATCCTTGATTTCCAAATGTCCAGCGGCGGTCACCCCGGGGCAATTGTTTTCATCCACCACGAAGCCGCAAACGCCAGTATTGTGGAGGCCTTGTTCCCTCAGCAGTGGACGCACCACAAAGGCGTCTATAACAACATGATGTTCTGGACCGAGATGGATAACGACCTTCGGGGTCGTCGCCGGATTGTCCGGCATGACCCAACCTACGATCTGCGAACCCGTGTCCTCGTCGATACTGAATAACATCGCCGTCCCGCGTTCCCATTCGCGGCGCCCGCGCGGTCTCTGCGATGCGCCGGCGCTCAACGTTCGATTTTGTGATCCCTAATACCCGCGACCGCGAGCATCATGACACTCCACAGCGAGAATGCACATATCCCGGCGAAAGCGACCGATCGCGCGCGGCGCGGATATTCGGCGATTTCCGGTTTCTTCGGTTCGACGAAAAGCGCAAAATAGACATGCTGCCGCTCGGATTCCTGACGCGCGCGTTCGTAAGCGGCCTGAGCGACCTCCAAAAGACGTTTCGAGAAGCGGACTTCCAGCTCCTGCTTTTCGAATTGCGCGATGGATTGAGCCGCGGTCTTGGCGTCCGTCCGATGACTCGTAAGAGCCTCGGTCAGCGAAGCGAGCTGGGACCCGAGCGCCCGGATCTGATCGGAAAGAACTTTTTGTTGAGGCGCGTCGGCGGACAAAACTTTGAGGTTGGCGTCGCGGTCGCGTTCCAGCGACAATTTCTCACGCATGACGCCCAATAAGGTGTCCGCGGAGCTCTTTATCGTTCGTTCCGGATCGACGGTTCCCTCCTGGTTGCGCACATCACGCAAAGCAGTGAGCGCCGCCGAATAACGGAGGCTCGTGCGTTCCAATTCCTGGTCGGCCGAAAACAGCGCGTCCCGGCGCTCCCGCATCGCGATACTGTCGATCATCTTTTCGGCGGAAACCGAGGTCGCGCGAGCCAGGGCGAGCGAATCTTCGGGGGTGAAGGCGAGGACCCGCACGAGCACCAGCCCCGAGATGCGGTCGACATTGACGCTAATCATATCCCGCCAATAAAGCCAGAGATCGTCGTCGCTCTTCGTTGAATCGAAGCGAGACAGCCAATCCGCCTGATCGCGCGAAAATACCGACCGCAACCAACCGTCCCGATCGAGTTCCCTGACAGCATTGCGGCTTCGCAGATAGTCCGCGGCCATGTAGGGGAGGCGCCCAATTTCGGGTGTCCCGGGTTTGCCGGCCTTGATCATCAGCGCAAGATTGTCCTCGTCCGCGACGAGTTCCGCCGCCGATCTGACGCTAAATCGAAATTCCACGCTATATTTCCCGGCGGCAATGAGACCGTAATAGATCGCCGTGCACACTATGGGCAGTATGACCATGAGGGCGAATGACAAACCGTGCATTCGCCATGATCCGAACTGATCGATCGGAACGGAGACGCGGCGCAGATCTTCCCTCAGGACAAAAGGATCTAGCCCGGTCTTGCCTGACGGGTCCGCCGGAAAACGATCGGGGGGCCTGGCCGCGAGATGCGCTTCGTTCATCGGAATGCCGCCCGAACCCCCGCCATTAGCTTGTTCTTCATATATTGTTCTTCATATGGTGTGGTCGCGCACGTTGGCGGCGATCACCGCGATGAGCGACCAGAAGCCCAGCGCGCCCAGCGCTATTAGCAAAATCATGTGTGCTCGCCTCGGAGCGATCGGGCTTTGCGGTAGGGTGGGATCTTCAATGGCGACGAAGTAGATATGATGGCGGTTGGCGTCCACCTTTGTGTTATCCAACATCCTCTCCGCGAGCACGGCGGCGTGCTCGGCCAGGCTCTTTTCGACGTCCAGTTTGTCATATTCGGCGAGCGCGGCCGAGGCGGTCGGCGAATTGAGATTGGCGCCCGTGATCCTGGCTTCGAGTGCCGCGATCTGATCGGAAAGGATTTGCCTGTTTGCGGCGAGCATCTTGATTTGTGGCGCATCGGGGCCAAGCGAAGCATTTGCGGTATCCAACTTTACTTCAACATCGATGAGATCGCGCCGCAACGTTGTGATCGTCTCGCCCAGAGACCGCGCCAAGGCAAGCGGGTCGATCTGCATCCGCGCGTTCCGGAACTGTTCGAGACTCGCCTGGCGCGCCGAGAGTTGTGCCATCGCGGTCTTCACCTCGGCCTTGGCGCGCTCGATCGCATCGTGCCGCACCCGGTTCAGAAGCTGATTTGCAACGATGTCGCATCGCGCGCGAATGGCGGTGGCGACGCGCACTGAATCCTCCCTGGAAAATGTTTTGACGGTGACCGTTACGATGCCCGAAGCGGTCTCCACCGACGTGTGGACCATGCTGCGCCAATAGCGAAGCCGGTCCTCTGCCGCCCTCGAAGGAACGAACCCCGCCCACCCATCGATCCTCGGCCTGCTAAATATGGCCCCCAGATCGATTTCCTTTGAGAGATCGTCGATCATCGAACGGCTAGCGATATAATCGGCGACGATATAGACATCCTGATTGGAATTGAGGGACGCCAAAGTGCCCAATCCCGAAGCCGCCAGGACGTCGCTGCCGGGGAGCACCTCCGTCGCGCCTCTCACCGCGAACCGCATTTCGGACCCGAACTGATCGGAAGCGAGGAGCCCAAAATAGATGGAACTCGTGACTAAGGGGGCGAGGACAAGGACAATGAAGCTGCGCCAAAGCCAAGACGATCGTGCGTCCGACGCGGTCGTCGCTTCGGCCGCGCCGGTCCCCGAAAAACTGGGTTTTTGCAAGCTGTGCCCGGCCTTCGTGGCAAGCCGGTTCACGCTCGCGATCGAAAACCATAGGCTCACGCGCGGGTCGCGTGCGCGCGTGCCGAGGCGCAGCCTCGGCAGCTTTGGGGCAGCGGACTTTTGCGGTCTTTCTAGCATCGTTCCTTGGTATCGCTCGGGTATCGCTGTATCGCTCGGGTATCGCTCGGCTCTAAGGGACACGGGTTAAACCGGACATTTTCAGCAAAATTTGACGACACGCCGACAAGCTGGAAGTTGACCCCATCGTTTGTTTTACCGCGAAAGCCGCGTTTGGCAAGAAGCAAAAGCAAAGGTGGAAGAATATAACATCGCGCGTGGTTGAAAAGAGACACTGCATGGGAAATTACAATAGATACGGAAATTAATTAAGCATATCGAATCACCGCGTAATACATCGTTTGTCTGTAAATAACTTACATTTGCCATAATAAGGCCATCAAATACGGGGATATCCTTGTTGCTAACAAAAATACATTATACATGTTGGGCTTTGAATTGTTATATGTTTGTCTACCATAAGAAGTCCGCGCCTAGCGGCGCAAATTAATTATTCTTAATCTCCCTTGACGGTTTTCCGGAGGATTTGCTTCCATAGCTCTAGGCAAAGCGCATTCGCGGCTATATGACAAATTAACGTATCACATAAAGATTTCCACGATCATGTCGGAGTGGACGCCGCTCGGTTCGGATTAGCTATTATAAATCAGGCAGGATTATGAGAAAACATCAGAGCGGTCGCCCAGCACCGGCCAATTTGGACGGGTTGGAAATCGCGATCATTGGGCGCGCGTG
>Ga0185299_10006327_pt1 | contig 12625 bp, 11 predicted proteins | sample PaiPotPPA55metaG_FD_128002 | JGI IMG/M metagenome (GOLD analysis project Ga0185299, IMG submission 128002) | Iron sulfur acid spring bacterial and archeal communities from Banff, Canada, to study Microbial Dark Matter (Phase II) - Paint Pots PPA... ...
ACCAGCCCCGGTCAGTTCCCACGGCCAGGTTCCTTTCTGAGGGGCTGATTACCGGTATTTTCTAATATTCACCGGGCGTTTCTGACAGACTTGCTATTACGGCGAGCATATCTTTGTCAATTGCTGCCAGTTCGAACCGCCGGACGCTTGCGCGCAAGGGGAGGGCTCACACTCCTGCTCTTGCTTGCCATTTGCCGGACCCGAATTATATTTGGGAATCATCTAGGGACGATCAAGTCATGAAAAGCAAATTCTTCGACTGCCTTTCCGCGACCGTACTTGGAGCGGCAATTGCCATTGCGACGCCAGCCCTGGCGCACCACGCCGGCGGCGGCATGCCCGGAGGTGGCATGCATTTCGGCGGCGGCATGCCCGCATAAATACCCCGCCGGAGCGACCCCATCACATCGCGCATGACGCGAACCGGGAATGTCTCGCGCTGATCCGCGATGACGCGGAAAATCGCGATACGAGCGCTCAACGCTAACTTCGGGTTACAGGATTGCGACGCGCCCACCGATTCAGCAGTTCGTCGCGGGCGACCAGTCCCTGTCCGTTAACCTGCCTTCCACGCCGTGGGATTTTGGGTTGGTCTGACCTTGCTTTTCCTTCGTCCGAAGGATAGATTATTGCATGTCCTAAGCTTTAGCTATTGTAGTTTTAGGTGCATTTGAAATAGGAATGAATTGAGGTAGATGATGAATGCCTATATGTCGGCTAAGGACTGGCAGCCGAAGCCAGGCCAGGCACCATCGGAGGCCAACGCCTTAGGCCTTCGCGAGATAATAAGGATATTTGTCCGGCGGATTCCGATTGTCTGCGGTGTTCCTTTTCTCGCCGTGCTCATCGGGATGTCGATCTTTTTCTCATTGACACCCCGCTACACCGGCATTGTTGCGATCCTGATCGACCCCAAAACTCCTGGTTCACTTGGTCCGGGAACGGACTTTGGTGGGGCGATGGCGGTCGATTCCACGAAGATCGCCAGCATTGGATCAATCATTCAGTCGAGTGCGGTGCTAGAGCGCGTGGTCAAGTCCGAGAAGCTCTACGATGATCCGGAATTCGGATTAGTTCGGCGGAGTTTCTTGGCGCGACTGCTGTCCATGGTCCCGGGATTTGATCCCTCTGCCCATCGAACGGATCCCATTGCCACTGCGACAGAGCGCCTTCAGCAGGCTACCTCAGTTGTGCGCGATGGTTTCACATATATCATTAATGTTGAAGTTAACTCCAGCGATCCAGTCAAAGCGGCACGTTTGGCGCAGGCTGTCGGCGAGGCCTACTTAGCTGATCACCTCCAGGCCAAGTACGACGCGGCGCGGCGCGCCCTATCGTGGCTTTTCGGCCGCCTCGCGGAGTTGCGCAAGGAAACTATCGCCAGCGAAGATGCCGTTGCCGAGATTCGGCGGGCGTATGGATTGACCGCAATCGGTGAGAACGGAACATCGACCATAGCTAGCCAGCAGATCACCGAGCTCAATGGGGCGATTGGCGCTGCAGAGGTCCAACTTTCGCTAAAACAGGCGAAAGTCGAGCAGGCTCGCGGCGTCCGGCAATCCGGCGGCAATATTGAAGGTCTTCCAGAAGTCATGGCATCCCCCGTGATCTCGGGTCTGCGCGCCCAGCAAACCGAAATTATGCGGAAATTGGCCGAAATGCAGCCCTTGCCGTCACAGCACGACACGGCCCGCCGCCCCGAAGCTATCCGCGCGGAAGAGGGGCTCCGTGCAATTCAAGGCCAAATAGCTGCCGAAGAAGATCGCATCATTGCTAATCTGGAAAATGATTACGCGTCATCCCGCAACAATGTCATTGCCTTAAAGGAGCAACTGAAAAAGCTAACGGGGACAGGCGGTGTGGTGAACCCCGATGGCCAGGCAAAACTTCGAGAAGCTCAGCGTGTTGCTAATGCCAACCGGCAGGTCTACGATTCTTTCCTAAATAAATTCAAGGAATTAGAGCAGAGCCAAACTATGCAGGAAGCGGAGGCGCGTATTATTGAAAGCGCGCACGTGCCAACACAAGCGAGTTTTCCTCGGCTGACGCTCTTCATAATGGTGTCGCTCGGTCTTGGATTGGTGCTCGGCCTAGGCGGCGCTTTCGTTGCCGAGTATTTGATCTCCGACCGGATGCAATCGACGTTTGTCACTCCGATGCAGCTTGAGCAGGCTTTGCGTCTGCCGATGTTGGCGAGTGTTCCCCTCCTCAGCGTTGACGATTGCAAGCAAAAAGGGCGCCATCTCGACATTCTTCAATATGTGGTTGCGAACCAGTTTTCTCATTTTGCCGAAGCCTTGCGCTGCATCCGCATTGGATTGCGGCGGACGGAGGGCGATAGGATAGCGAAAGTGATTCAGATCACCTCGGCTGTCCCCGCCGAGGGCAAGTCGACTCTGGCAGCGACGCTCGCACTGTCGTCGGCGCTCTCAGGCGCACGCGTGGTTCTCATCGATTGTGACTTTCGTCGCCCAATGACGTCGAAATTATTTCATCTAGAAAAAACCGGAGGTCTTATTGACTTGCTTGCTGGGCGTGCCGGATGGGCTGAGGTCGCAAACGAATATTCGTCATTGACAATTGTGCCGGTAGGAAATGGTGCCCGAAGCTCGCTCGATCTAATCGGTTCGTCTCGAATGATCGAGGTGCTGAAATTTGCTTCGGATCATTACGATCTGGTTTTTCTCGACAGCCCCCCGATGCTGCCGGTCTCGGACGCGGCAGTAATTTCTAGCATTGCAGACAAAACCATACTCTTGATCGAATGGAATAAGACGGATCGTGATCTTGTGTTTCAGGCCATTGACAGCGTCCATCTCAACAAGGGCACCGTAACAGGGGTCGTGTTGAACAAGGTCAATTTAGCTACCGTCAGATCGTATGGCCACAATTATAGCAAATTCTTCACTGATACCGAAAAATACTACGAGTATGGGGATGGCCAATCGTCCTAGCAAGGACGATCTTAGCGATTGCGAGACCCGTTCCGTGGTGCGATTCTGCGCGAACGGACCGACGCATAGGCCGCCAACGTGGCCGCTCCATAAGCTGGCAACCATCGCGCTCATGGGCAGCATAGCAGGCCGACGATCCGGAACTGCAAGCTCGTGAACTTTCTCGGACCCTCAACGTGAGCAGAATAATTCTTGTAACGGCCTACAACCCCGCCGACGTCTCCAAATGGTCTGGGACCCTCTACTATCTGCACGCCGCGCTTCAGCGGAACCCGCGCGGCAGCATCACGCACGTTGGAGGAGGGCTCGCCCTCCTTGATCTGGCCGCTCGGGCCTTCATATCGCCACCGCTGCGGTGGCAAATCATCGGCTCTTCGATTCCAAGACGACTGCGATCACGCTAGGGATACTTCCCATTCAATCTGGCAAAATTGACGCTGAGTAGTTCCGTGCGCCTGGGAGTGCTATCAAACGAAAGATTGAATCCTTGGGTGAATTGGACATTGCTCGCGCCGCTGCTTCACTCGCTGGTGGCGAATGGGAACGCGCAACTGATAGCTCCCCCGCCGCTTTCTTCTGCGACCCTCGGCGAATGGCTCGAACTTCTGCGGTGCGGACCTTCTGTCGACACCCTGTTCTGGATGCAGGGTTCCGCGCGACCTGAATTTCCTGTCCATCTTGTCTCGCTGCTGAGCGGCCGCGTCAGAAGGGCTGCTTTCGTGTATGATGCGTGGAAGCCTACTCTTACCAAAATCGGCATGCTTGCGGTAGCGCAACGCCTGGATCCATGTTTCGTCGCCTACCGAGAAGCGTACGAAGAGTTAAGGGCACGGTTTCCTGGAGGTCGTTTCGAATGGCTGCCGTTTGGAATTGACGCTGACGTTTTTGATTCAATGTCTCAAGAGCGACCAATATTCGCATTTTGGATGGGCCGTCGCTACGAACCATTGCATCAGGCCATGATACGATACTGTGCGGACCGGGGATTGGAGTATCGATATCGGCAGCCAGGACAATTCCCCCCCGCCGCGGATTTAGGAAGGATTGTAGGAAGCTCCCGATATTTTCTGGTAAGCCCACCTGATCTCGACAACCCTCTTCGCACAGGAGGGTTCAGTCCGTTGGTAATGCGATACCTGGAGGGCCTTGCGGCGGGGGCCAGGCTTTTGGGCGTGCTGCCGCGAAGCGGGGAGTACGAGGCCCTTCTGCCACTGGACGCGATCTTGCTGGTGGCACCGGATGGCTCAGATCTCGCGGCGAAACTGGATGCGGATCAAGATAATCTGGATGCTCGAGCGGCGGTGGAACGCGGACGACGTCTGGTCAGATCCCATCATTCATGGGCCAAACGCGCACAACAAATTTATGAGCGCCTGAGTACCGGAACGCCCACAGGTTTCGGCGAAGAATTTGCGTCCTGCGTGTGAGAGTGGTTCAAATCTGTCAAATCGCTTCATCGAGAGGGGCGTAAAGACCCATCGCGGTCATCGCGCCTCGTAGATCTCGAATTGACTGGGGACCAATCCAATGACCATATCCCCATGCATTTACTGGTATGTTCCGCGCAGCAATTGGGGATAAGGTGGTTAGCCTTTAAAAGGGGATCCACAATTGAAATGTCCTATCATGTTACCACGAAGCGCCGTTATCCGTTACGCGACGCTCGGTCTGCGGCGGTGCTACATGCCGCGCGCCGGGCTCTGGTCGCATAAATATCATCTTGACGGTCGGCCGGAGCCAAACGAATCTGTTCCGCATAGCGACGGCTACTACAGTCTCAATGTCTTGCTGGGCTTCGCGCGCAATCCGGAGATTGTTGCCGGCGAGCCTTACGATCTAGAGGCGATCTTCAAGACTGCTACGCGTTCCCTTCTGTTACAACGGGCGCGTATCTACGCCTGTGGCATGGCGCTGTGGGCGGGCGCGGAGCTTGGCTTCGATGTCCCTGCAAACGTTCTTGCCAAGGTCCGCGATTTAAAGGGTGATCCAGCCGCCGCGGTTCACTGGAAGGCACAGGACATCGGATTGATGCTGTCAGGCGTTGTCGCCCAGTCCCGCTTGGATCCGGCATGGTGCAAGATAGCCACTTCATTGCGTGATGTAATCCTCACCTCGTTTCGCGCGTCGAGCGGATTGTTCTTCGATTCCGGCATTGGATTGCGAAGGTATTTCGCGTCTTTCGCCACCCAGGTCTATAGCTGTCTCGGGCTCTTCCACTATGGCGAGGCGATGGACGATCCTCTTGCCATCGCGGCAGCGAACGCTTGCGTCACGCAGCTGATCGCACTGCAGGGTCCTCGGGGAGAATGGCCCTGGTTTTTTGCGCCGAGCCGGGGGACGGTCGTCGACTTCTATGAAGTTTATACGGTGCATCAGCATGGCATGGCACCAGCACTCTTGCATCATGCGATTACGCATGGCGTGCCAGGCGCGCGTGAGGCTTTGGTGAAAGGCTTTATTTGGCTTTTCGGCGACAACGAATTGGGCCGCACGATGTTGCGACCTGAACTGCACCTTTTCTACCGATCACAAAGGCGCTCCGGCATCAGCGGTAGCCGAGCCGCGCGCGGTTTGCGCGCTTTGACGAAAGCGGCGCTTAACCGGAATGACGAGATTGGCACCGCAAGGGGCGCGGGACGAGCGCTCTCTTTGGAAGTCCGCAGTTACGAATTGGGCTGGATTCTCTGGTCCTTCGGTGGCCGCCGCGATTTTCCTGAATTGACTGATCGGCCTGAATTCGCCACGGCACTTCGAGCTGGGCGCTTCATCGACCGCGAGGCTGCCGAAATATCGGAGTCCGACGTCTCCTCATTCGAGCTAACAAGGAGCGGTCCCGGACCAACGGTGCCATGGTTCAAACGCTGAATTCTGATTTTCAGTCTCCGGATGAATTGCCAACCACTCCGTTGCGCGGCGGCGCGTCCTCGGTCAAGGCGCCACTCGTCCTGGTTCTGATCGCAGTGACCGTGTTCCTGCCGGAAGAAACATCATTCTATTTTGGCGCACTCCGCATGACCATTTGCCGGATACTCCTTTTGCTAATCGCGCCGGCGATCCTGTTCCGCTTTGTGCGATTGACGGCCGGCGGGAATTACCGGTTTGTTTGGTCGGATGTGTTGGTACCCGTCACCGGACTCTGGATGTTCGTTGGGCCGACTGCGTTCGAAGGGTTCGACCGGGCGCTCGTGTTTAGTGGCATCTTGGCGGTGGAATTTTGTATTCCGTATATGGCGACACGAGTGTTTCTCAGTGAAAGAGGTCAAGCAGTTGCACTTGTACGTATCCTTTGCATCGCGATTGCCACGATAGGCGTGCTCGCGATTTTCGATGAGCTCTCGCGACGCTTCGTGCTCCGGGAATTCGCAGGAACCCTTACGGGATATCGCAGAGGGTTTAACTACAGTATCCTTATGCGCGGCTTTCTCTTTCGCGCTGCGAGCACGTTGGAACACCCGATCGCGCTGGGGAACGTTTGTTTGTATGGCCTGCTGATGGCGACCACGATGCGTGGAGCGCTGCGGCAATTCACGCTCGCCGGGTCCGCCGTGGGGCTGACGCTGTCGGTGTCGTCGGCCCCAATCAGTGGAGCTGTCATAGGTTTCGGTGCTCTAGTTTACAATAAGCTCATGCGAAACTTCCGTTTCCGCTGGGGCCTCCTGCTCGCAAGCGGCGGCGGGGTCATACTATTAATCTTCAGCGCCCATCCCAATCCGTGGGGGTTTATTTTTCAGTATGTATCTTTCGATGTCCAGAATGCGTATTATCGTCTTATGCAATGGCAATTCCTCGGCCCCCTCGTCATGAACTCCCCTTTTCTTGGTATCGGCTTATCCGACGAATGGATACGTGGGTTTGGGCTCGCGCCTACGGTTGATGCAAATTGGCTTGGAATGGCGATGTCGTTTGGCATTCCTGGGTCAGTACTCATGGGTCTATCCTACATCACCGCATGTTCGGTTTCGATGGATATCGGAAACAAGAGCCTAAATTTGACGAAGCAGGAGAGGCGGCTGGCCACCGTGCTAAGCCTAATTATGGGACTTGTCATTTATATAGGTTTTACGGTATTCTATTGGGGGACAGTCTATATCCTGATTAGTTTTCTGGCAGGAATTAGAGCGCACTTGGGTGCGCTTGGAGCCATGCCACGAGAACCGGGGCTTGATGACGACGGGTGAAGGAACTGATCCGGATGTGGTCCGGGAGGGCGGGTTAAAAGGGTTTGTCCCGCTTCTACAGGTAAAGGGTAACGAAAGACAGAAGCGCCCGCAATCCGCATGTCGCGCAACGGCCACGACGAGCATTTTGTCGCCTTGAACGACCACGAATGCGTTCCAGGCGCAAGGTCTCTCTCGGAGTGCCGGCGCGCCGAGGGTCATCGTTACGAACGACATAAGCTCGCCGATTCTCGGCGACCATTTGTATCGTCGCCGGCCCCCCATCAAGGGGGCTGAGGCGTTTCAAAACCAAGTTCGCGCGCTTTCGCCGCTGGATCTGGCACCGGACCGAACATCGTCGAGGCGCGAAATATTGCCTTGTAGCGCATACGCAGACGCCGGAAGGCAAGCCGTAATCGGTTGTTCATCAGCGGATGTATCAAGGTTGGCCATGGCAGCCGACGACGCCACTTGTTCACCATGAATTCATAGGCTTCCACGTAGTCCGGCCCGATCCGTCGCCCAGCTTTGCAATTGTGGATCGCCGGAACGTCCATGACATAAGCAGACTTGCCTTGCGAGTAGGCCGTAAGAACGATGTCAGTCCCATAGAGATGGAATCTGGGGAGTTCCGGATCAAAGCTCACTTTTGCGCCACGCCGGATGATGAGCAAGAGCTCGTCGAGGCTCGCTACTGCCACGGGCTTGCTGAATGGACCACCGCAGAGAAAGCCTAGCCCGGAATCCCACAGATGACCGCACCAACTCCCGTCGGCCCTAACCGCAGCCAAGCCAGCGACGGCCCATTCCGGATCGGATTCGGATAATCGGTCAATCTCCCTCTCAAGTTTGTCGAACCAACCGCGTGGCAAATAGACATCTTGATGCGCGAAGATCAAGAATTCCGCGTAGGCGTCACGCATCACCGTCGCATAGGCTGCCGAAGCACTCGCTTCGTTCCAGAGTACCGAGAGCGGGATGTCGTAAATGCCAATGTCGGGCGAACTGCTAAGATTGCGGGCGAGTGTCGCCGCATCGTCGACAACGCTATAAATCTGAAATGTATGACGTAGTTTCATGTTCCAATACTTGCCCTGGAGCCCAAGGCCGCGTAATGTCACTCATGGCGCCGACTGCCTCGCTATTTTCAACAAACAACGGGACATCCCCCCTCTACCTTCCGACAACTTCTTTAAGAGCCCATTATGCGGGAAACCATTCGCCATAGGATCGGCGGGGTGAGATCGCGGGCCAACTGCCGTCCGTTAAGCTTGAAATGTTCGCCCGGCCGTGTCTGAAACAACGTGCTGTGGCGCAGGCGAGGCTCCCCACGCAAGGTATCACCAAGCGTGTAGTAATAGAGCGCTAGTGACTTGCGGGTCATGCCAGGTGGGCAATTTAAAGGATTGGGGTGGCCGTGGTATGAATACGACGACGTGGAAAAAATAACAACCCGATTGTACAGGGGCGCGACTCTTTCCTCCATTTGAGTCATTTCTTTATCCCACAGTTCAAAGTGTCCGCCATACTGTTCTTTCCAATTTCTGTTAAGATATACAAGCATATTCAATCGCCGGTCCAACCCATAATACGAATGTTTATTGAAATCCACGTGGATCGCAAGCTTCCCTCCGGGGGAAATCTGGTGGAGACCACCCCCCTCGAACTGAGGGTCGCCGATAAGTTTTTGGGTCCCGGTAAGATTCTCAAGAAACTTTAGGAAGGACGCCGAATTTAGCGCATGGAGAAATTGTCGCGTGAATAACGGTATAGATCGCTCGTGTTTTGATTGTAGCTTAACTTCCTCTGGAAAGTCGTGCCGTTCCCAATTCTCATCGCTAAGGGTTGGGAATTCACTGAGAACGCTGTCAAGCACCCAATCATCAAAAAAACCATCTATGACGATGTGCGGATAGGGCCGCGCTGTGGCATACTCTTCGGACTTGCTTGCCGCAATCTCCTTCATTCGTTCGTACGGCAAGACGTCACGAAGTCCAATCGTACCAGTAGACAGCTTGTTGCTGCCTCCCTCCCCAGCAATCAACGTCATGCTCGCTTCCAACTCCGATGAGGGCTGTTCACGTAATTGGCCAAGTCTCCGAGGGAACACTATGGCCTTAGCGCTGATAGGTCAATGGTAATCAACCGATTCTGTCAGGGCAGTCGGTTGGACGAAAGTTGACGCAAAATGCCGCCGCTCCACCGGAAGGGGAGCGGTGAAGCGGCGGCCAAGGCAATAAAAATTGCTTGGTCATTAAACAGCTAGGACGAGGCTTGGGAGAATCGCTGGCTCATCCCGTGGGGGTTGCGATTTAAAATCTGAGTGCGACAGAGATATGATTTCCGTAAAAGCAAGTCTGTCAGAAACGCCCGGTGAATATTAGAAAATACCGGTAATCAGCCCGTCGGAAAGAAACCTGCGGCGGTGCGATTGGCGGCCAACTTGTGATACCAGCTGATCTTGCAACGCTTCGTGACTTAGCGGAAATACTCAAGAAGATTGAAAAAGCACGCGGCCGCTCAATTGAACGCGCGCGCTTGCCGCCTAGCTCTTGTGTCTACTATGTCACGGTGGTAATTCCCCAAATTGGGAATGGGATTGCGGATTGGATTCGGGGTTTGTTCCTTCACCCGATCCCCCTGCCGATTCTGGGAATGACGCGCAGAATCCCACTTCTTCACTTGGCGCACTTAGGGTCTGGACCTTGGTCCCGGCGAACGCGGCCTCTCCGCCCATGTCACCAAAAGATCGCTCTAAACCTCGCTGTAATGCCCCATCGCCGATGGCGTAGCCCGTGCCCAATCTCTGATCCTCAGACCAAATCAGCCCGCGACGCCTTCGCCAACGGGCTGATAAGGAGGCTATGGTGACCCGGGGTGGATAGCCCCGGTCGTCATATTGTAGTTGTTGGAGAATTTCCATCCGCTAAACGATCCATAATAGAGCCACCCATAGGCGGCGGTTGGGTCTATATAGTTATCATGCGCTATACCTGCATTCTGAGAGCCGCCACCATGGACCATACGGGACATGGAGAGGCTGGAAACGGGCACAGGCAGACCGACGCCAGGCGCTGCTGCGATCATGACGTTGTACGCCAGAGTTACATTCTGGACTAGACCATTGCCGTTGGCATAAAACTGGTATCCCTCGCCAGACGATGCTTGCTTGATTTGATAGCTGGTATTGTACTCAACATCGACGGATGAAGAAGAGTTTGAATTTGTGTCAAACTGGAGAAAGTTGAGATGCGCACCAGATTGCATCGCACCTTGTTCAATGAGGTTATTTCTATAGATAACCGCATAAGGAACATTTTGGGTATTCTGTTCAAAAACGTGCTGAGGGAAGTTTTTTAGCCAATTGTAGGTAAGCGTTGTCGTTCCACCGCCCGCAGCGCCGACAAGCGATGATCCTTGCCCCGCGCCGCCGCCGTCGATGGTATTGTATGAGACGGTCAGGCCCGGCGAATTGGGGTCGGCAGAGATAACATTTGCTAAGATCGCGGCTAAGTGTGTCCCTCCAAAGTTGCTGTTAGTGACCGTGGGATTTGGGGAATTGACAAAAAAGAGATATGCCCCGCCATGTAAAGAGAAATCGACGCCGGATATCACTACATTGCTGGTATTGTCTACGCGAACATAGCCATTCGTTGCTGCGGCGTTCACGGTGATGCCGGGGCCACTCAGTGACTGCCAATCGGTCAACGTTGTCATCGGCGGGACACCCACTCTATAGTCTACGCCGGCAACATTCCAGGGGGGTCGCAGCACATAGCGCGCGAGCAATGCGGGGTGCTGGCCGCCCGGTCGAGGTGGAGCGCATGGCGCGGGCGTTGGCGCCGGGCATTGGGCGAACGCTGAAAACTGTGTCTGCGCGGTTACAAACATAAGAAACATCAACGCGGATCGCATTTTTCCGAGAAGCCGACCTTTCATTTTCCCTCCAAGCAAACGTGTTAGCCACATGATGTTCCGTCCGGGTGGCGTGAGCATGGCGTGGCTCTTGGCGGCGAGCGTAAGCGTTGCCATTTTGGCGGAAAAAGGGCGATGTCCCCCTTGATTAAGACAACGGAATTGAGCGCGACTGTGCATGATAACCTCGCGAGAATTTTGAGTGGAAAGCGCGAACTGATGAATGACCGCTTCGTAGTGAGCATAAGCCTTGCCTTTCCGGCGTAATGAGGTCTTCGCATGGACAAGAGTGGGGAGATCCAGTGGTCGTGTCTGGCCCCGGGCGGGGCACGGAAGGCCAAGGTTTGGCATACAAGCGACGAAACCGCGGTACTTGCGTGACGCCTCGCTGCGGCCTCTCCGACAATTCTCGCTCCGTCCCCCTACTGAGTAAGTGCATGCATCTTTAGTGGGCGTACTTGTTGAAGAAGCTCGCAAGATCAATAACAAAAACGAGTTATAAGCATATTACAACGAAAACGTCGAGAATTAGACGCGCGTTATTCATCAACTCTTGCTTGGAAGTAACGCATGATCATAGTATCGAGCATTCTCTGCTTTTCCGGACTAAGTAAAGTATATAGTAGCCGAACTTTTAAGCAAATTCGTTTCTGGTTGGCGATAACATACTGTAGAATTTGAGACAGACGTTTTGGCGCCGTCGCGGGAGTATGAGGCTGGAAAGGAGACCACCATGACGAAGGAAAGCACAGAGCCTGCGGCTGCCGCCGCGGACATCGTACCTTCCCCTCTTTGCCGTGATGATGCGACAAAGACCTGCCGGGAGTTTACCCTTGAGGCGATAGGACAAACCGACCGTTGCCGCAGCCGGCGCAGAAAAGAAGCGAGGCCGGCGATCGTTTCAGCGGCGGCGGCGTCGCCTGAACTTTTGGACTGTCCCCGTCGCCGCCCATTTACGGCGCAAGACAAATTGCGAATCCTTGCGGAGGCTTACCGCTCCGTGGGTGGCGCCGGAGGAATCGGGGCGATCGTGCGCCGCGACGGGCTTTCCGTAGCGGCCCTGCCGAACCGGCGGCGTCAGCCCGCCGCGGGCGTCTTCGTAGCGCTGGGCCGGCCAAGCGAGGCCGCAAAACCGCCGAACAAAACCCCGCTGGCGGCGGAGTTTGCGCAATCGCGGCGGGACAACCTCGTGCGGAAGCCGCGGTTGGAGCGCGCCGAAGCGATTATCGAACTTCAAAAAAGTTGCGGCACGTGATCGATAAGGGCGCAGCCCGAAACCAAACAGTTGAAGCATGCCGGAAGCGAAATAGGCGAGCAACTTTTTTACAGACATGCGCGCAGCGGTTCGGCGGCATCGCGGACGCAAAGACGTTCCGCTGCGGCTTCTTCGATGAGCTGGCATCGGCCTGTTGCCGCCGAACCGGTCCCCAAGGGTCAGGCCGACGAGCCCGCCTAAACGCGTCTAGCAGTTTACTGAAAAACCCGGAAATTTGAGGCTCTGCCGTTCCGGTGGGGAGCTTTTCGCGGGTGACTTGAAGATTCGACTCGCCATCCTTCGAGATTCCTTGGTGTCGTTACCGGGTCTGTCCGCCTAGGCGG
>Ga0185299_10006328_pt1 | contig 12624 bp, 10 predicted proteins | sample PaiPotPPA55metaG_FD_128002 | JGI IMG/M metagenome (GOLD analysis project Ga0185299, IMG submission 128002) | Iron sulfur acid spring bacterial and archeal communities from Banff, Canada, to study Microbial Dark Matter (Phase II) - Paint Pots PPA... ...
TCGCGATCGGCGCGCGCTTCGACGATCGCATCACCGGCCGGCTCGACGCTTTCTCGCCAGGCTCGAAAAAGATCCACATCGACATCGATCCGTCCTCGATCAATAAGAACGTGAAAATAGATCTCGGCATTGTCGGCGATTGCACCCATGTGCTGCGTCAGCTGATCGAGGTTTTCCACGGGAAAAATGCTTTGATCAACGCCGATGCCTTGACCAAATGGTGGACGCAAATCGACAAATGGCGGGCTCGCAAATCGCTGTCCTTCAAGAACTCGAAGGACGTAATCAAACCGCAATACGCGGTGCAGCGTCTTTACGAACTGACCAAGGCGCGCGATACCTACATCACCACCGAGGTCGGCCAGCACCAGATGTGGGCGGCGCAGCATTACCATTTCGAGGCGCCGAACCGCTGGTTGACATCGGGCGGCTTAGGCACCATGGGCTACGGGCTTCCGGCGGCGATCGGCGCGCAGATGGCGCATCCCGGCGCGCTCGTCGTCGATATCGCGGGCGAGGCCTCGATCCTCATGAACATGCAGGAACTCTCGACCGCCGCGCAATATCGGCTGCCGGTCAAGATCTTCATCCTCAACAACGAATATATGGGGATGGTGCGGCAATGGCAGGAACTTCTGCATGAAGGTCGCTATTCCCAAAGCTATTCGGCCGCGCTGCCCGATTTCGTCAAGCTTGCCGAGGCCTACGGAGCGCACGGCATCCGCTGCTCGGACCCGGCGCTGCTCGATGACGCCATCATGGAGATGATCGAAACGCAAAAAACCGTCATCTTCGATTGCGTTGTCGACAAGACCGAAAATTGCCTGCCGATGATTCCGTCCGGCAAGGCGCATAACGAGATGCTTTTACCCGGCGAAGACGAGGCGATCGAAACCGCGATCGATGCCGCCGGCAAGATGCTGGTATAACCCCATGAACGCTCCGGCGGCCCCCCTCTCGCCCTATTCCTCGGCCCTCGGCAAGGCGAATATCGAGGTCCACACACTTTCGGTCCTGGTCGATAACGAGCCGGGCGTTCTCGCCCGCGTCGTCGGGCTGTTTTCCGGCCGCGGCTATAACATCGAGAGCCTGACGGTTGCCGAGGTCGCCCATGCCGAGCATCTTTCGCGCATCACTATTGTGACTTCCGGGCCACCGGAGGCGATCGAGCAAATCGGCCATCAGTTGGAGCGGCTCGTGCCGATCCACAAGGTCACCGATCTGACCTTGCGGGGCAATGCCGTCGAGCGCGAACTCGCGATGATCAAGGTCGCGGGCAAGGGGACCGATCGCGACGAGGCGTTGCGGCTCGCCGAGGCTTTTCGCGCGAAAGTGATCGACGCCTCGATGGAGAGCTTTGTGTTCGAGCTTACCGGCGCCGTCGGCAAGATCGACCAGTTCATCGACCTCATGCGGCCGATCGGTCTCGTCGAAGTGTCGCGCACCGGCGTCGCCGCCATGTCGCGCGGGCCAAACGCGATGTGAGGCCGCGCCAGCCCTAGTCTAGCTTCGCATGATCGCGTTCGAGCAGCCGGTTCCGGCTTACAACGATCATCCACTAGCCTTGATTCCGGGAGACATCGGCAAGCGTGATGTCCACCTGCCGCGACTGATCGCCCCGCGCGACCGTCAGCGTCACCGTTTTTCCGACGCCGAGCTGCTCAAAAATTCTCGCAAGATCGGTCACGTCGTGGACCGACTGCCCATTCGCGGCGGTGATTACGTCTTCGACGTCGCCGCTGGTGGTCACTCCTTTGAGGCCGGCTTTCGCGGCCGGAGAGTCGGGATAGACCCGGAGGACGATCACGCCATCGATGCCAGTCTGCGCGGCGGCGGCTTCGGGCGGCGTGGCGATGCCCATGCCCGGTATTGGCACATGACCGTCGCGGATGAGCTGCGCCGCAACACGATTGACGTCATCGACCGGTATCGCGATGCCTACGCCAGCGAATGCTCCCGAACCCGATATGATCATCTCGGTGACGCCGATCAAACGGCCGGAACTGTCGAGGAGGGGACCGCCGGAATTTCCGGGATTGAGCGGGACATCTGTCTGGATTCCGCCGGCGATTTCATGCCCCTCGGCCGTCGGTATTGTCCGGCGCAGCGCGCTGATGATCCCCGATGTTAGAGTCTTCTCCAAACCATAGGGATTGCCAATGGCGAAGGCAGACTGGCCGACCTGCAGGTCGGCGGAACTGCCTAGCGCGATCGGGTGAAGCGGGGAGGGGATCCTTTCCAGTTGGAGCACGGCCAGATCGTAAGTTGGGGCGGTGCCGACGACTCGAACTGAAACTGACTCTCCCGACGGAAGGTGCGCGGCAAACTGGTCGGATCCCTTGATGACATGGTAATTGGTGATCACATGCCCGGCGGCACCCCAAACGATTCCCGTTCCCGTGTTAACTTCGCTCTCTTCCTGCCCTTGCGAGAAAAGGTTCTGCGGCTTCGTCCGCGCGAAAACATACACGACCGAAGGGGAAGCGGATTGAAAAAGCTTGATCGTGGTGCGTTCCGCCTCGGTGAGATCCGCGCGTGGGGTGATCGTCCGCGGCGACGTCGCGGAAAACCGCCAAGCGACCAAATATGGCTCCGCGACAAAGGCGGTCGCCAGCACAAGGAGCCAGATTGCTCCAATCCCAAGAAATCTGTTCGTCATGGTATCGACTCCGAGTATCGACTCCGGCCATCATTGGGAGTTTGCGACAATGCGCACACGGCGAACGCTCAAGCATAGGGCCAGGATATCAGATTTCTGGGCTAGTCTGAAATTCAAATCCATGCCATTGGAGCGGCAGAAGGCTGGCCATGAAACCAGGAAGCTTTACGTCATGCGCGTTTATTATGATTCCGATGCCGACATCAATCTCATCAAGGGAAAAAAAGTCGCGGTCGTCGGCTATGGGAGCCAGGGCCATGCGCATGCCTTGAATCTGCGGGATTCCGGTGTGAAGGAGGTTTGCGTCGCCCTGCGCGAGGATTCCGCCACGGCCAAGAAGGCGGAAGCCGTTGGGCTCGACGTGAAGAGCGTCGCCGATGCCGCCAAATGGGCCGATCTCGTGATGCTGCTGGCGCCCGACGAATTGCAGCGTGACATTTATCGCGACCATCTCCGCTTCAATCTGAATGAGGGCGCGGCCTTGATGTTCGCGCATGGCCTGAACATTCATTTTAATCTCATCGAACCGCGCGCGGATCTCGACGTCTTGATGGTCGCGCCGAAAGGGCCAGGCCACACCGTGCGGTCGGAATATAAGCGCGGCGGCGGCGTGCCTTGTCTCGTCGCGGTCGCGCGCAACCCTTCCGGCAACGCGCATGACCTCGCCCTTTCCTATGGGGCGGCGATCGGCGGCGGCCGCGCCGGCCTGATCGAAACGACGTTCCGGGAAGAATGCGAGACCGATCTTTTCGGCGAACAGGTGGTGCTCTGCGGCGGCCTCGTCGAACTTATTCGCAATGGTTTCGAAACCCTCGTCGAGGCGGGCTATGCGCCGGAAATGGCTTATTTCGAGTGTCTGCACGAGGTAAAACTCATCGTTGATCTGATTTACGAGGGCGGCATCGCCACGATGAATTATTCGGTCTCGAACACCGCCGAATATGGCGAATATGTCAGTGGCCCGCGCATCGTGACGGCGGAGACCAAGGCCGAGATGAAGCGCGTCTTGAACGACATTCAATCTGGCCGGTTCACCCGCGATTGGATGCTCGAAAACGAGGTCAACCAGACCTCGTTCAAGGCGATGCGGGCGAAGGCCGCCGCGCACTCAATCGAGGAAGTCGGCGCGAGGCTGCGGGCGATGATGCCTTGGATCGGCGCCAACAAACTCGTCGACAAGGAGAAGAATTAGGGCACGTTAAGGAAGCCGGTCCAAGCGGGGCACCGAAGGAATGCCACCACACGTGCGATGGCGTTCATCCTCGTCGAGCTTGTCGAACCGCCGCGCCGCCTCACTCTTGCCTCTCGTCTTCGGCGTCATCGGCGGTGTTTCGCCGTGGCGATCATGGATTGGGCGGTCGCCGCTGTCGAACACGATCGACACGTCGTTCTGTGGAGCGGCGCTCGAAGAGGCGCCGGCGCGCTCCGCCAAGCCCGAGATTTTCACCATCGACCACGACGCAAGGCTTCGTCTCCGAAAGAAACTTGCGCATCGCTTGGCGGCTGATGCTTGCGCGTCGCCGCGCCTCTGTCTTCGCTCGCCAGAGCACGAATCTGCGCCGGGAGGATCGGCCCGCGCCGCCGGTTCTTCACCCATCGACGCGCTGGACAGAGCAACCGCGACAAGGGCGACCACCGCGAGGATTGTCTTGCGCATCTCTCACCCCGCCTCCAAAAGCCGGATCGCTTCGCCGCGCTCGAAAATATTGAGGAGCAGCCGCAACGCCTCGCCCCGCGCGCCTTCAAGCCGGGGATTTTCCTCGACGATCTTGCGCGCTTCGTCGCGCGCCAAGGTGAGCAAAGGCCCGTGCGCGGAAAGATCAGCGAAGCGAAAACCCGGCAGGCCGGACTGTCTCGTGCCGAGCACTTCGCCTTCGCCGCGCAGGCACAAATCTTCCTCGGCAATACGAAATCCATCTTCCGTCTCGCGCATGATTGCGATTCTTGCCTTGGCCGCTTCGCCAAGCGGCGCCCGGTAGAGGAGCACGCAGGAGGATTTGGCACCGGCGCGGCCGACGCGTCCCCGCAATTGATGCAACTGGGCAAGCCCGAACCGCTCGGCATGCTCGATCACCATGATGGATGCTTGCGGAATATCGACGCCGACCTCGATGACCGTCGTTGCGACCAGGATTTGGGTCGTCCCTTGCGCAAACGCGGCCATCGCGGCGTCCTTGTCGCGGCTTTTCATCTTGCCGTGGACAAGCCCCACTTCATCGCCAAAAACCTCTTGCAGATGAAGGAAGCGTTCTTCCGCGGCGGCCACATCGAGCGCCTCGCTTTCCTCCACGAGAGGACAGACCCAGAACGCGCGGGCGCCGTCCGCGATCGCGCGCTTGAGCCTCGCGATGAGTTCGCTCATGCGCTCAACCGGCAACGCACGGGTCTCGATCCTCTCGCGCCCGGCGGGCTTTTCCCGTAAATTTGAAACGTCCATGTCGCCGAAATAAGTCAGAACCAATGTGCGCGGAATAGGCGTCGCGGTCATGACGAGAATGTCGGCCGCCACGCCTTTGTCGCCCAGCGCCAGACGCTGATGGACGCCGAAGCGATGCTGTTCGTCGACCACGGCGAGGCCGAGGTCGCGGAAGACAACGCTTTCCTGAAACAAGGCATGGGTGCCGATCACAATATCGATGGTGCCCTCCGCCAGCCGGGCGAGGGTTTTGCCGCGCAAGGCAGCCGTGTCGCGGCCGGTGAGGAGCGCCAGTCTGAGCCCGGCGGCTTCGCCGAACATCGCGAGCGTTTGGTGATGCTGGCGGGCGAGAATTTCGGTCGGCGCCATCAGCGCCGCCTGCCGCCCGGCCTCGACAACCGCCGCCATGGCAAAGAGAGCAACAATGGTTTTGCCGGACCCGACGTCGCCTTGCAAAATGCGCAGCATGCGGGTTGGCGCGCCAAGATCGGCGCCGATTTCGGCCATCGCGGCTTTCTGGGAAGGGGTGAGCGCGAAGGGCAGGGCGGCGGCGATCTTCTCCCTTATATGGCCATCTCCCTGGCTCGCGCGGCCAGGGGAGCGCCGGATTTTCGCGCGCATCAAGGCAAGCGCCAATTGGGAGGCGAGCAATTCGTCGAAAGCGAGCCGCATCCGCGCCGGGGCCTCCGGCGCGATTGCGTCTGGTGTTTTCGGGCGATGCACTTCCCGCAGTGCCTCGGCGAAAGTAGGAAGGGCCGGAATACTTAACACCGTCCTATCATGCCACTCCGGCAAGGCGGGTATTTTGGCCAGCGCCGCATCGATCGCTTTGCCGAGCGTCTTTTGAAAGAGCCCCTCGGTTGAAGGATAGACCGGCTCGACCGGCGCCATTCTGGCAAAACCTTCGCTGTCCAACACCCGGTCTGGGTGCACGATCTGGCGATGTCCGTCCCAAAGCTCCAGCTTGCCGGAAATCCAGCGGGTCTCGCCAAGGGGCAAGCTCTTTTCGATCCAATGATGATTGGCGAGAAAGAAGACGAGGAGGACGTCGCCGGTCTCGTCCTCGACCAAGACCTTGTAGGGCGCCTTGGAGCGGGCGCCCGGCGGCCGGTGCTCAATGGCCTTCACTTCGAGCGTGACGATTGTATCGAGCGGCGCATCGACGATCTTTGGCCGGTTGCGGCGGTCGATCGCGGCATAGGGAAGATGGCAAAGAAGGTCCAGCACGCGGGCTTCCCCGGTGTCCTTCGCTAGGAGCCTGTACAGGAGCGTGGCTGTTTTTGGCCCGATGCCGGGCAGGCTCGCGGCTGCCGCGAAGAGAGGATTGAGGAGAGAGGAACGCATCGAAGCCGCTGGTTCTCCTGAGCTGACAGGCGGGAGCCCGCGTGCTATGGAGGGCGCATGCCATAGGTTATGCCGGGCCGTTGTTTCCGTAGCCACGCCGGCAAACACAAATCGTCTCGTGCCGGGAGCTTAAATCATGTCTGGCGCGCAAGCGAAGACCTTGGGGCTTATCGCCCGGCGTCGCCGGATTCTGTTTCGTTCCTGGCATCGCGGAATGCGCGAAATGGATCTTATTCTTGGCCGTTTCGCCGCGCTTTCATTCAGGGATGAGCACCGTCACCTGCCGAGCTCACCCGCGCGATGGACGAGGCGCCATGACCTTTTATCAGCCACATTTGCTTTCGCGGCGGCACTTCTGTCTCTGCTGCATCGCCGGCGCGACCTTTGCCGAGACAAATGGTTGGCTTACGCCGAGTAAGGTCTTTGCAGAGGCCCGCGGCATCGTCAGCCTGATCAAGGACAGCGCCGCTGTTTCGCCGATCGTCACGCATAGATTGCGGAATAGCATCAGCGTGCTCGAAGGGTCTGGGGGGAACATCGCCGTTCTGACGGGCCCAGATGGCAAGGTGCTCGTCGACGCCGGCATCGGTGTATCGCGTCCCCAAATCACCAAGGCTCTCGCTGATCTCGGCGCCGATCCGATCACGCATCTGATCAACACCCATTGGCATTTCGATCATGCCGACGGCAACGAATGGCTGCATTCGGTCGGCGCAAAGCTCATCGCTCAAGCGAACACCCGCAAACATCTTTCCGAGATACAGCGGATCGAGGACTGGGACTATAATTTCCTTCCCTTGCCTCCAGGCGCGATTCCCAGCGAGATTTTTGCGACCGAACACAGCCTGAAACTCAATGGATCTACCATTGACTTGAAATATTACGGGACCGCGCATACCGACTGTGACATCTCTGTGACATTTGCCGAGGCCGACATCCTTCACGCCGCCGACACATATTGGAACGGCATCTATCCGTTCATCGACTATTCGACTGGCGGCAGCATCGACGGCATGATCGCAGCGTCCGACGCAAATCTGGCGTCTACGACAGATAAGACGATCATCATTCCCGGTCATGGTCAGCCCGTCAGCAATAGAGCCGAGCTGAAGGAATTCCGCGACATGCTGGTCGCAATCCGGGAGAACGTTGCGGCGCTCAAAAAGCAAGGAAGATCGCGAGATGAAACGGTCGCGGCAAAGCCGACCGCTGCCTTTGACCCCAAATGGGGCAACTTCGTCATCGATCCGGCTTCTTCACCAAGCTAGTCTATGAGGGCGTTTGACCGGCCTGCACCGATGGGCACGCCCCACACCACGAAAAGGAGAATCTTGATGAGTACTTCTGTCCTCGACAATCGCTCGGCGGCGACTTATGCCGCACCTGTCACTCACCACTGGATGGCGAATGTCGACGGGGTGAACATCTTCTACCGCGAGGCGGGCCCGAAAGATGCGCCTGTGGTGCTACTGCTGCACGGCTTCCCGACCTCGACGCACATGTTCCGCAACCTTATCCCTGCCCTTGCGCACCGCTATCGAGTGATTGCTCCGGACTATCCGGGTTACGGCCAGAGCGACATGCCGGATCGCAAGAAGTTCGCTTACACCTTCGACCGCTTTGCCGACCTCGTAGATGGCCTCCTCAAGCAACTCGGCGTCACGGCGCTATGCGATGTACGTCATGGACTACGGGGCTCCGGTGGGTTGGCGCCTGGCCCTCAAGCACCCCGAGTGCGTAACGGGTCTCATCGTCCAGAACGGCAACGCTTATGACGAGGGGCTGAAGGAATTCTGGGACCCGATCAAGGCCTACTGGGCCGACGGCTCGGACGGCAATCGCAAGGCGCTGATGGGACTCTTCACGCTTGAGACGACGAAGTTCCAGTACACGGACGGCGTCGCCGATGTGAGCCGCATCTCCCCCGACAACTGGGTCCATGACCAAGCGCTGCTCGATCGGCCCGGCAACAACGACATCCAGCTCGACATCTTCTACGACTACCGCACCAACCTGCCGCTCTACCCCGCCGTTCAGGCTTATTTCCGCAAGCACCTGCCGCCCACACTGGTCGTTTGGGGCAAAAACGACAAGATCTTCCCCGCTGACGGTGCGCATCCCTAAAGCGCGACCTACCCGGCGTCGAATTTCACCTCCTCGACACCGGCCACTTCGCGCTCGAGGACAAGGCAGGTGAAATGGTCCCGCTGATCCGCGATTTCCTGGACCGAACCGTCTGGCAAAAATAAAACCGGGGCTCAGCGGACATCGCGCCCTGCGTCGCCGCGGCTCTCCAACGCGTCCCGCGGGCGGGATATCCGCGTTTGCGACAGCAGGGTGTGGCGGCCCAGTGCCGGCCGCGGACGGAAGCATGATCCCGGCGGCGCGATTGTCATGCGGGGGACTTGCCTCCGAACGGCCATTACGGAAGCAATTGCGGGCGCGCGCTCAAGCGGAACGGCGGCGAGTTGCCAAAATTTGGCGAGGCGACGGCGGTTCTGGAAACGCTTTAAGGAAGGCTCGCCCGCTCGCGGTCGGCCGTTGGCTTTACCTCTAGGCCGGGGCCGGGTTGGCCGTCCTTGTGGTGAAGCACTTCCTTTAGTCTGTTGCGTTCGAAAATGATGATCACGAAAATCGACAGGAAAAGGGGAATCAGCAGGTAGGTAAGCCGGAAGACCAGCAAAGCCGCCAGCACCTGAGTATGGGGCATCTCCGGCATGGCGCTGATAAAGAACCATTCAAAAACGCCCAAGCCGCCTGGCGCGCTGGACCAGAGCGCGGCGCCAAACGAGAAGAGGAATACCCCGAGCACGATGAAATACCCGGGATTGCCGGCCTCCGGCAAAGCGAAATAGATTATTCCAGCGGCTGCGAGGATTTCGAGAGGCGCCGCCAGCAGTTGCCGGGCGGCGATTTCCGGTTTCGGATATTCCAGCCGGAAGCCTCTTATTATCAGGGGCCTAAATCTGAAAATGGAACCGATCACATAGACGGCGACCCCGCCGAGGAAAATCACACCCACCAGCCGGGCGGTCGTTTTATCGGTGAGAAACCGCAAATTTGCCGGCAGCAGCCCGCAGAAGCGGCCTAATTGCTCCGGCTCTAGAACCGAAATGAGGCCGCCGAGCAGGACGGTGCCGAGGAGGAACGTCAACGAGGTGACGGCAACAAGAACCGCGACTTGCGCCGCGCTCAGCCCTTTCGAGTGGTAGGCGCGATAGCGGACAATTCCGCCCGAAAAAACGGTTGCGCCAATATTATGCGAGAGGGCGTAGGTCGTAAAGGAGCAGAGCGAGATGAAGACCCAGGAGATATTCTTCACGCCGAGGTGGAGCAGCGCAATCCGGTCGTACCAAGCCAACGCCGCATAAGCGACGAGCGTCGATAGGCCCATCAGCAGATAATGTCCGGGCGAAATTGATTTGAGGTAATGCCAGACGTCCGGTCCAACGGCTTCGCCTTTGAACTCCCGGTGGAGAAGCCAGAGCGAAACGGCAACCGCGGCGAGGCCCATCAGCGGCCAGAGAAAATCAAGAATGCGCTTCATCACTCTCCGGAGGGCCTGGCTGGCCGCGCCGCGATGCCAGCCCCCGCCGCCGTGCCCGGGCGGCATCCGTGCACATTGCGTGCTCCGATAGCAAGGGGGAACTTCAAGCGGAACTATCGCCAATGCCGTCGCCTCTCAGAGATAAGCAAAAAAGTTCAGGCTTCAATGCGCGCGACCGCGGGGACGGATTTCCAGCAGCTATCCCGCCAACAGGGCCGTGCCGCCGCGATCGAGAATCCGCCCTTTGCCGGTGCCGGCGAGGGCTTCGTCAAGAAAAAGGCGGGCCTCGTCGAGTTGAGTCGTCAGTTCCTCCGCCGAACGCTGGAGATTGTCGCGCCGCGCGCGCGCGGCGCGCGCATAAGTAGGGTAGGCAAAATGGGATATATCGGATATGCCGGCCCGTTGCTCCTCAATTGCGATTTCACGCTCGAGTTCCTGCGCCATCCTGGAAAACTCGGCTATCATCGTTTCGATCTGCGCGACGCGGCGGCGCGTTTCGTCGACCTGGAAGCGCCTGAGACGTGCAACGGTATCCCGCGACTTCATTATTTCAACTCCAAGACGCAAGTTCGACGCGAGACAAGGTCTTGAAAAAAGGGCATGATTTTGTCGACAAGGACCTGGCTCCAACTCATTGATATAACGCAGATATAACGCGGGTCCTTATCGATCGAATTAACTCTTCCGATCGGGAAATGCGGCAGCCGGTTAGCCCGCGGGGTGTTCCCGTGCGGTTCAACTCTGCCCCAGTAAAGTTGCCCATTCGTTACCTGTGAGCGAGACGGCGCAAATCTTTCAGAGCCGTGGCCAGCATGTAGAGTTGTCCCGCGCTTCGATGCGGCGGGTGCGCGGCGGCGGCAACACTCCAACGATCGCTGTCCTTCGTCGCGCAAGCTTCGTTCGCCAAGATTTGCGGCAAGAGGCGGCGAAACGAATCACCGCGTGACCATGGCGAGGCAGGCGACGGCGAGTTTGAACCATCTTTTCGACGGAATGTTTTTGTTAACCAATGCCCGTTAAGGTTACGGAATTCGTAGCGAGCCCCCATCTCGGGACAACCGGCCTGAACAGCCGCCGCGGGGGACTTGAAGCGATCTTGCGCGCCGGCAAGGCGACCGACGGGGGGAAGGCTGGGACCTCACATGCGCGTTCTACTGATTGAAGACGACAGCGCGACGGCGCAAAGCATAGAGTTGATGCTCAAATCCGAGAGTTTTAATGTCTATACGACGGATCTCGGCGAGGAAGGTATCGATCTCGGGAAGCTTTACGATTACGATATCATCTTGCTCGATCTGAACCTCCCCGACATGTCAGGCTACGAGGTGTTGCGCACTCTGCGCGTTGCCAAGGTCAAGACGCCGATCCTGATTCTTTCGGGGCTCGCCGCGATCGAGGACAAGGTCAAGGGCTTGGGCTTCGGCGCCGACGATTATTTGACCAAGCCGTTCCACAAGGACGAACTGGTCGCGCGCATCCAGGCCATCGTACGGCGCTCGAAAGGCCACGCCCAATCGGTCATCGCGACGGGAGATCTTATCGTCAATCTCGATCAGAAAACAGTCGAGGTCGCGGGCGCGCGGGTGCATTTGACCGGCAAGGAATATCAGATGCTGGAGCTGCTCTCGCTGCGCAAAGGAACGACCCTGACGAAGGAAATGTTTCTCAACCATCTCTACGGCGGCATGGACGAGCCGGAACTGAAGATCATCGACGTTTTCATCTGCAAGCTGCGCAAAAAACTCGCCAATGCGAGCGATGGCCGCAACTATATCGAAACGGTTTGGGGGCGCGGCTATGTTCTGCGCGAGCCGCGCGACGACGAGGAACGAATCACCGCATGAGCCGTCGTTGCCGACAGATGCCGGCATGGAGACCGCCGCTCCAAAGGTCCGGGGCGGCAAGCCACCCCGGACATCGGACGTTAGAGCATGTCCTAAGAAAATTGCTCGACTTTTTCAATTCTGACATGCTCCAACGCATTGATTTTGAGCTGCGTCCCTATCGATCAAATGATTCTATTTGATCGGGACGCGCTCTAAGCGGCGCGGCGGAATTTCGCGCTCGGGAAGTCCACCGGAACATCGAGCGCTATGTTGACGTAGTTGGTCGAAGCCCGCCGCGCGCAAAGCCTCGATATCTGCGTCCGCCGCCTGCCCCCGCTGTTCGACCAGTTTTAGCGCGAAGGCAAGCGCGGCGGCGGTCTTGGGGTCATCCAAGTGGCCCGCCTGGGCATCCGCCATGTCCTGCCCGCTCGCGCCCGCATTTTTTCCAAGCGGCGTATGCGCGGCGAGACAGTAGGAGCAGGCGTCCCGGTCGGCGACCGCGCCACGGCGATCTGTTCGCCAAGCATCCCAAGCGCGCTTTTCGATAGGATGGAATCATTCGCTCGAAAGGGAATCGCTCAAAATCAAAGGGGTGGAGAAGCTCCGCGTCGAAAAAGTCCGGGGGGCTACTCTCGATCGATCGCACGCTAATTGATCGTAATGCCCGTTTCGGCGCTCAATTGCCGCATGATGGCGCGCGAGAGCTCGCCACGTACGGGACGTCCGTGGTCGCGCTCGTAGTGTTCGATCGCTTGCCGCGTTGTTGCTCCCGCCACGCCATCGGGGGTCAGAACAAAACCCAATTTAACGAGCGCGCGCTGCGCCGCCAGCA
>Ga0185299_10006333_pt1 | contig 12616 bp, 13 predicted proteins | sample PaiPotPPA55metaG_FD_128002 | JGI IMG/M metagenome (GOLD analysis project Ga0185299, IMG submission 128002) | Iron sulfur acid spring bacterial and archeal communities from Banff, Canada, to study Microbial Dark Matter (Phase II) - Paint Pots PPA... ...
GGCGACTAGGGAGAGATGATCGTCAGCGCGGCGTTTTGCGTCACATACGGCGAACCAGCGACATACATCGCAATGCTGGCACGGTTCCGGATAGGTGTGCTCGCCGTGACCGTTGTCGCAAACTTTCTCGAGCCGCGCTTTTACATATCGGTAGTAGGCGGCGTATTCCGCGAAGCGATAGGGCTCAGCCTTGAATTCCTTGCGGGCAGGAACCACATACATGAATTCCGGCGGTTCTCCCTGGATCTCTGCCAGCAGCGCTGAATACAGGGCAAGTTGAAGGATGGTTGTGGCTTTTGTCTCGCGAGCCAACTTGCAGTCATAAACTTCGTACGACCAGTCTCCCAAACGACTCTTCTTTGGTACTTTGCGCAGCACATCAGGGCGTCCAAACCATCGGCCGAAGGTGATGCTTCCCTGGGCGATGACGTCGGGTCCCCGGTGCATGCACGCGAGCGTTTCCTTAACTGGTTCTTTTTCGCCTAACTCACGCAGATCCACGAACGAAAGGCCTGCATCGCGAAGCGACTGCAGATAGGCGGCCTCGTGCCGCAGGCCGAGCTCTTGAATGACTTTCAGATCGGGCGAGCGCCAGTCTGGGGCGCTGCGCTGTCCGCGCGCGACGCTGAGGTCGAGCGAGGTCAGGTGGCGGCAGGCCAGATGATTGCTGAGGTCGGTAGCGGCCAGACGAATTTGGTCGGATTCGATTCTCATGTTTGATTTTTGGCGGACGTTGTTAATGGTAACGTCCTGGTCGAGGAAGTATATGCGTTAATTTAATTAATCGGGATCTAACCATAACGGAATTCGGTTGGCCTAAGTTCCGGTGTCTAGCCTTTTCATGGTGGGGCTGAGGCTTAGGCGCTGGACGCAGACTTGCAGTGACGGGCAGTGGCAACGGAGCAAGTGTTGGAGAAGAGATTTTAGTTGGCTGGAGCGCTTGATGACGTCGTCCACCTGCTTGAGCTTGGCGTGGGCCAATTTTTTCCAGCGGGGACCTACCGGTGAGCTATCACGCAGGCCGGCCAGGAAGATTTTGATTTCGGCGAGCGTGAAGTCCATTTCGCTGGCGAAACGGATCAGGCGCACGCGGTCCAAAGCGTCGGTGGGATAGCGCCGCTGGCCGCTTACGCGGTGGGGCGCTTCAAGAATGCCCACCTTTTCGTAATAGCGAATCGCGGATGGTTTGAGGTTCGCGCGAGCGGCAAGTTCGCCGATCTTCATTTGAGTCCCTTTGTTGCTTCCAGAAAAGGCTTTGACTTAAAGCTGACTTTAAGTTTTAGCATTTGGGCTGGTAGGTGACAAACGTTTTCGGAGGAATCGCATGAATACGGGAAAGAAGTTGGTAGTTGCCACAGGAATGAGCCTGGCAGCACTGACTGTTGGTGGAGAGACAGCGAGCTTCGGAGCGCTCGATTCAGCTCGGGCAGCCGAGCAAGAGAAGCAAATCGCTCCAACGCAAAGCAAGTTCTACTGCAATACCAAGGCACTGCAGCCAGGGGAGCGGGTGCGTCACAAACAGTTGACCGACAAGCTGACGAGCATCCGCAAGGAGGTAGTAGAAACGGAGAAGGGCTACGAATTCCAATACAGCCCATCGGACGTTTCGCTATTGGAGTTGGCGGATTGGGTTGTTGCGGAGGGAAAGTGCTGCCCGTTTTTTGATTTTCACATCGACTTGGAGCAAGAGGGCACGCTGCTGTGCTTGCGATTGACCGGTGCAGAGGGGATCAAGGCGTTCATTCGGACGGAATTTTCGGTCGCGGCAAAGTAAGCAAGGCACTCCGTAACCTTTGGCCGTTTGAGGGTCAGCCTAAATAACACCGCTGCCTTCGAGATCGCGTGCGCTTGCAGGGCGCTACGTGTTTGCGGAGTTACGGGGTTTCCACGGTTGCGGGCGGACAGTATACTCCGGGCACTGTAGTGGGGCTGTCAGGAGAGAGCGATGCCCGCTAGGAACCGGGTTCGGCGCGTGATCGAGGACGTGCCGGACCGCGCTGACGACTTTGCGAAGGCGTTTTACGGACTGAAGATGGTCTTCGCGAAATACGAGAAGCACCTGCAAGTTACCGCGGACACGCGCGAGAAATATTATTTAGAAACGCGTTCGCCCAGCTACAACGGGAAACCGCTCTTTTTCGGAGCGGTGCTTCGCGGGCGTGCGTACGTCAGCTTTCACCTGATGCCGCTTTATTGGGAACCTTCGTTGGCGAAGGGCATTTCAGCGAATCTTGCAAAACGCATGCAGGGGAAGACTTGCTTTAATTTTTCGGCGCCGGATGCGGCCCTTTTTCGTGAATTGGCTCGGCTGACGAGCCGTGGCTTTGCGCTGTATAAGCGGAAGAACCTGCTCTGACTTGTTACGCAGCGAATATCTTTGCCCTTCCGAAGTCCGAGCCCACACATCGATGCGTATCTTCCCTGGGCGTGATTGGTAGGGCCCGGTATGGAATACTTGACGTTTCGATTCCATCTGGGGAGTTCTCATGGCTCGGTATCTTACGCAGCACACGCTGGCTTGCCTTACGCGGCAGGGGGCGGAAAATCTTGCGCAAAAAATGCAGGCGGGGCGCGTGGCGCGTGCCGAGCGCGTGATGGTCAACATGCTGGAGGGGAAAATGTTTGTGGAGTTTCGCGCGGAATCTCGAGAGGCACTGGAGGCCTGGCTGAAAACGGAGGGCATGCACTTTGATTGGTTGGTGCGCATTGAATGGGAGACGCGGGGGCAGGATGGGAAGCTCTATTCGGCGGATTGAAAGCCCGATTTTCGGCCGCGGATTAACTGGTGATTTAGCTGCGGCGGCTGGTACGAGGTTCACGATATAGCACAAAGTTAGAACGATTTAATCTGCAGCACGGCAAATTCGATACCCTTCCTGTAGGGCCCTCCAAACCTTGAGCGAAGAAAGGCGCGAATGGCGAATTTGCGCTTCATCGTTTCCCTGATCACGAAAGAGAACGATTACCAGGTTGAGCAGGCTGCCTCGGCACAGGCCGCGGCGCACAAGCTCGGCGTCGACGTGCAGATTTTGTATGCCGATAACGACGCGATCACACAGAGCACGCAACTGCTGAAAACGATTCAGGCAGAGGCGGCGATGCGGCCGCAGGCGATCATTTTTGAGCCTGTGGGCGGTACGGCGTTTCCGCAGGTGGCGCAGGCGGCGGTGAGCGCCAAGATCGCATGGGCCGCGCTGAACCGCGAGGCCGATTACATTCCACAATTGCGCAAGACCACGAAGGTGCCGGTGTTCAGCGTGAGCTCAGACCATAAGGAGATCGGCCGCATTCAGGGGCGGCAATTTACGGCGCTGCTGCCGAGCGGCGGCTGCGTGCTGTACATTCAAGGGCCCTCCGAAAATTCGGCGGCGCGCGATCGTACCGCAGGGATGCAGATGACGGTTCCGCACGACGTGCAGATTGTTGCGCTGCGCGGGCGCTGGACGGAGGAGAGCGCGCAACGGGCGGTGGAATCGTGGCTGCGGCTGAACACATCGAACAAAACGCAGATTGATGTGGTGGGCGCGCAAAATGATTTGATGGCTGTGGGCGCGAGGAAAGCTTTCGAGAGCGTGTCCAGTATGGCGGATCGGGACAAATGGCTGCGGCTTCCGTTTACCGGGGTCGACGGGCTGGCGAAGACGGGTCAGGCTTGGGTGCGAAGCGGCACGCTGGCAGCAACGATTGTGGTGCCGACGAACGCGGGGCAAGCAATATCGATGCTGGTGGAAGCGCTGCAAACGGGGAGAGAGCTGCCGGAACGATCGTTTACCGTGCCGGAGTCTTTTCCACCGATCGAGAAACTTAGGCCGAGGAGCGACAACCTTAACGCCAAGAGCGAGAAACTCGCGCCTAGTGTTTGACTTTTTCGCGCGCCCGTCTTCAGACAATGTCAGTGGACGGCAGTGGGATAGAAAACATTGTGGCCGCCGCGCAGATCGCGGCCATAGATCAGTACTACGGTAACGCTGCCAAGCACGCGCACTTTGCATTGCGCGCCGGTGTCCCACAACCATTCTCGCGCGCCGAACAAGCCGGAAGCGTCCGTAATTTTCCCCGTATCGAGGAACGGGCCAAGTTTCACAGTGAAGAGACCGTTACTGTACACGTTTTTGTCGATATCCCAGTTCGCCAGAAAATAGCGGCGCCCAAGTGGAGCCGCGCCCTTGCGCCCGCCGGACGTGCCTGCATGTCCGCGCAGCCACAAATCATTGTCGCGCTCGACGCCGAGTTGAAAAAGTTCATCCAACGGCACGTTGCCTACCGTCGCGCCCGCGCGAATTCGGGTACGCATTTCGTAATCGTCGCCGCTGGCGCGCGGCAGCCAGTGTGCGTCCAACAATCCGCGCGCCGTACCAAACGCTCCTAGATTTTCCGCGAATGTTCGTCCGAGCCCCCCCTCGGCCTCTGCGTCCAGCGTGAAGCGATGTTCAGGCAGGCGCAGCAACGAGCGCTCCGCGCGAAGCCAATACGCGAACGATGTAGCGTCGGTGAAGAAAGTCTTCGCTACGGCGGAGCTGATTCCCTGCAAGTTGCGGAACGAGCGGCTCGCAACTTCCATACCCGTGCTCCAGGTCCACCGGGCGTTAGTCACCGAATGCAGCTCAACTCCTCCCGCAAAACGGCGCAAGTTCAAGTCGCTGACCGGCGTGCCGACGCCGAAAAACGTATTGCTGAGGTTCCAGTTTTCGTTTCGCGCGTCGAAATACATCTGCAAGCGGCGAGCCGGGTTGTCGAATAGCGGCGTCGAAAGCGCCCCGAAGGCTCGGCGCTTCTGTGAATCCCACCGCAGCAACGAAGTGAGGTTCACCGCGCGGTGCCGGATGTTGTAAATTTCGGGATAAACGGTGGCGTAGGGCACTCCGCTCAGTAGCGCGATCGCGCCTTCCAGCTTGGTATCGCCCCAACCGTTGCGTTCCGCGAGATGCAGCGTCGCATCAAAATGTTCCCCTGCGGGCGTCAGGTCCACGCGCTGATGGGAGAACACTCCAAGATTTTCAAGCCTAGCGCGCGTTAGAAGCAAAGCATCGCCATTCAAAACTTGTGGTGCGTTGAACGCGATCGCTCGGTGTAGAAGCGCTTCGTCGAGACGCGGTGGCGGTTGCACGGCGACATTCCGCAAACGCGGTTTGTCGATCGCGTTCCAGTATTTCAGCGCTGCTTCGAGATTGCCTTGCAAAAAGTAAATGGTGCCCAGGAAATCGAACGTGTAGTTGTCTCGTGAACCCAAGCGCAAAGCCGCGCGCAGATTTCGCTTGGCGGCCGAAAAATCGTTCTGCTTGTAATCAATGCCCGCCAGCTCCACCAGAAATCGCGGATCGCTGGGGTTTTTCAGATGCCCTCTAGCGAACGCCTCGCGCGATTCATTCCACTGCTGCTTTCTGGCGAGCGCCAACCCGCGCAGAAAATCCAGATCCGCAGGCTGCCCTTGAGGGCCTTGCGATAACTTCGCAGCTTCTTCCCACTGTCCAGAGTCAAAAGCTTTTTGCGCGGCCGCGAGGCGCGCATCGTCCGATGAGGATTGCTGCGCGAAACCAGCCGAGGGGACCGCAAGCGAAAGAAAGAGCAGAATCAGTTTGCAGCAGCGGGCACGGCGAGGAGCATCCACTTTCGCGCAGCTTCCCATTCTTTCTCGAATTCCTGACGCTCGATGCGCAAAAGCTTCCCGCGCGCCGGATCATTCACGAAAACGGCTTCTCGCTCCCAATCCATTCCCGTTACAACGACGTAATGAAAGGGCACCTTCGAGGTTCCCGGCTGTATGGTGACAATCAGTGGCCTTCCCTGTTCGAGATGCTCACGCAAGTCGCTCCAGTCGCCCCGTATCGCAAACTCGCGAAAGCCAGAATCGCGAAAGTAGTGTTCCATATCGGAGGCGAAAATGCCGCGAGCTTTTCGCGAATAGAGCTGTTTCTGAATGGCCTCAGCATCGGCCCTGCCGCTAGCGATCGGCGTACCGTGAGCGCCCCAATACTGCAACAGCATGGCAATCGACGCTGAGCCGCATCCGTCTTCCGTTTGCTTTACATACGGAACCTCGAGCCACACGCCAGAACTCTTCGCCGGCGCTGCCTGCGCAAGCAGCGCCGGGAGAATGCTAAGCAGGAAGCCTGCGAATGCACGGAACATCAAGGTCTTTCAGGGTCGAGTGGGTGGTCCTCAGTGCAGCACGGCTACCAGAGCGATCACGAGTACCGCAATGATGACAATGATTAGCAAGTCTCGGTCCGATAGACTGCCCGCCCGTCCACCCGCGAAATTTTCTTGGAGTTGACGAGAACGCGCAGCCAGCTTCGCCGCATCCTCATCCGTTAGCTGACCGACGGCATTATCGACTTTGCTGTAATCGATATTTGCGGACTTGAGCGCTTGCTGCGCCTCTGGAGAGGAAAAGATTTGTCTCAGCGCGGCTTCGTTGGCTCGGCGCGTTTCGGCGGGCCGCGCAGCATCCTTGCTTAGTTCCCGGGCGGATACAACGTGTTTGTCTTGCGCCTGCAGTCGCGCAGGGCACACTGCAAAGCAGGACAAAAGGACTACTGCCGCCCGACCACACCACTTCACGCAAACGTTCATCCATCCTCCATGTAATCCGTTCGTTGGCTAGGCTACCAAAGTTTACGGAATTACAGCGGGCGCTGACAAGAAGCTTTGCTGAAAATTTTCCGACGCATCATCCGCTGCAGGATTGCTTCGGTCTCAAACCACGACGGCGATCACGACGATGATGACGACCGCTATGATGATGTACGCCAGCGTTTTTGGCGAAAGGAATCCTGCCGCAAAATCGCTTTCCGCTTGCCGCGAGCGGTCAGCCAGCTTCGCCACTTCTTCGTCGCTTAACTGCCCAATCGCTTTGTCTACCCGCTGGTAATCGACATTGGCGGATTTCAGTGCCTTCTGCCCCTCGTCGGAAGACAACAAGTGCCGGATGGCATCTTCATTCGTCTGCCGCGTTTCCGCCGGCCGCGCCGCTTGTTTACTTAACTCTTCTGAAGTTACAACGTGCTGCGTTCCCTGTTCCTGCGCTCTCGCCGGCAAAACCGCGCCACCCAAGCACAAGGCCATACCCAGCATCAAGGCCCACCACCTCACAGACACATTCATACTTCCTCCTATTTATGGGGCTGAGGTTTGCCGATTGCCATCGATCGGCCGGGTTCCGGCTGCGGATTAGACTGCGAACTCACAAAAAAGGTTTATCACCGCTGACGGTGAAAGACACTGAGGCGGCGTAAGCAAAGATTACTTGGCGGCTACAGGTACGCTGTATTTGGACATATCCACTTCGCGCCACTCGCCGCGTTCGATTCCCGTGCGGATCTGCGGTGCCGTCTTGCCCTTGTGAGATTGTTCATACGAGTAGATCGCTTCGCGCATGCACACACCGCAGCCCGAACCGTGCTTACTGGCGAAGCAGTCCAGCAAGCTTGTGTGGCCCTGGCTGCGGTCGCAGTGGCAATAGCATGGCTGCTGATAGAGAATTTTTTTTACTCGCGCCGCGAGTATGTATGCGTTTTGCACCACAATGTCGGTGAACTCCGAAGGGCTGAGTGTCTCCGGAAGCTGCCCTTGCGGTGCTGTTGTATGAAAAGCCGGCACCGGCTCTTCCGTGCCCTGCCCCGCGCGCGAAGCTGCGCGTGGAGCAGCAATCGCCAGCCCCAGCGCCACCGCGCAGAGGATCACGCCGCAAATGACTCTGTTCTTAGTTTTCATACCACACTCCGTCAAGCGCAAGAATGCGACGCGTATCCGCACCGCCGCACCCACTTTACTTACGCCAAATGAAAGTTTCCACCAAAGATTTAATTCAGATTTGGATCGGAAGCAGGAAACGCCAGCGCAGCCCTTGCGTTCGAGGCGCGTCGAGCCAGGTGCTTCTCCCGCAAATTCCGTTGCACGCGCCGTCCCCACGTGCGCACAAATGAAAAGTTCAGGATGCCGCCGATGGCCGAGCTAGCCACAGGGATCATTCGTCCGACCCATTTCTCTGCCGTCTCCGCGCCGAGTTTCACGGCCAGCTTCTGCGCAATGCGCGGCGCCAATTTTTCGAACATTTGCTTCTCGACCAGGTCTTTTCCGTAGTCCACGCCGGTCGCTGTCGCGACTGCGAGCCATAGTTCAAGCCGCTCGTCCTGGCCGCGCGTTTCAAATCCGTAGAGAAGGCAAAGTCGCTGAATTAAGCGCAGGGTAATTGCCGTAAGGATGCTGGCGTCGGGCAGGAGGGTCATCATGCCGCCAAGCCCAAATCCGGCGCCCTCGGCCAACGCCAGCCGTTCCGCATCGCGGATCAGCTTTTGCGCAATGGCATCGAGCTGCTCCAGGGGTACGTCGTGCATACGACTGAAATTCGGCACCCACAATGCGTGTTTATCCGCAAGCTGCCGCCGAAAATCCTCGGGGTTTACCTCCACCGAACGCAACCCGCGCCTTACGCCAAAGCGGAGCACGCGGTTTAATCCGCGCCCCACCGCCGATCCCCGCTGCATTTTACGAAATTCGGACATCACCCCTCCCATCCTAAGACGGTTAGAGCCGCCCAAGCAATACCGGCGTTGTATCGGTGAGCCGCAACTTGCATCTAATATTCGGTTTTTGTACGGTGTTGCCCGGCACGTAGCATCCAAAGCAGGGTACTACTTGACGCCGGAATGCTTTTCTGTAAACTGCCCTTTCGCCATGGCCACAATGGCACAATTTGTTCCGACGGAAGTCCCGCTGGACTTCGATTTCCCCCAGCGGGAAGCCGCGTTCTTCTATGGCCTCTTTCTTCGCGGCCATTCCGCGGAGCAACTTCGCCGCGATATTGAAGTGCCGCCCGCGGTCCTCGCCAAATGGCATCGCGAAGCCGAGCGCGAACCGGGGCTACGCGATATTTTTTCCCGCATGGTTGAATACCGACGTCACGTCCTCGCAATCTTCGACACGCTTGTGGGCTGGGATGGGCAGCAACAGCGCGTTCAATAGCTCAAGACCATTCTCTAGCGAATCTTGGCTTAACCCCTTCCAACAAAACGGGCTGTACGACGGGACAGGTCGGAAACTGTCAGGCAACCCTATTGGGCACTGTGCCTTCTAATCTCTGCCGGGGACACAAGTGTCACATAATGCAGGAGATTCGCTGATTGACGGGAACTTTCCCCCAAGTTACAATCCCGTGTCTTAGACGTTGAGGTGTCTACATGTTGCGGGTAGCCCGTACCACGGTCTTTTCAATCCTGTCTTTTGCCGTCATCGCTCCCACGCTTCCTGCGCAAGACCGCGATCCCAATCCTGCGCCCACTCCGCAAAAGCTCGACAAGGAACAGAAGCGAAAACTTAAGAAAACTCTTAAAGAACTAGACACGCCGTACAAGCAGTGGCTCAACGAAGACGTCGTCTACATTATCTCTCCTGAAGAGCGGCAAGCTTTCCTACAACTTGACACCAACGAAGAGCGCGAGCAGTTTATCGAGCAATTTTGGCTGCGTCGTAGCGGCAATCCCGATCTTCCGGACAACGATTTCAAAGAAGAACACTACCGGCGCATAGCGTACACCAATGAGCATTTCGCTTCCGGAATCCCCGGTTGGAAAACAGATCGCGGGCGCATGTACATCATGTGGGGTCCCGCGGACGAGGTCGAATCGCATCCGACTGGTGGCACCTACGATCGGCCCATGGAAGAGGGCGGCGGCTCGACGTCCACGTACCCCTTTGAAACCTGGCGTTATCGCTACATGGAAGGCATCGGCGAAAATGTGATCTGGGAATTTGTCGATCCCAGCGGTTCCGGCGAGTATCACCTGACGATGGACCCGTCGGAAAAAGACGCTCTATTGCACGTGCCCGGCGCGGGCTTGAGCTTGATGGAATCGATGGGCATGGCTTCTAAGACTGATCGCTTTACTCGCTCGGATGGCACCAACCTGCCCACCGCATTGGGCGGCGAGAGCGCCAGCATGAATGAGTTTAACCGCCTCGAACAGTACTCCAAGGCGTTCCGCCCGCCAGCGGTGAAATACAAAGATCTCGAAGCCTTGGTCACAGCGCGCATCGTCCGCGACCAGGTTCACTTCACCTATCGCACCGACTATCTGAAGGTGACTAACGACACGGTGCTCGTCCCCGTAACCGTGCAGATTCCAAACAACCAGCTCTCCTTCGATAGCAAGGATGGCGTGCATTCCGCGACGATGAATATTTTTGGACGCGTCAGCACGCTCACCGGCCGCGTTGTGCAAACGTTTGAAGATCCTGTTAGCCGCGATTTCCCGGAGAGTTTGTTCCAGAAGTCGCTCAAGCTGCAGTCGATCTACCAGAAGGCTGTTCCGCTGCGCCCCGGTCTGTACCGGCTCGATATCGTGATCAAGGACGTCAAGAGCGGCAACGTCGGCGTCATCAACACGCGCCTGCAAGTTCCGAAGTATGACGACGAAACGCTGGAAGCTAGCTCGCTGATTCTTGCCGACCAACTCGAGCACGTACCGGCGAAGCAGATCGGCACCGGCCAGTTCGTGCTCGGCTCCTCGAAAGTTCGGCCGAAACTGGATGGCGAGTTCCCTTCCAACATAAAGCTTGGCATTTACATGCAGGTGTACAACCTCAAGCCGGACGAGAAGACGCACAAGTCCAATGCCACCTTCCAATACACCGTGAAGAAGGGCAATGAGCAAGTGATGCAGTTCAAGGAAACCTCGGAAGAGATGAAGCAAACTGGCGAGCAGGTAACCATCGAGCGTTTGCTGCCGCTGGTAACTCTGGCACCTGGGAAGTATTCGCTCGAAGTTTTAGCTACGGATACGCTCTCGAATAAAACCGTTTCCAAGACGGCGGATTTCACCGTAAAGGCCCCGCTGGAAACAAAGAGCGCCGCTAACGCAGCGCCCGGGAGGTAGTACCACGTGAAACAGGAACGCCTCCGAGCCTGGGGGGCCTTCATCCTGATGCTGACGTGCTTCTCCGTTGGAGCAAATACGTCAGCCGCACAAGCAAAAGCTGCCGCCGGCAAGCTCTCTGGAGTTGTGCGTGACTCCACTGGCACACCGCAAATGGGCGCGACCGTCGAGATTGTTCCGGAAGCCGCCGTCAAAGCCGCTTCGCTCGGCCTGCTAACCAACACACAAGGAATTTTTCACGGCGACCGTTTGTCGCCAGGTTTTTACACCGTTCGCGTAACGCTCGCAGGGTTCCTGCCCACAATTCAGCAGCATGTGCGTATCAGCGCGCACCTGACAACTGTCGTGCGCGTTGAGCTCGAGTCGCTGTTCGCTTCACTCGATCAACTCCGCCGCCAACCCTCCTCTTCCAGCGTTGAAAGCGACGACTGGAAATGGGTCCTTCGTTCCGCGTCTGTGACGCGCCCAGTGCTGCAATGGAACGAAGACGACTCTTCATCCGCATCCCCGGCGAACAATGTGTTGAGTGCCGAGGTCGTGCAGCCGCGTGCCCGCCTGGATTTCACCGATGGCGCTCGCCGCCCTGGTTCCGCCTCGAATCTGCCTTCGGCTCCCGCCACCGCGTTTGCTTATGACCAGAAACTGGGCGGCCCAAGCCGCCTGCTGCTTGCCGGCCAGGTAAATTACCAGAGCCAAATCGCTGGCGGGGGTATTGCCACCGTCTGGCTGCCCACCGGTTCACTCGGCGCCGGTCCGAATAGCGCGCTCGTTGTGCGCGAATCTCAGCTTGGCCCCGGTGGCCCGACCTTCCGCGGTGTTCGGCTTGAACAGGGTGGCGCCCTTGCATTTGGCGATCGCGCGCTGCTCCGTTACGGCGCGGAGTACGTACTCGTCGGCATGGTCAAGTCCGCCACGTCTCTTCGCCCTCACCTCGAACTCGATACGCGGGTTTCCGACGCTTGGCGCACTACCTTGATCTTTGCAGAAGAGCCGGGCGCTGCCACTCCTCTCGAATCTGACGAGCGCGAAGTCGGAAGCGAACTCGCTGCCGCTCTCAACGAACTCGATTCTTTCCCGACAATGCTGTGGCGAGGTGGCCGTCCGGTGCTTGAAGGCGGCTGGCACGAGGAAATCGCCGCGGAGCGCAATCTGGGCTCGAGCGGCAAAATCCAAGTTGCGGCTTTCCACGATGACAATCGCCACGTAGCCGTTTTTGGCCGCGGCAATGGCCTTCCCGCTGCCGATTACTTCCAGGACTACTTCTCAAACGGGTTTGCGTACGATGGGGGCGCTTCGGGCAATTGGGGCATGCGCCTCGCTATTCGCGAAAAGCTGTCGGACGCAACTGAGTTCACTGCCGTTTATGCCTATGCCGGTGCGCTTAGCCCATCGGCTGTAATCGACTCCGCCACACGCGACATGTTGCGCAACACCATGCACAACTCCCTGGGCGCTAGCGTTTCCACCAAGCTGCCGCGCACGCGCACGAAGGTAAATGCCGGCTACAAATGGGTCAGCGGAGAAGCCGTATCGCGCTCAGACTCCTATGGCGAATCGCTCTTTCAAATGGATCCCTTTCTCCACGTGGGTGTACGTCAGCCCCTGCCTAAGTTTGCCCCCGGCCACTGGGAAGCTATCGCCAATTGCGACAACCTCTTCGCCCAAGGGTATGTCTCGGTGAACACGCAGGACGGCCGTGCGGTCCTGGTTCCCGCCTTCCGCACGTTCCGGGGCGGCCTGAG
>Ga0185299_10006334_pt1 | contig 12614 bp, 11 predicted proteins | sample PaiPotPPA55metaG_FD_128002 | JGI IMG/M metagenome (GOLD analysis project Ga0185299, IMG submission 128002) | Iron sulfur acid spring bacterial and archeal communities from Banff, Canada, to study Microbial Dark Matter (Phase II) - Paint Pots PPA... ...
GACCGAGAGATAGACGACCGCTTGCGCGAGGGCGAGGTTGCCTTCGGGCATTCCGATGAAATGGACAGCGTCACGAGCGGCCATGCACAACGCGAGCGCATTCGGTTCGGCGAGGCCGATGTCCTCTACCGCCATGCGGACTACGCGGCGGGCGATGTAGAGCGGGTCTTCTCCGGCTTCGAGCATGCGAGCGAGCCAATAGAGGGCGGCGTCGGGATCGCTGTTGCGAACTGATTTGTGCAGCGCGGAGATGATGTTGTAATGCTCTTCGCCGCTTTTGTCGTAGAGCAGAATACGCTTCTGGAGGGCTTCGTGGATGGTGGCTTCCGATATCTCGGTGGCTCCGGGCGCAGACGCGGCTAGCCGCGTCTCTACGGAATTTTCAATGGTGAGCGACGCGGCTACCTCCAGGACGTTGTAGGCGTTGCGGGCGTCTCCGCTGGAGTATGCCGCGATTTTGCTTAGACTTTCGTCGGACGCTTCTAGATGCATCTGACCTAGACCGCGCTCGGGATCGGTGAGTGCGCGGCGCAGAAGAACGACAATCTCTTCTTCGGTCAACGGTTTCAACACGTAGACGCGGCAGCGCGAGAGCAGCGCGGAATTGATTTCGAAGGACGGGTTTTCGGTGGTCGCGCCGATCAGGCGAATGCTGCCTTTCTCGACGTGGGGGAGGAAGGCATCCTGCTGCGCTTTGTTGAAGCGGTGAATTTCATCGACGAAGACGATGGTGCGGGTGCCGTACTGGCGGGCGCGGTCGGCATCGCTCATGACCTGCTTGATTTCCTTGATGCCGGCTAGAACGGCGGAGAACTCGATGAAGTCGGCCTTAGTGATGCGGGCAATGATCTTGGCGAGGGTGGTCTTGCCGGTGCCCGGAGGGCCCCAGAAGATCATCGATGTGGGGTCATCGTGTTCGATTTGCACGCGCAGCGGTTTGCCGGGGCCGACCAGGTGCTCTTGCCCGACGAATTCATCGAGCGTTCGCGGGCGCATGCGGTCGGCGAGCGGGCGGCGCGCGCCTTGGGCGGCGGGATCTTCGTTCGGGATGGGGGCGAAGAGATTCATAAAAGGTTAGAGGTCAGAGGTCGGATTGCAGAGGTGAAGGCTCTAGGGTGCATACACGCGGTGCAGACACACGATTTCCAGACCGGTTCTTGACCTCTGCAATCTGACCTCTCACTTCTGACCTGCTCTTGCGGCTTCATACAATACGATGCTGGCGGCGACTCCGGCATTGAGCGATTCGACTTGCGAGGCTTGCGGGATCGCCAGGGTTTCGTCCATTTGGCGCATGAGTTCACGGGACAGACCGGCGCCTTCGTTGCCGATGAAGATGGCTATCGGCAGAGTCCATGATATCTGGGGCAGGGGAGTTCCCTGGTGCGAAGAAGTTGCCAGCAGGCGAACGCCGCGAGCACGCAGAAGGGGAATCAGTTCCGCGGAAGAGATCTGTAAAAAGGGCAAGCGGAAGATCGAACCCGCCGAACCGCGTAGAACTTTCGAGTTGTACGGACTGACGGTTCCTTCGGTCAGAAAGATTCCGGCGGCGCCAAAGGCCTCGGCGGAGCGCAGGATCGTGCCCAGATTGCCGGGGTCCTGCAGGCCAGCAGCTACGACGAACAGGCCGTCGTTCGAACGGTCGAGCAGTTGATCGGAAGAAAAAGCCGCCAGCTTGACCAGGGCCGCCACGCCTTGGGGAGCGTCGCTCGGCACGATCGAGTTGAAGAGTGCATTTGGCAGGACGAAGGTTTCGGTGCGGGCGCCGATCTGGGACAGTAGTTTTTCGGCGAGAGGGCGTGCCGATTCGCTGAAGAATATGCTGTCCAGATGCTGGCCGCTGCGCAACGCTTCTTCGAGCAGCTTGACGCCTTCGATGGCGCACTCTCCCTGGGCAGTCAGCTCGGCGCGGCGGAAGGCGAGACGTAGGTCTTTCAGCCTCTGGTTGTGGCGGCTGGCGACGGGACGCAAACGGCCGGCTTGATGGTGAGTTCGCGCGGCTTTTGCATCTTGCTTCATGTTGGCGTTAACCTCAGCGACCCTCCACAAATATCTATCGCGAATGTCGAAATTGCTCTGACCGAGTGCAACTGCCGAGCTGCGCTCGGCCTGGACAGCCGAGGGCGGCTGTCCCTACGCGAGCAACTTCGAACAGAGGCTCGTGGTATGGTACATTTCATTGTTTACGCCGACAATCGGAAGGGATCAGAGTGCGCACGGAAATCCTGAAAATTCATGCCGCAACGCCCGAGACTTCGCTGATCAAGTATGCTGCCGAGCAAATTCAGGCGGGGCAGGTGCTGGGCATGCCGACCGACACCTTCTATGGTCTGGCGGCCGACCCGTTCAACCTTCGTGCGGTGGAGCGAGTCTACGAAATCAAATCGCGTCTGCGGCATAAGCCGCTCTCGCTGCTGATCGAGAACGTGGACCAGGCGGAAGAATTCGCTCGTCCCTTGCCGGATGATTTCCATCTTCTGGCGCGGCGTTTCTGGCCGGGGCCGCTGACCATGATTGTTCCGGCAGCGTCGCATCTGCCGCTGAAGGTAACGGCGAACACGGGGAACGTTGCGCTGCGCGTGCCGGCGTCGGAAATCCCATTGGCGGTGGTGCGGGCGGCGAAAATTCCGATCACGGCGACCTCCGCCAACCTGAGCGGCGCTGCGGAATGCACAACTGCGGACCAGGTGCAGGAGCAGTTGCAGGGCCGCATCTCGCTAATCGTGGACGGTGGGCGGTCTCCGCGGACAGTTTCATCGACCATCGTGCACTTCAAAGAAGACGGCACCTGGCAGATTTTGCGCGAAGGCGCAATTCCCGCCAAGGATATCGTCGAAGCATTGTCTTAAGGCAGGATTCAAAAGGCAGGTTTCAAAGTTTCAGAGTTTCAAGGAGGATCAGGCCGAAGGTCAAAACGGAGTGTCAATCAGGAGTGTCATGTTGTTTTGCAGCGCTGAAACCTTGAAAGATTGAAACCGGGTCTTTTTTGCGATGGCCGAAGACACCAATCCATCTCCTCCAAGAAAATCTCCATGGATGCATCCCGGGCTGCTGTTGTTGCTGGCGGTGGTGGGAGCACTGTGTCTATTTTTCGGCTTTACGGGTTCGCGCATCGTGCGGGCGGCCGCCGAAGCACCCGCGAAAAAGGCGGATGTGATCGTTGTTTTCGGAGCAGCCGAGTATGCGGGACGTCCTTCGCCGGTGTACCGGGCGCGGCTCGATCATGGGTACGAATTATTTCAGAAGGGAATGGCGCCGGTGGTGATCACGACCGGCGGATCGGCGCAGGATCCTGATTTCAGCGAAGGCGGCGTGGGCAGAGACTATCTTCTGCGGCGCGGTATTCCGGAGCAGGCGCTGATCGCGGAGACGCAAGGCTCAGACACAGCGCAGTCAGCGGCGCGGGTGGCTAACATCATGCGCACGAACGGCATGAGTAGCTGCATTGCCGTGAGCGATGCGTATCATGTATTTCGCATCCGTGCTTTGCTGGAGAAAGAAGGCGTGCAAGTGGAGTTGGCGCCACGTCCGGAGTCGCGTCCGCACCCCCTGTGGGAGCGATTTGCGGCGGTGATGCGCGAGGCAGCGAGTTATTTGGCGTGGAAGGCGGGGCTGCCGTGAAGGGGCTGCGAGCTACGGGCTGCGAGCTTGGAGCCAGCAGAGGCCTCCGTGGAGACGAAGCCTGCCTCGTCTTGGACGCGGCTTAGTTAGACGCGGCAAGCCGCGTCTCTACACTAGCTCGTTGCTCGCGGCTCGTAGCTGGGTTGCTACCATCCCATCTTCTCGCGCAAACTCGTGACGTGCGCTACGTGATGGCGTCCGTGCCAGGCGTAGAGTGCGAGAGTTTTTTCGAGCGACATAGGGCCCAGGTCGGGATGGCGGAAGGTACGCTTCCAATCCGCGCCGGTGAATTCGCGCAGCATCAGCACCCATCGTTGGTGCAGGGAATCGAGCAACGCCAGCGACACTTCGATGGGGGCGTGCTTGGCCTCGGGCAACTCGGCCCAAAGATTTTCCATGTAGGGCTTGATGGTGGGCTCGTCTTCGGTGAGGGCCAGCTTGAAACGCATGTAAGAGTTCATGTGGCTGTCGGGGACGTGATGGGCCACCTGGCGCGGCGTCCAGCCGCCATCACGGTAAGGCGTATCCAGTTGCTGATCAGAAAGGCCGCGCAGGGCGGCACGCAGCCGGGCGGGAGTCTGCTCGATGTCGGCCAGGTATTGCTGCCTCTGTTCCGCTGTAGTCGGGCCAGTGTAGGAAAACTTTCCAATGGGATAACGCGGGTCGGACATAAAGTTTCCTCCGGAAGGGGAGACGAGTAGAAGAGTAGATGATTCAGAGTGAAATGTGGTGCAGAAAAAACGACGAGTGACCCACGACTACCGCACCATGGCCAGGATGCGAACAGCGGTCTCGCCGGGTTTTTTGTCTCTTGCCGGGGCGACGATGATGAGCGATCCGGTCGCGGGCAGGGAGGTAAAGCGCGCGGTTCTTTCCACCACATAACTTCCGTGGAGGGCGAGTTGGCGCGCCAGGGTGCGGTCGGAGGTCATGTTCACCGGTGTTTCGACGGCAAAGCCGATGGTGTAGCGAGCGTCCATGAGGAACTGAGCCGCGTCGCGGGCGATGGGAAACGGCATTGACAGATCGTTGGTTGACAGATCGTTTGTCGTTGGAACATCGTGTGCGCCCGCGCGGCGGATGGCAATGACGGCTCCATGCGGAATCATGCCGTGCCGCGATTCCCACGCGGCGATATCGTCGAGAGAAATCTGCGGGCTGTCCTCGTTCGCTGCGTTGATCGCTGCGTTCAAGTCCATAACCACGAGCGGAGCGACGAGGCGTTCAGGCGGAATCTGGCCAGCGGCCCAAGTCCCGGGAATCAGCGCACCGGGGGCAATGATGCGAGTTCTGGACTCCGTGGCATGCGGCGCCGTCGCGTTTTGCGCTTCGGTCAGGTCCACTACGTGCGAATAGCGATCTTGCTGCGTGGAACCGGGTCGCCGGTCGGCGAACAGCAGAATGGCGAGCACGAGCGCGTAAGCGATGATGAAACTGCGAATCCGCATTCAATTCCTTAGCTGGAAGTATGTAAGACGTAAGTCCTAGCTCTATTGTTGCCCCAAGGGGTGACAAGTTCAATTCACGGTTGTACATGACCCAGCGACTGGCTCCGAATGGTTGCTGGCGGAGAGCCGGGCGTCCGCGCCCGTCGCTCCATTTATAACTACCAGCATTCGAGTCGAAAACTTTCGTTTTCGTTGCAATATTTCGGGCAAGACGGGCTGCAGGTTAGAATAGAGCTTACGTTTCCAGTGCTTTCCAGGCCCACAGGAATCGCCGATTTCGGGCTGGGGCGCCTATGCCTGCTGGCAGGAATTGAGGATGGATGTTCGGCCGCGAAGAAAAAGTATCCGCGCTCCGGCTCACCGCCGTGCAGTACATCGTACTGCTCATTTTCCTGTTTCTGGCTTACGGGCTGTGGAAGCTGCAGGTGATGCAGAGCGGCAAGTACGCGCAACTGGCGGAGCAGAACCGTGTTCGCAATGTGCCGATTCTGGCGCCGCGCGGCAAAATCCTGGATCGTGAAGGCCGCATCATTGTCGATAACTACCCCTCGTTTTCCGCGCTCCTGCTGCGCGATTCTACGCGAGATCTGAACGCGGACGCGGAAGCGATCGCCAAGGGGCTGCATTTGAACACCGAGGAAGTGCGGCAGCGCATCCGGCGCTTCTCGTCGATGCCGCAGTACCAGCCGATTTTCCTGAAGGAAGACATCACACCCGACGAACTGGCATTCATCGAGGCGCACAAGAACGAGTTTCCGGAACTTGAAACGATCATGGCGCATCGGCGGCTGTATCCGCGCAATGGCTTCATGGCGCACCTCGTCGGCTACGTCGGCGAAGTGACCGAGGACATGCTCAATCAGCCGCAGTTCGAACTCTATACTCCGGGCGACGTGGTCGGCGTGAGCGGAGTCGAGAAGCAGTACAACAGCATTCTGATGGGCAAGAACGGATCGCGGCGCGCGATTGTGAATAGCCGCGGGCGGGAAGTGAGCCGTCTGGATGAGACTCCAGCCGAGCCTGGCAAGCAGCTGAAGCTGACTCTGGACCTGGATTTGCAGATCGCGGCGGAACAGGCAATCGAAGGGAAGAACGGCGCGATTGTGGCCATGGATCCGCATACTGGCGAAATCCTGGCCATGGTGAGCAGGCCAACTTTCGATCCCAATGATTTCGCGGTGAAGATTTCACGGGACGAATGGAACAAGCTGATCAACGATCCCGACAAGCCGCTGCTGAACAAAGCGATTCAGGCCCAGCTCGCACCCGGCTCGACGTTCAAGATCATTATGGCGACGGCTGGGTGGCAGGAAGGGATTGCGCAGACCCTCAACGTGCATTGCAATGGGGGCGCGACGTTCTATGGCCGGCGCTTCGGTTGCTGGGTGAAAACTGGCCATGGCGCAGTCGATTTGCCGAAAGCGATTTACCAGTCCTGCGATGTTTTCTTTTATACGCTGGCGGAAAAACTTGGCATCGATCGCATCGCAAAATACGCGACCGCCTTTGGATTGGGGCAGAAGACTGGTATCGACCTGCCTAACGAAGTGAGCGGCGTGATGCCGTCGGAAGAATGGAAGATCCGCAATTTCAAGCAGAAGTGGTTCGCGGGAGAGACGATTTCTGTGGGCATCGGCCAGGGTGCGGTGGCGATCACTCCGGTGCAATTGATGCGCGCGATCGGCGCCATTTCGATGGATGGACGCATGGTTGTGCCGCACGTGATTAATCCGACGAACCTGCCGCAGGGGTACATTGAGACCACGCACTATACGGAAGTAAAAGAAATTCCGTTTGAGCCCGCGGGATGGAACATGATCACGGATGCGATGGGCCGGGTGTTGTTGCCGGAAGGCACGGCTCCCTCGGCGCACATTCCGGGAATCGATATCGCCGGCAAGACCGGGTCAGCCCAGATTGTTTCGCTGGCTCTGCGCGCGAAGCATCAGAATAACGAAGATTTCGCTCAGAACGGATGGTTTGTGGGTTTCACGCCCCGGCGCAATCCGGACATCATTGTGTGTGTGCTGTTTGAAGGCGGCGAGCACGGGAGACTGGCGGCGCGGCTGGCGACCCAGGTGATCAAGGCTTACGTTGATAAGCAGCGACGCCAGCCTACCAAGATGGCGGCGAGCTCGGGCAAGGTGGAAGTGAGCAGCCTGTGGACCGATTCCGGCGGCGAAGGGGAAGATGGAGCAGAGTCGCATGGCGATCATTTGCAGGGTGGCCGCTTCCTCGTCGACGTTGCGCACAAGAAAGCTCCGCTGGCGGTTGCCGCGCCTGGGTTGCAGTGACTTTATCGCGAATCCAGAATTGACGTGGCCACCGGCAGCTGCCGAGCTGCGCTCGGCTGGACGGGCGAGACGCCCGTCACCACACGAACCGTGATAGGTTAAATCTGAAATGAAGGCTGCTGCCCGATTTGCTCTGGACGCCGCATCGGTGCGCGGAGTGACTTATGCCGACGCGCGCGTGGTGTCGATTCGCAATCGCTCGCTGACCACCAAGAACGGACGGGTGGGGCATGCCTCGGAGTCCGAGTCGCTCGGCGTCGGCGTGCGCGTGATCGCGGGAGGTGCTTGGGGATTTGCCGCGTCCGCGGATTTGGGCCGCGCCGCGGTGGAAGCGGCGGCCGTGCGCGCGGTTGAAATTGCGAAAGCCTCGGCGCGGGTGAAGCGGGAAGACGTTCGACTGGCCCCCGAACCCGCGGCAGTGGCGACGTGGACGACACCATTCAAGGTCGATCCGTTCACCACGTCGGTGGAGCAGAATCTCGATCTGTTGCTGAGGGTTGACGCGGAGATGCGCGCTGTTGCCGGAGTCACGCTTGCCGAAACCGGCATGAACTTCCAGCGCGAAGAATCGTGGTTTCTTTCTTCCGAGGGCTCTGACATTCATCAGACAAAATATTCGACCGGTGCGGGATATACGGCGTACGCGTTTGCCGGCTCCGAGATTCAGAAGCGGTCCTATCCGAACTCGTTCGGCGGGCAATGGCAGAATCGCGGGCATGAACAGATCGAAGAGATGAAATTGGTGGAGAATGCCCGGCGCGTGGCGGAAGAAGCGGTCGCGTTGCATCAGGCGGATCAATGCCCGGAGGGTAGGGCGACAACAATTCTGGATGGATCGCAACTGGGCTTGCAGATTCACGAATCAATCGGGCATCCGATTGAACTGGATCGTGTGCTCGGCATGGAGGCAAATTTTGCGGGCACGTCGTTCCTCACGCTGGAAAAACTAGGCAATTTGCGCTACGGCAGCGAACTGGTCAACGTCGTGGCCGACGCTCGGCAACAACACGGGCCGGGCCTCGGAACCTTCGCCTATGACGATGAAGGTGTGGCCGCGCAGTCGACGCCAATTATCACGAATGGACGTTTTACGGGATATCTGAGTTCGCGCGAAACGGCGCACACCATCGGCGCGACGCGATCCGGTGGCACGCTGCGCGCCGAAGGTTGGAACCGGCTGCCCATGATTCGCATGACCAATGTCAGCATTCTGCCCGGAGAGAGGCCGCTGAGTCTGGAACAGCTCATTTCCGCGACTGACCAGGGCATCTACATGGAGACCAACAAGTCCTGGTCGATTGACGACAAACGCTACAACTTTCAGTTCGGATGCGAGATTGCGTGGGAGATCAAGAAAGGTAAGCGGGTGAGGATGCTGAAAAATCCTTCCTACTCGGGGATCACCACGGAGTTTTGGAATTCGATGGATGCGATCTGCTCGCGCGACGAGTGGACGCTGTGGGGAACTCCAAACTGCGGCAAGGGCCAGCCGCAGCAGGTTGTGGGCACGGGACATGGGGCGAGTCCGGCCCGGTTCCGGAATATTCGCGTCGGCTCGGCGTATTCGTAGAGACGGGGCTTGGTCCGTCTTTGCTTGCGGGGCGACGGTTCTGCGGCGGGGGGAGACGCGGCGAGCCGCGTCTCTACGGGAAATTCGGGAATGCTTACCAAAGAACTAGCCGCCGATATCTTTGACCGAATTCGGCGCTTCTCGTCTGCTGACGAGGTCGAAGCCATTTTCACCGGCTCGCGCTTTGCTTTGACTCGCTTCGCTAACAACACCATTCATCAGAGTGTGGAGGAAGAGAATTCCGTCGTTTCGATCCGTACGAATTTTGCCGGTCGGACGGCGCGCGCCACTACCAATCAGTTTGACGACGAGAGTCTGCAGCGGGCGGTGGCTGCGTCGGAGAATCTCGCGAGAGTGCAGGCGCCGGATCCTGATTTACTGCCGATGCCGGATGCTTTGGAAGCACTCGGAAGGACGGGAGGGACCCCCGTCGCTCCATTATCCAGGTTCTTTGAGCAGACGGCGGCGATTACTCCCGCCGATCGCGCGGAAGTGGTCAGGGGCATCGTGTCCGTTGCCGGCAAACACAATCTGACAACGGCGGGGATCTACTCGACCTCGGAATCTGAGGAAGGAATCTTCAACTGTCGAGGAGTAGCGAATTGGCATCGCCAGACATTGGCGGAGATTTCCATCACCATGCTGGGCGATGATTCTTCCGGCTGGCAGAAGGCGAATTCGCCCGACGTGAGGAACCTCGATCCGAAGTGGCTGGGGGAGACGGCTGCGCAAAAGGCGGTCGAGTCAGCTCATCCGCGGGAGATTGCGCCGGGGAAGTACACGGTAATTCTTGAACCGGCCGCTGTGCTCGACATTGTGGGGTTCATGTTCTGGGACTACAGCGGGGTGGCGATTCTGGACCAGCGCTCGTTTCTAAACGACCGGATCGGCACCAAACTTTTTGGCGAGAACATCAACATCTGCGATGACGTGGCGCATCCTCTGCAAGCGGGTTCGCCGTTCGATGGCGAGGGACTGCGGCGCCAGCACGTGCAATTGGTCGAGGACGGCGTCGTTCGGCGCGTTGTGTATGCGCGCGCCACCGCGCAGAAGATGAAGAAGTCGGAGTATGCGGCCAAGATTGGCACCATCGAACCCACCGGGCACGGATTTCCTTTGCCGAACGAGGTGGGCGAGATGCCGATGAACATTGTTTTCGGGGTGCCAGAAAAGTCGCGAAGCGTCGAAGAAATGATCGCCGCAACCGAACGCGGCGTGCTCGTGACGCGGCTGTGGTACATCCGTGAAGTGGATCCGTACGAGAAGATCGTGACCGGCATGACCCGCGACGGGACATTCCTGGTGGAGAACGGCAAGGTGCAGTGTGGTCTGCGCAATTTCCGTTTTAATCAGAGCCTGATCTCCATGCTATCGAATGTCGCGGCGATGAGCGTCCCGGTGCGCGCTTGCGGAGAGGAATCGTTTGATATGGTGGTGCCGGCGATGACGGTGCGGGAGTTTAATTTTACGGAAGCGACGAAGTTCTGAGTCAGCAATTAGCACTTAGCAATTAGCATTTGGCCCTTCCGGTCGACATTAACTTTCCTTAGCAGAGAGCTCAACATCTTTCGGATCTGCGATAGTTCATTTGCGATTTTCGCGTAGTCGGGTTTCGCCAGGTAACCGAAGTCCTTCGCTTGGAGCAACTCGCAGTCCAGTTCACTCGCCGAGCCGGACGCAATCTGGAGAACGCGTTGAAACTCGTCATTCCCCATTTTTCCACAACCCTCAGCAATATTCGCGCCGACGGAAACTGCGCATCGCCGAATCTGACTCGTCAGGCCATAAAGTTTCTGCCCGTGGAAATTTCAAGGTCGCGGCATAAATCGCCAACGTGAGCCTGTGAGATCGTTCCCAAACATGCGAGTCGTGAAAGTCCTTCAAGGGTGCCTCCAGTAGCCAGCCGTGCAAGCTAAGTGCTAAATGCTAACGGCTAAGTGGTGCGGCCGCAGTGACCTCGCTCACAGCATCTCTGGTACGCCCCTAAGTCGCTGTACCAGTGGCACTTCGACGCCTTTGTTCCATGACTTCCGTAACTTTGCATGGCGGGTGCTGGGGTGTAATCTCGGCCTGAAATGTGCACATGCTCAATGGGAGTGGTGCACGGCACGAACCGGAAGGAAGGTCGTCGCAAACGTGTCTGAAACCGCCAAGGAAACCGTTGCTGAAGTCAGCAAGAATCGTCGGGGTTATACGGATATGCAAGGCGCGCCGCGCTTTCCCATAAAACTGCCGGTGGCACTGAAGTCGACGTCGGCGGTCAACCAGTCGGGAATCACGGGCCAAGGCGTCTCAGGGAAGACGGTCGAGACGGAGAACATTTCCGCCAACGGCGTCTTGTTCCGCATGGATGCCGATGTGCCTGTCGGTTCGGCTGTCGATTTTACGCTCTCTCTTCCCGCCGATGTCGTGGGCGCAGAAGTGGACGTGCAGGTGGATTGCCGCGGACGAGTGGTGCGCAGCTTTGAAGATGGTGGCCGGCGTGGAGTCGGTGTGGTGATTGACGAGTACCGTTTTGAGCGTAGGTAGTTTGCGCGCAGTTCGGCCGCGCAGGTAGGCGCGAAAAGAGGACGGATGGGCAGCACTTCGGTCAGCACTTCGGGCAGTGTCGAGCCAGGCGAGGGTGTTCAGCCTGAGGACAGCAAAGGCACGATCCGCGTGATTGTAGCGGATACGCAGGCCATTTTCCGCGTCGGGCTGCGAAAGATCTTTGCGCTCGAGGACGACATACGGGTTGTCGGACAGGCCGAGAGCCTCGATCAGACGATTGCTGCTATTCAAAAATTTTCCGCCGATATTCTGATCTTCGAGGCGGCCCTTTCGCCGAATCCAGCAGATGCTGTTTCCGATCTTCTCCGGCAGAATACGAGCTGTCGTTTGGTTGTCGTGTTGCAAGAACCCGACCAGGAGATGACGCTCGACTTGTTCCGGCGCGGCGCGCATAGCATCGTTTCGCGCGAAATTGAGCCGGAAATACTGGTCGAATGTCTACGCAAAATCGCTCAGGGTGAATCCTGGCTCGAGAGCCACGCCGTCGCCTGGGTGCTGGAGGCCTATCGCACGCAGGGGGTGCGTCCGGCAGGGTCGCGTCCCAAAGTGTCGCTCACGCCCAAAGAGTCGCTCATTGTTTCCTGTGTTACGCAGGGGATGAAGAACAAAGAGATTGCCCTGCGGGTTGGCACCACCGAGCAGGTGGTCAAGAATTACCTTCGCAAAGTTTACGACAAGCTGGGAGTCGCCGACCGGCTGGAACTGGCGCTCTACTGCCTGAGTCATCGCGTGCTTGAGGGCGTGGGTCAGGCTAAGCCCGCCCAACCGGCCTCACCCGTGCCACCCGCCCAAACCACTCCACCAACGAATGGGCACGCTCCGGCGGCGCCGGAAACACCCAACGCCGCGGCCGCCGCTGCTTCGGGATCCCGCTCCTGATTTTTTCCTTCTAGTTGCAACAGCCCGAGGAAAGCTGGCAACATCAGGCTAGTAGCAGAAGGGAGTCCCCCGAGTTGTCATCCCGGATGAAGTGAGGGATCTGCAGTTCGCGAGCAATCCGTAGCACTGTTAGAATCAAAACAATCGCTTCGCATGGCGCCGGAGAGATGGCCGAGTGGCTGAAGGCGCACGCTTGGAAAGCGTGTTTACTCGAAAGGGTAACGTGGGTTCGAATCCCACTCTCTCCGCCAT
>Ga0185299_10006335_pt1 | contig 12613 bp, 10 predicted proteins | sample PaiPotPPA55metaG_FD_128002 | JGI IMG/M metagenome (GOLD analysis project Ga0185299, IMG submission 128002) | Iron sulfur acid spring bacterial and archeal communities from Banff, Canada, to study Microbial Dark Matter (Phase II) - Paint Pots PPA... ...
TGGAGCAGATCAATGCGAGCGCGAAGAGCATTGGCGACATCATCGGGGTGATCGAAGGCATCGCGTTCCAGACGAATATTCTCGCGCTCAATGCAGCCGTCGAAGCGGCGCGGGCGGGCGAAGAGGGGCGTGGGTTCGCGGTCGTCGCGGGGGAAGTGCGCAACCTCGCGCAGCGCTCGTCGGCGGCGGCGAAGGAGATCAAGGGTTTGATCCACGCGTCGGTGGCGCGTGTGTCCGATGGTTCGACTTTCGCGCACGAAGCCGGCGCGACCATGGCCGAGGTTGTGAAGGCGGTCAAGCGCGTAACGGACATCATGGGTGAGATTTCGGCGGCGTCGGCGGAGCAGAGCAGCGGAATCGAGGAAATCAATCTCGCCGTGACGCAAATGGACGCGGGCACGCAGCAGAACGCGGCACTGGTCGAGCAGGCCGCTGCTGCTGCGCAGTCGCTGGACGATCAGGCACATGCATTGAAACAGCTGGTCGGGAAGTTTCAACTCGCGTGATGTAACGCTGTGTGCACACTGATCGACGAACGCAGGCTTGCTCAACCGCAAGCCTTTGTTCTAGAATTCGCGACGGGCGCGGCAGGGCGCCCGGTCTCGCGAAAGTGAAAACACCTGTCACGCGTTATCGCTTCATCTGGATAAACCGCAACGTTGAACCTTTAGCCGCAGCGAGAACGGCGCAACAAGGAGAAACGTCATGTGGTCAACATCCTGTCCCCGCTCTGCTAATTCCGCTCTCACCAACACCGAATTTCTTCGACGCCACGCGCGTCGGCTGCTTCGTCTCGCTCACGCGGACAGCACAAGCACCGCGATGCCCGTCGTGCGCCGCTTGCTCGCCGCCGGCGTGACCCGCGCCGAGACGCTCGCAGAACTACACGCAACGCGCGCGGACGTTCAACTCAAGCACGTACTGAACATGCTCGCCGTCGAGCTGGGTCATTTCGGCTGGGATGCCTGCAAGCCAGTGCTCGATACGCGCGAGCCTGCCGTCATCGATCGATACCGGTTCGACGCCGGCGCTTTCGGCGACTACGAGAAGGTGTGGTTTGCAGGTGCCGGCGCCGCGCGTGAATGGCAGCGCGAGCATGGAGGGTACATCGTGGAGTACGGCGATCAGGCGGTGGCGATTCTCTGGCGCGAGTGAGAACGAGAGACTCACCGGCGCTCACGATTCGTCATCGATGCGCGCCGGGCAGAGCACTCAAAACGCACTAAAGCAACTCCACTTCCTTCCAGTCCGCGCTAGAAAAAAAACGGCTCAATTCGCGCATCAGTTCATTCAGCACGGCCATTTCGGGCTGCGTGATCTTGCGTACGTGCTCCGCTTGCGTCCAGTCGCCGTAAAGCATGGCGATGGTCGAGCCGTTGGCTTTCACGGGCAGCAGCACGAACGCGTGGGCATCGCCGAAAGAAGGTTTGAACCAGCGCGGCAAGCGGGCTTCAATACGCGGATCGCGAGCATTCTCGATAAAAATCCCCACCGGATTCGAGATTGCCAGATGGAACACGTCAGGCTCGAACGCCGCGGAAAACACCAGCGATGGCAGCAGCTTGTCCACGCCCGGCCCGAGTCCGAGCCGCGCGTGAAATTCGTTGTTGCCCTGGCGCACGAACACCACCGTGCGCGAAAACGTTAGCCCGGCAAGCACGGCTTCCGACGCCAGCGCGAGCACGGCGCCTAGTGCGTTCTTCGACGGCAGCGAGCGCAAGTCTTCAAGGCCGGCGGTGATCCGCGCTTCCGCCGATAACCCCGCGCGCGCGATGGCATCGGCGTCGGCGCGCAGTTCCACGATCTCGCGCATCACGCCGTCGTTCGAATCCTCGTTCGCGAGCGCGAGACTCATCGCGGCGAGCGCGGTGGCGTCGGTCAACAACGCGCGGCTGTAGCGGTTAGCGATATCCACCAGCGAAGTCTCGCGATGGGCCTCGTCGATATGCTGCGCGGTGAGCGCATCGGCGACTTCGGTGGAATAGTTGGTGACGGCCTGCAGCCAGCGCACATGGCGCGGCGTTTTTTCATCGATGGGGGCGAGCGGGTCGCGGGTCAGCATGCCGGTGCGGATGGTCTCCGGCAGGCGCCAGCGGTCCGCGGCTTCCATGCCGATCTCCTCAAAGGTGACGCCGAGCAACGCGCTGCATGCGAGGCTGTCGCTGATGCGTTCGGCCGTGGCCTTGCGGCGCAGCTGGTCCCACTCGGTCTCCAGATAGAACGCCACCAGCAGCTTGCCGATCTGACGCATCAGCGTGCAGACCACCGCTTCTTCCGACGCGCGGAATTCGCTGCGCTCGGTCACTTGCCGCGCGACCGCGCCGGAGAGCAGCGTGCGATTCAGTTCAAGCTTGGCATCGATACGCCGCGGCGCGCTTTGATGAAAGTGATCGACGAGTTTCAGCCCGACCACCAGATGGCCGACCGCGTCCATGCCGAGCACCATCAACGCGCGCGTCACGGTGGTGATATTGCCGCCGAACGAGATGTACATCGCGGAATTGGCGAGCCGCAACACCTTCTGCGTGAGGCCGAAGTCGGACAGGACGACCTGGACCAGGGCGGTGAAGTCCAGGTCGTCGTCGCTCATTGCGGACACGGTGGTGCGCAAGGCCTGGGAGAGCATCGGAAAGTCTCCGCGCTCGCTCATGCGGCCCCACAGCTTGTCCAGTAATTCGGCTTTGGAATTGCTTGCCATGCGATTGATGTGAATGCCTTACACGTTCCGTACCGGTTGCCCGTTACGGCTTGAATCATCGACCTGGGATCATCGGCCTGGGTCGAAGTGTAATGCGCGGAAAAAAGCCCGCATAAATCCTTTAACGGCGCGCTCACACGTAAGCTTTACAGCAGACGCGTTAATGAAACGCTGCAATAGCTCCCGTCCATGCCCTTGGCCGACGCAAATGCGTGACGGTATCTTATAAAGGCGCCTGGAGAAAGAGCGTTTTATCCTGAAAGCAACGCATCAGTTCGCCGGCGGGCAGGGCTTTGCAGATAAGCCAGCCCTGGATCTGGTCACAGCCCATTTCGATCAATAGATCGCGCTGCGCTTCAGTCTCCACGCCTTCCGCCACGAGTTCGAGCCCCAGCGATTTTGCCAGGCCGACAACCGCGGTGACGATTGCCTGGTTGTTGCGCGAGGTCAGCAGGTTTTCGATGAAGCTGCGGTCGATCTTCAGCTTCGAAAGCGGGAAGCGCTGCAGGTAGGACAGGCTGGAATAGCCGGTGCCGAAGTCATCGATGGCGAAAGCGATGCCAAGCGCCGACAGTGCTTCGAGCAGGCGGGTGGCTTCTTCCGGGTCGTGCATCAGCAGGCTTTCGGTGATTTCGAACACGAGCCGGCTCGGATCGAGGCCCGTCAGTTGCAGCGCATCTTTGACGTTTTGCGTAAAACGCTTGTCGCGGAATTGCTGCGGCGAGACGTTCACCGAGATGTAGTCCAGCACGAACCCTTCGCTATCCCACTGCACCAGTTGCATGCACGCGGCCTTGAGCACCCAGTTGCCGAGATAGTTGATCAGGCCGATGGATTCGGCGAGCGGAATGAAGGCCACCGGCGGCACGAGGCCATGCACCGGATGCTGCCAGCGGATCAGCGCTTCGACGCCGACCACGCCGCGGCTGCGGCTTTCGGTGATCGGCTGGAAGTGCAGCGAAAACTCGCCGTTGCGCACGCCTTCGTAGAGATCGGCTTCGAGGTTCAGGCGCTCGGCGTTGCGGGGGTCGTCGTCGGGAACATGGAACACGACGATGTTGCCGCCTGAGGTCTTCGCCTGCGCCAGCGCGTGATCCGCCATGCGCAGCAGGCTGCTGCTGGCTTGCTCGACTTCATCGGGGAAGATTGCCGCGCCAATGCTCGCCGACAAATGCGTGTGCTGCTCGCGATACCGGTAGGGCTGCGCAATCGCGCTCAACACCCGCCGCGCGACAGCTTCGGCCGCTGTGGCTGCTTCGGCCGAGGTGCCGGCCGAGAGCAGCACGGCGAATCCGTCGCTGGCCACGCGCACCACGCGTTCGCCGGCACGAGCCGCGTGCTGGATGCGGCGCGCGGTCTCACGCAGCATGTCGTCGCCGGCGTCGTAGCCGAGCGCACGGTTGATGCGCTGGAAGTCATCGATATCCACTAGCAGCAGCGCCGCGTGCGTGTGCGTGTGAATGGCCTCGGCCTGGGCGGTATCGAGCGCGCTTTTAAGTGCCGTCAGGTTCTCGAGGCCGGTCAGCGAATCGTGATGCAGCGTGTGCCGCAGCGCGGCTTCGCTGTCGCGCCAGCGCGAAACTTCGAACGCGGCGAGCGCGAAGCCGGGCACGCCTTGCGTATGCGTCGCGAGGACCCGCAGCTCGACGCAGATCGGCGTGGTCAGCGACTTCAGCAGATGCAGCGTCGCCGTTTCGAGCTTGCCGCTGTGTTGTGCGCGGGCGACGAGCGCATCGAGTTCAGCGGTTTCATCCGACGGCACCAGTTCGTGCAGAGTGAGCGAGCTCAGATAGTCACGGTGATAACCCAGGAAATCGATGCTCCTCGCCGATACATAGCAAAACCGCAGCGACGCATCTACTTGCGCGAGGAAATCGACCGCGGCAAGGGTGGCTTCGGCGGCGATGCTCGCGGCCGGTTCGGCTTCATCCACGGCAGCCGGGTGCGGCAGATGAAGCGGTGTGAGCGAAGCCGAGGCGGGACGCGCGGTTTTTGAACCCTGCACGCCACGCGACGGCGACCCAGGCAGGGCAAGCGGCAGCGGTATTGGACGAGGCAGAGCTTCACGGGCGCCGGTGGCCGGCATGGCGGCCGTCGCGTCCGCTGTCGCGAACCTGGCGATACAGCTCGGCAATGTTGTTGCGATCAGCGCCCGGGCAGTCGCGCGCACGGCGGCGCGGGTTTGGCCGGCTAGGGCGAGCCATGTATTCAGGCGCTGGGCGGTGGTCCGTTTTACTGGCATGTTTCGGTTATGGCCTGTCTGATTGCGCACCGTGCTGGTAAGGGCGCGGCGCACGCTGTCTGGCAAGCGCGCTGCATCGGGAGTGGTTGACGATTTTTTCCGGCGATGCGGGCACGACCCACCGGAAGATTCGGTAACCGCGAGTCGGACGCGTTCTTTGCAAGTTAACGGTTATGCTCTGAAATTCTTTAGAGGAATGGCGGAGCGCCCGTGAGCCACGGCCGCGGTGGGTTTGACGCCATTTGTCGGCATCTCGATTTGGGGTAGAGTGCGGCTTGACAGTTGCAAGTTCCGAACCGGTCGGGTGCGTCGTCGAGTGTGTTTTCGAGCTATCTTCCGGCCACTTTTGCGCTTTCGCCGGGTTTTCGTGTTTGTAACCTAAATTCTTAAGCTAAAACCTCTCAAGCCAACCGCTTGAGCCAACTGCTGTTTGGTCGTCATTCAGCCAACACCGTTCCATTGCTGCACGCCATGATCGCGTCCCCAAGCCGATTGCCAGAGCCGGCCCTGAAGCCAGGTGTATTGAACGCACGCATCGTGTCGCGCGAGCTTTCGATGACGGCTGCCTATCGCAGCGAGCGCGTGGCGTCGCATGAATCCAGCGGATCCGTCCATGCCACCGGTTAATCGGGACCCGACTCGCCACGCCGCGGGTAAGGCGGCTGACAGTCCCGCTGAGCCGCCGAAAGGCGCCGCGAAGACAGTCGCGAAGGCCTCTGCGCCCGTGCTTCGCGAGCCGGAGAGCGTTTATCTTGGCCGCCAGCCGATCATCGATCGCAACGGTGCGCTGCATGCATACGAACTGCTATTCCGCGACAGCCCCGACAATCGCGCGCGCATTTTCGACGACGTGCAGGCCACCGCGCACGTCGTGGCGCGAACGGTCGGGGAGATCGGTTTGTCGGCGGTGCTGGGGGATCATCGCGGTTACGTGAACATGAACCGCGATCTGCTGTTCGATGACATCGTCCACATCATGCCGCCCGAGCGTTTCGTGCTCGAGATTCTGGAAACCGTCACCTTCGACGCCAGGCTGTTCAAGCGCTGCGGCCAGTTGCGCGCGGCGGGCTTCCAGTTCGCCCTCGACGACGTCGTGTCGCTCACCGAACCGCTGTATGAAGCGCTGCCCTACGTGGATTACGTGAAGGTCGACTTTCTCGCCACCGAGCGTGCTCATCTTCCGGAACTTGCAGCCACGCTCAAGCAGCATGGCAAGACGCTGATTGCGGAAAAGATCGAAACGCATCAGGATTTCGACGAAGCCCGCAAGCTTGGCTTTGACCTGTTCCAGGGCTATTTCTTCGCCCGTCCGCAAGTGCTTGTCACGCGCCGCTCGAATCCGTCGCGCACTGCATTGCTGCGTCTTCTGGGCGTGTTGTCGGGCGAGCCCGGTATTGGCGAGCTCGAAGCCGAGCTGAAGCTCAATCCGAACGTAGTCGTGCAGTTGCTGAGGCTTGCCAATTCGAGCGCGTTCCAATTGAGCCGGCCGGTGTCGTCGTTGCGCGAAGCGATTGCCGCGACCGGCACTCGCCAGATTTCGCGTTGGACCCAGTTACTGCTCTACGCCGACGGCCGCCATTTGCCGTGGCGTTCGGACCCGCTGGTACAACTGGTCGGTACGCGCGCGCGCTTCATGGAACTTGCGGCGCGGGTCATGCGTCCATCGAGTGAAAATTTCGCCGATGCAGCGTTCATGACCGGCATCTTTTCGCTCGTGCATGTGGTGGTGGATCTGCCGCCGGCCGAGATCATGGATCTGCTTAAGTTATCGAAAGAAATTGGTGCGGCGATCGTCGATGGCCAGGGCCCGCTCGGCGCGCTCTTGCGACTCTCGCAGGCCGCGGAACGAGGCGATGCGCCGGAGCTCGATTCGAGCATCGGCTCCAACGCGGAATTCAAGGTGTTGACGCCGGCCGTGCTTGCCGACCTGCAGTTCCAGGCGGCTACATGGTTCGGTGCGCATCGGGTGGAGTAGGTATCGCGCTTGCTGGATGGATTGTTTGTTTGTCCGGTTTTACGCGCGTCACGAAAATAGAGGAATCTCATGAAGCGAAAGTTTGCGGGTCGGATGCTGGGAGTGTCGCTGGGTGCCGCGCTTGCGGCGTACGCGCTGGTGGCTTACGCGACCTTGAAGCCCGGCGATCACGCGCCGGTGTTCAATGCGCAGGCGTCGTTGGGCGGGAATGTCTACGAATACTCGCTCGCGAGCGAGTTGAAGAAAGGGCCCGTGGTCCTGTACTTCTATCCGGCGGCGTTCACGAAAGGCTGCACGATCGAGGCCCACGAGTTTGCTGATGCTGTCGATCAATACAAAGCGCTGGGGGCGACAGTGATTGGTGTGTCGCACGACAACATCGATACGTTAAAGAAATTTTCCGTAAGCGAGTGCCGCAGCAAATTCCCGGTCGCGGCCGACGGCGATGCGAAGATCATCAAGCAATACGATGCAACCATGCCGCTTGTCAGTACGATGGCCAATCGCGTGTCGTACGTGATTGCGCCGGACGGCACGGTGATCTATGAATACACGAGCTTGTCGCCGGACAAGCATGTGGCGAACACGCTGCAGGCGTTGAAAGACTGGAACGCGAAGCATAAGACCCAATAACGTAGCGCAGTTCTGTAAGGTTTTCGATCGATGCCGATTATCGTTGCGCTCGTTGTTCTGGTTGCCGTGATCTACGGCGCGTTCTGGTCGTTTCACGCGATATCGGCGGCGCTTGGTATTGGGGTTGCGATTGGCGCGGCGGTGATCGCGGCGCTCGTGGTGGTGAGTATTGCGGTGTATTTCTGGTTGCGGTGGAAGGAGGTTGCCCCGAACGTTCACGATGGCGACTGGACGCACGAACTCAAGCGCGAGTGGGGCGGCGTGCGGCTGGCGGCAGCCAAGCGTTTGTGCGAAGTGCGCGTAGGCGGGCAGGTCGGCATGTTTATCTTCGCCGATCTGCGCGGCGCGCGGATTGAGCCGGGCGCGGCGGGGTCGTGGCAAGTAGCGCTTGATGTGAAGGACACGACGCAGTCGCGGTGGAACCTGCCGATGCAGGACCGGCGCGAGGCGCACAAATGGGGCAGGATTTTGGAGAAGGCCGCAGCACAGACTTTGTGACGGGCTTTTCGTTCGCCATGCTGGTGTATAGGCTGGGTTCTGCCAATAGTTGCTGGCAGAACTCCAACCCGTTCACCGGCGCGAGCGGCCTTACGCGTGATATCCCATATCACCGCGCACTTTGCCGCGAAACACCCAGTACGACCACACCACATAAAGCACGATCACGGGCAACAGGAACATCGTCCCGATCAGCAAGAACTGCTGCGAAAGCGGCGTGGTGGACGCATCCCACAACGTCACCGATGGCGGCGCGATAAAAGGCCAAAGGCTGATTACAAGCCCCGTGAAAGCTAGAAAAAACAGCCCGATCGAGCACATGAACGGGACGACTTCCTTGCGTTTTTCGAGCGCCGTCCACAACGTCCAGACCAGCAGCACAGTCAGCACCGGCACCGGCGCGAACACGAAGCTATTCGGAAAGCTGAACCAGCGCGCCGAGATACGCGCGTCCTTCAGCGGCGTCCAGATACTGATCAGCAAAATAAACGCGACCACGCCGAACAGCACTTTCTTCGCCATGCCGCGAGCCCATTCCTGCAACTCACCTTCCGTTTTGAGCACGAGCCACGTCGTGCCTTGCAGCGCATAGCCAAAGATCAGTCCGACACCCGTCAGCAACGGAAACGGCGCAAACCAGTCCCAACTGGTGCCGGCAAACACACGTCCGTGAATTGGAAAACCCTGCATGAACATGCCGAGAACAATGCCTTGGGAGAACGTCGCGATCAGCGATCCATATCCGAACGCGCCGTCCCATATCCACTTGCGCGCACCGACGACCTCGCGGAATTCGAACGCCACGCCACGGAAGATCAAACCCAGCAGCATCAGCAGGATCGGAAAATAAACAGCCGGCACGATGATCGCGAACGCGAGCGGAAAGACCGCGAGCAAACCGCCGCCGCCAAGGATCAGCCAGGTTTCGTTGAAGTCCCAGACGGGCGCGACCGAGTTGATCATCAACTGGCGTTCGACGGGGTCGCGGCGCAGCAGGAACACCATGCCCACGCCGAGATCGAAGCCATCGAGCAGCACGTACATGAATACCGCGAGCGCCAGGATAGCGGCCCACATCGGCACAAGGTCGAGCATCATGATCTCCTGGAAGGGGGAACGACGTCGTCCGGACCGGCCGCCTTGGCGACGCCCGACGCACTAGCCGATGCCGCCGACAACGGCCTCGCTGCACGTGTTTCCGGCTGCAGAAGGTCGCTGTCGGTATCGTCGTGTTCATCGGCGGGGCCAATGCGCACGAGCCGTCGCAGCAGGATGAATCCCGAGCCGAAGATGACGATATACGCCAGCACGTAGAGCAGCCACGAGAGCCCGACATCGCCGGCTGTGAGCGACGGCGTGACCGAATCGCTGGTGCGCATCAGTCCATACACGGTCCAGGGCTGGCGGCCGCTTTCAGTGGTCGTCCATCCCGCGAGCACGGCGATGAAACCCAGCGGCATGCCGAACGTGGCGCAACGCAGCCAGCGCGGGCTTGTTTCAAGCTTGCCGCGCGCGAACAGCACGATGCCGGAGAGCACCAGCGCAAACATCAGCAACGCGATGCCGACCATGATCCGGAACGCGAAGAACACGACTGCGACGTTCGGCCGGTCCTCACGCGGAAAGTCTTTCAGGCCCCGCACGGTGCCGTTCGGATCGTGCGTGAGATAGATGCTGCCGAGTACGGGAATCGAAATTTCGAAATTGTTGCGTTCGTTGGCCTGGTCGGGGATTGCGAAGATACTGGCGGGCACGCGCGAACCGGTGTCCCACAAACCTTCCATCGCGGCGAGCTTGGCCGGCTGATGTTCGAGCGTGTTGAGACCATGCATATCGCCGATAACCATTTGCACCGGCACCATGATCACGAGAAAGATCAGGGCCATCTTCGTCATCACCCGGCTTTCCTCGAGCGCGCGCTGCTGCCGCAAATACAGCGCGCCCACGCCTAGAATCACGAACGCGGCTGTGACAAGAAAGGCGCTGACTGTATGGCCGAGACGATAGGGGAAGGAGGGCGTGAAGATGGCGTTGAAGAAACTCGTCACTTCGAAGCGGCCGTCCGGGAGAATCCGGTAACCGGCCGGCGTCTGCATCCAGCTATTCACTGCCAGAATCCAGAACGACGAAATCACCGTTCCCGACGCGACAAAAACGGCCGCCAGCACATGCGCCCATTGCGGCACGAGCTTGCGGCCGAACAGCAGGATGCCGAGAAACGCGGCTTCGAGAAAGAATGCGGTCAGGACCTCGTAACCCATCAGCGGGCCGATCACGCTGGCGGTGGCATCGGTGAAACGGCTCCAGTTGGTACCGAACTGGAACGGCATCACAATTCCCGATACCACGCCCATGCCAAATGAAACCGCGAATATCTTCAGCCAGAACGCAGAAAGCCGTCTGTACACATCCCGCGCGGTTATCCACCAGAGCAATTCAAGCGTCGCGATAAAACACGATAAACCGACAGTAAAGGCCGGCAACAGGATGTGAAACGCAATCACCCAGGCGAACTGGAAGCGGGATAGCAAAACGGCATCGAACTCCATGAATACTCCTTGAGAGAAGTTTCAAATGGGCTGAATTCAACGACGCGCCAAGCCACGTTCAGACGCCGATCAAGCGTTGTGTTGTGCCCGTTGCGACGGTGTTTCATACATCGACCGCTGCGTACTGATTCAGATTAGACCAGGTTTTCGTGAAAGGACGCTTTTATTTGCCGTTGTGGCTCAACGATGCGTTGACTGCTCCAACCGATTAAAACCGCGCATAAAGCCGATGACAGCAAGGCCGCTGCGGGTTATTTCAGCTTTTCGTATTTCTTATGTTCTGACGTGAAAAGACGGTGTAAAAGCCGCTGAAATCGGCATGGGGGTGCAAGCGGCACATTCGCATCATCGTTATAATTACAGTCTTATTACGTGCCGCATGGACGACCTTGCGCGCCTCTGGCCACATCGGGGACGGCCCCGTTTTTCGACGGGAGCTTCCATGTCGTGGTTTCTATTGTTTATCGCCGGCCTGCTTGAAGTGGCATGGGCCGCCGGCCTCAAAACCTCCGAAGGTTTCACGCGCCTCTGGCCGTCGGTGTTCACGCTGGTGACGGCTGTGGGCAGCTTCGTGCTGCTGGCGCTGGCGATGCGCCAGTTGCCGCTCGGTACCGCTTACGCCGTATGGACGGGTATCGGCGCAGTCGGGGCGTTCGTATTCGGGATCATCATGCTGGGAGAGGCCGTCACGGTTGCACGCGTCGCGAGTGCCGCACTGATCGTGGTCGGGTTGATCGGATTGAAATTGTCGTCGGGGCATTGAAGCTGGCGCTTTTTCGCCCTGGGCAGCGGCCTTTTGCCGCGGCCGTCAAAGGGATGTCAAAGGGATGTTAAAGGGATCGCGAAAGTGGCCGTTAAACTGTTCAGGGCCGCGCGTGCTGTGGTGCTGTGGAAGGTGCTCAGCGTGTCGGCCGGATTAAGGGCTGAATCAGGAGCGTTGGATGTAGAACACGCCGATATATGGCGCGATGCATCAACCGGCAGCGCGTGGCTATAATGACTTTCAGTGTCTTGAAAATTCACCGGGTTTGACAGAATGAGCCCGGAACAGCGCCAGAATAAGGTGGGCCGGGTCAATACCGGGCCGCATCCATTTATCCCCAGCCCGTCGCCGGGTGGTTTGAGCGACGGGGCAGGCATTCGCAGCCAGTTGCACCGGCGTTTATCCGGTGTTCGGGCGCGGGGCGAGCAGCGCGCAAGGAGACGGTCATGCTTGAAGCACTTTCGCTGGCGGCGGGTCTTTCGTGGGCCAGCGGGCTGAGACTGTACCTGACGGTGTTCGTCGCGGGGCTGTTCGAGCGTCTGGGCCTGGTCCACCTGCCCGACACGCTCTCCGTACTAGGCTCTCCTTGGGTAATTGGCGCGGCGGCAGCGCTTGCGGTCGTCGAGTTTTTCGCCGATAAAATCCCCGCCTTCGATTCCCTCTGGGACGCCATTCACACTTTCATTCGCATTCCGGCCGGCGCGGTGCTGGCCGTCGGCGCGTTCGGTCACGCCGATCCGGCGCTCTTGACCGTCGCCGCGCTCGCCGGCGGAACGCTTGCAGGGGCCGCGCATCTGGCGAAGGCCGGCACGCGTGCATTGATCAATTTATCGCCGGAACCGGTGTCGAACTGGGTGGCATCGGCAACTGAGGATTTCGGCGCGTTGCTCGGCATTACGCTCGCGTTGTTCGTGCCGCTGCTGTGCCTGGTGCTGATCATCGCGTTCCTGCTGTGCGCCGGATGGGCATTGCCGCGGCTCGTGAGAGGCGTGCGCGGCGGATTTGACCGGATGGCCAAGCACATGGTGCCCAGCGTCAGCGCGCGCGTGAATCCGGGTGTCGGCAGGTTTGGGAGCAAGCACGATTGAGTACTAGCGGTTTGGGCGGCGAGTTGAAGCGGGATTCGAAACAGGATTCCAAGCAGGATTCGAAGCAGCAAGGACTGAGCTTCAGGCAGATCGCGCGCCAGTCGCTGCGAATGACCGCGCGCGACTGGCGCGCGGGCGAGTTGACCATGCTCATCCTCGCGCTCGTG
>Ga0185299_10006336_pt1 | contig 12611 bp, 10 predicted proteins | sample PaiPotPPA55metaG_FD_128002 | JGI IMG/M metagenome (GOLD analysis project Ga0185299, IMG submission 128002) | Iron sulfur acid spring bacterial and archeal communities from Banff, Canada, to study Microbial Dark Matter (Phase II) - Paint Pots PPA... ...
CCAGCGTAACCACCCGGGCAATTTCCCCGCCGAACGCGCCCGCGTTCATTACGAGACCGCCGCCGACTGTTCCCGGAATGCCTTCACCGAATTCAAGACCAGCAAGGCCGTGCTCAACCACCCGTTCCACCAGCGTGCGGAATTGCATCGCTGCGCCGGCCGAGACGTTGTTGCCGCTAACTGCGACCGTTGCGAGTCCAGCGCCCAACGTCAGCACGAGACCGCGGATGCCGCGGTCACTCACCAGCAAATTCGTTCCGGCACCAAGACAGAAAACCGGAACAGAATGCTCATATGCTGCCGCCATCGCCGTCGATAATTGCTCTTCATCATCCACGGTCACCAACAGATCGGCCGTTCCGCCGATTCTGAGTGACGTGAACCCCGCCAGCGGATGATTGCGCTTGAGCGCCGGGCCAAACCGCATGTGCAACTGAACTTCAAGCGCATTCATTGGTTTGCAGCAACTGAGTCAGCAGCGTCAGCAAATCCTCGCCCAGTTTATAAACATCGCCGGCGCCCATCGTGATCAAGAGATCACCTTGGGCGGTCTCGCGCATCAGCCTGACTACCGGCTCGCTCTCGTCGGCAAGGTAGTGAACGTTCAAGCGGCCGCGCGCCCGCAAACCTTCGTACAGGCGGCGGGCGCTTACATCGGGTATCGGATCCTCGCCTGCGGCGAAAACTTCCATGAGGTACAGCACGTCCGTGTCATCGAACGAGTCCAGGAAATCGTCGAACAGGTCACGCAGACGAGTATAGCGGTGCGGCTGAAAGACCGTGACGATCCGACATTGGAATGCCGCGCGTGCCGCTCTGAGCGTAGCGCGCACTTCTTCTGGGTGGTGCGCGTAATCGTCGAGGACGATGCGGCCAGCGGCAACACCCTTGATTTCGAATCGTCTCGAAATTCCAGAAAAAGCCGCCAATGCGCGCGCCGCCACGCTGAAATCGATGCCGAGCTCGAATGCCACCGCGATCGCCGCCAGAGCATTCAGCGCCACATGGTGGCCGGGCAGCGGCAGCGTCACTCGGCCGGCGCGCTCGCCCTTGTGAATGACTTCGAAACTGGTCGACAGGCCATCAATTACTATTCCTTCAGCGCGCAGTTCTGCTTCGGGTGAGACACCAAACGTCACGGTTGGTTTGCGTATGGCCGGCAGCAGTCCGCGGACGTTGAGGCTGTCGATGCCCAACACTGCGATTCCATAGAACGGCACGCGGTTAATGAAGTTCAGGTAAGCTTCGCGCACCCGCTCCATCGTGCCATAGTGATCCAGATGTTCGGGGTCGATGTTGGTGACAACCGCGATGGTCGGGAGCAGCAGCAAAAAGGAGGCATCGCTCTCGTCGGCCTCGGCCACCATAAAATCGCCGCGTCCCAATCGCACGTTGGTCCCACGCGCACGCAAATTGCCGCCAATCGCAACGGTCGGGTCGAAGTCCGCCTGTTCCATAATCAAGCCGATCAACGATGTGGTCGTGGTTTTGCCATGAGTCCCGCCAACCGCGACCCCCAAACGCGCCATGCGCAACAATTCTCCCAGCATCTCCGCACGTGAGATTACCGGAATCTTCAGCTCCCGTGCGGCAGCGACTTCCGGATTGGAAAATTTCACTGCAGACGAAATCACCAACGCATCGAGCTGGTTGCAAACGTGGTTGGGATGATGGCCATGCTCGATTACTATGCCAAGCCCCTGCAGCCGCACGGTGGTGGAATTCGTAAGCAAATCGCAGCCGCTCACTGCGAGCCCCAGTCTCGAACACAACTCCGCGATTGCGCTCATCCCGGCGCCGCCGATACCAACGAAATGGAGCCGGCGCTGGCGGTGCAGGATACCAAGCGGCGCCGGAGTGCTCATGCGGCGGGTTCCTTTTCTTTCCGCTTGTCGCCGACTCCTACTTTAAGTGGCTCCCCGCAGACTCGGTTCGGTTTTCCCTCGGCTTGCTCGCTGCTTCGGCTCAACAGGGCTTCGGCCGTATTCGCTCGGCCTCTGCTCACCGGCTCGGCAACGCTCGGCCCAGTGCTGGTTTTGTTATCGGCAATTTGAAAACAGAGACGGGCAATTCGCCCAGCGGCGTCGCCGATGGATGCTTGATGCGCGCGGTGCCCCATCTCTTGCAGGCATTCCGGACGGGCGCTTAGCGGTTGCAACGTCTGGGCAAGATTTTCGCCAAGATGTTCATCGTCAGCCACAATCAAGGCGCCGCCTACCCGGACAAGCACACGTGCATTGTGCTCCTGCTGATGATCGCGGTGAAATGGATAAGGGATAAACACCGCAGGCCGGCCAGCCAAAGCGATTTCGGACACGGTCATCGCCCCCGCGCGGGCGATTATCAGATCAGCCCAATCGAGGGCCGCTGCGATGTCATCGATAAACGGGACTACCTTGGCCTCGCCGCCAAGCGCGCGATAAGCCTCCTCCACCAGCTGTGCGTCAGCCTCACCAGTCTGATGGATGATGGCCACCCGCATAGGATTTTGGTGCAAACTCTTGAGAGCGCTGAGCACGCCGAGATTGAGCCGATGAGCCCCGCTGGAGCCGCCTAGAACGAGAATTTGAAGCGGTCCGGCGTGCCGCCGCGCCGGCTGTGGCATCTTTGAAAACCGGACAGGATTGCCGGTCACCTCAATTTTAGCGTCGTTGAACGCGTCAGCGGCGTCGGCAAAACCCACGCAAACTTTGCGAGCGAACCGCCACAGCATTCGATTGGCCAACCCTGGCCGCGTGTTTTGCTCCATCAGTATCAGCGGCGTGCCACCTATGATGGCGGCGACCGCCATCGGTGCGGAAGCGTAGCCGCCGGCGCTCACGACCACGTCTGCGCCAAAACTGCAGATCAACCTGCGCGCGCGGCTTAGCGCCTGGAGAAATTCTCGCAGCGCACGCAAGCACGTCAGCGGCGATTTGCCGGTAAAGCCGTGCACCTCAAACAGCTCATAGTGCAGACCGCTTTGTGGAAACCATTTGGCTTCTATTCCATTGGCAGCGCCGACAAACAGCACTTCCGTCTCAGGGCGCGCGCGCCGCATCTCCTCTCCCACGGCAACGGCCGGAAAGAGATGGCCGCCGGTGCCACCTCCAGTGATGATGGCCTTAAACACCATCCCTCAATTAGTTCCTCTGGCCATGCGCTTCTTCCGGTTCTGCGAGAAAAGGTCGCGGTGTGAGGCGTCGCGAGCATCATACCGCCAAGAGGTTGTCCCACTGAGTAATATTTTTTCGGAGTAACTGCTGAGTGCTGGACGCCGCGAAAGCGCTAGCAACACTCCCAATTGTGCCAGCGCCATCACGATTGAGCTGCCACCGTAGCTGAGGAAGGGCAGCGGCAGTCCCTTTGTAGGAACTAGTCCGATCACTACTGCGATATTAATCAGAACCTGCAGGGCGAAAAGTGAGCTGATGCCAACCCCAAGCAGACTGGCGAAAGGATCAGGCTCGGCGTGTGCCCTACGCATTCCGCGAAACATCAACACTGCGAACAAGGCGAGGACCGCCAGCCCGCCGACGAGCCCAAAGTCGTCGGTGACGACCGCGAAGACGAAATCGGTGTGCGCTTGCGGCAGATAAAACATCTTCTGCCGTCCAGCGCCAAGCCCTTGTCCCCACTTGCCGCCTTCGCCCAAAGCGATAAACGATTGAATCAACTGAAAACCGGCGCCGCGCGCCGCGCGCCAGGGATCGACAAAGGCGGCGAATCGTTTTATCCGGTACGGCTTGGCCATAGCCTGCATGACCAGGCCGCCCAGCGCTACGCCGCCGGCCTCGGCCAGATGTTTAAGACGCGCTCCCGCTGCCAAGAGCATGGTAAACACCAGCATGACAACCATCACGGCGCTGCCAAAATCCGGCTGTTTCAACAGCATTGCGAGCAAAGGCAGCACGATTAAGATAGTAGGAAGCACGCCAGCCTTCAGCTCCCGCATCCGCGCCTCACGGCGAGATAGAAAATCGGCCAGGAAAAACACCAATCCGAGCTTCACGAGCTCCGAGGGTTCGGCCAACACTGGCCCAAGCCGCACCCATCGGCGCGCACCGCCGCGCACCAGGCCAACATCCGGAATCCATACCGCTAAAAGCAGTCCGCTCGACAGCACTGCCATAGGCGCCACGAGCCGGCGCAAACCGGCCAATGAAAATTGCGACGACAAAGTGCCGAGCACGAGTCCCACCGCGATGTGCATCATCTGCATTTTGAAAAAATGAAACCCATCGCCGGTCTTCGCCCGGCCAAGGAAATAAGTCGTATTCAGAACCATCAGAGTCCCGATCAGTACCAGCACCGTCGCCGGCACATACAGCCACGGATCGGGACCGCGCCAACTTACCTCAAAGCGCGCGAACCAACTCCTGAAATACGCGCCCGCGCTCTGCATAATCTCTGAATTGATCGAAACTGGCGCATGCCGGCGATAGTAATATTGTATCGCCCGGCAGCGCTTCGGCCGCCGCTCTTGCGACCGCCTCGTCCAAGGTGCGGACGCATAAAAGCCGAGTTGTGCCGCTTAAAGCAGCTTGCATCATTTTGCGCGCGGCTCCATAGAGCAGCAGCAGTTTGACCTTTTGCCGCAACGGTTCGCGCAGTTCAGTATATGAACCACCTTTGTCGACGCCGCCAGCAATCAAAAGTATCGGCGCCTGAACTGCCGCCAGTGCCTGGACGACAGCGCTCACATTCGTACCTTTGGAGTCATCGACAAAGGTGAAGCCGTTTTTCTTGCGCACAAGTTCGAGCCGATGAGGCAGACCGCGAAACTCGACAAGGGTTCGCTCGATGAGTTCAGGTGTGAGCTTGAGCACCAGAGCCGCGCCCGCCGCCGCCATTGCGTTTATGCGGTTAAATCGACCCGGCAATCGGAACCCGTCGAGGTGAATCGTTCCACCCTCTGCGCCGAACGCGAAGCGCAAGCCGGACTCATCCCAGATTGCCGCATCCGCGAGCCGTCCGGGTTTTCCAAGGCCGAAACTCAGGACCTGCGACCGCACCTGTTCCCGAAGTTGCCAAACGAACTGGTCTTCGCGATTCAGAATAGCCCAATCGCCAGCGTCCTGATTTTCGAAGATTCGGGCCTTGGCGCGCCCATATTCGTCCAAATTGCGATAGCGATCGAGATGATCGTCACTCAGATTCAAATGAATCGCGACCTGCGGTTTGAACCGCTGGATGGTCTCAAGCTGAGAACTCGATACCTCGACCACAGCGAGATGGACATCACGTCCAATCGCTTCGACCAGCGGGGTGCCGAGATTTCCGCCGACGAAGGTCTTTATGCCGGCGTTCGTGCAAATCTGTCCGATTAGCGTGGTGACGGTACTTTTGCCGTTGGTGCCTGTCACTGCCACGATCGGGCACTTGATAAAGCGGCTGGCGAGTTCCAACTCGCCAATTATCGGAGTGTCTGCGGCACGCGCCGCCCGCACCAGTTTTGAGGTTGGCGGCACGCCCGGACTGACCACCACCAGATCAACTCCATGCAGCCAGGCCGGCTCTTCGCCGCCCAGGTATACCTTGCCTTCGGGTAGATTGAGGCATAGAAGTTCACTGCGTGTATCTGTCAGTACCAGCGAGGCTCCATGCGACGCGAGAAATCGCGCGGCGGCGCTACCGCTAACGCCTAGTCCGATCACCATCACGCAAGTATTGCGAAGCTCCATTGTACGCTACTCATCGGAGCTTGAGCGTGCTAAGTGCGACCAGCGCGCATACTATTGACATTATCCAAAAACGCGTCACTACCACAGTTTCCGGCCATCCGGCCAATTCGAAATGGTGATGAATCGGGGCCATTCGAAAGATGCGCCGGTGCGTCATCTTGTAGTAGTAGCGCTGCATGATCACTGAGATCGCCTCGAGCACGAACACGCCGCCCGCCAGTGGCAGCACTAGTTCCTGTTTGGCCAGCAGCGCCACGGTACCCAGCGCGCCTCCCAGCGCCAACGCTCCGACGTCGCCCATCATCATCGAAGCCGGATATGCGTTGTACCACAGAAATCCCATCGAAGAAGCGATCAACGCGGCGCAAAAGATCGCGATTTCGCCCACGCCATCAACGTGGGGCACGTCCAGATAATGGGCGAACTTCAAATTGCCAGCGACGTAGGTGAAAATCCAATAGCAGAAGCCAACCGTCATGACCGGCCCGATCGCAAGACCATCGAGACCATCGGTCAGATTCACCGCGTTGGAGGAAAATACAATCACCACCATCGCAAACGGAATATATCCCCACCAGTGCAGGTTGGGATGGAGCCGCTTTAGAAACGGCACCGTCAGTTCAGTAGAGAAGTGCTCAAACCCAAACAGCCACACCGCGGCTACAAAGGCGCAGCCGAATTGCCAGGCGAGTTTCTGCGCTTCGGTCAACCCATAGCCTCTGCCCCGCTTGAGTTTGAGGTAGTCGTCACTCAGGCCGATGGCGCCGAAGCTCAATGAGACGAAAAGCGCGATCCAAAGATAGGGATCTGCCGGGTTTGCGAGGAGAATCGTGACCACAATGCACGACGCCAGGATAAGCAGTCCACCCATCGTCGGCGTGCCAGCTTTCTTTTGATGGCTTTGTGGCACCTCTTCACGAATCGTTTGGCCGATACGTGCAGCACGGAAACGCTGGATCAGCAAAGGGCCAAGACCAAGGGAAATTACCAGTGCAGCAAGCCCGGCCAGTACCGAACGGAACGTCTCGTACCGCAGCACGTTCAGACCAGGATGACGCCCATGCATCGAGTACAACCACAAGTAGAGCATGGCGTCCCTAGGTTCGCCGCTTCGTCAATGCGACGCAAGGCCATCAAGATACAGATGAGCCACAGACCAGCGAGCAACTTGATTGCGGAGGACGTTAGGGCCACTTTCGTGTCTGACGGAATTCCTTTCAGCGCTGGTTCGATAGATGGCGAGCGTCCGCCCTCCCAACTTCAACCCAGTGTTGAAGAGGTCGCGTACTGCCAGCAGAACCTTCAAAGCAGTGTCATGCAAAGGTTGACCAGACCCTAGACAGTTACTGCTCTTGTTTTGCGCCGCACCTTGTCGTTGCTGCCTGATCATTGACCAGTTCGCGCGCTACCACGCGATCGTCGAAGTCCAGCCGTTGTGAACCGACGAGCTGGTAGTCCTCATGACCCTTACCCGCAATCACCACGATATCGCCCGGGCTGGAGATTCGGAGCGCAAGGGCAATGGCGTCGCGGCGGTCTGGTTCTACCACGTATCCAGAGGACGTCGTTGCCGCCCGCTCGTCGATTCTCTGTATGGCGGCAGCCGCCAGACCCGCCTCAACCTCCGCGATGATCGCAAGCGGAGACTCGGTGCGCGGATTATCTGAAGTTAGGACCGCGACGTCCGCCAGGCGCCCGGCAATCTCTCCCATGATTGGCCGTTTGCCACGGTCGCGATCGCCACCGCATCCGAAAACGCAAACAAGGCGGCGCGGGCCCAGGCCGCGCAACGTATTGAGCACGGCACTAAGGGCGTCGGGCTTGTGCGCGTAATCAACCAGCACTCGCACGCCAGCTGGCGCGGCAACCGCCTCCAGCCTGCCGGGGGCCCCTGAGCATCGCCGCACACCCTCCACCACCGCGTCCGATTCGATGCCCAGGGCCACCGACACGGCAGAGGCCCCCAAAATGTTGAGCAAGTTGATCTCCCCCAACAACGGCGAATGGATTTCAAACCGGCGTCCCGATGCAGCAATGGTAGCGGAAATCCCATCCACGCCGGTTTCGAATCTGGTTGGATGAACGTCGAGCGTTGGAGCGATCCCGAAACTCAACTTCCGCCCCGTTACCGCGTCCAGCACCCGAGCACCGAAGCGGTCGTCGCCGCGGACGATCGCGACCGGCTCTGGATGCGCACTTCGAGGTAACAGCTCGGTAAAGAGCCTGAGTTTTGCTGCAAAGTATTTTTCCAGCGTTAGGTGATAGTCGAGATGGTCGCGGCCCAGATTGGTGAAGACACAGGCGCGGAAACTCAATTGGTCAACGCGCCGCTCTTCGAGCCCGATAGAAGAGATTTCGGCGGCGGCTGCGCGCACTCCAGACTGCTCCATGTTCGTGAGCGCAGCCTCGAAGTCGAGCGACTCAGGGGTAGTGAGGCCGCTGTAGAGTTTGCGCTCGCGCACAAAAGTTCCAATCGTGCCGATAATACCGCATGAGAGGCCGGCCGCCTCAAAAATCGAGGCGAGCAAATGCGCGGTCGTAGTCTTGCCGCTGGTGCCCGTGATACCGATCAGCTCTAATCGGCGGCTGGGTGCGTTGAAAAAGCGCGAAGCAGCGAGCGCCATCAAACGCCGTGGCCATGCCGACTCGATTATAGTTGCCGCAGGACGCGCATCGTCATCCGCCCACCGCCGCACCGCCACGACGGGCGCCCCGCGGTTCAACGCTTGTTGAATATTGGCGCGCTGTTGTCCCTCGTCGCGCGCCGTAGAAAAGAAGAGGTCGCCGGCCTTGACCTGGCGGGAATCGTACGCGAGCCCGGTTACGCCGACCTCAGGGTCGCCGAGCATGCGTTGTACCTCCGCCTGCCTGATAAGCTCACTAAGTCTCATCGGACAACGCAACGCGCCCCCTCAACCTGGGCTGCCCAGCAGCGGCGCTCCCCATGTGCCCTCCGCATCGGAAGGGAACTGGCCACTAGTTTTGCCCGGCCATTTTGGGAAGGCTTCGCTGCCAATGAGAATGCCTTGGCATTAATGGGCGGCGCTGCTGCGCGTGCCGGATAACTTTCTAAAGGACGCATATGGTCAGGTGCTCGCTGGTCCGGCGCGGCCAATACGATTTGTACGCCTACTTTCGATTCGTCGGTATTCGACAGCCTGTCCGTGAGTCCCGAAACCCCGGGCATGGGCTCCTGGCTCACTACGTACCCTTCGCCCTTCACTTCGAGAGCAAGCTGATAGGTGCGGGCAAGGGCGAATGCCGACCTCAGACTGAGACCGCGGAAATCTGGGATGCTCAGACCGTTTTCGCGCGATTCGCTAGTCGCTGATTCCGCCGAATACTGTTGTGTCAAGCCGGACGGTGCCTGGTCGTTAATGGCAGACAGGTTGGAATCGCTATCCTGGTTTTTCGGAGAAGAGAAAAATCCCAAGGCGTTGCCGATGGGGAGCAGGTTTGCCTCGACCGATGGGTGGGTGGGCGCAACTGCCATTCGTTCCAGCGCATCGGAGGCTATTTCGCTGAACACGGGCGCCGCCACCAGTCCGCCAAAATGGCCGCGCGGCACATCGTAGAGAACCACAAGGATCACAAGCTTCGGATCCTCAGCCGGTACGAATCCGATAAATGAGGCTACCAGCCGATCGTGATAATATGTCCGGGTTGCAGGATTGACCATCTGCGCAGTCCCGGTTTTACCAGCCACAGTGAAATCTGCGACGCGGGCCAGATGAGCGGTGCCATCGCGGCCATTTACAACGCCCCGCAGCACCTGGTTCATAGTGTGCGCAACCACCGGGGTTATGGCGCGATGCAATACCTGAGGAGTGTGGATGAGCACTTCGCGGCCGTCCGCATCGTAGGCGGCCTTAACCACATAGGGCCGCATCACCAGCCCGCCGTTCGCGATTGCGGCGTAAGCGGTTGCGAGTTGAATCGCAGTAACTGCCACGCCCTGGCCGAAGCCCTGATTAGCCAGCTCGATTTCACGCGAGCTCGACCACGGCCGCACCATGCCGCTGGCCTCTCCAGGCAGGTCGATGCCGGTTTTGCTGCCGAGGCCGAAAGCGGCGATCCCCTCATAGAATCGCCGTCTTCCCAACGCTAGGGCAAGTTTGGCGGCGCCAATATTCGACGAAACCTCGAGAATCCCGCTGAGTGTGAGCCAGCCATAACGGCCGTCGTCATGGATCGGCCTTCCGGCGACATGCCATTCGCCCTGCTCGCAATAGATCTTTCTCGAACGATCGATTACGCCGTCTTCCAGCGCGATGGCGCCCAACAGGCCTTTCATCGTCGAGCCCGGCTCGAAGGCGTCTTGCACGGCAGTATCGTGCAAGCGGTCTCCCGCTCCCGAGCGTCCGGCGCCAACGTTGGCGAGCGCGAGCACCTCCCCAGTAAACGGATCGACAATCACAGCGGTGCCTCGGCGGGCACCGCTCTGCGCCACCTGCTCAGCGAGATAGTTCTCGGCCTGAGTTTGAATCGACGAATCAATCGTCAATTCGAGCCGTGCGCCCACCTTCGGATCTTTCAACTGCAGTGGTGAATCCAGAATCGGACGGCCGAGGGCGTCCTGATAAAAGTGCAATTCAACCGGCTCACCGCGGGCGAGCTTGTCGTACTGCAGCTCCACGCCGGAGAGTCCCTGGCCATCCATTCCCGCCACCCCAATCACCGCCGCGGCCAGGTTACTCTCCGGGTAGAAACGTTTGTACTCGTTCACCGAACCTATGCCCTTGAGGCCAAATTGCTCAATTTCGCGGGCACGCGTTAGTGGCAGATGTCGTGCAAGCCACACGAATGGGGCTCCATTGACGAGCCGCCCGTGGAGTCCACTGGCACTTACGCCCAACATCGCGGCCAGACGCGCCCAGTCAGTGGGCGACGCGGCTGCGAGCAAAGTATGCGGGCGGGCATATAGCGAACGAGTCTCGGCTGACAAGGCTAGCGGTTTACCGTTACGATCAACGATTGGCCCTCGTACCGGGGCCAACTTCATTTCCGCGCTGTGCTCGCTGAGTCCCAGCGAGACCAGCCGTGGTCCGTCGACCAGCACGATGACCGCGAGCCGCAGCGCGGTGAGCGCGAAGAGACTCCCGAGCGCTAAAGTCAACACACCAATGCGCGCGCGGCGCTGTTTGAGCGCGTCGTTCACTGCGTCGTCACAGCCTATTGGGAAGGAGACTCGTGCCTTGTTACGATCCTTTACCTCATCATCACTACTTGCCCAGGCGCCGGCGGTCGCAGGCCATACTTGGGCGCGAGCGAACGCAGCCGTTGATATGAACTCAATTCGGCCGCCTCCAGACGCAGCCGCTGATTCTCTTGCTGCAGCTTTTCCACTTCAGTTCTAAGAGCCGACAGTCGATAACCTTCCTGGATCGCCTCCAGGCGCACCGTGAGCATCGCGAATCCGAATAACACGACTGCCGCGGCAAGCAGCGCCGGCAGCAATCGTGCCGGCTTCGCGCTGGATTTAGGACGGCGCTTCAATATCGCTTCCTCAGCCGCGGATGCGGACAGAGTCGCGGCGATTGGAGGTTCTGCGTCAACGGGATACCCTCTCAATGCATCGAAGCCGAGCGCTGTGCGCTCGCCGATTATTTGCTATTTCTTTGGCTTCGGGCCGCATCGCCTTGCGCGATACGGCGCTGAATTCTTCGGTTTTGGTGAGTTCGCGGAAACGTTGCTTAACTGGCCGATCCTCCAGCGAATGATATGCGAGGACCACCATCCGCCCACCTGCCGTCAGCCGAAGTGGCGCCTTCTCAAGCAGCGCTGCCAAACTCTCCAATTCTCGATTAACCGCAATCCGCAATGCCTGGAAAGTGCGGGTTGCAGGGTTGATCGCGCCAACGCGCCGTCCGCCGGCCGCACTGGCGACGATTATCGCCAGTTCACCCGTGGTTTGGAGCGGATGCCGGCGCCGGGCAATAACAATCGCACGCGCAACCTGACGCGCGGCGCGTTCTTCACCCAGGTCACGCAGGATGCGTACGAGTTCTTCTTCGGACTCTTCGTTGACGATATCGTAGGCACGCAGCTTCTGACCGCGGTCCATCCGCATATCGAGCGGGCCTTCGGATCCAAAACTGAAGCCACGCTCCGGATCATCGAGCGCGAAGCTGCTCATCCCAAGGTCCGCTATGATTGCGCTGGCCGTGGAGGTGCCTGCTTGATCGAGAATCAGGTCAAGATCGCAGAAATCAGCTTGGCGCAAAGTCACGCGCGCACCAAAACGGCCAAGACGCTCCGCAGCGACTCGCAGAGCGGCGTCATCGCGATCGAGACCCAACAGATTGGCGCCCGTTTCTTCCAGCATCCGTTCGGCATGGCCCCCGGTGCCGACGGTTGCGTCAACGATCAGAATTGGCTTGCAAGCGCGGACGAGCCGCACCACCTCATCAGCCATCACCGCCACATGTTGGCGGCTCGCCGCGCTGAAGCCTGCTTCCCCGTCGAGGTGCATCCCGCCTAATTCGTACATAACCGGATCAAATATTGATTTTCGCAAGGAATTCCGGTTTCTGTAGATTTTCCTCAGCCATACTTAGTATTCGTTCAAGGGTCGACTTGTCCCACAGTTCAAACCTGTTGTGCTTGGCGGAAAAGGTAACGTCGCGCCCGAGGCGAGCAAATTCTCTGAGCCTCGGAGGGACCAGGATACGGCCTTGGCGGTCGACCGGAACCTCGTGTGCGCCCCCAATATAGAAGGTTTCGAACAACTGCGCTTCACGGTCGGTGGCGCGGCTACCGCTGAATTTGGCCACTTCTTTCTCCCATTCGTTGGGCGGAAAGAGCTCAAGCAAGCGCTCACGGTCGAGCATGAAATTGGTGATGTACAAACGTTCGTGACCCTCACGTTGCAAGACCTCACGAAAGCGCGCAGGGATGCTCACGCGGCCTTTTTCATCGATCGCGTGGTCGAACCGACCGTTGAACACC
>Ga0185299_10006337_pt1 | contig 12610 bp, 11 predicted proteins | sample PaiPotPPA55metaG_FD_128002 | JGI IMG/M metagenome (GOLD analysis project Ga0185299, IMG submission 128002) | Iron sulfur acid spring bacterial and archeal communities from Banff, Canada, to study Microbial Dark Matter (Phase II) - Paint Pots PPA... ...
CCCCACGAGATGCTCCTGCTCGATCTCTACGGAGCCCTCCGGCCCCTCGACGAAATCACGGGCGCCACCACCACCGACGACATCCTCAATCTGATCTTCGGGACCTTCTGCATCGGGAAGTAAGTAGCATCCCGCTAAGCAGCGGTCAGCGATTGGATTTTGCATTTACTGATAACTGATAACTGAAAGCTGACAGCTGCCTCTATGCTTTCAAATACCAAGGCACATTCACAATATTGATCCGCTTATCCCCGCCCAGGAGCAGCAGGGCCGTCAACATTTGTCCGCGCTGATTGTGCAGAAAATAGTGATACCAATGCCGCTCCACGATGGTCGCAATCACTACTGCGACCGTCCGCCCCGGATTCTCCTTCTCCACCTTCAACACATAATCCACAATCGGATGTATCACCAGGCGGTACGGCGACGGCAGTGTCACCAGCTTCGGCGTTCGCATACCCGCCGGCGGATCTTCCGCCCACTGCCACGCCGGTAAAGTTTCATCCGCTTCGCACATCACATGCACCGCCTGCACATCCGGAGACAGGGTCATCGCAAACCGCAGCGCCTTGGCGGTCGCCGCACTCCATCTCTCCACCGGAACAATCACAATCGGCGGCACTATGTTTCGCGGATTAAGAACGACCCTGCCTTTCACGAGCGTTTCCTGCGCCACCTTTTCATAATGACGCCGCACACTCTTCATGAACACCACCACCGCCGGCAACAACAGCACCACCACCCAGGCTCCCTCGGCAAACTTTGCCACCACGATCACCAGCACCGTGATCCCGGTGGCCAGAGCCCCGAGCCCGTTGATCAGTATCCCGTGCGCCGCCTCGAATCCTGAAGCCGTCCGCCACCAGTGCCCCACCATCCCCGCCTGGGACAAAGTGAACGCCATAAACGCGCCCACCGCAAATAAAGGAATCAATCGGTCCGTTACTCCCTGAAACAAAATCAGCAATAGCCCCGCCAAAATTGCCAGCGCCCAGATTCCTTCCGAGTAGACCAAGCGCCGTCCGCGCAATGCCAAGGAATGCGGAAGATAATCATCGCGAGCCATAATCCGGCACAGCCGCGGAAAATCCGCAAACGAAGTGTTCGCCGACAGACACAACACCAGCAGCACAGAGAACATCGTCAGATCGTAAAAAATCCCTTTCCCCGTCACCGCTGCCGTCAACATCGACAACACGCTGTCATACCCCGGCTGCCCCGGAACTGTGGCCGTAATTTCGTAGTACCGCACCAGCAGCGCAATTCCCCCCAATAGCACAATCAGAATCGCGATGATCGCCGTCAACGTAGCCCTAGCCGCCGGAATCACCGGCTTCTTAAACGCCTGCACTCCGTTGCTCACGGCCTCCACGCCGGTTAATGCCGTGCAGCCGCTGGCAAACGCCTTGAGCAGGATCCACAATCCCACCGCCTGGAAAGCCGCCGACGTCTGTCTCGGCGGCGGCACCACCGCCACCGGATGTCCCCCCGATGCGACCACCTTATAAAACCCGATCACGATCACAACCGTAAGCGTTCCCACAAACAAATAAGTGGGAGCCTCAAACGCCGATCCCGCCTCCTTCACTCCCCGTAGATTGACGAGCGTCAATATAACCAGCACCGCGAGACACATCGCCAGTGTGTGCGGCTGCAATGAAGGCACCGCCGACACCAGCGCTCCGATCCCGGCCGATATTCCGACCGCCACATTCAGCAAGTAATCGATCATCAAAGCTGCGCCCGCCAGCACCCCCGCCCCGCCGCCCAGGTTCTCTTTCGCAACCGTGTACGATCCCCCACCCATCGGGTAAGCCGCAATCGTCTGTCGATAACTGAAATACACAATCACCAGCAGCGCGATGATTGCCGCCGTCAGCGGGACAATGTACCGGACCCCCAGCAACCCCAAAGGCAGCAGAATCGTCAAAGCCGCCTCCGGCCCGTATGCCGCCGAACTCAAGGCATCGAGCCCAAACGTAGGAATCCCCTGGAGGGGAGTAATTCGCTGCCCCTCGTCTTCGGAGGAAGCCAGTGGCCGCCCAAATAAAACGTCAATGAATCCCATGTTCCCTCACACCCAGCGACAATAACAAAACCAGAGATGTCCGCAAACCCATCTATGCCGGTTGAACGACACTGGCACCTCCCAACTCCTAAAATTCAAGCTCTCAACTCCATGTCATCCTGCGCGTAGCCAAGCCATGAGCGAAGCGAATGGCTCGGCGCAGTCGAAGGACCCCTACACCCTTCCATGCATAGCGAGTGCATCGTCCACGGCAGTGGGCTGGGCATTTTGCTGCAATGGCAGAGGAATCTAATTCTTGCGTTCGGGTGGCTGGACCAGCTCCGGGATCCGCGCAATCGCCGCAGGATCGGGCGGCTTGAGATTGAGTTCCTTGACCAGGAATGCGATGCGGTCACGGCGAGCCTCGGCATTTAGCGCGTGCGGAGCCTCGTAAAACTTCAGAACCTTCGGTTCGCTGACGATCGCGAAGTACTCGCGCGCCCGCTCCGGTGTGAGGAAGTTCTCCTTCGTTGCGTATTGCAGAAAGACCGAGGCCGGCGCTGCATGTGCGACGTACTTGCCTTGATCGAGCCATGCGTACTTAGCGGCGAAGGCGTCCACCTTCTCCGGTCCAACTTGTTTGCGGAATTCCTGCCAATCTTTGGACTTCATGTCCACCTCGTCCGAGAGGTTGCCAGCCATCAGCACAAACGCCTTGAAACGCTTGTCGATCCCCGCCAGAAACGCGCCCGTTGCGGCGTTGTAGCTGTGGCCGACATAGGCAAGCCGTTTCGGATCCACATCGCTGCGCTCCAGCAGCAGATCGGCGCCGCGCCGCATATCGAGAATCTGCTGGACACGATCGTTGATCTGCGCATCGCCAAGCGGGTCGGGATCGCGCACAAACCCCGGTCTTGCGATCGGGCCATCGGTCAGCAACGAAACTACGCCTGAAGCCGCCAGCACAACCGCTTCGTCGAGAAACTCCTTCCGGTTCAGAAATGGCGAGCCATCCTGGTACCAGTGTCCCCAGATCACGGCGGCAAAAGGTCCCTTGCCCCTGGGGACAACCAGATAGGCTGGTACGCGTCCGCCCTTGGGGCTGGCGTAGGAAATGTCGTGGATGGCGACGTCGCCGCGCTCTTCGACGCCGGCTTCCTGCACGTCGAGCGGAGCCTTCTGGTCGTAATCAAAGTGGCGCAGCAGTGCAGCGTCGACACTTTGGGCACAGAGAGTCGAGGCAAACAGGAAGATAGCGACCACAACGCGGCTCATGAGGACCTCCGGTGAGCGCTGATATCTTACCTCGCAAACATGGCGAAACACAGTCATCTGGACTGAGAACAGGCCAGCGTTACCCAACTAAAGATCGCTAGGTGTCAACTCGACGGATTGGTCACACGACCTATGAACAGGATACTGCCGGAGCGATTGTCGCGGATCAGAAACATGAACGGATGATCAGCGCGGAAGATGATTGGAGGCGTTGGAGGCGTCGGACGTGCCGCAAGGGCAATTACTGTTACTGCGGTTGCCGCCGCTGCTTCGGTTCCCTCTTCGTTGACATCGACATAGGCTTTGTGAATGACCGCGCTGACGCTGAGATTGCCGTCGCGCTGCATCGTCTCGCGCGAAGCCACGCCGCTGAAATCGGCCATTTTGATATCAAACGCCTTTTTCATTCCCATCGCTATCAACGTATCCTTAAGCCTGAATTGAGCTTCCATCTTGAATTTCGGCATGGTCACGATGACTGTCCCAGCAGGCCACAACTGACCCAGCAATTGCTGCATCTTGGCAGGAGTAAGCGATTGCTCGAACGCAGAAAGGCCCTCCGTCGCTTTTGGCAACAATACAATCATCGAGAGTTCCTTCTTCTTATAGGGAATCTCCAACGCCTGGAACGAAACACCGTCGAAATAATTAAAACCCCTCGTTATGTGCATCAGCGGTGTTTTGATGGCTCGCCCGGCGAAGAGCCGAAAATCTTCGTCTTTCGTATCCTCTTTTTTGAACCGCACCTCCCAATCGCCTTTAAAGTAAATGGCGTTGGTCAGGACAAGCCTAGTATCACGATCAAGGCTTCCCGGTTGGAGCAATTCCCTGATCTTGTTTTCCGTCCGCTTCTCGACCCATATGTTGATGGTCTGCCGCGATGCTTCGGTTGCATTGATGAAATCTACGTGGTCCAGATCGGCTTCGTAATTGTCCTTGTTCAACTTGATAAACTCCGGTAGGAGCGAATAGCCTGTCTGTACCCACAGCGCGTCAGCTTCCTTTAAGTGATAGCCGTCATGCGCCGCGTTGCGATCGCGCAGCAGCGCACCCATCGCCGGATGCAAATGCCCCGGCGGCATTGTGAAATGTAATGTCTTCGCCATCTCAGCGGCGGTATCAGCCCGTGCCCCGGCGTAGGTCATGGCCAGCGCAGTGGAAATGCTTTCGGGCGAGAAAAACAGATTGCCGGTCTGGTTACGCAATCGGCCGTACAACTCGATGGCGAATGCATTGTTGCCCCGGGCGGCCTCCGCCCGATCGGACGTGGCGGTCGCCGGCACCTCCGCAGCCCGTAAGGCCACCGGCAGGACAAGACAAGTGCTGAGTAATGATCTTAGTGGTTTCATGCACATCTCCATTACTGGCTACACTGCCCACAACGTTGCGAGACCAGCCCTTAGCGGGCACCGAACCCCACAGGCCGACTGAGCGAGGCTATGCGCGCTTCCCGTGGTTGTCAGCCTTCCGACGCAACTCAACAAGCTCGCTCAAGGGAAAATCAATACCGCTTCCCACACCTAGCTTGTCCTTTAAGAAAAAGTTTTCTATCTTCAGCCGACGATGTTCCAATGCACGGCCGACCGCGAAAATTAACTGCTCCCGCTGAAAGGGTTTGAGTAGAACGTCATAAGCACCCATCTGAAGAACTTTCGCCATCAGGCCGACTATTCCGGTAGAAACCAGAACCGGAACAATATCCGTGGCCCGGATCATGTGCTTGAAATCTTCTTCCGCCCACTCCACAATGCCGCAAACAACGAGATCAATGTTTTCCCTGAACCGAGGATTTTCGAGGTTTCTACTAAAGTCTCCGCTACTTGGCACTCGTAACCCTCCGCGGCCAGGAGGGAGGCCATGATCTCCCGAATGGACGCGTCATTGTCTTCAACCAGAATGTGCGCGGGTTTGTAATTTCTCTCGTTCGTCCAGGGCCAGGTCATCCCACTCCTCCGGGTAGCACGTCCGCTGGATCAAGAGAAAGCCTTTGACCCGGTGCGAGGCAGGACAAATGATACTGCACTTCGTTCGCCTCGATCCAATCCACGCATATCGAGCACGGCATGATCAGCAATGATCCTCGGATAGCTGGCCCAAACATCGTCGTTACACCAACAGTCACGCAGATAGCGACCAAAACGCGGCTCATGAGGAGCTCCGGTGAGCGCTGATATCTTACCTCGCAATGATGGCGAACACACAGTCATCGCGGGAGCCCAAACGCACGCTTTGTCGGCTATAGAGTGTGCGTTGTTGGTGCGAATGCTCACTATGCACTCCCCGCTCGGAAGTTTCTTCAGAAGGCGCGGTCAGGATCACTTTTGTCAATTGGAGTTCTTCACAATGTACCTTTTGTCGCGTTCTTTGCATCTCTTCCTGGATCGTCCATAGTATCTCAAGTTCGGGGTTTTTCTGTTCATCGAAGTGAAAAAGCGGAGAGCGAATGAGAGACGGGGCGGCCGTGGTTGGCGAAAGAGTAGCGGCAATGAAGGAGGCATGGCACTTGAATGCGGTCCGCGAATCGCGAGTGCGCAGATTCCTCTTGGGGTTTCTGACGAGATCGGCGGGTGCACTCATGGTGTGGCTTGTCGTGCTTCTTGGTCGCCCTTTGCTTCTTTCCGCACAGACGCTCCACTATGCGAAAAGTCCGGATGTGAAGAATGGAGAGAAGGTTTACAAGAGTGGCTGCATTGCGTGTCACGGGAGCGAGGGAAAGGGTGCTCCCATGGCGAGTACGGTTTTCAAGCGGCCGGATACGTTTCCAGACTTTACGGACTGCGCCGGGACGACGCCCGAGCCCAACGGCAATTGGAAGGCAGTAATCGTACATGGCGGGCCATCACGTGGGCTCTCGCAGATTATGCCTGCGTTTGGGGATCTGCTGACGGACGAGGAGATCAACGATGTGATCTTCTACATGCGGGGGTTTTGTAAGAATACCCACCACGATCCGCTAGGCGAGTTGAATCTGCCGCGGGCATTGGTTACGGAGAAGGCGTTTCCAGAGAATGAGATTGTGATTTCTACGGCGGCGAATGCGTCGGGAGCGCCGGCTTGGACTACGGATGTCATTGATGAACGGACGATCATCGATGCCCGAACCCAGCTTGAAACCGATGTTCCGGTGAACTATGCGGACCAGGCGCACAACTGGACGGCGGGTTTTGGGGACATCACGCTGGCGCTGAAGCGGGAGATGTTTTCCAGTCTGCGGACCGGTTCGATCCTGAGTCTGCAAGGCGGTATTTTGCTGCCGACCGGGGACAGCAAGCGAGGGTTCGGTGCGGGGACCACGCAGTTCGAGCCCTTTGCAGCGTTCGATCAGCTGTTCAAGGAGAATACGTTTTTGCAAACCCAATTGGGGGCGGATTTGCCGGTGGATACGAGCGTTGCTCCGCGCAGCATGTTCTGGCGGGTGGCTCTAGGGCAGGCGATGGCTCCGGATCACATGCTCGGACGGCTGTTCTCGCCCATGGTCGAGTTTTTGGCGGTGCGTGACTTCAAGCCGGGGGCGAGCACGAACTGGGATGTTTTGCCCGAGATGCAGATTACCGTAAGCAGGCGACAGCACGTCCGGATAGGCTTTGGCGTAAGGGAGCCGTTCACGAATACTCAGGGGCGAACTCCGCAGGTGCTGTTCTATTTCCTCTGGGACCGGGCGGATGGGAAGTTATGGGAAGGTTGGCGATGAGACTCCATTGGGGCAGTGCGGTTGTTCTAGGACTCGGGATGGTCGTGGTTCCGGCAAGGCTGCGCGGCCAGTCGCACACGGAGAATGCGAAGGGCGACAAGACGCCTCCGGGAACTTTTTTTCGGACATCGGACCGGTGCGAGGCTTGCCATAATGGTCTGAAGACGAATGCGGGCGAGGACATTTCGATCGGGTTCGAGTGGCGAGCGAGCATCATGGCCAACTCATCCCGCGATCCTTATTGGCAAGGAAGCGTGCGGCGAGAGTCGATCGACCATCCTGAGTCGAAGCAGGCGATCGAGGATGAATGCTCGATCTGCCATATGCCGGCGGTCCGCATGGCGGACCGGGATGCGGGAAAACACACGCAGGTCTTTGCGCGCCTTCCTTTGCAAAAGTTTCCCAAGGGGGACCGGGCAGCGGCAGATGGGGTCACCTGCTCGGTTTGCCACCAGATTGAGAAGACGGGGCTGGGAACGTCGGCGACCTTTGTTGGGAATGTGGTGATCGCGAAACCGGTCGAGAACGACCGGCGGCCCGAGTATGGGCCCTTCGGCATCGACAAGGGGCACCAGACGGTGATGCACTCCTCGACAGCGACGTACCTCCCGACGTTTGGCAACCATATGCGCGATGCGGGTCTTTGCGGGAGCTGCCACACGCTATACACTACGGCGCTCGGGCCGAAGGGTGAGAAGTTGGCCAGGTTCCCGGAGCAGGTGCCTTTCCAGGAGTGGCAGCATAGCGAATACGCGACCAAGCAGACGTGCCAGGACTGCCATATGCCGGTGGTGAACGAGGCTGTAGCGATAACGTCGCTGTACGGCGAGCCACGCGAGGGCATGCACCGGCACGTGTTTGTCGGATCGAATTTCGTTATGGAAGGAATGTTGCAGGATCATCGCGATGAATTGGCGACGGAGGCGCTGCCCGCGGAAATGGAAGCGGCGATGAAGCGTACCACTGAGTTCTTGAAGACGCAGGCGGCGAAGGTGACAATTACCCGGGTGGATGCGACTCCGAATGGGCTTGGCGTGGGTGTGCATGTGGAGAATCTGGGTGGGCATAAGCTGCCAACGGCGTATCCTTCGCGGCGGGCGTGGCTGCATTTTACGGTGAGGGACGGCAATGGGCGTGTGGTGTTTGAGTCGGGTGCGCTCAATCCAGATGGCTCGATTGTAGGCAACGACAATGACGAAGACCCTCTGAAGTTCGAGCCGCATTACCGCGAGATCACGAGCTCAGAGGAGGTTGAGATATACGAACCGATCCTCAAGGATTCGGATGGGAAGGTGACGACCGGGCTACTGCATGCTGTCGGGTACTTGAAGGACAATCGGCTGTTGCCGCACGGCTTCGATAAGACCACCGCAGAGAAGGACATTGCGGTCACCGGCGACGCTGCCAACGATCCGGGGTTCACGGACAGTGGGAGCTCGGTGCGGTATGTGGTCTCGACCGGGAATGCAACGGGACCGTTCAAAGTGGAGGTGGAACTTTGGTTTCAGCCCATCGGGTTTCGGTGGGCTCATAATCTGGCACCTTACAAGGCGGAGGAGCCGCAGAGGATGGTGCGATATTACGAAGAGGCGGCCCGGAGGTCGGCTGTGGTGCTGGCCAGGGCGGAAGCTACTCGGTAAGGATGTTCGTGCCGCGCGGCTGCGCGGAGAGTAATTGCTTACCCTGTTCAACTGAGCTAGTCCTGCTTGCAAATCTCTTAATGTGGGGATCGCCTCCCACTATGGAACGATACCTCCCGGTCAAAGTTCCGTCGGCGGGATCGTTGAAAACCATGACCGACTTCCTGCCCTGTTCCCACTGATTAGCAGACATCGGCTCGTCCGTCGCTCGGTTACTGTTGCAAAATCGCCTTTCACCAACAATCACGCAGACTCCCGCAAGGTATTTGCTTTTCATTCGCCCCATGGCATACTGCGATACGGAGGGCCGCCGAGCTGCGCTCGCGTGGACGGACGAATGCGTCCGTCCCTACGTGTGACGTGGAACTGTACGGGGCTGACCCGGCCGAAAATAATTTTATTTTCGACCCGGTTTTCCTGCTGTGCTCCTCATACGTCCACAGGCGAAAACAGTTTACGATGCAACGCACTCACTTAAACATCGTGGCCACTCTCGAAACCACCATCGGCCGTTTGCCGGCGAACATTGAAGCCGAGCGCTCCATCCTCGGCGCCGTCCTGCTCGACAATCACGCCTTCAATGACGCCGCCGAGCACCTGAAGCCCGAAGACTTTTCCATCGACTCGCACCGCCGTATCTATTCGCGCATGATGGATCTGGCCGAATCCTCGCGGCCCATTGACATCATTACGCTGGTCGAAGAACTGGAGCAGAAGAAAGATCTGCAAGCCGTCGGCGATGTCGGCTACATCTCCGGCCTGCTCGACGGCGTGCCCGACCGCCCTTCCATCGAACATTACGTCAGAATCGTCCGCGACAAGGCCATTCTGCGCGGGCTGATCAGCGTTTCCAATACCGCCATTGCCAAGGCTAGCGAGCAGGCCGAGCCAGCCGACGAAATCCTCAACGACGCCGAGGCCGCCGTCTTCCAGCTCTCCGAGAAGCGCATTGGCAAAGGCTTTCAGGGAATCAAGGAGATCGTCCGCAACTCCTTCGGCTCTGTCGATGCACTGCTGCAACGCGGCCAGCGCATCACCGGGCTCGCTACCCACTACACCGATCTCGACGAGAAGACCAGCGGCTTCCAGAAGTCCGACCTCGTGATTCTCGCGGCCCGGCCTTCCATGGGCAAGACCGCTTTCGCCATGAACATCGCCGAGAATGCGGCCATCGACGACGGCAAGGTGGTCGGCATCTTCTCGCTCGAAATGTCGAGTGAGGCCCTGCTGCAACGCCTGCTCTGTTCTCGCGCTATTGTCGACGCGCACAAGATGCGCACCGGTTCGCTCTGGGCCGACGACATGAAGAAAGTTGTCCGCGCCATGGAGGAACTCTCGAATGCCCTCTTGTTCATCGACGACTCACCTGGCATTTCCCTGAGCGAAATGCGCGCCAAAGCTCGCCGCCTCAAACAGTCGCAAGGACGCCTCGATCTTCTGGTCGTCGATTACCTGCAGCTCATGTCCGGCGGTAGCAAACGTTTCGAGAATCGCACCCAGGAAGTCTCCTCAATCTCACGTGGACTGAAAGCCATCGCCAAAGAACTCCAGGTTCCTGTCCTCGCCTTGTCGCAGCTCAGCCGTGCTCCCGAAAGCCGGGGAGGCGACCATCGGCCGCAGCTCTCCGATCTGCGCGAATCCGGGTCGATTGAGCAGGACGCCGACGTCGTTATGTTTATCTTCCGCGAAGAGATCTACAAGCAGGACGACCCCGACCTCAAAGGCCGCGCCGAAATCATCATCGCCAAGCAGCGTAACGGCCCCATTGGCAAGTTCAATCTAGCCTTCCTGCACAATTCCACGCGCTTCGCGAACATGCTCGAAGGCAACAACGAACCCGGCGAGTAGTCATCGTGCATAGATATGGCTGCCCCCGCATGCTGGTAGAGACGGGGCTTGCCCCGTCTCCGCAGGCACCGCCACGGTCGTCAGGCCACGCGTTAGAGTCGGCCAAACCCGGACCCGGCAGACACCTTAACCCTGTGGAAAACTTTGTGGATGCAAAGGACAGCCCGCGGAATCCAGCGGCACCGACCGGTTGGTGGGGATGTCACAGAAATGTCTTAAGGTTCCTAAAGCTATGTTTCTAAGTTGGTTAACTCTCGTGCGGAAAGCAATAGTTAGAACCGCTTGTGAATCAGTACTTTCGTCACAGAAAGTGAGATTTGCACATAAACCGAAACGACGGAACCCGCATCGCTAGCGGCTGGCGCTTGCGGGGAGCGCTTGAAATGGCCGCCAAAGGTGCGAGAAAACTGGGGTTTTTCACGAGAGCGATCCACATTGGCACGACACCGTGAAGATTCACAGACGCCCCGTTCCAGCCTGGCTCCGGTCGTTGGGTAACGAGTGTAGAAGATGGAATGTTGCGCCGGAGTTTGTTATCCGAGAGACGCTGCTTACCGCGTCTTCCGCGCAGCGTAGTGAAGTTAGGCGGTTGCGCCGGAGCTATACTGCAAGCTATCTCCGCAGACAGAAATGAGGAAATCGTGAAGAAGATCACACTTAATATCTTGCTGATGGCCTCCGTACTGGCTTGGGCCGGGCCAGATCCCAACCCGGCCGAGTACACCATCAACATCCACGTCAGTTCATCGCGCCTGGTCGCGGAAGGCAGATCGAACGCCTACCTGCAAAGGCTGAACGTCGTCATCGCTGGAAAGAAGTATGAATTGGAGTCCGGCTTCCCCGTCAATGCGATGTTGGAAATAGGCGACTACAAGGCCAAGCTCATCAGAGACGAGCACCACACCAAGTATGATTCTTTGCAAGTCTACGAGTTTCTGTTCCCCGACAAGAAGACCAGGAAGTTCGAGGTGGTAGGGCAGACGGAATGATCGCGGGCGGACCCTCACGTCTACCCGCTGCCCTCGCCCACCTTCAGCACCGCCAGAAACGCTTCCTGCGGAATATCCACCCGCCCGATCCGCTTCATCCGCTTCTTGCCTTCCTTCTGTTTTTCCAGCAGCTTGCGTTTGCGCGAAATATCGCCGCCGTAGCACTTGGCGATCACATTTTTGCGGATCGCCGGCACCGTCTCGCGGGCAATGATCTTCGCCCCAATCGCCGCCTGGATCGCCACCTCAAACATCTGCCGCGGGATCAGTTCTTTCATCTTCGCCGCCAGCGCCCGCCCGCGGTCATAAGCAAAGTCGCGATGGATGATGGTCGACAATGCATCCACCGGCTCGCCCGCTACCATGATGTCGAGCTTCGCCATCGGCGATACCCAATTTCCCGACAGATGATAGTCGAGCGAAGCGTATCCCCGCGACACCGACTTCAGCCGGTCGTAAAAATCGAGCACGATTTCATTCAGCGGCAGCTCGTACTGCAGCATCACCCGCGATGAGCTGACATATTCAAAACTCTTCTGCTTCCCGCGCTTTTCCTCGACCAGCTTTAGAATGCCGCCCACATATTCCTCGTTGGTCAAAATCACGGCGAGAATCACCGGCTCTTCCACCTTCGCGATCTCGCTTGTGTCCGGCCAGCGCGAAGGATTATCCACCTCGATCACCTCGCCGTCGGTCTTCGTGATCTGATAGCGCACCCCCGGAGCCGTGGTGATCAGCTCGAGGTTGTACTCGCGCTCCAACCGTTCCTGGATGATCTCCATGTGCAGCAACCCTAGAAAGCCGCACCGGAAGCCAAATCCGAGCGCCACCGAACTCTCCGGCTCGAAGAAGAATGACGAATCGTTCAGCTTCAATTTTTCCAGCGCCTCGCGCAGTTGCGTATGTTCGTGCGCGTCGACGGTATACAATCCCGCGAAAACCATCGGCTTGATTTCTTCAAATCCCGGAAGCGGTTCGATCGCTGGCCGGTCATCTTCTGTGATGGTGTCGCCGATCTTGGTGTCGGCGACGTTCTTGATACCCGCGATAATGAATCCAACTTCGCCCGCGACTAGTTCCTCGACTTCAACCGGCTTGGGAGTGAGTGTGCCGAGTGTTTCAATCTGAAAAACCCGTCCGTTCGACCACAGCCGGATCT
>Ga0185299_10006338_pt1 | contig 12609 bp, 17 predicted proteins | sample PaiPotPPA55metaG_FD_128002 | JGI IMG/M metagenome (GOLD analysis project Ga0185299, IMG submission 128002) | Iron sulfur acid spring bacterial and archeal communities from Banff, Canada, to study Microbial Dark Matter (Phase II) - Paint Pots PPA... ...
AAGGTAAACTGACTGCTAACACAACCGCGGTAATGACTCTGAACATAACCATTTGACGAGCAACCGCATGGGGGCAGTTGCCAAGCATCTGCAATGTGGGTGGCAAGAGAAGCTGAAAAATATTCAGCAAATTACGTTCGTCGACACCGAACCTGCGAATGCCGCGAGCAAGTCCTGCTCAGCACGACTTTTGCTGCGTCATTACCGATAACCGAAACTACCTCGTACCCTTGCAATCTCAATACCATGGTTCGCGCGGTTGCTAGGCCGCTATCGTAGGCGATCTGAAAGACCACCGGTTTCCGGCCTACGCCACGGGACGAACGCACATTGAGGCGGGCAACAACCTCCGTTGTAGGTAGATGCATTATGAAGCATTCATTTCTTGTGGTTCTGGCAAGCTCCTGTAATTTTTGGCGGGCGCTCGTCAGCCCTACCGCGTGGTCGCGCCACATGGGTTCATCATCTGAAAACTGCTCGAAGAGGTCGTATTCCCGTTCCATGCGAGTCTCGCCGGGCCAGCGGTTCCGCAGACTAAACTTACGTGCATGTCAAGAGCCGCCACTACTATTTTTCGGTTCCGCGGATTCGTGTCGAGTGACGCGCAAACTTTTCGGGATTGTTACAATCCCGCAGCCTGCAATGAGCATCGAAAGATTGATATCCCGCCGAATAGAATTGCGCGTGGGTGTTTTGGCGGTGGCCAATGAGACATCACCACGCTAAGCTCAGAGCGGATCGGTGTCAATGACCGCTTTTGGTGCAGTGAGAGGTAAACTTCCGGGAACGAGCAAGTATTTCCGCAATACCGATCAGTCGAGAAGAACTCCAAAGCACAAAACAGTGCCCGCACCGTTTGTTAGGCGCACTAAGTGGAAAGCCTATTGTCTACTCCGGACTAGGCCGCAACCGCGGTGCGATCCAGGATCGCAGCCGCCTGCCCAGCTTCTACGACGCCAAAAATCAGCAGAGGCGTATTCGTTCTGGGATCCACTCCGCAATACGCGTAGTCGATGTTAATGTCTGCTTCGCCGAGGCGCGAAGCCGCACGAGCTAGCTCGCCCGGTCGGTGTGAAAGTTTGGCTTCAGCGACATCCGTCTCCTGATAGCTCAGCCCTTCGTTGTCAAAAGTCTTCTTAGCCGTGGCGGGATCGTCCACCACGAAACGCACCAAACCTTTTCCTTCCGAGAGAACGGACTGGAATGCGACAATATTCACTTTGTGGTCCGCGAGCGCGCGGCACGCCTTTCCGAGAGTGCCTGGTCGATCCTCTAGACGAATCGTCAATTCTTTGGCTGTGGGCATGTGGGGGCTTACCTCCTCTTCTGTGTCTAAGCGAACGCACAAGCGTTCCGGGGTAGATCGAGAAAAACGCTGCCAGAGGCTTAGATCTATAACGGAATCATACGTCTCGTGACCCTCGGTTTCAACGGCTTTGCACGAGATTCAGTATCTGCCTTTTAGGTGTGCTGAAGCGAACGGTGTCGGCCATGATTCCCAAGGCTCGATTCTGGGTCTCTGGGTAGTGGTGTACTTGAATTTTGACTCCAAGAGCGAACGGCAAATAATTTGCCAAATTGTTCAAGATTGACCATTCTCTTACATTGGGCTCGGGTGATTATCTTTCAGCCATGAAAAAACAACTCAGTCCAAAACAGGTACTCGCGGTTCGTTGCCCCACTTGTGGCGCTAAGCCGAGAGAAAAGTGTGAGCTTAGCACTGGGCAACCGCGCACAGAGCCGCATCGCGACCGTCGATTGATCGCAGCAGATTGAGGCAAGAAAATTTAGTCGTTAGCACGAGCGGCAGGAGGATTGCGTGGTGCGTCCGTGATCTGTTTTGCGTAGCAGATCTCGGGAACGGCTTTACCGTCTTCGTCCGCAGCCGTGTCGATTCCGAGTTTTAAGGGCTTGTTGCAGATGCGACAGGTCACTTGAAAATCGCCGTTACTAGCCATAGGCGAGCCTCTTCCCGAGAGGAGGGCTGGTACGGGTAAGTGTATACGACGCACGATATTTCGCGCAATAAATTGCTTCAATTGCTTTCGCGTCAGCCTCGCGGTTTTCCTTTTCGACATTGTGCTTGGAAATTCAGAATCAGCATTCCTGAGTTGACCTAAGAAGCTTCACGGCGATGCGCCATACCGTGGTTATCTTGCAATGTGCTTTGCAGAGCATGCAAGGCGTACATTGCGTCATCAAGGGCTTCTCCCTCTTCGATATTGTCTCCGGCTACGTGAAACAACTCGCGTGACCTCAGTGCAAGCGCTTCCTCTGCTTGCGCAATGCGCTCTGGGAGTCTGGCCTTATCAACCTCAAAGAGCGCGATCTTGTACAAATCCTTCCACGCTCTGCTGTTTAGAGATATAGAGCTGCCTGTATTCATGATTCCTCCGGGTTTCGCTTCCGAAGCAGGTCTGAAAGTGTCTCCAATGACACGTCAATTAGATACGATGGCGCCGGTGATCCCTGCTGGGAAGTGTGTCGTGTTCGCCACTGCGGTAGAGCTTAGGACGGGCTTCATTGACAATCAGGGCGCGCCCGCCGTGGACAGAACCGTTCAGGGTACGAATAGCATCTCGCGCCTGCGCAGCACTAGTGCCGGGAATTTTAGATTCTTGGTAGATGGAGAGGTATCGTCCGCCATTGGCGGCCTCCTGTGAGGAACGTTTCCGTTCATCGGTTGCACAAGAGACCGACGCCCAAAAGGGCGCGGCGGAGAGATGTGTAAAGGACTCTTCCAGTCTACTCCTAAACTGGGGATTGCAACATTTTGTGTACTCGTCGGCACCAAACGCTTCTCGTTGGCTCCCAATAGCTCGTTGACGCGTTGAATACGCGGAAATAGTTTCTCAGGGTCCTGTTCCATCGCTGCTCGCCCGGCCTTGCCACTCTTCTCGTTGATCTCTCACAGATGCCCCCTTCACGCGGTGTCGATCAATGGCGTTCTGCGACTCGGCAACCGGGCTACGATGAGCGTGCCTTTGCCGTTGCTGCCAGACCTTATCTCCAGAGTACCGCCGAGTTGCCGGATTCTTTCTCGCATCCCTCTGATCCCAACTCCGACCATGCCAGTTGACGCCATCGCAGACCGCTTCTTCAGCGGTATGCCCTTGCCTTTGTCTTCGATTTCCAAACGGACATCGGTGCCGATGCGGGAAATGTGAATTCTGGCCACAGGGCTTCCGGAATGGCGGTGAATGTTGGTGACCGACTCCTGCACGATGCGGAAAATGGCCGTTTCCAATTCCTGTGAGAGTCGCCCGAAATCATCGGGGATTTCCAAGTCCACTCTAATCTTGCTGCGATCTGCAAAACCGTCCAGGTACATACGAAGAGCCGACGAAAGGCCTACTTCATCCAACAGTGGCGGGTGTAGCAGATGAGAAATGGTGCGCACTTCCATACTCAGTTGGTCTATAAGGCCGAGACTCTCCTTGACCACCTTGATCGAATGAGGACCGCCTGCGCTGGCTTCGCTTGCCAAAGGAGTCAGGTTCATGCTCAAGGCGACAAGGATCTGGCCGGCGCTGTCGTGGAGCTCGCGAGCAATGCGCCTTCTTTCCTCATCTTGCATCTTCATTAGCCGGCTGGAAAGATCACGCAGGCTTTCTTCGGCTCGCTTGCGTTCGGTGATGTCGCGAATGGCGCTCGTGACCAGCACGCCCTCTTCGGTCTCCAGAGGGCTGAGACTGATGGCTACCGGAAACTCGTGGCCATCCTTGTGCAAACCATACAATTCCATACCTGCCCCCATGGGCCGCACTCGCGGTTCGGCGAAGAAGCCGGTTCGGTGTTCAGGATGCAGGCTACGAAAACGCTCCGGCACCAGCATCTCAATTTCCTGCTCCAATAATTCTTCCCGCTGGTAACCAAACAACTTTTCGGCCTGGGCATTGACCAGGACAATCTTGCCCTCGCGATTCACGACCACCATGGCGTCGGGCGCTGCATCCAAGAGCCCTCGGTAGCGTCGTTCACTTGCGTCTAGTTGCAGCCTCTGAGCGGAGAGACGCCGATCCACAGCCGACGTCAGCACGGCAACGCAGAGAACCAGCAAAGTAACGGCGGTGACGCCTGTGATGCCGAGTGTCGAGGTGCTTACGGCATGAGTGGTGTCCGGCACTACTGTAGAGGGCGTAAACCGGGCTGCAGCCATTCCCGTGTAATGCATCACAGGGATGGCCGCGCCCATCACTATGGCGCTGGCAGCCTTCCACCAAGCGAAGGCTTTCGTATCTTCCCGGAAACGAAACGTGAGCCACAGCGCGACCAACGAAATTACGATCGCGAGCACAACTGACAAGATTAGGAGCCGTAGGTCGTAGGAACACATTGCGGGCAAGCGCATCGCCGCCATACCGGTATAGTGCATGGTGGCGATTCCACTGCCCATAATTGCGCTGCCAGCCAGCGCCCGAGGCCAGCCCATCTTCTTCCGGCTTACGACGAATAGGGCCACGGCAGCAGCGAAAACGGCGGCCATGAGCGAGAGCAACACCGTCGGCCAATCGTAGAGCACCAGCACCGGTAAGCTAAAAGCCAGCATTCCGATGTAGTGCATGGACCAAATACCCACGCCCATGGCAGTCGCCCCGCCCGCAAGCCAGGTTAGACGAACTCTGCCGCGTGCGGCGGTTGTGCGGCCCGCGAGGTCAAGAGCGGTGTAGGAAGCAAGCACAGCAATCAAGACCGAGAGCGCAACAAGGCGGTAGTCGTAATGACCGATCATCGCTTTAGCCGTCACCGATCATCTCTGCACACGCTCTTTCTGAATCCGTCGCCGCTTGGTGAGAGTGCATCTTCAAGTGCGATGATGTTACAAGAAACCCGCCAACCAAAGCAGAGTTTCGACTTGCGGTTATGGTGCAGTTGGAATTTATTCCCTAGGAGGAGTGACAGGAGAATTGCGGAAAGCACAAAAGCGGACCAGAACTCGCAAGGCAGGAAAGGCGCGACAGCATCGCCCTGAGCACCGATAGAGGTCGCGCGCCATTCCGCCAGCGACGACAGTTCCACTCGGTCCTCCAAAAACGTCGCCGATTTGCTTTGCCTCCGGTTGCATTTGATCTGCTTCATCTCGCACCTTGTTGAGTTGATCGCGCAAGACCCTCGGCTTGAGGGCACAAAGTGCAAATCGGCAGTCTTCCTAGCCAGTGACCACGCTGCGCTCGGAACTCGGTCAATGAGCATAATAGCTATTTTTCGCTATCAATGACGCGGCTTTCCCCACTAGGAGGGCCTGGGACTGCCCCGGCGGGTGTCTGCACCGCCCCGGCTAGCGTCAACTCTGATCATGGCAGCTTTGAAGCTAAACCAGCGGTATCGGCTCGCGTGCGCGAAGGAGCGCAGTGGTTCTTCTGGATTGTCGGACTGACCGGCATGGACTCCGTGCTCACAGGTTTGGGCAGCCACGTTCACCGCTCTACCGGATTGGGCATTACCGCCCTGGTGAGCGGACTTGCCAACCACTCCGGGAACGACGCCGCGCTGCACCTGATTGTCAATGGCTGGATGGCAATCGGATTTCTCTTTCTTGGATACTGTGCCTTAGAAGGGCGAGAGTGGGCTTTCGTTCTGGGAATGGCAGCGTCTTCTAGTCCTTCACCAGCCATGTCAAGGCTTCCTCGCGGGTCTCAAAGGAAGGAAACTCGCGCCGGGAGAAGCTCTTCATGCTCTCAGAGATCACCTTAGGAAAGTTCTTTGCTCCCACCCATGCAGATTTCTTGACATATGGCTTATCGAAGACGGCGGCTTCCTTCATCGCTCGAAGGGCGTCTGCATCTGCGTGTCCAGCGGGAAGCGCTTCGCTAGGTCTTGAGCCAGCGCGCCGGCGCGCGTTGTGTCGCCGGCCATGGCAAACGCAAGTGCCGCTTGACTCTCCACGCCCTGACTCGCAGGAGCCAGCTTCAAAGCGGCGGCCGCAGATTGCCGGGCTTCGGCACGATTCCCGTAAGCCGCTTCCTGCAGAGCAGCATTCGCCAGGTCGAGCGCTCCACTTTCCTTGTTGTCCGATCGAATGGCGGAGTCCACGGCCCGCTGGTTCAACTCCCGCGCCTTGCTCACATGACCGGCGTAGGCCTCGGTGTCGGACGCCACGGAAAGTCCATAGTTCTCATAATCAGGCCGGCGGCCAAACCACTGCTGCTCTTCTGCCATTGCCGCGGAGTCGGATCCGAGAAAGGCGAGAGAGTACAGAGCCTCGTGGAGAATGAAATCGTCCAAGTTCCGCGTCTGGGCTTCGTGAATGATCTGCCGCGCTTCGTCGAAATGCTGTCGGGCAAGAGCGTAGTTGGCGAGATTCTCATACAAATACACTCGATCGGGCGCAAGGCGGATCGCTTGCGTCATGCTCTGCGCCGCTTACCCTGCTGGTCAGCGGCTACCCCGACGTGAAGAGCGCTATGGACGCTATCCTTCTGGAAGCGGACGACATCATCGTGAAACCATTCGAGGCCGGGAAACTCGCCGAGCTGGTCCACGAAAAGCTGCTCACTCGTAAACCTTCCACCCGGATGCAGAAGGAAAGAGTGGCCGCGATATTGCAGCGTTGTACCAGCCGTATTGTCGAAGACTGGTTAGTTCGGGTAAAAAAGAACAAACTACTCAATCACATTTCGCTTAACGACGTGGAGCGTACTGGGTACCTTCCAAAGCTGATTGAAGACCTGATTATGCGCCTGAGAGAGTCCAACATCCCTGGGGAAGAGAGCGAATCCATCTGTTCCGCTGCTGCCGTAGCTCATGGCAAGATGCGACAACTGCAGGGCTACACTCCTGGGATGCTGGTACACGACTCGCGAATACTATTGGTGACCCTCTTCGGGATGTTGCAGAGCAATCTGAGCGCTCTGGATTTCAGCTTGCTGTTACCCGATGTCATGACTATCGCGGATGAGGTGGATTCGCAGTTGACACAGGCGATGGATAGCTACATGGGTGTCGTGCTGAAGCCAGTCGCGGCGTAGCAACTCCTATCAGCGCATCCCAAACCGCACACTTGGCCTCAATCAGCCAAGCGGGAACACTCAGACTCAGCATGACGATTCTGTGATAGCGCTGTTCCGGGCCCCCTGATCGGACCGCCAAGCCTAGACTCAAACGAAAGCTGGCCGTACTTGTACGGACACCAACTCCGGAATGCGCCGGAGGTTTTGGATGGATTTGACGGCGTCTTCGGCCGTGAATTTTCCCATCACCAGTGCCAGCTTACGGTTGAGTGTCATTTGGATGGGAGTCCGATCAATCCGCTGCACGTATTCAGGTGCGCGAGTACCGCCACGGTTCACTTTACAACAAATTTGATGTTTATCATGATTGTTTCCTTCTCGCTCGGTGTGAGAAACAAACGGGAGGCCGCATCGTTCCTTCATATCTGCTCAGAAATTACAACGGCGGCCTACTTGGTGACTGTTCACAATTGCTCAAGTTTCGGAATATAGGTGTCCACACTCCGTGAGGGCTTCAGCGCGACCGAATGGCGCGATATGAACGCTTCGACTCAGAATACATGATCCAAATTGACCTGTAGACGCCCCCGGACTCGTGACATGATGGGGACTATGGGCAAAAAGAAAACTAAGAAACAATCGGCTAAAGCAACTCTCGCAGAAGTCGTCAAGGAAATGGCGAAGCCCAGAGTGGCTATGTCTGCAAGAGAGCACAGTTCCGTTGTGTCGGAACGAAGTTCTAGTCGTGGAGAACGATGTTGAGAAGTGAACTGTGGACCTGTAATTCATCGCCAGCGTGATAATCAATTAGGCCCCCGATGACGTAACTTTGATTGTGTAAAAAGCGAGAGGGTGTAAGTTGGCTTTGGCCTCGCAAGCTAAAGCCTTTCCGAAAAGGAGACCTACACCCAATGGCGAAGATAATCCCGATCACGGAGCATTTCCAACATTTTCTGGCCGAGATGAAAGAGAGTTTCTGGGGCGATCTGTACGGGCAGACGCGAGTGGCGTGGCAGCGGTTTTTCGAGCAGCAGTCGGAACGGGAGCGCGACCGGTTTTCCGGGGCGGGACGCTATGAACGGCGGCGCGGGCGGCGGCGCATCTATCGCAACGGCTACTACCAGCGGGATTTCGTGACCCGGTTCGGAACGATTCGGCTGCGCATCGCGCGCACCCGCCAGAAGAGCTTTCTGCCGGTGGGGCTGAGGCGGTTTCAGCGGCGGGCGGAAGAGGTTTCGCTGCTGATCCGGGAAGCGTTTTTGCGGGGCATCAGCACGCGGCAAGTGGGACGGGTAGTGGCGACCATCACCGGCGAGACGGTGAGCGCGCAGACGGTGTCGAAGCTGACGCGGGATCTGGATGAAGCGGTGCGCCAGTTTCATCAGGCACGGTTGAGCGACGACTATGCCTATCTGTTTCTGGACGGGGTGAGCTTGCGGGTGCGGCGACCGACGGGGCGTAAACAAGTGCAGATGCTGGTGGCGTACGGGATCCGGCGCGATGGCCGCCGCCACTTGCTGGCTTTTTTGCGCAGCCAGGGCGAAGGCCAAGCTGATTGGGAGGCGCTACTGCAGGATCTCTACCGCCGCGGACTGGAAGGCCGATCGCTGGAACTGATTCTCACCGATGGCTGTGCCGGCTTGGCAGCGGCGATTCGCACCGTCTACCCGCGAGTGCGGCATCAACGCTGCTGGGTGCACAAGATGCGCAACATTCTAGAGAAAGCGCGGAAGCGCGATTACGACGAAGTAAAAGTTGGAGCCCAGGCGATCTATCGGGCGGAGAATCGGGCGCAGGCCCAAGCCGCCTTTCGCGCCTTCCGCTCCCGCTGGTGCCGGGCTTACCCCGCCATGGTCCGGCGGTTGCAGCAGGATCTGCCCGAGTTGTTGTCGTTCTTCGCCTTCCCCCGGCACCTGTGGCGTAAACTGCGCACCACCAACGTGATCGACGCTGCTTTGTCGAAGTCCGCCGCCGTACCCGGCCCATGGTGTGTTTTGTGAACGTAGAAAGCGTCGATCGCATCATCTACTCCATCTTCCAGAGATTCAATCTGGAATGGAAAACCCGCACCCTCAATCTATTTACACAAGCAGCTTGACGTCACCTAGGCCCCCAGCAGCCTTGACTTGTATGTGCGGTAGCGTACACTCTTGAGTGCCGGTTTCGGGCAAAGTTCCTTTTTCATGGCGAAAAGATAATGCCACAACGCAGTGTTAGGACAGTACCCCGAATTTCGGTAGTGGGTCAGTTTGAATATGCACAGTCTCGCTTTAGCATCCCTGCCTGTGGCATGATGGATGCGTGAGCAAACCGGAACTGGTCATCGAATCCCAACGGATGATGATTTTGTGCAAGGTGTGTGCTCGTTGTGTCCGCGAGTGCGTTTCCACATCACAGGGAACAGCCTAGAACAAAAGACGCTCGTGCGGAGGATGTTCGACAACCACCTTCGCAAGTTCCACGTGCAGGAGGACGCCAGACATGCCCAGGACTCCCCAAAATGACCATCGGCAAGGGCAATTGTCCGCGTGATCCTAACCAGCTTGCGAAGTGGATTGTAGATCGCTCCACGGGAGAAACACCAGAGCCGGAGCATAGCCTAGAGCCTGCAACAAGTAGCAGTTCCACAATCCCGCCTCATGTCTCCGAGTACATGCGTGCAATCGGGCGCAAAGGCCGTCACATCGGCGGGAAGCGCCGCCTCAAGGCCATGACCAAGGCACAGCGTTCCAAGATCGCAGCTAAGGCTGCTAAGGCACGCTGGAAACAGGCGAAACGACCGCGCTAGCCTTGTGCCGCTTTCGCGGTTTCTCTGCCGTTGCAATCTCCCGCACGCTCTGAGCTTTGCCGCTTCCCTCACCGTTTAACCGCTGATCGTGCCTGTTTCAGCATCATTTTTAATTCTGGGATGCTCAGTGGCGGGTCTTGAAAATGAATGACCGCGTGGCAGTTCGGGCAGATTGGGCGAAGGTCTTTGATCGGATTAACCTTGTGCTCCCCGCCTCTGTCGGCAATGGCTCTCAAATGATGGACGTGGATGAAGCCTTCAGCAGTTTCACCGTAGACGTCTCCGAAAGAGAACCCACAGGCAAAGCAAAATGATCCGTAGTGCGCGATGCACTGTTGCCGCGCTATCGGGTTGCGCTCGTACATTGTGACCGAAACCGATTTTGCGGCTCCGTGGATTAACGGCTCTGCAAACGATGCCTGATAGCTGTCGAGCAATTCATTGAGACGCTGTTCAATGGCTCCGTCAATCGTCGCATAGCTTCTGGGATACGCAGTCCATTTCCAAGCGGGGTGATTCTTGCGGATGAATGCCAGCGGGACGGCAGAGCTAAGGAGTGTGACCGCTTGAACGGTTGCGCCATACCGCCCCGGCACGTCCTGTTCTGGTTCCGACCCGATTAAGCCACGAGCCGCGAAGCCAAGCCCCGGCAGATGAAACAAGGCGCGGTCGTTTACATGGGCTTTCTTCGGAACAATCCACTCGATCGCGTCACCGCTTCCATGGTGGCAACTGCATGAGTTCTTCAGATGGGCACGCCCACCCCTACCGTTGAACGGTGAGAAACGGCAAATGGCGAGGGGTTGAACGATGTCGAAACGGTGCCCTGCGGAGACAGTAACGGTCAACATTGCTTTCGGTCGCGCGCGCAGGTCTCGATCTTGACCGGACGATCAAAGAATGCCCTTTTCGTGTACGTGTTCGAGCACATTTCGATATTTGTCTCTTGCCCTGTAGAAAGCCCTTTTTGCATGGCGACTCAGCATACCCCGGTATCTCACGTTGCCCCGGTCGAATATTTTTGACTCCAAGATGCCAAAATCCGAGTCGCAGACAAGAGATTCCTCCCATGTAGTGATAAATATTTTCTGTTTTGCCAAGTTCCTCAAGACCTTTTTCCCTTCGGGCTCTAAGGTCTCCTCCAGCGATATCTGTGCGCGGTCGATCTTCGCTCCCATGTCCGCCCAGACTCCGTCTGGAATGGTTGTGTAGCGTTCATTCGCTTCCGCATAGAGCGGCCCTGCGGTGCGATCGAATCGAGACAGATCCCCCACGGCCGCCATGGCATCAGACCGTTCCTCCAAGTCGATTTGCACTTGTTGAGCGATGATTTCGTAAAGAACGTTGTCCCACATGCACCCTGCCTGCGAAATCCAAATCTCGTTGGCGTCATAGAGCATGGAAATATTGTTGCCCTTAACTCTGTAGGACATCGCACAGCGAAGAACGCAGGGCTTAGCGAATCGTCCCCCTACCATGAATGATTCTCTCGTAAACCGCCTTTTTAGATTCTGGAATGCCCAGCTAGGCACGCAGGAACAGATAACCTCTTCGACGGAAGGTTCCTTGGGAGTCTTAACTACCAGCTCTCCAAACGGGACTAGGACTCCTGGGTTGTCTGCAAGGAAGAACTCAACAATCGTTGGCTCGACCTCCGTGTCGCGCAAGTAGGCGCAGATTTCACGTCGAAGTCTTTCACTTGCTCTCGGAGCTACAGCATAATTCAAAGCAACTTCCCACTTCGCGGTTCGTGATTTGCTGTTTAGTGTTGCCAGGTATCTCCGATACGTGTCACGGCAAATCCGAAGCTCCCGATTGACTTCAGCTGATAAAAGTCTCACGTATTCACGATGATCTTCTTCGCGTAGCTCCGGAAGCCTCGCTGTCAGTTCCCGCAACCGGAACTCGTGGTGAGCTTCTTGCGGAAGCCGATATGAAACAGTCTGTGCTATCTCGGACGATAGATGCTCGTGTGGCAAATCGCTCCAGCGCACTGCTGACTTTCGCCTCGTCTTAGATCTGGCCATCTCACCCCAATATGCTCTCGTCTCGAACGAAAAGCCACCAACGGATTACTCTGTCCGGGCCGTTACCTCTGTTACTCCCGTGTGGGGGCGGAATGCTCGCATGTTTTCTGTTACTTGCAACACTATTTTTGTCCGAGTGGCGAACCGGACAATTCAGAAGCTTGCATTCCGTCATTGTAGCTGCGAAAACGGAAGCAAGCGGTGTCTGGGGAACGTATTTCCAGGCAAAAGGTTGTTCCGGCGCAACGACCAAAAGCTGCTCCAGACCTCATGGCATGCGGTCCAAAAATCGAGATGACCGAGGTTGAAGGTCGTGCTATTGTTTCGGGCGAGGCAAACACCGGCAAGCCATCGAGAGGAGATATCGAATCGATGGCACGTCGGAGATTTCAAGATCCCATACCCAGAAGGGAAGGGAATTGGTGGTATTTGCTGTACTGGCTGGATACGTTTTCGGATGGGAAGGCCACGAGGAAACGTAAGCGTCATAAATTAGCTCCGGCGGACACTCCGGAGCGCGAAGCTAGAAAAATGGCCGTGGAATTTCTGCGACCAACCAATCAGGGTCTTGCGCCGATCGGATCGGCAACGAGGTTCGAGGATTACGTGGAAACCGTATACAACACAACTTTGATGCCGCTGATGGCCAGGAGCACGCGCGAGCGTTATCAGGGAGTGATCAAGAACTACCTCAATCCGGCATTCGGATCGAAGTGTTTGCGAGATCTTACGCCGCTAACGCTGCAACAGTATTTCTCAAGCATGACAGGATCAAAACTGTCATACGAATCCCGAGACAAAATCCGCGATGTCATGTCGAGCGTTCTCACTTCAAGCGTAACTT
>Ga0185299_10006339_pt1 | contig 12608 bp, 5 predicted proteins | sample PaiPotPPA55metaG_FD_128002 | JGI IMG/M metagenome (GOLD analysis project Ga0185299, IMG submission 128002) | Iron sulfur acid spring bacterial and archeal communities from Banff, Canada, to study Microbial Dark Matter (Phase II) - Paint Pots PPA... ...
AGGCGCACATCTCGGGAAGCGATGGTACCGGCTCGCAATCTGAATTGCTGGCGAAAATTGACAGTATGCGCCTGGTGCAGGCAGCGGCCCCTCAGCGCGAAGTGCTGGCCGGACTAGCGGCGCATTTTGAAAATATCGCCGCGTTGCTTTCGGCTCGGCCAGACGAACTGCCGCTCGAATCAGCGGGATCGGCGCGGCCGCTTCCGCAGCCGGCCTTTCACCTGAGCAAGTTCCTCGTTCGTTTCTGCGCGCGGCACACGATCGCAATGACGATCGCATTCGTGGGCGGGCTGTTCGACAACAACGCCGCCATTCACGCCGCGCTGTGGCTGCTCATGATCGGCGGTCCGCCCAGCCATGGTGGTACGGCGAAGAAGTTCACGGTGCGCGCGATCGGTGCCGCTGGCGCGCTGCTCTCCGCCGCGCTCGGAACGATCGTCCTGGCGCCGAACTTCATATCTCTGCAGCCTTACATGCTGGTGATATTCATCGGAGTTGCGCTGATGACCTATATCGGCGAAGGCGGCGGCGAGCTTTCGTACCTGGCGATCGGCGGCACGGCATTCGTGATCGCGTTCAGCGCGCCAGGCCCGCGTACGGAAATGGTGGGCTCGATCTGGGCGATCTGGGGAATCAGCCTCGGCATGATTATCCGCGCCGTCGTGTCCGTGATGTGGCGGGAGCATATGAATCGCACGCTTGCCGAGGAATTCGAACGGCCGCTCACCGCACTGGTCACGTTGACGCGGAGCGCGAGCCTCGAGGAACACGAGGTCGTCGCGGCCGAGATGGTGATCATCATGGGCGTTCAGGCGATGCTGACCGTCGCGACCGACGCGCAACTTGAAGGGCGTTCGGCGGGAATCGACGCGCGCAACCTGGTGGACGCGCTCGATACGACGCGCCGGCTCGCGTTCGCGTTGGGGAATCTTTCGACTGCGGAACGCGGGCCCGAGCGCGACGATTTCGACACCGCTATCAGGGAGCGCCTCGAATCGTGGCTCGCGAGTCTGCAAGCTCAACTTGAGCCGGGCCAGTTGAACATAGCGCCGTTGCGGATGATGGTTGCGACCTCGATGACGCATGACCCCATCGCCGTCGATGACCCGGCGCGTGAGCACATCGCGCGCCTGATGCTGACCCTCGACGCGCAGCTCAGGATGATTTCGCTTCACTGACGCGCCGCCCGCGCTTTCTAGCACTTACTTAGACGGAGATTGGTAATAACGTGGTGTTTAGGCCGGCACTGCGGGGTGGAGCTTGCCCGTTTCGGACTAAGCTAAGTTCGGCCGGATCCTCAGCGGCGGAATGCGGTTAACACACTCGCCATCCATGAGCTTCTGAGCAACGGCGCGGCGATTAGAGGAGACTGTCGGATGAGCGTTCCGTGTTTGTCATTCTCGCGCGTGTCTGGCGCGCGGAGAATCCCGGAACTCGCAGACAGCTAAGCCGAAGGACCGCTGCAGCATGGACTTTCTTAAGCCGAAACGGAAAGGTTAAACGGGTCATATTGTCGTCAAAACCGAACTCTATCGGGTCATTGATGAAATCGGCCGCTGGTCCACCACGGGCGTCTGCTAGCCGCGTTCTATCTTGAGAGCATCGGATAGCCCAAGGTCTTCAATTGCCTGCTTCAGATCGCTAATCAACTGCTGGGCCTCCGTGCCCTCCAATTCGAGCGTAAAGCTCAGGCCAAGCTTCAGATTGATCCCTGCCTTCAGCTTCGGAATCAGTTTCGTTCCCAGCCGATTCCATACCTCGGGTGGGACAGCGCCAACGATGCGAATCTGCTGCCTTCCCACATTCGCCGGCACTACCTCCACCGGTACCTTAGGACGGGCCGGTTCCGTTGTCGTACCGCCAGGCCCATCGCCACCGAGCACAGTCGGTGTCTCGGCGCGCAGTTTCAATGCCTTCGCCTTCGCACCTGTCAGCAGATACACATCCGGGTCGAATGCTACCTCGTCCGGAGGCATCAGCTCTTTGAACCAGATTCTGGAATACCCAGTTGCCGGATCGCCACCTGATGCGAGCCCGAATTCGCCATTGGTTACAAATTCCGGGATTCGTTGCCGCAAGCACAGATCGGGATCGACCAACCTATCGAGCGATCCATCCAGAAACGCTTGCCTCAAACTCTTGAGCGGCCATGCTCCGGACTCCTTGAAAGCTTGCGGCCACCTGCGATCCAAGTAACCAGCACCGACAGATGCATTGAGTAGGGACTGAGAGGTCATTGCCGCCAAAATACGCCCGCATAGTGACTTACCCGAGCTCGAATGCCCCGCGCCCAGATCGATGACGCGGGTGCCGTCCGTCTCCTTTCCGTCGTACAGGGCGAGATACCGATAGCTCGCCCACACCTCATCTCTCGCGTCACTCTCTGCATCGCGGAGCTTGCTGCGAATGTCGTCCTTCTCTGAAGTATCGAAGTCGCCCGCGAGCGCGCCGCTTCCGATCTCTGTTTGGACACGTTGCCACGCGAGCCAATTCTCGATTTTGTCGCGTAGCTCGCGGCCCGGCTTCCTCGCGCTCCATACCAAAGATGCGGGATACAGCCGTGGCGATTTGCCGCGGAGTTTCGTCCATTCCGTGACCATGCCGCGCAAAGCTCCATCGTCGTTCCATTCCTGCGCCGGATCGATAACGACAACTCTGAGGCGAGGTGAATCCTCCACCGCGCTGCTGTCCGGCGGAAACGGTTCGACCGCAACATTCGCGTCGCGCTCGAACTCCTTGCGCACCAGACTCCTGGTCGCCTTCTTGACTTCGTCTTCGTCCAGCGACGCCCGCCGATCGCTCACAACCTTCTTGAGTGTCGGCTTGAACCCAAAGCGGAAGGCGTCCGTGCCGACCTTACGGATGTAAAACCCTTTCGTCTCGAGCGCATGCGCCGCGTTGTCGATCGAGGTCGTATCGATCTCAGGTTCTCCGAGCGCAAAGCGAAGCTCGGGCAGGTGCGCAGTCTGATCGCTCTGACCGCCGGACGACTCGAACAGGATAGCCGTCCCTACTCTCCGATGAATGTCCTTGAGCGGCCCCTTCGCCGTGTCAGCGTCGAGCGCCGCGGCTTTGTTGCGATCGCCCGCGATATCACTGTCGATACCGGGATCGAGACGCATTTCTCCCAACTGGCCCAACACCACGGCGCGGAACGACGGCACATCGAGCGGCGCCGAGCCCAAGGTTATCAGCGCTTCGCGCCGCGCCTCCCGATGCTCTTTGCTGAAGACCACGGAGATCCACTGCGCGAACATCGCGAGCGTCCCACGCGTCTGCTGGAACTGTGATAGCGATCGCCATTTTCGTTGGAACACCGTCAGTGTCGCGGGGTGAAATGGGTAGCAAGCTTCGAACCGTGATCGCAGGTAGTCGCGCGCCTTGGCCTCGGTCGCCGCGCTGTCCACTGCGGTCCACTCCGGGGGAAGCTCCGCCCGATGGTCGAAGCACCAATTCGCGTAAGCTAATGCCACGACTCTACGAACCGTTTCTTTGCCGACATCATCGAAGAGCCTGCGACGAACTACTTCGCCAATCTCGGCTTCATCGTTTACCAGCAAATCCTTGGCGACACGCTTGACGACCTTGGTGATTCGTTCCTGCCATTTCGAGTCCCACTCGGTCATCTCGACCTGGCTGCGAGGAAGGCTGATAACCGCCGCGCTCCGGGTCGTGCCGGTCATCGCGACCGTGAGGTTCTGAATGAACGCGTGAAAGCTGTCCGCCTTGTCGCGATAACGGTTGAGATAGTTCAGAACCTCATCGAACAGAATCAGGACTGACCCACCCGCCTTCTCGACGATGCGCCCGATAGCTTCCGTTCCCGGCGGCGTCGTTCGCGCTTCGCTACCGAGCGCAGTCACTCCGGCATCGCCGGCCAACTGGCGCGCGAAGTCTATCCATGGAGTCTCGTGTCCGTCTGTCGGATCCCACGCGTTCCCAACGAAAATCGCTACCTTGGAAGTCGGGAGCTGGGGCAGTCCGGCAATTTTTAGTAACGCTTGAACGCCAGGATCTCGGGTTGATTCTTTGGAATTGCGAATTAGGTGATACAACGCTGTTAGCGTATGCGTTTTGCCGCCGCCGAATTGGGTGACAAGCGTGAGAACCGGAGCAGCGTTCGCGGTTTCGCCTGACAGGCGCCGAAGCACCATCGCGGCATGTTCGTTCAGCGCGCGCGTGAAGCAGGTGCGCGCGAAAAATTTTGCCGGCTCTTTGTAGTCGTCGGGCGCGTTGCCGGCTGCAACTTGTTCGAGCGCGATGGCGAATTCGTCGGGATTGAAGGACCGCCCCTCTCGAACCTCAGCCCGCGGCTGAACGGATTTGTACCAGGGTTCCAATTGATCTCTCACGCGGCGAGTTGCCGAACATATTCTTCCCGCTCGGTCCATCTCACCGATTGTACGTCGTATATCTTTAGGGGCTCTAGAACGTCGTCATCAACCTTGCGTCCGCTGTCGTTGAAGAAAACATAAAACCTGGAATTAGTGGCCCGGACCTCGCGCGTATCTAAGACCATTCCCACGATCGGCTTAACCACTCTCCTCGACGGTTTCGGAACTAGTTTTATGTAGCGCGACGGCGCTTGGCCACTCTCGGGAATCATGAAGTCGACCCAATAAACCAAATGACTGCGTCCCTCTAACGACGGGTACGACGTGTACTCGATGTGCTTTTCTTCCAAAAAGTGCTCGACGCCCGCTCTGAAAACTGCCGGCCTTCCGCTGGAAAGCAAAGCCGGAGTCTCGGAGGAAATTACTTGAAGCGACTCTGAGTCTTCTTCTGGCAAAACATCGCGAAGACCTGGCAAGCGCGAGACATCGTTCAACAAAAGCATGGCTTGGACCAGTGAATGCATCCGCTCACCGGCCGCATCGAACTGTGCTTCAATTACCAGTTCGCGGTTCCGAAGCTGAACTCCGAAACTCTTGATGAGGCGTTCAACCATTTGTCTTCCTGCGCCGCTGTCAATCTCGACTCCGGAGCTCCGCAGTTCGGACGCCGTGTAACCCTCATCACTGAGAATGACGTGACCGTTCTGTTTGGCGACGTAGATCTGCAGTTGGTCCCTGTGCCTATCCAAAAACGGTGTTGTCAGTTCGCAGCCCTCAGCCATTGGCTGGACCGAAATCTCATCTTGGAACCAGCGAAAATATTGGTCGACAATGGCCCTGCATTCTTGCTCGTTCATACGTGAATTCCTATCAAACCGACGATTATGTTGCAGTACCTGCAAAAGTCCCTAAATGCTGTGGCTGGATCGTTCGGACTCGAGAAGAGAGCTGGGTCGAGTGTCTCTGCCCAATCATCTCCGTCTCCCTCGCGATATGTATGCAAGTGTGTTTTTCCCTTCCGCGCTCGATCCGGATTTGTATGAGGAGAGCCGTTCACATCCAGCCGTAGAAGAATATCATCGCTGACCGCGCGCAATTGCACTTTAAGCTTCGCTGGGTTTTTACCGGGACGATACAAATCCAGATAGAACGAGTCTCGCAGATCGGTTGAATATAGAGGATAAACCAAGTCTGTCCCGGCTCGAAAATCTATAACGTTCGACAAATTTGAATACCCTTGCAAAGGCTTGGTCACAATTATCTTCGGCACTGAGACCTGACGGTCTGCCTCCGTTTGCTTAAGCAAGAGTACTATCTCGGCGCGGCCAGCAGCATAGCATCCACGAGGCGTTTTTCTTCGCTCTCTTTCGGATACAGGGCGGACAGCGCGTTTGCGAGGCGCAGGAAGTCGGGGCCGCGCTCGACTTCGGATTTTAGCATCGTGCGCAACGCATTGGACTTGCCAGATTTCTGCAGCAGCATCGCGATATGAACCCGGTCCAGTGTTGTCGTTCCCTGCTTCGGCGCCGGAGCCTCATCGCGAGTTGCGCCCGCTCCGCCTTTGCGAGTCTTCGCATTCGGCTTCGATGGGCGCTCATCGACCTCGCCCGCGAATGCGAACTCGTAGTTGATGTTCCTGCCCTTGGTCCTCTCTATCAGATCAGCCGCTCCGATCGCGCCGTCCTCGCCGAGAAGCTGCTCGGCGCGCTCGGTGATGGGAAGCATCCGCACGATCCCTTTTTTGGTTTCGATGATCCGATTTTCCCATCGGTCCAGATGAATTCCCAGCGGCTGAGCGAAACGGCGCGCTACGTCATAGACCAGCGTCAGGCCCTTCTTCGAAGTGCTCGCTTCGCCGTCGTCGTCATTGTCTTCGGCATCGTTTACACCGTCATCCGTCACAGCTAGGTCCACCGCTGTGCTTTGGATGGTCCAGAGAAACAAAGCGGTGAGGCGCGCGTCTTCTTCGAGCGCTCCGGCCGCGCCGTTGCGAGCGCGGGCCTCGGCTGTGCCGAGGACCTGTTCAAGCGCGATGCGGCCGCCCGTCTCCCAGACATACGCGAGAAATCCACGCTTGTATGGTTCCGCGGCTTCTGGGTCTCCGCCGAGCGGGATTTCACGGCCTTCCGCATCCTCCACTTTGGAGTAGCGGCTGTAGACCTCCATCGCAGGCCCGATGCAAGCAAAGACTAGATCCGCGCCCCTCACGCCCTCTGCTGAAAGTCGCTCGATCCAATCCCCAATTCGATTTGGAAGCTCCTTGAAGATCTCACTCCAATCGCCGATCTCTGCTTCCTCAGGACGAGGTCGGCAGATCAAGTGAACACTCGTAGCCAGAGCGGCTGAGTTTTGTGAACGCAAACGTCCCGGACGTTCAGTTGCCACCGGCCAGGAGCCGGTGATAACCCATCCGCCTTGCACGATCCCGTTCAGGAGGGCTTCCCATCCTTCGGTCGTCTTGTGCGCGAACACTACGGAAGCAATGCCGTCATCTTGCATGATTCGACGACCTTCCGCGAACGCGACTGCCATCCTGCCCTCGAAGAAAGCGCGATCTTTAGGTTTGCCATCGAAGTGCTTCACTTCGTCCAGAACTATCTCTCGTGCTTTGGGAGTCAGAGTGTTCTCCGCGTCGTACGGGTCGCGGGGTAGAGAGCTTACCGGTAGAGCTCTTTTCAACCAGACGAAAAAGAAATCCGACAGGGTCGCGTAAGGGACCGCATCATAGTAAGGCGGGTCGGTAAACCAAACATTCGCTGTATCGTCCGGTAGCGGACACTCGCACGCGTCGGCCGATTGCACCTGGCCTATGTGTGAGTTGGCCGGCCAGACGCTGATAACCGATGATACCCATTCGATGGCGCCGTCAAGATTTCCCGATGAATCGCTCCACGGAACAGCCTCGGCAAAGTCCCAAATTATCGGCAGCGCCTGACGACCGAAGGTATGTGCAACGAATTCTCCTTCCTGCGCCCAGATCACACTCGAACTCCAATAGTCGGTGCACCTGCTGAGGACTGAAGCCAGAACCAACTTCACCGAAGGAGGAGAAGTTGACACTTTCCGTACAAGCGTGGTGAGCGCGAGTTTCTGTCGAGCGGTGAAAAGATCTCCCCAGGAATCCATTCCGTAGTGGTGAACTCGTATGGGGTTGTTCTTCCAAACGCGTTCGTGAGGGATCGCCTCGTCAGGAACCGGGGACAGACCGCTGTCCCGATTTGCAGCAACTCCGCGACCCGCGTGCAAGCGAGTCGGACAGCGTCATAGTCCTCGTCCGACGGAAGCCGATAGAACCGCCCTGATTCTGCGTTTCGGCTCATGACCACCGCGAGCAGAAACGCGCCCCCAACGCGACGGCCATGTTTGTCGAAGACCACATCTGCGCCGCCGCGCTGTTGCTTAAGCTGTGCGCGTAATCGATCGCGAGGCAGAACTCTTTCGCAGGCGATGCACGTAGCGTTGCCTAGGGTGACGGTTCCCGGCGGTACTTCTTTCTCCTTCTTCGGGGTAAAAACCTCGAATTCGATGTGCGGCGGCTTTCCTTTCGGGTGCTTCACCTCGCATTTCAGCGCGCGCAGGCGGCTGGCCTTCTTACAAAGCCAGAAGGAACGCGCTAGCGGAATCTCGGCACCGCGGTTTGGCGACTCAGAGGTCACCGTCCGCGCCCAAAGGTACGCGATCGGTGTCGCTCCGTCCGGATCGCCCGGATAGTACTGCGCCAGTTCCTTCTCCGCCTGCTTCTTTATGTCAGCTCCGACCCGTCGAAACTCTTCGGCCAGCTTCGGGCCGTGCCTCGGAATGTCTTCGAGCACCACCTTGAGAATGAGGCACGCTACGGGATTGAGGTCGCTCGCGAAGGCATCGCATCCAAGCCGCAGCGCCTCCAGGGGAATTGAGCCGCCACCCGCAAACGGATCGACAACGAGCGGCGCTTCTTCTCCATGCGCCGCTTTCACCAGTCCCCGGCCCACTTCGAGATAGCGCGGATTCGCAGCGAGGTCCCAATTCGAGAAATCGCCGATGAACTTGAGAATCGCCTCGCGCAGATCGATATCTTCAGGTCCCGGCTCGCCCTGCACATTCGCCAATAGCGGCCGAGCCTTAGTCTTGAAGTCGTCGGGGCAATTCTCGTCGCAGGGATCGGGCAACAGCAGCGCCAGCAGCATCGCACGGCACGCCGCGAGCGGGCGACGCGCCCACCACAGATGAAGCGTTGACGGATGCCCATGCCGAATGGATTTCTCCCGCGCCGAGTGCGCACTCACCACGGCGATCGGAAAATCCACCTCCGCCAGCCTCTTACATTCCTTGGGAATCAAGTTCCTTTCTCTCCACTAGAGGGTGCCACATGCTTTCAGCCTGTGAATGGAATCACCGGCTAGACAGCGGGTGCCACAGCCACAGGAGGAAAGCCGGTCCAGAGGAAATCCCCAGGATTCGGATCTCAGTGGCACAGGCTTTTAGCCTGTGATCCTGGCTTCTGAAATCTCCGGAGCCACCCAGAGCCACTGGTAGTCAGCGGGCACTTTCGCCAGCCCCCGCGTAATCGGATTCTACCGGACATACTCGATTTTCGGCTCCCATTCATCTTCGTTCCGGACAATATGGTCGAAGCTCTCATCCATCCAGATTGCGCCCCGGTGTGCTGTCAATCGGTTGATTTCGCTGCCGGAGAAGCCCTTGATGCCATGCATCTCACCGCTCAGTGAAGCACCGCTGCGCATGCGGAAGATCATGTGCGCATGGTCCGGCATGACCACTGCCGCGTCCAGGTCGATGCGCTGTCTGTCCCAGTATCGTACTGCGGCCATCACAACGTTCCTGTCATCGGGAGTCAGGCGGATGGCCCCCCGCGGCATCGGAAGGTGACGAAATATGTTGCGCAGGATCCTGCAGATGGGGCAAATTACGGCGGGTATGTGTGGCCGCCGTGGAGTGGAACGGATTAACGGGCTGGAATTCAGTCCGCTGGTTTTGCTCTTTGTTCACAGTGGAACAGGCTTTTCAGCCCGCCGGATCACCGGCTGGAAAGCCGGTGCCACAAGAGCTTCAAGCCTCAGAGCATAGTGATCGATTTTTGAAATCTCGTCCCATTCCAATTGCGCCGGGTCTTTGATCGCTATGAGCCGCGGTCCTTCGGGAAGCTTGCAGCAACTCACCGCGTATAGCCAGTAACAGTCGCGGCGGTCTTCGGCGGTGCGTTTTTCGTTGGGCGTTAAACCGACGACGCCCTCTTTACCGCCGATTCCTTTCACTTCAATCAGCCGAAGCTCCCCCGAGTTCGTATCGAGGCTGGTGATGTCGTAACCAAGGTTCTTTTCGTGGACATCGGTGACTTCGCGCCCTTGCGCGGTCTCATATTCGATCGCGACCTGCATCGCGATCGCCTCCGTCTCCGGGTCAGGCCGTAGATTTCGGACTTCCGGTTTGTCCCGCTCCGGATGAGGCAGAACGAGAACGCTCGCGAGGCGCTCGACGCCTTGCAGGCTAAGCGACCGCTGACGATCGAGTTCCTGGCGGCGCCGCTCGCGCCGCGCCATCAGCGCGCCATGACGATCCTCGGCCTGTTTCAAATTTCCAGCCGCGCCCTCGACGCCGCGCTGAGCGTCTTCCGCGAGGCGGCCGATCAACTGATCTTCGCGATTGAGAAGCTCCGTCAGCGACAGCTCGACGTGCTGAGAGATGCGCTCGACTTCGGCGGCGCGCTCGCCGCGGACTTCGTTCAGAAATCCGCTGAGCGCGTGCTCGTTCAACCACGCACGAGGCTCCGGCTCATGCGCGACGGTAGGCAGGCTGGCGGGGGTGGGAGCGGGAGTCATGTTCCCGAGAATGCTCTGATCTCGAAGCTTGGCCGTGCCGTCGTCGCCGAGCTCGGCCGCGAACATCCGCTCGTGAATCACGTCGCCCAGACCATCGACGACGCGGGCGCGAAAGAAATCGATTCGCACCGGCGCATCGACCTCGAGAGAGTAAAGGCATGCGCCATCGGCGAAGGATTGCCGCGCGCGGTCGAGGACATGACGCCGAAGAGCCTCGAACATCGGGTGACCGGGGGTCACCCATTCGAAGTTGTTTTTCTCGGCGGTCTCTCGATCAGTCGAAAAACGTGGATACCGCGCCGCTAGCGAAGGCATCTTCCAATCGGGCTGGCTCTCATAGCGGCGCAGCGCTTGCGGAGTCGCCGCTGGATCGAACGTATGCGGCATCGAGGGCACGCGTTTAAGCGCAAACGGCACATAGGGAGCGCCCTGGCTGATGAAGCGAGCGATAGTCTCGGGGACGAGCCGATGCTCCTGCGCCCGCGCGCGGCGCTCGACGAGCATCTGTAAATTAAGTTTCTTCGAGGCGAGTCCTTCCAGCGCGTTCTGGCAGATTGCGCGGAAGCGATCCTCGCTCACATCGCGCAGAAGGCGATCTTCCAGATCCGACTCGCCCAGGTTGCCGGCATAGTAATCGCGAAGGATGCGTTCCATCTGGGCCGCTGGAAGAATTTCTCCCACGACATTGAAAACCGTGTCGTCCTCCAGCGCCTTGCGAATTTCGTTGAGCTTTTCGAGCAAGCGGTCGAGGATGTGGCCCTCGACCGTGTTGGTCGCGACGAAATTGAAAATCAAACAGTCGCGAGTCTGACCATAGCGATGGATGCGGCCCATTCGCTGTTCGAGCCGGTTCGGATTCCACGGAATGTCATAATTGAACATGATGTGGCAGCACTGAAGATTGATGCCCTCACCCGCCGCTTCAGTCGCCACCAGCACCTGGATCGCGCCTTCCCGAAACTGCTGCTCAGCGTAGAGCCTGCTGCCCTTCGTATCGCGCGATCCGATTTGCATCCCGCCGTGGATGAAGCCGACCTTGAAACCCCAGTTGGCGAGCTTGAGGACAAGATAATCGAGCGTGTCCTTGAACTCGGTGAAAATCAGGAGCCGCTCACTCGGATCGTCGAACAGTCCCTGGTCCTTCAGAACCTGCTTGAGCTTCGCCAGCTTTGCCTCGCCCTCGGCCTCTTCCAGAGCGCCCGCACGCTTCGCGAGTTCCTCGAGATCTGCGATCTCCTCGCGTACCACCGTAGGGTTTTGCGCGAGAGTAACTGCCTCAAGGACGCGCTCGATTCGATCGCGCTCGGCTTCCTCCATTTCCTCCATGTCTTCAGCGTCCGGCAAATCAGAAGCGGTGAGCGCAATATCCTGTGCCCGCTTCAATCCTTCGGCCAGCCGTCGCGCTCGATTTTCCAGCGAATGCCGCAGAGCATGTGCGCTCGAAGCGAGTCGGCGCTGATAGAGAGCCATCAGGAAGCCGATCGCGCGTGCACGCGGATCATCACCTTTTGCCGCAGCGCGAGAGGATTGGGATTTCACAAAGGAAGTCACGTCGCGGTACAAATCGAACTCGCCGCCGTCGATAGTGAAATCCGCCGTCCGGGGATCGCGCTTGGTGAAAAGCTTTCGCGCGTCCCAACTGCCGTCGGCCTGACGCTCAGGAAAATAGACCATCGCCTCCTTGGTGCGCCGAAGATAAAAGGGCGCGACGCGCCGCGTGATCGCCTCGCGAATCGACTTCACGTCTGCGTAGGCATCCTGATCCAGTAGCTGGAGAAAGAGACTAAAGTTTTCGGGATCGCCCTTGTGGGGGGTCGCCGTCAACATCAGGAAATGGTCGGAGTGATCTCGCAACAGCTCGCCGAGCGCGTAGCGCGCGGTCTTTCGAGCGGGGGGAGACCACGACATCCGGTGAGCCTCATCGACGATCACGAGATCCCATTGGACCTGCCGTAAACCGGGCAGAATTGTTTCCCGCTTCGCGAGATCGAGCGACGTGATAATCTGGCGGTTTTCGAGCCATTGGTTAATCCCGAATTGCTCGCGAATATCACCGCCCTTCAGAACGATGAACTTCTCGTCAAACTTCTCCTTGAGTTCGCGCTGCCATTGGAATGTGAGGTTTGCCGGACACAGGACGAGAACCCGATCTACCAGGCCGCGAAGCTTCAGCTCCCTGACCAGCAGACCCGCCATGATCGTTTTGCCCGCACCCGCATCGTCGGCCAAAAGAAAACGCACACGCGCCAACTTGAGGAGATAGTCGTAAACAGCTTCAAGCTGATGAGGAAGCGGATCTACACGGGAAATCGAAAGACCGAAGTACGGATCGAACTCGTAGGCGATACCGAGCATGTAGGCTTGGAGTCCGAGCCGCAGCAGTTCACAGTCGCCCGCGTAAGAGCAGGTCGTCTCCTGGACCGTCAACTTTTGGAGATCAGCCGCCGTGAGCGTT
>Ga0185299_10006344_pt1 | contig 12600 bp, 10 predicted proteins | sample PaiPotPPA55metaG_FD_128002 | JGI IMG/M metagenome (GOLD analysis project Ga0185299, IMG submission 128002) | Iron sulfur acid spring bacterial and archeal communities from Banff, Canada, to study Microbial Dark Matter (Phase II) - Paint Pots PPA... ...
TGATGATGCCACCGTGCAACGCACGCTCGAGCGTCTCGCGCAGCAAAACCAGATGACGCTCGACGTGTACCGCGCGCGGATCGAGGCGCAGGGTGTTCCATGGGCGACCTTTCAACGCGACGCCCGCACCGAGCTGACGCTGTCCAAACTGCGCGAGAAAGAGGTGGACAGCAAGATCACGGTGTCGGACGCAGAAGTGGCGAACTACGTGGCAAGCCAGCGCGGACCGAACGCCAGTCAGTCCAACGACCTGCATCTCCAGCACATCATGTTCAAGGTGCCGGACAACGCGTCGCAGGCGGACATCGCCGGGATTCAGGTGAAGGCCGACGCCGTGCTGAAAGAAGCGCAGAGCGGGTCGGATTTCGCCAAGCTGGCGAAGAGCAATTCGCAGGACACCGACGCACCCAAGGGCGGCGATCTCGGTTTCCGCACGCAGGCTTCGTTGCCGGCCTCTATCGTGAGCGCAGTTTCATCGTTGCGTCCGAACTCGGTGAACCCGCAGCTGATTCGCACCGACGGCGGTTTTGAAATCATCAAGCTGGTGGAGCGCCGCACAGGACAAGGCCAGGCGGCCGACGCCCCCAAGCTCGTGCAAACCCACGTGCGGCACATCCTGATACGCGTCGCCGACGGCATGTCCGAGCCGGTCGCGCGTCAGAAACTGCTGGAAATCAAGGCCGACGTTGCGAAGGGCGGCGACTTCGCCAACTTCGCGCGAACCTATTCGCAGGACGGTTCCGCGTCGCAGGGCGGCGATCTCGGCTGGATCAGCCCGGGCGAAACCGTGCCGGAATTCGAGCGCGCGATGAACAACCTGAAAGACGGCGAAGTCAGCGATCCGGTGCGCAGCGAGTACGGTTATCACTTGATCCAGGTGCTGGGACGCCGCGAAGCTGAAGGTTCGGTGCAGCAGCAACTGGACACGGCGCGTCAGGCGATCGGCCAGCGCAAGGCCGAACAAGCGTATTCCGACTGGCTGCGTGAGCTCCGCGACACCGCCTACGTGCAGTACAAGGGCGTTGCGGCTCAGCAGGCCCTGAACCAGTAAGGCAGTCCTTCGATGAACGCAGCGAGCCGTCCACTGTCCTCAGTGTCCATTGCCATCACCACCGGGGAACCGGCGGGCGTGGGGCCTGAATTGACGGCGGCGGCGCTGGCTGAGGCTGCAGAGCGGTGGCCGTCGGTGCGGTTTTCAGTGCTGGGCGACCGTGAGTTGATGGCCGAACGGGCAGGGTCGTCGCCGTGGCTGTCCACGGGCGCGGCCATCGAGATCGAGCATCACGCGTTGAGCGTTCCGGTCACCGCGGGCAAGCTGAATGCCGCTAACGGGCGCTACGTGCTCGGTCTGCTCGATACAGCCATCGACGGCGCGGTGAGCGGACGTTTCGACGCTATCGTCACCGCGCCGCTGCAGAAAAGCACCATCAACGACGCCGGCGTTCCCTTCACCGGCCATACCGAATATCTCGCTGAACGCACGCATACGCCGCGCGTCGTCATGATGCTCGCGGGCAGGGGGGACCGGCCGCTGCGCGTCGCGCTCGCTACCACCCATCTGCCGCTAAAGGACGTGTCGGCGGCGTTGACGGTGGACGGCATTGTCGAGACGCTGAGCATTATCGATCGCGATCTGAAGACGCTGTTTGGCCTGCCGACGCCGCGTATCCTCGTGACCGGGCTCAACCCGCACGCGGGCGAAAACGGTTACCTGGGCCGCGAGGAAATCGATGTCATCACGCCCGCGCTTTTGCGAGCCCGTGCGTTGGGTATTGACGCTCCAGGTCCGTATCCGGCGGATACGTTGTTCCAGCCGCGTTATCTCAAAGACGCCGATTGCGTGTTGGCAATGTTCCACGACCAGGGTTTGCCGGTCCTGAAATTCGCCACGTTCGGCGAAGGCATCAACATCACGCTCGGGCTGCCGATCATCCGCACGTCGGTCGATCACGGCACCGCGCTCGATCTGGCCGGCACGGGCCGCGCCGATCCGGGCAGCCTGATTGTTGCTATCGATACAGCCGTCGCCATGGCGCGCCATCGTCGCGCGGCCTGACTCCTTTTGCCTCATTCCTTCTCATTGCGGTTTTAATCGGTTCCTCCGATGTCCATCAAGCACCAGGGCCACTTCGCGCGCAAGCGCTTCGGGCAGAACTTCCTCGTCGATCAAGGCGTGATCGATTCGATCGTCGACACTATCGCGCCCAAAAGCGGCGAACGCATGGTCGAAATCGGGCCGGGTCTCGCCGCGCTCACCGCGCCGCTGATCGAACGGCTCGCCACGCCCGAGTCGCCGCTGCATGCAGTCGAACTGGACCGCGATCTGATCGGGCGGCTTGAGAAGCGCTTCGGCAATCTGCTGGCGCTGCATGCCGGCGACGCGCTCGCGTTCGATTTTGGTTCGCTCGCGCTGGAAGGTGAAAAACCGTCGCTGCGCATTGTCGGGAACCTGCCGTACAACATTTCCAGTCCGCTGCTGTTTCACCTGACCGCGTTCGCGCCCAAGGTCATCGATCAGCATTTCATGCTGCAGGATGAAGTGGTGGACCGGATGATCGCCGAGCCGGGCAATAAGGATTTTGGCCGGTTGACGGTGATGCTGCAGTATCGATATTCAATCGATAAGCTGATCGACGTCCCGCCCGAATCGTTTAATCCGCCGCCGAAGGTGAATTCGGCCATCGTGCGGATGATTCCGTACGCGCCGCACGAGTTGCCGGACGTGGATGACAAGGTGCTCGGCGAGGTCGTGCTGGCGGCGTTTTCGCAACGGCGCAAGATGATGCGCAATACGCTGGGCGTGTATCGCGATCGCGTGGATTTCGATGCGCTCGGATTCGATCTTTCGCGGCGCGCCGAGGAAGTGCCGGTTGCGGAGTTTGTGAAACTGGCGCAGGTGGTTGCAGCGGCACGGTAGTCGTCGTTGGTGGCTTTTTAGCGCCGCTGACGGGCTTTGATGGCGGGCGTGGTGGGGGATGGCGCGTGGTCGCGCTGTGCCGGCGGTTTTGGGCCGCTCTATCAAGGCGCTGTGGCTTTCCTGGTTCTTCTGTGGAGTTCATCCCCTCCTTGGTCTCAAATTGGCGGTTCAAACGCGCAGCAGACCCTTATAAGGGGTAGCCGCTTTAGCGGCATGACGCGCGAGCATCGCAGACGTACAACGGCTTCTTTGATTCGTGGCGGTACAGGCAAAGCCTGATCGTCGCACTACGACATCACGAGGAGACGTATGAAGAGATCGGGACAACTTAGAAAACGAGCAGATTGGGTAAATGGTACAAGCTGGGTTACCGATGCCGTGGTGTACTGCACGGCTTCATCTATACGGCAAGACCCCGAGGGGCAGCGCCTCGACCGCGTCGCGATTATTCATCCGCGTAAATTAGGGGCTGCAGTTCGCGCTTGTTTATCTCGTGGACCGGACCCAATCCGCAGCGGCGCAAGCCGCGCTCGCGCTCGCCGGGCAGATCATGAACGACGCGCGACGCGCGGCGCGAGCGATGGGACGTACCCGTTAAGCGGCGTTCACGCTTGCTTTAAGCGCGCCGCCGTCCGGCCGGTGCATTGACCAGCGCGATGCCAGTCACCACCAGCGCCGATGCAACCATGAAACGCGTTGTCAGCGACTCGCCGAGAAGCACCACGCCAAACCCGACACCGAAGATCGGCGTGAGGAACGAGAACACCGAGAGCCGTGACGCCATGTAGCGCGTGAGCAGCCAGAACCACGTGAGATAGCTCAGGAAGGCGACCACGATCGCCTGATAAGCGAGGCTCGCAACGGCAGTCACCGTGATCGTGTTCACATGTGTCTGCCCCATCGCAAAGGCGAGCGCGAGCAAAATGATTGCTGATACCCCAAGCTGATAGAGGAGCGTCTTGCTCGCGGTTGCACGAGCAAGCGGCGATGCGCGGATAACGACCGTTGTCGCGGCCCAGAATACGCCGCCGAGCACGCCGAGGGCGTCGCCTGCTGTGCCTTGCCACGTCGATGTGCTGCTTGGCGCCGGGTGCAGGAAGCCATCGGCGAAAGCGATTGCGATGCCGCCGAATGCCAGCGCTATACCTACCCACTGCACCCGCTTCAGCTTTTCTCCCGCGACGAACCAGTGCAGTCCGAGCGCCATGAAGCACGGCGCGGTGTAGAGAAAGACGACCATGCGCGTGGCGCTGGTCAACGTCAGTCCCAGGAAAATGCATACGAACTCGCCGCCAAACAGTACGCCGGCGAGTAGGCCGGACGCGAGGGTATTGTCGCTGCGAAAAAGCGTGACGCCGCGCGAACGTGTCCATAGCCAGACGAGGACTGTCGCGATGGTTGAGCGGATGCCGGCTTGAAGCAGTGGCGGGAAGGAGGCGTTCGCGCCCTTTATGGCGACCTGCTGGAAACCCCACACGGCGCATAACGCGATCATCAGCAGGATGGCGGTTGCGTCGGGGGCGCGTCGCAAGGGCAGGGCAGTGGTGCTCATGGATTATTGTGGTTTTACCGATAGCTTGAGCGAGTCTCTGCCGCATTTTGCCATCGATGGCGTGAGGCTGTCACTCGTGCTTGCCGTGCATTGAGCGAGCGTTGCTCACGTTCGGCTCGCGGCGCGTAGTAGCCTTCGATTTTTACGTTCGTCGTTCGCGGGCATGGTGCACCGCTGGAAACTGCGAGGCACGGGTCACCATTCGTCATGGCCGGATCGTGCCAATCTTATGAATTGAGGATATCTGACTAATTGGGTTGGCATTGATGCGGACGTGATGTCCCAACGCCGGCACAAAAAGAATGAGGCTCCCGAAGGAGCCTCAAACAGCGCGGGCGCTCTTGACTGGAAACCAGCGTACCAGAAGGGCGGGACCCTGCTTATGCAGGAGGCGGATAGCCGTCCTTGCGAACCCCGCAGACCTATCTGCGTTCAGTAGATAGAAAACAGAGAGTTTGCGGCTTCAACAAGCGCAATTTTGGGGCTGCGCAGCAACAAACGGAAATTAACCGTCACAGAAAATTTCGAAGATAAGCAGCCTTCGCTGGCAGACCGTTACTGCCAAACCGCCTCAAGAATGTTTCTCGATCAACTCGACCTTATACCCGTCCGGATCTTCAACAAACGCGATCACCGTCGTTCCGCCTTTCACCGGACCGGCTTCTCGCGAGACCTTGCCACCTGCCTCACGGATACGATCGCAAGCTGCTGCAGCGTTGTCCACTTCCAGCGCGATGTGCCCATAAGCCGAGCCCAGGTCGTACTTGTCGACGCCCCAGTTGTAGGTCAATTCGAGTACGCTACTCTCGCTTTCATCGCCGTAACCGACAAACGCGAGCGTGTATTTGTACTCGGTGTTTTCGCTTTGACGCAGCACTTTCATGCCAAGAATACGCGTGTAGAAATCGATGGATCGCTGCAAGTCGCCGACTCGCAGCATGGTGTGAAGAAGTCGCATGATGGGGTTCCTGTGGGGAATGTCGATTGACCGGGCGGTCCGCTCTAGCGCGTCTCAGTGAAAAACGTGCGCGATGAAAACGGCCACAGGCGAAATTGTACCGCCCGCAGCGAACGCCCGCAGAGCGCCGCTCTTCGCTTAAGAGACCTTAAAGCAGAGGCAGCAATTCTGGTGGATGATGCTTGAGCGTATGCCGCGCTTCGCGGAAGTCCGGAAAAATCGATTCTACGGTTTTCCAGAAACGCGGGCTGTGATTCATCTCACAAAGATGCGCAAGTTCGTGAGCAACCACGTAGTCAATGATCGGCACGGGGAAATGGATCAGCCGCCAGTTGAGGCGGATTTTGCCGTCGCTGGAACAACTGCCCCAACGCGTGGCCGCCGACGACAACGCATACGCCCGGAACTCTACCCCCAGTTTGGTCGCGTACACCGGCAGCCGCTCGCCGAAAACCTGCAATGCCTGCGCGTGCAGCCAGCCTTGCACACGTTCGCGAATCTGCTGGACCTCGGGACGCGCGGCAAGGCCAAGCCATAGCACGCCGGCGTCGGTGTCGAAGTGGGGCCGCGTCGCATTCTTGCCGGTCGCGCCCGGTGCGGCGCCAAGCATGACGCTGATGCTCTGCCCGAGATACGGAAGTTGCGCGCCATCCTTCCATTCAATCCGCGGGACCACGCGTTGTTCCACGCGCGTTTGCCATTCGCCGAGCTTCTTGAAGATCCACTTCTCTTTCTCGGCAATCGCACTTTCGATTGCCCCGATCGTCACCCAGCGCGGCGCGGTAATCGCGAGACCGGTGCCATCGATGGTGAAGCCGATCGTCCGGCGCGACGAACGTTTCAAGCGGTAATCGAGCATCTGCGAACCGAGCATGAGCTGCCGGTTGCGCGTGCCATCGGGCGCGCGCAACGGCGGCGCGGGCGTGCTGGACGTCTCGGTTGTATCGGCCGGCCCAATGTCGCCACGCAAGCTTGCAGGCATGGCGGGGGCGGCGGGTGTGGCAAGAACGGTAGGAACGGCAGGCAATGGCACCGCACTCGGCGGCCTTGGCTCACTGGGCAGGTTGAGCGGCAGGTCGAGTTGCGGGTTGTCGGGCGCGGCAGCGGGACACTGTCGCGAGGGAGTCTTCTGCATCGGCTCAGCTTGGCGCACGCGGCGCAGGAATGACGGGAACAACGAAAGTAATGAAACTAGCGATAGAAACACAATCGAAACGATAACGACACCCGAGTCTACAGGCCGGTAGTCGCGCCGGGAGACTCGGTGGCGAAACGATCGGCGCAGCCGTACGAGTCCGGATCGATACGCCGCATTTCTGCTTCGATCCAGCGCTCCACGCGCAGGTTAACTTCTTCCGGCGTGAGGCCTGTCGTGTCGATCGGACGACCAATGGACAGTGTGACTATACCCGCATATTTGAGAAACGATTTCCGCGGCCAGACGTGCCCGGCATTATGCGCGATCGGTACGACAGGCGCGCCCGTCTCAACGGCGAAACGCGCGCCGCCCGACTTGTACTTGCCTTGCTGGCCCACGCGCGTGCGTGTGCCTTCGGGGAACATGATGACCCATGCGCCTTCGGCCATGCGCTCGCGTCCTTGACGTGCCACCGATGCAAACGCGTCCTTGCCCTGGCGCCTGTCGATATGAACCATCTTCAACATGCCCATGGTCCAGCCGAAGAACGGCACGAACAGCAACTCGCGCTTGAACACATAGCAAAGCGGACGCGGCATCAGGGCGGGGAACGCCAGCGTTTCCCACGCGGACTGGTGCTTGGACAACAGCACGGCAGGGCCGTCGGGGAGGTTCTCCAAACCTTCGATCTTGTAGCGGATGCCGTTCAGGTAGCGCATCACCACGATCGATGACTTGCACCAGTACGCGGCCATCCAGTAGCGTTTCTCAGCGCTCATGAACGGAAACGCGATGAAGCATGCACACGCGTACGGCACCGTATACAGCGCGAAATAAACCATCAGCAACAACGAACGAATGAAGCGCATCGGCTTGAATAAGTCTTATGTGATGTGACGAAAGACCAGAGCGCAAGCTCAGTCGTGATCTGCGGCGAGGAAGTCGAGCGCAAAGGTGCGCAGGTCGGCGTGTACTTTTGTATTCGGCGGCAGATTGCCCCCTGCCAGCGTTTTCTGTCCCTTGCCCGTCAGCACCAGATGCGTCGCGAAGCCGAGCGCGGCACCGGCTTGCAGATCGCGCAGCGAGTCGCCGACCACAGGCGTGCCTTCAGGATCGATCTCGAAGCGCTCCACGATCTGCTGCAACATGCCCGGTTTCGGCTTGCGGCATTCGCACTCGTCTTCCTGCGTATGCGGACAGAAAAACACCGCATCGATACGGCCACCTACCGACGCTGCTGCCCGGTTCATCTTTTCATGCATGGCGTTGAGCGCGGCCATGTCGAAGAGACCGCGGCCGATACCTGATTGATTCGACGCAATCGCCACGCGATAGCCGGCCTGGTTCAAACGCGCGATCGCCTCCAGACTGCCGGGTATGGCAACCCATTCATCGGGCGATTTGATGAACGCGTCGGAGTCGACGTTGATCACGCCGTCACGATCGAGGATCACCAGTTTTCTGTTTGCGTTGGTCGGCATGGTGTGGCGCATCAGGCGGCAAGCTTCGAAATGTCCGCGACGCAATTCATCTGCTGATGCAGCGCGCCGAGCAGAGCCAGGCGGTTGCTTCGCAGCGCCGGATCTTCGGCGTTCACCATCACGTCGTTGAAGAAGGTATCCACGGCATCGCGCAACGCGGACAACGCGGAGAGCGCTTCCGTGTAGTTGCGCTCGGCCAGTTGCTTTTGCACGACTGGTGCGACTTGTTCGAGTTGAGCGTAAAGCGCCCTCTCGGCTGCCTCTTGAAGCAGGGCAGGCTGCACGCTGGACGGCACGCCCTCCGCCGACTTCTTCAGGATATTCGAGATGCGTTTGTTCGCCGCAGCAAGCGATGCGGCTTCGGGCAGCGAAGCGAATTCCCGAACCGCATCCAGACGCGCGACGATGTCGTCCAGACGCGTGGGGTTCAGGCTCAGCACCGCGTCGATTTCAACCGCATTGAAACCACGCTCGCGCAGCACGCCACGCAGACGGTCCATGAAGAACGCGTAGATGGCATTGGTTGAATCGGCGACTTGCGGCATGTCGGCGAATTGCTTTTGCGCCGTGCGCAGCAAGTCGAACAAGTCGATGGCAAGGCGCTTCTCCAACAAGATGCGCAGCACGCCAAGCGCGTGACGCCGCAACGCGAACGGATCTTTCTCGCCAGTTGGCTGCAAACCGACGCCCCAGATGCCGACGAGGGTTTCCAGTTTGTCTGCCAAGGCAACGGCGCTGCTCACGCCGGTGGACGGGGTTTCATCGCCGGAAAAACGCGGCTGATAATGTTCCGAACACGCGAGCGCGACTTCTTCCGGCTCACCGTCGTGGCGCGCGTAGTACGTGCCCATCGTGCCTTGCAGTTCGGGGAATTCACCGACCATGTCGGTGATCAGGTCGGCCTTCGCGAGCAGGGCGGCGCGCTTCGTGACAGCCACGTCCACACCGATCATTGGCGCAATCTCGCCGGCCAGCGCTTCAAGCCGCTTGACGCGTTCCAGTTGCGAACCGAGCTTGTTGTGATACACCACGTTCGCGAGCAGCGGCACGCGTTCGGCGAGGCGTTTTTTCTTGTCCTGCTCGAAGAAGAACTTGGCATCGGCGAGACGCGGACGGACCACGCGCTCGTTGCCTTCCACAATGTCGCCCGGCGTTTGCGTATCGATGTTTGACACAATCAGGAAACGCGAACGCAACTTGCCATGCTCGTCAGTCAGTGCGAAATACTTCTGGTTCGTCTGCATGGTCAGGATCAGGCATTCCTGCGGCACTTGCAGGAACGATTCGTCGAAACGGCACTGATACACAATCGGCCATTCGACCAGCGCATTCACTTCGTCCAGCAGAGACTCGGGCATGACCACGCGATCTTCGCGCGCGAATGCCTGCAACTGCGTGCGGATGGATTCGCGGCGGTCGTCGAAATTCGCTACAACCTTGCCCTTCGAGCGCAGCGTTGCAGCGTAGTCGTCGGCGTGTGTGATCGCGATAATGCCTTCTGACATGAAGCGATGACCCAGCGTGGTGTCGCCGGAATCGATGCCGAGCGCACTCACCGGCACGATGTGACGGCCATGCAAGGCGATCAGTCCATGCACCGGCCGCACGAACTGCACACTGGTGCCGTCGGGCCGCTGATAGGTCATCACCTTCGGAATCGGCAACTTGCTGAGTGTTTCTTGCAGAGCGGTCTGCAGACCTTCGGCAAGCGTTGCGCCGGGCGCGGCGTAGCGCAGGAAGAACGCTTCGGCCTTGCCGTCCTGAGCGCGTTCGAGATCGGCAATCGGGAAGTCGGGGAAACCCAGCGCCGCGAGCTTCTTGGCGAGCGGTGCGGTGGGCTGGCCGTCTTTATCGAGCGCGACGGAAACCGGCAGCACTTTCTCGCGTACTTGCCGTTGCGGCGCGACTGCACGCACGTTCTTGATAAGCACGGCGAGACGTCGCGGCGTGGCATATTTTTCGAAACTCGCTTCGCCTTCAATCAGCTCGCGCGCGGCAAGCCGCTGCACGATACCTTCGGCAAACGAGGTGCCCAGGCGCGCGAGCGCCTTTGGCGGAAGTTCTTCGGTCCGCAGCTCGACGAGCAGCGATGCAAGATTGGATTCGGTCATTGTTATGTCGTGCTCTGGTCAGGCCTGATCGATATTGCGCTCGACCTTCAGCGCCGGCGCCCACGCGGGCTTGGCGGCATCTCGTGCGTCGGTGGTAAGTCCGGCCGCGGCGTGTACGGGGTTTCCCAGCATCGGGAAACCGAGCGCCTCACGCGACTCGTAATAGCCCTTCGCGACCGCACGCGACAAATCGCGAATCCGGCCGATATACGCCGCCCGCTCCGTCACCGAAATCGCGCCGCGCGCGTCCAGCAAGTTGAACGTGTGGCCGGCTTTCAGCACGAGTTCGTACGCGGGCAGCGAGAGCTTCGCGTCGATCATCTTCTTCGCTTCCGCTTCGTAGCTCTTGAAGAACGTGAACAGCAACTCGACGTTCGCGTGCTCGAAGTTGTAGGTGGATTGCTCGACTTCGTTCTGGTGATAAACGTCGCCATACGTCAGGCGTCGAAGTTCGCGACCGTTCGGCGTGTCCTCTTCCCATTCGGTCCACACGAGGTCGTAGACGTTCTCCACTTTCTGCAGATACATCGCGAGCCGTTCGAGACCGTACGTGATCTCGCCCAGCACGGGCTTACAGTCGATACCGCCAACTTGCTGGAAGTACGTGAACTGCGTGACTTCCATGCCGTTCAGCCAGACTTCCCAGCCAAGACCCCACGCGCCGAGCGTTGGGTTTTCCCAGTCGTCTTCCACGAAACGCACGTCGTTTTGCTTCAGGTCGAAGCCGAGCGCCTCGAGCGAGCCGAGGTACAAGTCCAGGATGTTTTCAGGTGCGGGTTTCAGCACCACTTGGTACTGGTAGTAATGCTGCAGGCGGTTCGGGTTGTCGCCGTAGCGGCCGTCCTTCGGACGCCGCGATGGTTGCACGTATGCCGCGCGCCACGGTTCCGGGCCAATGGCGCGCAGGAACGTGTGCACGTGCGAGGTACCCGCGCCGACTTCCATGTCGATCGGTTGAAGGAGCGCGCAACCCTTGTTATCCCAATAGGATTGCAGCGTCAGGATGATTTGCTGAAAAGTGAGCATGAATGCCTTTGAAGCGTGGCTTCGAAGCTCGGCCGGGGTAAAACGGCGTGCCTTCGAAGCGGACCGGAAAAATGCGCCGACCGGAGGGCTAAAACGTTGAATTTTAGCGGGAATGAGGGGCTTGTGCGACTTTCCGGGAGTGAAGGGCGGGCTCATAGGCCGTTCGGCCGGCAAAACAGCTGTTATGCGCCGAGTCGTTTCGTCATGGGTACGCAATCCATCGTGAGGCCGCGCGGCGAGCGGTATTGCGCGATTTCCTCGCCTTCGAAGCCGAGCGAGCGATAGAACGGCGCGGCGTTCAGCGTGGATTCGAGCCTGAGCTTCGGAAGCCCGTGCGAGCGCGCGAGCGCTTCCAGATAGCGGACCATTCCCGCACCGATGCCGCGTTTCATATACGCGGGATGGACGAAAATCGCATCGATCTTGCCGGTCGTGAGGTCGATCATGCCGGTGCCCACCACACGCTCGTCCACGGTTGCCACCAGGAAGCGCTCTTCGACAGCATCGGCGAATGCTCTGGACGCCACGCCCCCCGTCCATTGTTCGAGCTGATCGAGCGGATACGCGCTCACGCATTCGCTCATCACGGCGGCGCGGCGAATGTCCCACGCGGTTTGCGCCTCTGCTCGCACGGCTTTGCGGATCGAGAACATGGCGGGTTTAGAGCTTCTTTCGATCATCATCGGCAGGTTTGTTGCGGCCGTTTTTACCCGGCGCGAACGCAAATCCGAACGCCAGCAGCAACAGCGACACCACGATTACCGTCATGTTGCCGCTCGTGACATACGGCGTGCGGCCGGACGTGCCCTGGACCGTGGCATCGAGAGAACCCACTGTGTACACGGGCAACCGTGCTACCACCGTGCCCGTCGCCGCGATCACGGCCGTCGTGCCCGTGTTGGTCGAGCGCAGCATCGGACGTCCGGTTTCGATCGAACGCATGCGGGCCATTTGCAAGTGCTGATCCAGCGCGATGGTGTCGCCGAACCACGCAAGATTCGTCGAGTTCACCAGGATGCCCGCGGGCGCTTCCTGTTCGCGAATCGTCCGCGCGATCTCTTCACCGAAAATGTCTTCGTAGCAGATATTGAGGGCAATCGGCTGATTGCGCACGAAGAACGATTTCTGCACCGGCGGGCCGCGCCCGAGATCGCCGAGCGGAATGCCCATAAGCGCCACGAACCAATGGAAACCTGTCGGTACGAATTCGCCGAATGGCACGAGATGATGCTTGTCGTAGCGGTACACATCCTTCTGGTTCGGCGTGATGCCGAACAGGCTGTTGGTGTAATCGGTCGCGCGGCCCTCCGCGTTGACGGTCACGCCGATTGCGCCGAACAGGATGGATGAGTTGGTGGTATCGGAGAAGTTGCGTAGCGCGAGCGCTAAGTCTGGGGGCACTTGGACGGCCAGGATC
>Ga0185299_10006345_pt1 | contig 12597 bp, 8 predicted proteins | sample PaiPotPPA55metaG_FD_128002 | JGI IMG/M metagenome (GOLD analysis project Ga0185299, IMG submission 128002) | Iron sulfur acid spring bacterial and archeal communities from Banff, Canada, to study Microbial Dark Matter (Phase II) - Paint Pots PPA... ...
GACTGGCGGGCGTGAATGCGGAATTCCTGTTGATGGCTTTGGCCTTCAACTTGACGCGACTCCGCGGAATACAGAAACGCTAAGCAACCGAAATTGGGCCAAGGACCAGCGCCCAACGCTTCCGGGTACCGAAGACCCGATAAGGTCCGGCGCTGGCCCAAGTCGCGACACAGACTCTGAAGCCGTGCCCTGACGAAAACCGGAGTTAGTGCTGTGCCCCTAAAGGGGTCACGATTCGCGCTGTGGTTGCGGGGTGCGCGGGGGGTGGCTTATGCTCGAGGTTGCGGCAAACCCGCCGTTGTGGGGACGCATCGCACTCTTACGATCCGATGAGCTTATCCCGAATCTCCATTCTGTTCCAAAATCTCACGCTCGTGCTTTGTATTGGCGGCGGGTGTTGCGTTGGCGCGGCGGTGTTGGCTGGGCCGACTCCTGATCGGCTGAGGTCTGCGCACGCGACGGATACACAGAGCGCGAGCGCACCACAAGGGGACACCAAGACCACCGGCTCGCAGGACGCGGCGGATGCACGAATCACGCGCGGAAAAAAACTGGTGCTGAAGGACGGCAGCTTTCAGCTTGCTCGGACCTACGAACGCAAGGGCGACCGCGTACGTTATTACAGTATTGAGCGCGGTGACTGGGAAGAGATTCCGTCGGCGCTGATCGACTGGGACGCAACGGCGAAGGCTGAACATGATGCGGAGAAGGCTGACGAGGCGCTGGTCAGCAAGATTCACAAGCAGGAAGAGGCCACCAAGATCGAAACCACGTTGGACGTAGACGCAAGCCTGCAAGTGGCGAGCGGCGTTTTTCTGCCTCCTGGTGAAGGGATGTTTGCCATCGAGGGGAAGTCGGTGATTGCGATACCGCAGGTGGGATCTGCGGTTAAAAACGACAAGAAGAACACCATCAAGCGGATTCTTTCCCCGATTCCGATTATTCCCGCTAAACAGAACATCGAGATCCCAGGTGGCAAAGCCACGCTGCGGATCAACACGCAAAACCCGGAGTTTTACCTGCGGGAGATTCAGCCAGACTACGATAAGGATTCCGCGCTGGAACGCACGCACCGCCAAGGGACCAGTGGACCGGAAGTGGAGTTGATTCGCGCAACCGTAAAGGGAAACAAACGCATCCTGGAGTCGATCCGAAGCATGTTCGGCGAAGAGCTAGCCCGGGAGAGTAACATCATCTCCATCCAGCAATGGGAGATCGCGAAGACCGTCTACCGGTATACGTTGAGCCAGCCTTTGCCGCCGGGGGAATATGCGTTGGCGGAGATTTTGCCGGATGGCTTGAACCTTTTTGTTTGGGATTTTGGGGTGGACGGGGCGGCTGGAGGTAAGCCGACGGGGCACTAGGGCTTGTGTCATGCATAGCGTGGTTCGTGAGTTAGATCGGAAAACCCGCACCCTTAGAAACCAAGGGTGCGGCACCCGGTAAAACCCGCGAAGCCGTGAAGTAGCGCTGACGCTCGACGCCGGGCGGGGCCCTTCGAAACCCAGGATAAACAAACCCCGCCCCTACAGGGGATTGGAGCGGATTTGGATCAGGCCTGACAGAGAGGGTGAGTTGGCGCGGGCTAGCATGGCTGCGGAGACTATGCCTGTGCGGACGTAGGATTTTTCGCAGTCGGCGGTGGAGGGGCCGCGCATGTTGCCTTCCATGTAGGCTAAGCCCGGGCAGCGCGTGCAGGTGCCGAGGTGATTGCACGACGAACACGTTGTGAGGTGCTTTCCGCGGATGGCGCGGACTTCGAGGAGCTGCGGGGAGTTTTGCCAGATGTCCAGGAATTCCTGCTCGCGAATGTTGCCGCACGAAATGGGGAATTGCACGCAGGGATAGACTTCGCCGCGCGGCGAGACGTAACAGGCGGTGTGGCCTGCGCTGCACGGATAACCTTCCAGAGCGTCTTCATCGACGGGTGGCGGCGGGGCGCAAAACTCTTCGACGTTGCCGACCAGATCTGAATTTTGGAAGACGGTTCGCAGGCTGCCCGATGAGATACGCAAACGAAGCAGACCGGTGTCTCCATTCATCATTGGCGTGATCGTGGGATCGAGGGTGTAGTGGGCTCCGACTTCGGCGGCCAGTTGGCGGACGCCTTCGGCGTCTTGCAGATTGCCCTTCATTAGTACATTCGCGATGGTGACTTTCAGGCCATGGGATTTCAGGAGGCGAATGCCTGCGATGGTGCGTTTAAGCGAGCCGGGTACTTTGGAGATGCCGTCGTGGACCTCGGCACGATGGGAATAGACGCTGATCTGGACTTGTTCGACGTTGAGTTCGCGAAGGCGCCTGGCTTGCTTTTCGCGGATCAGGACTGCGTTGGTCTTGAACTTGACGTTGAAGCGCAGTTTGCGGGCGTGCTCGATGATTTCGAAGCAGTCTGGGCGGATCAGGGGTTCGCCGCCACTGATGGTCAGGAAGAAAACGCCTGCGGCGGCTAGCTGGTCGAGGAGCGTCTTGATTTCGGCGGTGTTCATTTCGCCGTCGCCATGGTGATCCAGATAGCAGTGTTCGCAGCGCTCGTTGCAGCGGTAGGTTACGTCGAGGTGCACGCTGAGCGGAACGCCGCGGCGGAGAGCTCTTTGATTGAGGTCGGACATCAGGCTCATGATTTCTGGGTGACCTCGAGAAGCGTTTCGCGGGAAGGTTGCTCGGAGAGATAGAGGATACCGAGGGCCGCGAGTTGTTGCACCAGCTCCTGGGCGTCGCGGTAGGCTTCTTCGGGCTGGACGTTGAATTCCCGGCAGATTTTGCATTCGACGATTTCGCTGAGCGGGGTTAGGCCGTCGGCTGCGTTCCAGATGGTCATGGCGGTTTCGTTCAGGCTGAACAGCGTGGAATCGGTGGCGGACATGATCATCATTTCGCCGCCAAGTTCGCGGGCAGCGACGGCAGTGCTTCTCGAGATGTAAATTTCGCTCATCGGATCAGGTCCCACGCGCGCGCGTCGGGCGTGAATTCGAGTTGCGCGACGTCGACACGAGACACAAATTCGAGAACTGAATCAAAGACGCGGGCTACCATTTCTTCTTCTTCAGCAAAGAACAGAACGTGGCGCATCAGGGCGCGGGCTGCGTCGATTTTAGGGACGGGGCTGATGCGGTTTTCCGGACCTTGTACCAGCAGATAGAGAGTTTCGAGCGGCGCGGAGGTATTGGCGCCAACGCGGGCCAATTCTCCAGCGAAGGGAGTGCCGTACGCTTTGTAATGGCGATGCCGGGCAACGCCTGGCTGAAGCCAGGCGCCTACATGGCCGATCCGGCGGACGTAGGAGATCTCGTCGGTGAGAACGGTGGCGTCGGGGGGAGCGAGGCGGGCCATGGTGGTTTTGCCTGCGCCGGAAACACCCGCGAACAGAAAGGCACGTTCATTGCGGATAGCGCTGGCAGCGTGAACCAGGAAGCCGCCTTCCCGTGCAAGAACCAGGGAGTGCGTGATGCGCAGGACGGTGTCGATGGAATAGGGATTGGGGCACTGGCGAATGCGGCCGCGGCCTGCGCGGGCGTCCCAGGTGGCGCGAAAATCGCCGCGCTGGAAGCTCCAGAGAGCGCCCCGCCGGGTTACGCGGGCGTCTTCGCCGGATGGGCGACCTCTGGGATCGAGTTGAATTTCGAATTGGCAGGCGGGGCGAGAGTCAGGGTTGAGGAAACCGGCGTAACGGTCCTCCAAGACATTGCAGAACTTCGGATCGTTGGGTTGCAGGAGAATGGGGATGTCACCGATTTCGACGGTTACGGACTGAGGTGAGCGTGGCAAAAGGGGACGCAATTCGGGAGTGGTGAGAATCGCAGGGCCCGTCACACGCACTCCTGAAGCTGTTTGCCGGAAGTGGCAGCGGGTTGGCGCGTGCCGCCGAGGATCCGCGTGCGCAGCAAGTGCGCTGCTAGAAGAGTCTTTGCAAAGGTATCGGAGTTTCGCACTCCCCATCGGAGGAGTTTGGTCCAGGGATGGAGGCGCGTTGCAGACTTTACGGGCTTGCCGTGCCGGAGAATTGAGGTGACGCGGCCGAGCAATTGGCTACCGTCGACGGAAGGATCTTCGTGGGTGAGGGCGTCACCACGAGTGGCGAAGACGATGCGGTTTCGCTCGGGCCACTTGCGCATTACGCGGTGGACGAAGAAGCGTCCGCCGAGCAGGAACAGAACGACCTCGCCGAGGCGGGCTTCGGCGATGGATTCGGAGCGAACAGTGAGAAGATCGCCCGGGTAAATCGAGGGAATCATGCTGCTGCCGTGGGCAACGAAGCGGACCTCGCCGAAACGATGCAACACATCGGCGGCAAGATTTAACCGCACTTCTTGGGCGAGATCGAGGCGAGCATCGTGCTTCGATGGGAGAGCGCCGGAGTGAATGTGCGCGCGAGTCAAGAGTTCCTCCGATTGAAGCGGCATTGCGCCTGCGTGGGAGAAAGCTTGCCGCAAGCGAGAGCCATGGTCTCGAAGACCTTTTCATGCTGGAAAGCGGGCTTGTTGTAGGGGCGCTTAGCCTTCGAGACAGAACTCTTTGGCTCGCGCTTGTCCGAAAGTCGTTCGTTGCGGATTTCACTCATTGCAACGTCGCCTGAGTCAGCTTGACGGCGCAGCCGCCTGTCTGACCATTCGTGTTGTTGGTACAGGTGGCGTTCTGCTGCAAAGCGTTGAAGTAAATACTTGCGGCTTGCGGAAAGGTTGCTACGTTTGCCCCATTGTCGACAACCATACCGCTGGCGCCGACTCCTTCCCTGATCGGGTTGGTGAATGTTGCAGCTGTAGGAAAGCTGTTGGTGATGTTCGCCGAGGAAAAATTCGCCTGACCACTCTGTAGGGCTGAGATAAAGAGCCAATCCGTGGCGGTGGTCGCGTTAAAGAATTCCGCGAGTGGACTCCACTCGAGACCGGGGCCGCTGCCGTCCGTGACGCTATGAGCAGGGTTCCCGGAGGTCATCACGCCGGTCGCGCCAAAGGTGACGCCATATAGCTCTACGTTAGCAGTCCCCACGGAGGTGGGGCTGCATGGCTGATTCACTGTCCCAGTGTCGACCCCAGCGACATACATCAAGGCGCCAGCCGAAGTGATACTCGCGAAATAAGCGTTGTTGGGTGTGGGGGCGTGGATATTGCATTGATTTCCGTTACCAACCGGCACGGCCACGAACGAACTAAAATCGGCTTTCGCCTGCACCAGCACGGCGTTCTTGGCATTGTTGGCCGAGCCGCTGACGGCATAGATGAAACCGTTTATCCCGTCAACCAGTGGCGGGTCGACGATCGCTCCGTAGGTCTTGCCCGGGCTCCCATCTCCAACGGCCAGGGACTTGATCGTGCCGGTCTGGGAAATTGAATAGAGTTTCCCGTCGGAACAGCCCACGTAAATGTTGAAATTGATGGCGTCCTGAACAGGCGCGGTCAGCTTTCCAGTGCAGGTTCCGCCTATTGTAAGAGCGCCTCCCGCTCCCCAACTGGCATCCACGCTCGGCGCGGCATTGGCGCAGGCTGAGGTGGTGCAGAAGACGTTCTTGATGCGATAGAGCACGCCGATGTCGTTGCCGACGTAGGCCAAATCATTGCCATAATCGACGTAGGGAGAAGAGAGGGTGTCACTGCCGGTGGCCAACGCGCCCAATGCCAGGTCGGTGGCTGTTCCTGACCTAAGTGCCGGAGCGGTAACGACAAAAGTAGTATTGATTGTGGCCGGGGTTAGCACATTCTGTAAATTGCTCGCTTGGCCGTCGCCAGACTTCCATGCCAGCACGTGGAAGTGAGCCGGCTGACCCGCGAGAGATTCGACGAAGGCGATTTTGCTGCCTGTGTTATCGAAGGAAATTACGGGAGAGGTGGTGACCGCGCCACCAATTTTACTCACGTTATATGACCACAGGACAGTCGCGGCGATTCCCGTGTCCTTACCCGCTACTGGGGTGCGGTTGCAGAAGCCGTTTGAGCCATTTGCCGCAGCCGAGCCGCTGTAGAGATTGTTGAAAGCTACGATATTGGGCTGGGTGGCGCTGCCTACAGCGTTGACGGGAAAGACGACAAAATCATTTGCGCAGCTCGGCGTCGCATTGGGATTAAAACTAAACTTGGCCGGGTACATCGACGGCGCCGTTCCGGCTTTCCCGAGATTAATGCTCCAATCCCGGTGCATGGCGGCGTCAACGCGATTGGGGAAGCGATGTGGCAGGCGGCGGCCACGGAATCCCAGGATGGCGAGAGCTTGGCGTTGCTGGGCTTCGCGCTGTTCGACTTCGCGCCAGCGGAATAGGGCTCTGGGGTCGCTGCGGGCAGCTTCAAGAGCGGCGGAGGTCCCAGTTTGGGAATAAATCGCGTGTCTGGTACTCCAGTCTTGAAATCGCGACGAAGGGCCTTGGGGGATTGTCGTCTGCACTCTCGCGAACAGCGGCAGCAGGCCGATCGGCAACAGCAGGAGCAGGGCAACGCGCCCGCCCCATGGAAGGGGTTTGGTCATAATGTGTGTTGGCAGAGGCGAAATCTCTATGGGGATGAGTTTCTTATGGCGAGGAAATGCAGTCTGATGAAAAATGAGCCGTGTCGACTAAAAGTAACGGGGGCGTACCGCTACTCACGTAACGCGGGCGTTACGCCTGGGACGGGTTCGGTGAAGCGCTTCGGAAAGCGGCCGCTACAGACGCCCGCCGCAAATGCCTTCTTGGAGTGTGCTGACTGGACCTGAAGTTAAGATTCCGGGTCTCAAAATGGGAATTAGCGCTTTACGGCGGGGCCCGCGGAAAGCACTTCGCGGAACATCGCGAGTACCTCGGAGATGCGGAATGGCTTTTGTAAGTGGGGAGGTTCCGTGGAGTTGGGCGCTGCGGCGTCGACGAGATCGCCGGTCATGAAGATCACGGTGGGCTTGTGCGCGCCGGCGGCGGAGAGGATTTGCTGGGCGGCTTCGCGACCGCCGGTGGAAAAGCCATTGACGGAAAGATTCAAATCGCAAAGGAGGATGTCGTAGTTGCGGCCCTTCACAAATTCAACGGCACCGGCGGGGGTTGAGGCGCAATCGACGTGAAGGCCGTGAGCGGTCAGGCCTTCTTCGAGCAGCATGCGGATGCTCTCTTCGTCGTCGAGAACCAGGATCGCACGACCCTTCAGCAAATCGAGACTCGGTGCGCGCATCCTCGGAAAAGCTGGTGTGGTTCCATCGGCGAGGGGTTCCGCAGAGGCCTTTTCCAAGGCTATCGGAAGAAAGACGGTAAAAGCCGATCCGCCCACTGGAAGAGTTTCGACGTCGATCGAGCCGCCATGTTCACGGACAATCGCAGTGCAGATGCTGAGGCCGAGACCTGTGCCTCCACCGGGGCGCTTGGTGGTATAGAACGGGTCGAAGAGTTTCGGAAGCGCTTCGGGCAGAATGCCGACGCCGTCGTCCTGCACGGTGACGGCAATGTTCGAGCCAATGCGCCCGATGCGAATCTGGATGCGGCCGGATTCGCGGATTTCGCGTATGGCGTGTTCGGCGTTGCTGATCAAGTTTAGGAAAACCTGGATGAGCTGGTTGGAATCGCCGATGACCGTCTGTAGGCCAGGCTGGGGCTGGAATTCGACCTGCACGTTGTTGCGGCGCAGAGAATGGTCGTGCAACTGAAGGGTGCGCTCGATCAAGTTGCTGACACTGAGCGGCTTCTTTTGAGGGGATGCGGGACGCGAGAATTCGAGGAGATTCTGCACGATGCGCGCCGCGCGGCGGGCTTGGCGATGCGTCAGATCGAGCTGGCGCTTGGTGGAATCGTCGAAGCCTTCGCGCTCGCGCAGGAGTTCCGTTACTCCCAGAATGGCGGTGAGGGGATTGTTCAGCTCGTGCGCGACGCCAGCAAGCATCTGCCCCATGGCCGCGAGTTTCTCAGCCTGGATGAGCTGCTCTTCCAGGCGCTTGAGATCGGTTACGTCACGGCCGGAAATGATTACGCCATCGATCTTGCCAGTTTCGTCGCACAGCGGGCTGAAATGGCAGCGGATGCGGCGCCACTCGCCAAGTTTGTGGCGGACGCGAATTTCCAGCGAAGCGAAGGACTCGCGCCCATCAAACATTTCGGCGAACAGAGACTGGAGCGCAGGGCGATCTTCCACATGAGTGCGCTCGCCGAGCTCCTGCGTATCGTAATCTTCGGCATCGTAGCCGAGGATTTCTTTGACTCGCGGGCTTGTGAAAGTGTAACGACCTGCGGCGTCCAACACGAAAATGAGATCCGGGAAGCTATCCACCAGGCGCCGCGCGAATTCCTGCTGCTGGTAGAGGCGGCGTTCCATTTCGCGGCGCTCGGTGATATCCATCAGCGCGCCGTGATAACGCACCACCTTGCCCATCGTGTCGCGCACGACTGCCGCGGTGTTCAGGCAAATGATCGGGCTGCCGTCTTTGCGGTACAGGGTCATCTCGCGCCCCTGAAGCATGGGCTGTGTGTCGACTTCCTGCCTTAGCAAGCGGCGCTGGTCCGGATCGGGCAGAAGATCGGCGAGCGTGCGCGAGAGAAGCTCTTCTTTGGAATCGTATCCCAGCATGCGCACGAGCGCGGGATTCGCGTCTAGGATGCGATCGTCAGGCGTGACGATGTAGATGCCTTCCTGGAGTGTTTCAAACAGCTCGGTGAAGCGCGCCTCGTTCTTACGCGAAGCGGTTATGTCCCGCGCGAGAACGGTGACGCCGTGCACCTGGTCGCCGCGAAGCATCGCATGGGCGACGCAATCGTAGTAGAAAATGGCGTTTTGCTTCTTGATGCGGACATGGACGACGCCGGTCCAATGGCGACGTTCGAGAAACCGCGGCATGGCGCGATCGATGAGGTTGCGAGCGTCGCCTGACGCGTCTTCTATAAAATCCGTCAATTGCCGGCCGATGATTTGTTGAAAGGAAGACCCGACGAGATCGGCGAAACTCCGGTTCACGGCGCGGATCTCGCCGTCAAGTGTGAGCGCGAGTAGAACGTCGTCGAAGGAATCGATCAGGTCGCGGTAGCCCTGCTGGGAGCGCTCGATGACGGAGAAGAGCTGATCGAGTTGCCCGTCGCTCGGTGGCTCGGAATCGCGCTGCTCCAGGCCCCGCACCAGTCCGCGCAATTCGGAAATTTCGCGAGTGCGCTTCCAGGTGTACCAGCCGAACAGCGTCACGAGAACAACTAGTCCGATGGGCAGGGCTTCGAAGCGAAGGGCAAACGAACGAATGCTGTTCCAGGAGACAACCGCAAATACGATTGAAATTACAAGTAGCAGGAAAAAGGTGAGCCGCCAGAGCTCGCTCTGGCGTTTTTCAAACTGCGCGAGCCGATCGGAGATGGCGGAGCGGTGCTGGCTGCTCGGCTCAGAACTGGTGGCGGTACCCGGGGCGTTTTTCCTGTTTTGTGACATGACTTTAGGCGAGACCTGGGCTCCGCGCTCAAACTAACCTATGATCAATACCTTCTATTGTAGGAACGCCGGAAACCCGCCAGCAACAACAGGATTGCCCGAAGTGCCGGATCAGATACCGATACGCATTGCATACAAAAGCAATCGGCGCCTCCGACCGGGTCGGAGGCGCCGACTATCTATCATTGGGGTGGGCATTGGTGGGTCGGAAATGACCCGCCCGATATATGGGTTAGCCTTCGGTGGCGGCGTCGGCCTCGGCATCCTTCTGGAGGAAGTCCAGGGCCGCGGCTTCCTCGGCGGTAAGTTCGGCGGCCTCCGGAATCTCTTCGACGGGAGCGGGGATCGGCATTTCCGTCAGCAACTGAATGCTGCGGTAGTGTTCGAGGCCCGTACCAGCCGGGATGAGCCGGCCCATGATGACGTTTTCCTTCAGGCCGCGCAGGTAGTCCACCTTGCCGGCGACGGCGGCTTCGGTGAGGACACGGGTGGTCTCCTGGAAGCTGGCGGCGGAGATGAACGAGTCGGTCGAGAGCGACGCCTTGGTGATGCCAAGGAGCAGCGGGCGGCCCGTCGCCGGGCGGCCTCCGTCTTTAATGACCTGATCGTTCTCTTCGCGGAAGCGGAACTTGTCCACTTGCTCCTCGAGGAGGAATGAGGTGTCGCCGACGTCTTCGACTTTGACCCAGCGCATCATCTGCCGGGAGATGGTTTCGATGTGCTTGTCGTTGATGTTCACGCCCTGGAGACGGTAGACCTCTTGAATCGCGTTGACCAGGTACGACTGCGTGAACTTTTCACCGAGGACCGCCAGCAAGTCGTGCAGGTTGAGCGGGCCGTCGATCAGGGCCTCACCGGCCTTGACGTGGTCGCCTTCTTGCACGTTGATGTGGATACCGCGAGGAATCGAATATTCCTTTGTGGTCTTGCGGTCTTCGCTTTCGACGTAGATCTTGCGCATGCCCTTGGCGATGTCGCCATAACGAACCACGCCGTCGATTTCGCTGATGACGGCCGGGTCCTTGGGCTTGCGTGTTTCGAACAGTTCCACGACGCGCGGGAGACCACCGGTGATGTCCTTTGTCTTGGTGGTTTCGCGCGGGATCTTCGCGAGCACGTCGCCGGCTTGCACTTCGTCGCCATCCTTGACCATCAAGTGAGCGCGTGAAGGCATCAGGTACTTCTTGCGGACCTTGCCGGAAGAGTCTCGGACAAGGATCGCAGGTTGATGCTTCTCGTCGCCCGGCGGCAGGGTAACGACGTCCTGTGATAGACCGGTGACTTCGTCGACTTGTTCTTCGATGGTCAGGCCGGGACGCAGGTCGTCGAACTTCACAGAGCCTGCGGTTTCGGTCAGGATCGAGAACGTGAACGGATCCCACTCGGCCAGGATCTGGCCGTGGTTTACGGTGTCGCCCTCGGCAACGCGGAGGCGCGCGCCGTATACAACGTGGTAGCGCTCCTTTTCGCGGTTCTTCTCATCGACGATGGCGATAAGGCCGGAGCGGTTCATGGCGATGGCGGTGCCGCCGCGACCCTGAACGTGCTTGAGGTCCACGAACTTGACGACGCCGTTGTTGCGCGCTTCGAGCGTGGAGCGCTCGGAAACCCGGGTGGCGGTTCCGCCGATGTGGAACGTGCGCATGGTGAGCTGCGTGCCGGGTTCGCCGATGGACTGGGCTGCGATGACGCCGACGGCTTCGCCAAGCTCGACCATGCGGCCGGAAGCCAGGTTACGACCGTAGCACAGCGCGCAGACACCGCGCCGTGATTCGCAAGTGAGCACCGAACGGATGCGTACCCGCTCGATACCTGCGCCTTGGACGGAGTTGGCTAGCTCTTCGGTGATTTCCTGGTTCACGTCGACGATGACGTGGCCTTCGAAGTCCTTGATCTTGTCGAGTGAAACGCGGCCAACGATGCGGTCGCGCAACGGTTCGACTTCAACGCCGGCTTCGACGATGGGTTCGACGAAAATGCCGTCGGTGGTGCCGCAATCGCGCTCGTTTATGATGACGTCTTGCGCCACGTCGACGAGGCGGCGGGTGAGGTAGCCGGAATCGGCGGTCTTGAGCGCCGTGTCCGCCAAGCCCTTACGCGCGCCGTGCGTGGAGATGAAGTACTGCAGCACGTTGAGGCCTTCGCGGAAGTTGGACGTGATCGGCGACTCGATGACTTCGCCTGACGGCTTGGCCATCAGGCCGCGCATGCCGGAGAGCTGACGGATTTGCTGTTTCGATCCGCGGGCGCCGGAGTCGGCCATGACGTAGACGGGGTTGATACCGCCTTCCTTGTCCTGGTTCTCGAGGGTCTTGAAGAGTTCGTCGGCAACCTTTTCGGTTACGTCGCCCCAGATAGCGATGACCTTGTTGTAGCGTTCGCCGTTGGTGATCGCGCCGTCGAGGTATTGCTGCTGCACCTTGACGACTTCCTTTTCGGCGTTGTCGACGAGTTTCGGCTTGTCGCCAGGGATGAGCATGTCATCGATGCCGATCGAGATGCCGGACTTGGTCGCGTACATAAAACCAAGTTCCTTCAGGTGATCGAGCAGCACAACCGTGCTTTCCAGGCCAAAGCGCAAGTAGGCGTAATACACGAGCTGCTGCACGCCCTTCTTTTTGAGCAAGCCGTTGATGTACGGGAAATTGCTCGGCAAGTGATCGTTGAGGATCACGCGTCCGACGGTAGTCTGAATGAACTGGCGTTCCATTTTTACCGGAACGGTGTGTGGCACGTCCTGATCGTCGTAGGCAGTGGTGAGGTCGATGACTTCACCGGTGTAACGCAGGCGGATCGGCGTGAGGAGTTCGACTTCACCGGCTTCCAGCGCCAACACGACTTCGTCGGTCGCGCCAAAGACACGGCCTTCACCCTTCGCTCCAGTGCGAGCCTTGGTCAGATAGTAGATCCCGAGCACCATGTCCTGCGACGGAACGGCGAGAGGCAAGCCGTGCGCCGGGGACAGGATGTTGCGCGAGCTGAGCATCAGCACCGAGGCTTCGACCTGCGACTCGGGTGACAGCGGAATGTGCACCGCCATCTGGTCGCCGTCAAAGTCCGCGTTGAACGCGGTGCAGACCAGCGGATGGATGCGGATGGCTTTACCTTCCACGAGGACCGGCTCGAACGCTTGAATGCCGAGACGGTGCAACGTTGGCGCGCGGTTCAGAAGCACGGGATGTTCGCGAATGACGTCTTCGAGAATGTCCCACACGACGGGGTCCTGCTGCTCGACCATTTCCTT
>Ga0185299_10006346_pt1 | contig 12594 bp, 12 predicted proteins | sample PaiPotPPA55metaG_FD_128002 | JGI IMG/M metagenome (GOLD analysis project Ga0185299, IMG submission 128002) | Iron sulfur acid spring bacterial and archeal communities from Banff, Canada, to study Microbial Dark Matter (Phase II) - Paint Pots PPA... ...
TATCGGCGCGGCGGTGGATAACCGATTAGGGGCAATCTTTGCCGTCCAATGGCCCTAGCGCGAATGACCGTTCTCGAGTTGTGAGCAGAAGTTCATCGGGAAGGTCACTTGCTTCCGCTCAGCGCCGCAACCGGACCTCCGCGCAACTTGATCAGGCTTCCGCACCCGACGCGAAGTAGACATTCGTCACCCGCGGTCCCGTCGGGGGGCTCTTGCCCCATGCCCGTCGTGGCCAATATCATCCCAAGGGTCTACGGGCAGGGTGACTAGCGGACGTTCGGAGCGGCTTGCTCTTGAGCTGTGTCCGAGCAAAGCAGACGAAGAAGACCAGCAGTGATGACAATCAACGTCCCGCCATTTTTCGCGAGTGATGGTGATCGCTCCACAGCTATTGCCGCGGCACGGCATACTCTTGGCGTTTGGCTGCCAAGAAATCCTCTTCACTCAATCCAGCCCGCATCTTCGCGCTGGCCACCGAATCGGCTCCGGCCGGGTATCGGAGCGTTGTGCCGGTGTCGTTGGCCGCCCGAAATACCGCGTTAGCGACATCTTCGAGAGTCGTTGTGGCTCCGGAGATGTTGCTCAGCCGGGCGTTTAGCAACGGCTGGTAAGGCGCCGGAAACGAGTTCGCATCGTTGAACGCCATCATGTTGGTTCGAAACTTCGTGTCCGGTGCGTAGCCGGGCTCCACCAGCTTCACATGGATGCCGAACGACGCGAGCTCGTGATAAAGCGCCTCCGAGAAGCCCTCGACAGCCGTTTTGGTAGCGGCATACACCGAAACCAAGGGTCCGGAACTGAAGACCACGGCGGATGTCACGTTGACGATCGCGCCCGAACCACGCTCGCGCATATGCGGCACGATTGCGTGGACCATTGCGATGGCGCCAAGCGTGTTGGTTTCAAACACGCGGCGGGTCAACTCATCCGAGGTTGTTTCGAGCGGCAAGAACACCCCAAAGCCGGCATTGTTGACGAGGACGTCGACGCCACCGAAGGCACCGATCGATTCGCCGACAGCCGCCCGAACGCTCTGCGCATCCGTCACGTCGAGTGCAACCACGCGCAGATTATTCGAGCTTGCGCTGAAGAGGTCGTCTTGCGGCTGGCGCATCGTCGCAATGACGTTCCAGCCGTTGTCCAGGAAGAGCTGTGCGGTCGCTTTACCGAAGCCCGACGAGCTACCCGTGATCAGGACTGTTTTCATGCGATTCCATCCTCTACGAGCACGCCTCGGTTTCAGTGGCTCTCAAGCATGATGCGAGCGACCTCGGCGGCCATGTCGATCTGCGGCCAATGCCCTGCCTCGAGGACATGAAGGGCAGCATTCCGGGCCTGGGATCGCATGTAGTCAGCGACGGTGACGTGAAGGTAGGGGTCGGCCTTCCCCCAGATGAGCAGGAGAGTAACCTCGGAGCGCCTGAAATCCGGGAGACGAGCGGTATTAGCCGCGATTTCGTCGAACAGTTGGTAGGTCATCTGCCCAAAGGCAGGAGCGGCGCTTGGCCGTTGCGTAAAGTTCTTGTCCACGATCGGCACGAGAAACTCTTTGTAGCGCGCCTTTTGGGCATCGTTTCCGAACCGCCATTGGCCGCGCGTGAAATCGAGCAGTCCGGCAAACTGCTGTGGGCTTGCCAAGAGATGGCGCGTGAGAGCCTTCAGGTTCTTGTTGGCGAAAAGCTCGATGAATTCGGGAACTCGCAGGCCGGGCGAGTCGCCGTAAAACGCGTTCATCAAACAAATCCCTGCCGCACGCGTCGGGTGCCTCAACGCGAAGTTGACAGCGGCTGGCCCGCCGGCGTCGTGGCCGACTGGTATGACCTTCTCGAGCCCTAACGCGTCCACGACCGCTTCCAGGTCACCGAGCTGCTGTTCGAAGCTATAGAGCGCCCCTTCTGGCTTGTCCGACTCGCCGAAGCCGAGGAAATCAAACGCGACGGTTCTGCGACCGGCCACCGCCAAGTGCGGAATGAGGTCGTCGTAGATGTGTGAGCTGTCCGGAAATCCGTGCAGTACCACGAAAGCGGGTCCGCTGCCGGGAAAGTCGCGGACGTACAGTCTTCCGCGATCGCGCTGGACTCGATGTTCGGTGAAAGCCGGGAAAGCTGCGTCTTGGGAATCTGTCATGATGTGGCTCCTTTGGGCGAGCCCGCGCTTGCGCCGTTCAAAGCTCGCCAGATCACCTGGTCGAGCGGATGCCGATCCCATTGGCTCGGATTCGGTGCTGCGGGGCAGTCAGACATGGCCGCCTCCCGACCGTCACGCGAAGACGGCGCGGTGTTTGGCAACGAAGGCTTCGACCGTCAGCGGCGGGCGACCTCCGATCTTCTCGACAAGATCGTTGGTTCCCGCGAACACGCCGTTGGTATGGTCGATCGCGACCTCACGCAGATGCTGGACCACGAATTCGCTGCCTGGCCGCCCGGTGATGCGATCGGCCTCGGCATAGAGCGACGCCGCATCGTTGCGCGGCGGCCGGCTCGCCGAGGCGCCAGCGACCAACTCGGCCCACTGCTCGATCGGCAGCGACTGGTAGCTGATCGCGCGCCCGAGCACTTTCCCGACGATGCCGGCGATCTCATGATGCGTCAGCTCGACAGGGCCATAGAGCGGATAGGATTGGCCACGGTGCGGCTCGGGATTCTCTAGGATACCGACGATCACGCGGCCCTGATCTTCGCCGGCGATGGGCGCGTGCCGGCCGGTCGTGAACGGCGCGTACATGACTCCTTGGCGGATCATCGGCGCCACGTAGAGCAGCCACTCCGCGAAATAGGTCGGCCGGATGTGAGCGACGTTGAGCGCCGACCAGTTGAACACCTGCTCGGCCAGCCAGTGCTCTCGGGCGGAATGGCTCGCTGCATCGCGGCGCGCCGAGATCTGCGACATGTTGACGATTGCCCCGACCCCGGCCTCGATGGCGCCTTGGGCGAATTGTGCCGTCGCCTGCACCAAGCCTGGCCGGATCGGATAGACGAAGTACGCCCGGTCGACGTCCTCGAGCGCGCTCCGGACGGCATCGAAGTCCAGCAGTTCGCCCACGACGATCTCCGCGCCGCGCCGCGCGAGCACCTCGGACCGCTCGTCCTCGCGGTGAACGAAGGCGCGCACGGTCCGCCCCTTGTCCAGCAACTGCGCCGCGGCAGCGCCGCCGGTGGCGCCGGTCGCGCCCGTGATGAGGAAACGAAAATCGGGCATCGCCTTGCTCCTAATGGCTTTCGCCAAATTAGACGTTAGATGTTTAATGACATCTTTATGGATGTCATGTATCATCTAACCTGTCAAGGCGGTCGTGTTTGGTCGGCCAGGAAGGATCGGCAGGTGAGAAAATCGAACAAGGAAGCCGCGCTGACTCGGGAGGCGATCGTCGCAGCCGCTGCCGATCACATCCGACGAACCGGAATCGTCGAAACGAGCCTCGCCGACGTAATGGCAGCGGCCGGCCTAACGCATGGCGGGTTCTACAAGCATTTCCGGAACAAGGAGCACCTGGTCGCCGAAGCGCTCTCGGCCGCGGGGGACAAGGTAGTCGCCGTCATCGGCCGGAACATGGCAAAGGGCGGTCTAAACGCCGCAGTCGACGACTACCTGTCGACCGCTCATCGTGATGCGACGACACCGATTTGCCCCTTCGCCGCACTCGGCAGCGAGATGGCGCGATCCGGCGATGAAACGAGGACGGCGGCGACAGAGGTCTTGGAGAACGTTCTCGTCGTGCTTGGCGAGCGTGCCCCCGAGACTGGCCCAGCGCGGCGTAGCGCCATCGTCGCGCTGTCCACCCTGATCGGCGCCATGACGCTGGCGCGGATCGTCAACAGCGGCGCGCTGTCCGCGGAAATCCTCGAAAGCGCGCGGGAACACCTCTGCCTGTAGACCAGATCATCTGTGACGTGGTTGCGAGAGCAGCATCTGAACCTACGGCGCCCGGGGTTGGGCGCCGCACAAGTGACCGTTATCGGCGCCGTCTCGGGCATTGGCCGCGCCGTTCGCGAATGTCGGCTAGCACCCGACTCGGCGGATGCGGGACAGCGCCGTGACGGTCGGCTTCGGGGCAAAACCGGAAGGCGTCGACTTCGAACATGAGCTTCGGCTCAGCGCCGAGAGCCGCCACTCCTCGGACCGTCTCACCCGCTTACCGCCGCGAATTGAACCGCCCCGAGATCCATGGATCAAATAATCGCAATATCTTCCGGGAGCTTGGGATGGCTACCGCTCCCCTTGAGAACGACAGCCCAAAACGACCCTGCCGGACAAAACCGCGCCAAGGCATTTCGGCAGTATTCAGCGGTGATCTCTACCTTCGTCATGTTGCACCGGAGCAGCACGAGCAACTTTCTCGGAACTGGACAGCAGATCAGGTCGAGCACCGCACGACGCACCGCCTGGCCTATCAACAAGCTCATCGCGGCATCGAGAAGCCCTCAGCGGGTCGCCGCGCCGTTCATCTGTGGCAGGCCGACGTCCCAGTACGGTGTCCCGCCAAAGCGCTCGCCGAGGAAATCGACAAACGCTCGAACCTTTGCCGACAGTGCGCGATTAGGCGGCCAAATGGCGTAAATGGCGGGGTCATCGAGTTCGAAGTCGCACAGCACTGCCTTGAGCTCGCCGCGCCGGAGCGCCTCGCTGACGATGAAGGTCGGCAGCACGACGAGCCCGACGCCCTTGATCGCGGCGTCGCGCAGCACGTCCCCGTTATTGGCGCCCAGCCGCGTCGTCCCCTCTCGGACGTTGCGCCATTCGCCGTCCACGCGGAAACGCCACTCCTCGGAGATCGGACGATTGCTGTAGACGAGGCAATCGTGAGGGCCGCTTACCAGCTCTTCTGGAGAGCGCGGCTCGCCGCGCGCTTGCAGATAGGCAGGGCTCGCGCACACGACATGGCGGCAGGGCGCCAGCCTCCGCGCGATCAGGGAGGAGTCGGCCAGATTGCCGACGCGTATCGCCAAATCATGCCCCTCGCTGACGAGATCGACACGGGGGTCGTTGAGGTCGAGTTCGATCTCGAGCTGCGGGTGCGCGACCAGAAACTCGGCGACCGCCGCCGAGAGGTGCAAGAGCCCGAACGACATCGGGGCGGCAATCTTGAGGGTGCCCCGGAGCTCGCTCTGGAGACGGCGCGCCACCTCCTCGGCCTCGACGACCTCGGCAAGGATATTTCGCGCCCGCTCGTAATAGGCGTGCCCCGTCTCGGTGAGGCTCAAGCGGCGCGTGGTGCGGTGAAAAAGGCTGGTTCCGAGCCGGTCTTCGAGCGAGCCGATCCGCCGGCTGACCACCGACTTGGCGAGCCCCAGTCGGCGGGCGGCGCCCGAGAAACTCTCGGCCTCGACCGCTCGCACGAAGACTGTCATTTCCTCAAAGAGGCTCATCAGCGTTCCGCTATCACGAACAATCTTTTGCAGAAATAGAGGACTGCTGCTTCTGACGCAACGAACTACCTTGAGTCCCGTTGTCTCAGGTCCAGCCTTCGGAAGGCGAGCATGCCAACGACCAAGGTGAGCGAATTCCTGTACGGGCGGTTGCAGTCGCCCGATCTCGACCAGGCCGAAACTTTCCTTTCCGAGTTCGGCATGGTGCGTGCCGCGCGAACCAGGACCGCGCTCTTTATGCGCGGCACCGATCCCGCGCACCACATCCACATCACCGAGCTCGGCGAGCCGCGCTTTTTGGGGCTCGGCTTTGTCCTGAGCGATCCGGACGATCTGAAACGCCTGGCGCAGCTCCCGGGCGCCTCAGGGATTGAATCCCTCGACGAGCCTGGTGGCGGCAAGCGGGTGCGGCTCACCGACCCGGATGGCCATGGCGTCGAGATTGTCTGTGGCGTAGAGACTGTGACGGCGCTGAATGTTCCGCGGCAGGCTGTCAATTCCGGCGCAAACCGTCCGCGCAACGGCGAACTTCAGCGGCCCCCGCGCGGCCCCTCCCATGTCAAGCGCCTCGGTCACGGCGTGATGATGACGACCGACTTACGGCGGAAGGTCGCCTGGTATCGCGACACGCTCGGCCTTCTGGCATCGGATGACGTCTATGCCGGCAACCCGGACAATTTGATCGGCTCGTTCAACCGCCTCGATCGCGGCGAAACCTTTGTCGACCACCACGTCTTCTTCTGCATTCAGGGGAGGAAAACCGGCCTCAATCACCTGGCCTTCGAGGCCCAGGACGTCGACGACGTGATGATCGGCCACAATCACCTCAAGCAGAAGGGTTACGCCCATATCTGGGGGGTCGGCCGGCATCAGCTCGGCAGCCACATCTACGACTATTGGCAGGATCCATGGGGCCGCGTGCACGAGCACTGGACCGACACCGACACGCTCAATGCGCACGCTCTTCCCGGTCTGCACGGGACCGACGCCCTGAACGGTCCCTGGGGGGAACCGATCCCGCGGTCCTTCGTGGAGCACGCCTCGGTTTGACCCCTGCTCCCCTTCATCCGACAGGCGCTGAGCGTCCTTAATGTGAGGTGTTACGATGATCGTGCTGCATATCGACTCCAGCCCGCGCAGCGTCGACTCCGTATCCCGCGATCTGACCCGGCAGATCGTCGATCGGTTGAAAGTTGTCGAGCCGACCCTCGATGTCATCCGATACGATCTCGGCGAGCGGCCGCTGCCGCACCTTTCGTCGGATGCGATCGGTGCCTTGCGCCGGGCCGAGCTCGCGACCGCCGAACAGCGCGAGCTCGGCGCTCTGTCCGATCGCATGATCGAGGAGCTGCAACGCGCCGACCTGATCGTGATCGGCTCGCCGATGCACAATTTCGGCATCACGAGCCACCTCAAGTCCTGGTTCGACACCATCATCCGCGCGGGCAAGACCTTCAGCTACGGCGAACGGGGCCCGGAAGGCTTGCTGAAGGGCAAGCGCGCTATTGTGGTTGAGACCCGCGGCGGCGTTTACACGACAGGACCCGCAGCTTCCTTCAATCACCAGGAACCGCACCTGAAGACGCTGCTCGGTTTCATCGGCATCTCCGATGTGCAGTTCATCCGCGCCGAGGGCCTCGACATGGGTCCCGAGAGCCGGTCAAACGGACTTGCCCACGCAAAGCACGCGATAGAGCAGATGCTCGGCGCCTGTGTCGAGCAAGCGGCTTGAGGACAATCCGATGGGCCTTCTCGTCAATGGTCAGTGGACCGACCGGTGGTACGACACATCGGCAAGCGGAGGGCGCTTTCAGCGCCAGGAGAGCGCGTTTCGCAATTGGGTGACGCCCGACGGGACGCCCGGGCCGACCGGTGAAGGTGGCTTCAAAGCCGAGCCCGGACGCTACCACCTCTACGTCTCGCTGGCCTGCCCCTGGGCGCATCGAACGTTGATCTTTCGCATCCTGAAAGGGCTGGAGAACTCGATTTCGCTGTCGGTCACGCATTGGTTCATGGGCGAGCATGGCTGGACCTTCGATGACGGTCCTGGCGTCATTCCCGACCCGATCGGCGGAGCGGAGCGTCTCTACGAGGTCTATCTCCGGTCGAACCCGAGCTATACCGGGCGAGTGACCGTGCCGGTGCTCTGGGACAAAGCGCGCAATGTCATCGTGTCGAACGAGTCGTCGGAAATCATCCGGATGATGAACTCAGCCTTCGACGGCACCGATGCGCTCCCGGGCGACCTCTATCCGGTCGAGCTACGCGACCAAATCGACGACCTCAATTCGCGCATCTACGCGACCGTCAACAACGGCGTCTACAAGGCCGGCTTCGCGATCACGCAGGACGCTTACGAGGAGGCAGTGCGCCCGCTCTTCGCAACGCTCGACTGGCTCGAAGAACGGCTGACGAAAAGCCGATATCTCTGTGGCGACCGGATGACCGAGGCGGATTGGCGCCTCTTCACGACGCTGGTGCGGTTCGACCCGGTCTATGTGGGCCATTTCAAATGCAATCTACGGCGGCTCGTCGACTATCCGAGCCTTTGGGATTACACCCGCGAACTGTTCCAGTATCCCGGTGTCGCCGCGACCGTCGATTTTACTCACATTAAGCGGCACTACTATCAGAGCCACAAATCGATAAACCCGACCGGCATCGTCCCGGCCGGCCCCGAGCTCGATTTCCTCTCTCCTCATACCCGCGAGTTTTGGCCCGCTCGGCGCTCGCAATCGGAGCGCCGGGCGTCCGTTTGATCAACACCACCCGGAGAAAACAGATGAGCGCACCGACATCGAAGGAAATCATCGAGCTCTCTAAAGAGCGCGGGTATCTCGCGAAGCAGCTTTACGTGATCTTTACCATGCCGGCCAATGGCATCGCTCCGGTGCTGGAGAACCTGCAACGGCATCTGGACTATCAGGAATTGCTGGAGCGGCGCGGCGTGATGTTCGCGGCCGGTCCTCATTGGACCGATGACGAGCAACTCTGGGATGGCGGGGGCATGGTGGTCGTCCGCGCAGGCTCCTTCGCCGAAGCCGAAGCCATTGCCAAGGAAGATCCGATGCACGCAAGCGGCGCGCGCCGCTATCGCGTGCGGCCCTGGCTGCTCAATGAAGGAACGCTGTCGGTCAAGCTCAATTTCGCAAGCGGCCGGTTCGAACTGGCGTAAGTCGGCGACCCCGACCCTCAGGCGGCGATTTTCACCCGCCTGCAGGAACGCGGCCGCCGGTATCGCAACCAAGCTCGGCAACCACAGCTTCCGGGGACGCGAAAAGGCATGGCAAACCATGCCTCGGAATTTCCATATTGTGAGATTTACTGCAAACCGAACGGTCAGATGTCCATCGGTATCCTTTTTCGGTCGGATATTCCGGAGGTCGGGTGCTGGTACGGTGCGGGAAAAGCGGTGTTGGACCAATCGCGCTGGCACACGACCGCGCGCGGTCGTTGAAGCGAAGATAGGCCGGCTATCCACCCAGCCGACCGATTCGCGAGTCCGCCTGCAAGGTCTCTTGAGGGGCAGGACCAGCGCGACGCAATGTGGAACCCCGAGGTCGGCTCTGTCTAACCGAGCCGCCATCGCTAATTATGGCGCCGCGGGGTCAATGGATGGCCCGCGCTGCGGCGGGCGCGGTTGGGATCAAGGAGGCTGTCATGCACCCCCCGATCCCGACGCTGGTGGGCTTTACGAGAAGCCCATGGAACAAGGGCCAATTGATTGGCCAGAAACGCCCCTTGAAACCGAAGGAGGTCTGGGCAATCCGCGTTCGGCTCCAGCTTGAGCGGCGCCGGCGCGACCTCGCACTGTTCAATCTCGCCATCGACAGCAAGCTGCGCGGTTGCGACCTCTTGCGGTTGCGCGTCAACGACGTTTGCGTTAGCGGCCAGGTACGAGACCGCGCCACCATCATTCAGCGAAAGACCGGCCGGCCAGTCCAGTTTGAGATCACCGAACAAACCCGAACGGCAATCCGCGATTGGCTCGTCGATGGCGCGCTCGTAGGCGGCCGGTTCCTCTTTCCAAGTCGCCTACGTAGCCAGCCGCACATCTCGACGCGACAATATGCCCGCATCGTACATCGCTGGGTCGAGCAAGCCGGTCTCGATAGCTCAGCTTATGGAACGCATTCGATGCGGCGCACCAAGGCGGCGCAGATTTACAAGAAGACCCGCAATTTGCGAGCGGTCCAACTGCTGCTCGGGCACACGAAACTCGAAAGCACCGTCCGGTACCTCGGTATCGAGGTCGACGACGCGCTCAGCATCTCGGAGCAGGTCGAAGTCTGATCTCCACAGGCGCGCGGCCCCGCCCCGGCGGGGCCGCTACCGTTCGATTAACGGACATTTCTTCCGCGGCGGAAGAGCGCCGATTTCGGCTGATCGCGGGCGTCGACCCTGCGGTGAAACGGTTCTCATGGTGGTAGTCCTGCACGGGAAAGGAGCTGCAGGAACTTCCTGATCCTGGCTGCGCCTATTTCAAGCCTCAGGTTCCCATATCAGTGTGAATCGCTCTCGAGCCGTCATTGTTCAATTCGGCAGGTTCTGAGCTGCGCGGCTGTGCAGGATCGCATGAAGGTTCGTTGCCAACTGCTCGCGGCGATATGGCTTTTCAAGGACCGGAAAATCTTTAGATAAGCCGTGCTTGTCCCTCAGCGCGGCGGCTGTGTAGCCGGACGTCAGCAGCACTTTGAGGCTGGGCTGCAAGCGCCGCGCTTCTTCCGCCAGCTGGATGCCGTTGATGCCTCCCGGCATCACTATATCCGAGAAGAGAAGGTCCACGTTGTTAGAGCCCTTCAAGATTTGAAGGGCTTCCTGCCCATTGTGAGCAGAGATCACCCGATAACCAAGGTCGGCGACCGTCTCCTTGGCAGTCTCAAGCACGGACTCATCATCGTCTACCACCAACACCGTGCCGCTACCGCTTAGTTTTGGGATCGCGGCAGCCGGTCGGCTCTCATTTTCAGCCTGATGCTCGGTGCACCTCGGCAGATAAAGCCTGACGGTGGTGCCGCGACCGATCCTGCTGTCGATGCGTACACGGCCGGCAGACTCGGTGGCAAAACCATAAACTTGGGACAGCCCCAGGCCCGATCCCTTTCCGACCTCCTTTGTCGTGAAAAACGGCTCGAATACATGAGGCAGTACAGAAGGAGCAATGCCGATCCCGTTATCGCTCACCGTCAGCACTGCATAACGACCAGGAGCTAAGTCGGAATCCTCATCGGCAGCGGAGTCGTCGACGACCGCGTTGGCGGTCGCGATCGTGACAAGACCTCCTTTAGGGAGGGCATCACGCGCGTTCACGACAAGATTGAGAACAGCCGCCTCGAATTGCGAACGGTCGACATTGACGATGTCGAGTGTGGGATCGAGCTTCAGCCGGAGCCCGATTGGGGGGCCGGTAGCATGACGCAGGAGGGTCTCAAACTCCAGCAAGACGCTGTTCAGATTGAGCGCGGTCGGCCGCATGACCTGCCGGCGCGAGAACATCAGCAGTTGCTCGATCAGGCGCTCGCCTCGTTCTGCGGCCTGAAGCGCAGCCTTTGCGACACGCCCAACACGGGCGACCTCCTGCGGATGTCGCAGGATCAATTCGAGGTTGCCGCTGATAACGGCACAGAAGGTTGTTGAAGTCGTGGGCGACGCCGCCGGTGAGCTGCCCAACGACATCCATTTTCTGGATATGGCGCAATGAGGCCTCGGCAACCTCACGGCGCTCGGAATGAACCTCCACAGCCGCCAAAGCAGCATCAGCCGCCTTACTACGGCGCAGCGCGAGTGATGCGAGGAGGAATAAGCAGATACAGGCTGGCAGGCCTATCGCCAGATGACCTGCCATCAGCCATGCCCAACCTTCGATCACCGCAGAGCGCTTGAGAGCGACTGACACGTAAACAGGGTAAGCGCCGAGCCGCCGATAAGAAAATAGACGCTCAACGCCGTCGAGCTCCGAGGTGCCGTCATAACCCCCGCTCTTCGGTTCACGCGCGATTGCTTGGCGGAAAAGGCTTTTCGTTGAGAGATCAGTGCCAACTAGATCATCCCCTGGAGAGCGAGCCAGCACCGCGCCGTCCGAACGTATAACGGTGATCAGAAAGTCGTTTAGGTCGACGATCGTGCGGTAGTACCCCGCGAAGTCGGACAGTTTGGCCGATACAAAAATGAGGCCAGTCCCCGTGTCCTCACCGAAAGCTCGATCAAGGCGGATTACGCTAAATTGGGGTGCCTGAGTAAACGTCCCGGACACTGCCCGTCCAATATAGATCGGCTCTTTTCCGTCCCGATCGACGCGCAGATAATTTGGTGGCCCTACATCGATGTTGGGTACCGGAAAAATCAAATTGCTGGCGGCCAGGCCGCGACCCGATGCAATCAGCCCGACAGCAGAAATCTGCGGCTTGCCGTTGAACTGCTGCAGATAACGATGGAATTCCTCCGAACCGATCAACTCCGAACGGTCCTTGCCGGCCACATGTTCGGCGATTCGGTCAAGGATGAGCTCATCACCCTCGAACGCCTTCAGGGCGTACTCATGGATCGCGTCCCTCGCGCGATCCACCCGCTCGCGAGCGTCGCGGAAGGCCGCGATGTAATTTATCCATGCCGCGGTCGCAAGGAGGATTACGGGGACGACAACGACGGCTACGGTCAGAAGCCGCAGAGCTCGCGTGATCCCCCCGGCGGGTGCTCCCGCCACACACATAATGTCCATCGGAGGCCCGTCGACGCAGGACGCCGACCCGAACAGTAAACCCTAGTTGGCCCTTTTGACTACCCGCTCGCGGGTGGCAGTAAGCGGGAGCCCTGGCCAACTTGTGCGGATTTGTTTCATATCCAAAGAGTAGCGCTCATCAAGCCAATTCAGTCTGTGGCCGTCCGGCAGGCGACCGCCGTTCAGCCAAAACGAGCGCTTCCGCGAACTCGTCGCTCGGGAGGAGCACCGAACGTCAGCTTTCGCACCTGATTGAGCCAATCTCGGCCATCGACTAGGAAATGCAGCTTAGGGCAAACCTTGCCGTCGCATTGTCGTACCAAAGTGACCGCTCTCGGGCGGTGAGCGGAAGTCCGTCGGCAAGGTCCAGATGCTTCTGCTCAGCGCCGAATCCGGACGTTCACCGGGCAGCGGTCAATCGGCAAGTCGACAATCGAGGCGGCCATTCGTTGCACGCGATCAAATTTGGGTAGTGACTCAGTTTGCAATCTCGGCGGGCTGGCGCGGCTT
>Ga0185299_10006349_pt1 | contig 12592 bp, 9 predicted proteins | sample PaiPotPPA55metaG_FD_128002 | JGI IMG/M metagenome (GOLD analysis project Ga0185299, IMG submission 128002) | Iron sulfur acid spring bacterial and archeal communities from Banff, Canada, to study Microbial Dark Matter (Phase II) - Paint Pots PPA... ...
GACAGTTGGAGGATGAAACGGCCTGGATGACCAAGTACCGCCAGATGCTCGAGGCGCGCCTCGACAGCCTCGGCCAATTGCTCGCGCGCATCAGGGGAGACAAATCATGAGCACATCCAGTAAGAACACCATCAGTACGGCGGAGGTGACGACCCCGACGGATCGCGAGATTCACGTTGAGCGCGTTTTCGACGCCCCGCGAGAGCGCGTCTGGCGCGCCATGACGGATCCGAAGCTGCTCGCACAGTGGTGGGGGCGCGGCAACAAGCTAGTGATCGAGCGCCTCGAAGTCGAACGGGGCGGCCACTGGCGTTTTGTCGAGCATGCTCCGGACGGCACCTACGGATTCGAGGGTCGGTTCCGCGAGGTGTCGCCGCCGGAGCGCCTCGCCATGACTTTCGAATGGGACGGAATGCCCGGTCACGTCGTCGTCAACACCATAACGCTTCACGATCTCGGCGACGGCCGGACAAAGCTGGTCAGCACCTCCTTGTTCCACACCACCGAAGAGCGCGACGGCATGCTGAAGTCCGGTATGGAGGCGGGCATGAACCAGAGCTACGCAGCGCTCGACAAGGTCCTAGCGTCTCTCTGACGAGGGCGATCGCCGTTACCCTAAAGCGAATCGTGGCGGTTGGAAGAGATGGTCCAGCCGCGCCTAGGGTACTAGGCAGATTGATGTAGAAATACACGCTAACGGAAGGTGCCAACGGCACACGCGGCTGATTTTCCAATGGTTTTGCGCGTTCGGTGCACCTGACGAAAGAGCGGCGCGCAGGCCTGGTAGCATCCAGCGTGTACATTTTTTCAATTTTTCCTCCTTTTCTGAGCCACAGGTCACTCACTAGAAGGGAGAGTTTTCCAACCAGGATTGCCGTTTTGCCCCGCATAAATTGTTTCCTGAACACTCTATTGCAGGCGGCAGAGTGAAAAGTTACATATGTATCACCACCAGCGCTTCACTAGCCATATCCTGCCGCCCTATATGCGCCGTTCGCCCAAAGTTAGCGAGGTGCTGCCGATCTTGTACCTGCGGCGGCTATCGACCGGTGATTTCCGCCCCGCCCTCGAAGCGCTTTTGGGTGAGGACGCTGCCGGCTTGTCAGCAACCAACATCGCGCGGCTGACCGCTGGCTGGGAGAAAGAATATACCGACTTTCGCCAGTGCGACCTGAGCGGGCATGAGTATGTCTATGTCTGGGTGGACGGCGTGCACTTCAACATCCGTCTGGATGATGATCGGCTCTGCACCCTGGTGATAATTGGCGCGCGCCCCGACGGGAAGGAGTTGCTCGTAGTCGAGGATGGTTATCGGGAGAGTGCCGAGAGCTGAAAGTCGGTGCTGCGCGAGCTCAAGCGGCGCGGAATGGTCGCATCGGTACTTGCCGTGGGCGATGGTGCGCTCGGCTTCTGGGCCGCCGCGCGGGAGGTCTGGCCCGAGACTCGCGGCAGGATCGCTCCGGCAGCCTCGGCAACTCGTAATATTCCGTCGAGCGAGGCATATAATGTTGGAGTCCCAGCGACTCGATCGCGACAAGCGGCAGGAGCATCAGCGGAGCCACCCAGACGGGCCCGCATACGAGAAGAAACATACCAGACCAACACTCTCGACCAACCTCGTGCTGTCAGGCTCCTCATCCTAAGGGGTTCACCCGAAGCCGGGTCAGCTTTGCACCGGAGTTTACAAGGGCGCTAGCGTAACCTTCCGTGCGGGACGGCGGAATTCTTCCCTCCCAGGCCGAAACACGCGTAAGCCCACCAGATTTGAAAGTTCCAGGCGGGGTGACATTGTCATCCGTTTCCGCCGGTCGCTGTTTGACTTACTCTGGATGGTTGCGATTGTTGAGGTCACATTAGATTTGCGACGAACTCGTCGTTTTAAGCACGCAGTTGTCCTGAGGAATCCGCGGGCGGCGGCTGGCCGTGAAGTGCGGTCGAGAGGTCGGCCATCCAAGGTGATGGGGCTGCCGGAGGAGCTTCGCAACACGCTGCAGCGGCGGCTGATCGAGCAGGGATTTCACAATTATGGGACCTTGGCTCAATGGCTCCGGCAGCAAGGCCATGAAATCTCGACCAATAGCCTGCAGCGTTTTGGCCTTCGTCTGGCGCGGGACCTGGAGACAACTCGATTAGTCGCCCCGCAAGCGCGTGCGATAGCTGAGGCTTTACCCGGCGGCGCAGGTGCGACGACGAAAGGGCTGATGCAGTTGGCGCAGGAGAAGTTGTGCTCGGCGCTGGCGGAAATCCATCAACTCAAGCAAGGCGATATGCCCCGGCTCGCGCATGCAGTCGCGCATCTCACGCAAGCAGCCATCTCGTTGCAGCGATGGACCGATGAGCTGGATCAGCGAGCGGAGGAGCGCGAGGGGGCAGCTCCCCAGGCGAGACCCAAATTGCCTAGAGGGCTGTCGCCCCAAACCTCCCAAGCCCTACGCAAGGCGCTGCTCGGTATTGCGCCATGTGACACGGCACCGATCAGTTCGCAAGAGGTTGCGGCGGACGAGAGTGAAGCCAGCGACCCGCCGACAACGCGAACGGCTGACGAATTTAGAAAAAGGTGAAGAGACCAGCGGAATTACCCCGGCTGCTCGCTTCATAAAAGGGGACGCGTTCGATAATGACAGCAACGAATAATCAACCGCGCCTCCACAAAAGGGCGAAGCTGGCCGGCCAATTGAGGTAATCTCGCCATTTCGGCTTGGTCAACAACCAATGTTCGTCGATGATGCACTCGCGGAATTCGACCAGGATTAGTCCTGCCTCCCCCCCAGCCTGAAAGTGCTCGCTGAACAAATGGATGTGACTCTCAATCGTAACGGCTTCGCCGCCTGGGCGATGATAGTGTGTTGGTACGCCATTCATCAGGAAGAACGGATGATATCCGACCAGAACGAAAATGCCATGATGACGCAGCAGGCGGGCTGCCTCACAATAGACCGGCTTTAGTTCGGCGAGATGCTCGTCGGCGAGCACCATCGAGCAAAGATCGTATCCAGAGGAACGGAGAGCCGTCGCCGCCACGTCAGCGACCTGCAAATGCCGATACACATGCTTGATTTTGGCAATTTCCAGCATTTCGGATGTGACGTCCACACCGTCGATATGCCGAATCCCGTGTTGCGCCAGCCACAAACCGGTGCGGCCAGTACCGCACGCTAGATCAACGGCAGTCGCGAGCTTCATCCAGTCGATCGACGTGAGGTCATCCAGCAGCGGCCCGTCCAACCCTGCGGCGACCGTTGCCTCGTAACGAGCCGCCCATTCACGATAACCGATTCGGGCCGCTACAGTTGGATAGCCGCGCTTGTCAAACGGGGAAAACTCCATCGGGTTCGATCCTATCCTAGCACGGGCTTTCGTATGCGAGTTGTTGCCGTCGCCATTCCTACCAATTGATCGATCCCAGAGGCAGCCAAATCCTGTGCCGCTTTAATCTCTTTTGAGACGCTACGTTACAATGTGCAGAGCGCTAGTTCTTGCTTCAGCTTATGCATACCGATAAAGTCTTATCGAACCGCCTTATACAACTTGGCAGGCTTGATAACTCATTTAATTGGGGATGATTGGAGCACATGGGCGAAGGTTTCACTCTTTGGTTCACCGGCCTTTCGGGAGCAGGCAAGTCAACGTTGGCTAATCTCGTCGCCGAAGATCTACGGCAGCGAGGGCAGCGCGTGGAAGTGCTCGATGGAGACGAGGTGCGAACGAATTTGTCCAAGGGCTTGGGGTTTTCCAAGCAAGACCGCGACACCAACATTCGCCGGATTGGCTATGTCTGCAAGCTGCTCGCGCGCAACGGTGTCGTCGCGATTTCAGCCGCGATCTCGCCTTATCGTGAAATCCGTGATGAGGTGCGGGCACAGCATGACCGCTTCTTCGAGGTTTATGTCAAATGCCCGCTTGATACGCTGGTGGAACGTGACGTCAAAGGGCTCTACCGCAAAGCCTTGAATGGTGAAATCGGCAATTTCACCGGGGTCTCGGATCCCTACGAGGAGCCGTTCAGCCCCGAGCTCGTGATCGAGAGCCATCGCGAAACACCCGCCCAAAGCCTTCAGCGTTTACTTCAAACCTTGAAGCAATCCCGCTTCATTTCGGGCGAGGGAGCCGGTCGATGAGCGCCGTAAACGGCGATCCGATTACGCCTCATGGCGGCTACGACTTAGTCGAACTCAGGGTCCCTGTGCAGGATCGTTCGCGCCTGCGCGCATACGCCGAAAAACTAACGCTTGTTACGCTGAATGCTCGCGATCTTGCCGACCTTGAGATGCTGGCGACCGGCGCGTTCTCGCCGCTGACGGGCTATATGCTTGAGGCCGATTATTCGCGCAGCCGGGACGACATGCGGCTGGCGTCAGGCGTCCCGTGGTCCATTCCCATAACACTCGGCGTCGAGGAAGCGGCGGCGCGAGGTCTCGGCCGGGGTCAGGATGTCGCGCTGGCAAGTGAGGACGGCAACCGGATCGCCCTTCTCAAACTGGCGGAAATTTATCAGGTCAATCGCGCGCGCGAGGCTGAAGCGGTCTTCGGCACTGGCGATGAAGCACATCCGGGGGTTAAGAACGTTCTGGCGATGCCACCTTGGTGCTTAGCGGGACGGGTAATGCTATTCGAGGATGTTCCCGGACGCAGCTTCCTTCAGTATCCGCGTGAGCCTCGCCAAACACGAGCGCAATTCCGCGCTAACGGGTGGAAGAAAGTCGTCGCCTTTCAAACCCGCAATCCGACCCATCGCGCCCACGAGTATATCCAGAAGGCGGCACTCGAAATCTGCGACGGCCTGCTCCTCCATCCGCTGGTCGGTGAGACCAAGGGCGACGATGTACCAGCAGCCGTTCGGATGGAGACGTACGAGTTGCTGCTCAAGCTTTACTACCCGCCGGGACGCGCGATGTTGGCGGTGATGCCGGCGCATATGCGCTATGGCGGGCCGCGCGAAGCGATCCTGCATGCTATCGTGCGGCGCAATTATGGCTGTACACATTTCATCGTAGGCCGCGACCATGCCGGTGTTGGCAACTATTACGGCAGCTACGACGCGCAGAAAATCTTTGAGCGTTTCTCGCCGGCGGAAATCGGGATTACCCCGCTGACCTTCGAGAATACCTTCTATTGCACCAAGTGTGCGTCGATGGCGTCGTACAAGACCTGCCCGCATACCGACGCGGACCGTCTGCTGCTGTCGGGCACCAAGGTGCGCGAGATGCTGCGGCGGGGCGAATTGCCGCCGCCGGAATTTACCCGTCCGGAACTCGCGGCAATTCTGGTCCGTGCAATGAAGGAAAATAATTAGACGCTGGCGCCGAACCTGCGCGATAGCACCCATTCATCGCGTTGTTCGATATGAGAAACGAGCCGCGGTCGCGCGCTCAATCGCCAAGCAACTCGCGAAATTGCGGCTGATGCGGCTGATTGTGGGAACTGCGCATGAGGTCTGAGGACGAAGTCTGGATCGAGGCAGTCTCCCGGGCGCGCTCCTTGACCAGGACTCCAATTCTATTCCGGTGAGGGCCGCACCTCCTGCGGCATGGTAGCAAGAGCTTGCGTGCCGAGTGGATGAGCCCGTTCCGATAGCGGACCGCTCGCGTTCCACTCGTCGTCGAAATTGTCTACTGCCGTGACCATGCCACCGGGATCGCGCAGGACTAATTCATTGTAGCTGACGGAGATCGGGTTGCCGCCGAGATCGGCCAGCTCGAATTCAGGTTCCGAAGGCGACACAAAATGACAGCGCATCCCACTGTAGTACACTGTAGTTGGCAGAGGAGCGCCGGCGAAATACAACTCGCCGCCGCCGCGCACGGCAGCGAACGCCACCGCGCGCATCGCCATTTCGTAACTGGGCCGGCTGCGCGCGCGTTGCAGCGCAAAGTCTGATTCAATTTGCGCCAGTCGCGGCGCCGCGGTAAATGGCAGCAGCAACAGTGCAGCGATCGCCAGCGGACGACAATAGGTTCGGGGCGGACCGGCTTGCCTTAGAGCACCCGCTAGAGTGGCGGCACTGAGCAGAGCGACCGGAATCAGTGCCGGCAACACGTACCATCCGAGTTTGGTCTGGACCGCGCATGCGGCCGTAAACGCCACCACAAGCCATAGCAACCAGACTCGGACTGAAGCGGGGACGCGCCCCAGCATTCCCCGCCCCCAGTGACGCATGGCGACACAGGCAAGTCCTGCCAGCGGCAGTAACAGGGGCCACAAAAAGCGAATCTCCCCAATAAATGTGCGCGCGGTGAAACCGGCTGCCGCGGGCTTGTCCTCCAGATGTTTGGCGATGCGCGTCAAGGTTTCGTGTTTGATGTAGATCGTCCAAAAAACCGGGCCGTTGTGAATCAGCTCATAGACGAACCATGGCGCGGCGACCGCAGCGCTTGCGGCAACGATGGTTGTCAAACCGAGGGTGCCAAGCTTCGAAAATGCAGGGACAGCGAGCACCGCAATCGCCGCAACGCTCAGGGGAATCAGGCCCGCAGCACCTTTGCTCAGCAGCGCAAATCCGCATGCCAGGCCCACAACTGGCACCCATCCGCGATGCGAACGCGCGCGGCCCAGTGCAAATATCGCCAGGGTGCTGAAGAAGATCAGCGGGGCATCAGTGGCGCATTCGCGCCCGCCGCGCGCGACGAAAAAATAGAACCCGAGCGGAACTAACCCGGCCATCAATCCTGCTACTAGACCAAGCTCCGCGGCGGCCATCGCATACATCAGCAATAGCGTGCCAACTCCCATCACCACTGACGGCAGGCGTGCAGAGAACTCGCTTTCACCGAAGGCTTTGAACGACGCTGCGATCGTCCAAAAGAGCAACGGCGGCTTTCTCAGATAACTCTGGCCGTTGAAGGTGAAATCTACATATGAATGATTCACCACCGCTTCGTGCGCGACCTCGGCGTACGTCGCTTCGTCCCAATCGATCAGCGGAGATTCCCCGATGCCTTTGGTAAGTACCACCAGCCCGATCATCAGTAGAAGAAGGAGCGCAAGCCCGGGCAGCAGCGCAGACAGAATCCGGGCTGGACGGATGAGAGTGCACCCTTCAGAGCCGCAGCTAACGAATAGGTTCGTCAACTGAGAACTTCTCCGGCTCTCAGGATAGATGCTGCTGAATCTGTGACGCGGCGCCTGGCGGCGTCGTTTAATGAGCAAGCAGGCATAATAATCGGCTTCGACTCGTGAATCCGCGTTGAAGCAAGAGCTGGACTCGTTGAAAAATCAGTTTCAGTCTTAGCAATTGGGCACGCGATGGCGCGCATCGCGACGCAAAACGTCGAGCCTAAGACGCTATAGGTTAACAAGTGAACAAACCTCATTGACCGCCGTTTGCAGAATCTTTAGGCTTTGTGAGCTTGGCGTCTTGGCGGCGAAGAAGCTAAAAATTCAAGGATATTGCGGCTAGCTTTTCCATCGGCAGCGAAGTTGCTGATCAATTGCCCAACAGGCTCTATAGCTCTCAATAGTGGGTTATTTAATCCTTATCGATCTTCATGCTGATTCATTTTGGCACACGGCGTCAGGTGGCTGGAAAAACTTACGCTTCAAGCAAAATTGCTCCAATGACAGCGATAGCTGCACTTTCGCTCTATTAGCGCGACTGCTGGCCGCAAGTTAAGGAGCCACGTATATGCAACCAAATGGACCAATTGCTGAGCGCCGCGGCAAACGCGCGCCCAACCGAAAACTCGCGGCGTCCTTAAACGGCAAGCAGCGCACCGACAAGGCGAACACGCATCTGCGAGCTTTGCGGACCGCGCTCAAAGCCGCGGCCGACGGTGACTTCTCGGTACGTCTGCCCAGCAACAGCAGTGGCGGCAGTCTCATGCGCGATATCGTTGGCAACTTCAATCGATTGCTCGAATTGAATAGCGCAATGACTGCCGAAATCACACGGGTCGAGCAAGCGGTCCGCCGCGAGGGGCGCATGACCGAAATTGCCTCGCTACCCCGCGCCGCCGGAAGTTGGTTGCTTATTCCCGACTCCGTTAACGCTCTCATCAGTGGCCTGGTGCAACCGAGCACGGAAGTTGCGCGCGTGATCAGCGCGGTGGCCGACGGCGATCTAACCCAGAAAATGGCGCTCGAAATCGAAGGCCAGCCGGTCAAGGGCGAGTTCCTCCGCATTGGCACCACGGTAAACGCGATGGTGGACCAATTGAGTTCGTTCGCCGCGGAGGTTACTCGTGTCGCGCGAGAAGTCGGCACCGATGGCAAGCTCGGCGGCCAGGCTCAGGTCAAAGGTGTTTCGGGCATCTGGAAGGACCTGACCGATAACGTCAACGTGCTCGCACGAAATCTGACTGACCAGGTGCGAAATATCGCTACGGTGACCACCGCCGTCGCCAACGGCGACCTGTCACAGAAGATCACGGTTGACGTCAAGGGCGAAGTGCTCGAACTCAAAAATACCATCAACACGATGGTCGATCAGCTCAATTCCTTCGCCGCCGAAGTTGCGCGTGTGGCGCGCGAGGTCGGCACGGAAGGCAAACTGGGCGGCCAAGCCGTGGTCAAGGGGGTTTCGGGGGTCTGGAAAGATCTTACCGACAACGTCAATCTCATGGCGTCGAACCTCACCACTCAAGTACGGGGTATCGTGCGTGTGGTTACGGCGGTCGCCAACGGCGACCTATCGCCCAAGTTGGAAGTCGCTGCCAAAGGCGAAATTGCAGCGCTGGCAGATACCCTCAACAGCATGACCAAGACTTTGGCAACCTTCGCCGAGCAGGTTACCAGTGTCGCCAGAACGGTTGGGGTGCAGGGCAAGCTCGGCGCGCAGGCGCAGGTGCCTAATGCGGCCGGTACTTGGAAAGACCTGACGGATAACGTCAATTTGCTCGCCAACAATCTGACCGTGCAAGTCCGCAATATTGCCGAAGTCACCACCGCCGTCGCCAAGGGCGACCTCTCGAAGAAAATTACCGTCAACGCTGAAGGCGAGCTCAACGAACTAAAAAACACCATCAACACGATGGTCGATCAACTCCGCTCCTTCGCCGCCGAAGTGACCCGCGTCGCGCGCGAGGTTGGCACCGAAGGGCGTCTCGGCGGGCAGGCGGTGGTGCCGGGGGTTTCGGGCACGTGGAAAGATCTTACCGATAACGTGAACGTGCTCGCGCTCAACCTCACCGACCAGGTGCGCAACATCGCCAAAGTCACCACCGCAGTTGCCAACGGTGACCTGTCGCAGAAAATCACAGTCGACGTCAAAGGCGAGATCCTGGAGCTGAAGAACACTATCAACACGATGGTCGATCAACTCCGCTCCTTCGCCGCCGAAGTGACTCGCGTCGCGCGCGAAGTGGGCAGTGAGGGCCGGCTCGGCGGCCAAGCCGCGGTGCCGGGAGTCTCAGGGACGTGGAAAGACCTCACAGATAACGTCAATTCGATGGCCTCGAATCTCACCGGCCAAGTGCGCAACATTGCCCAAGTGACCACTGCCGTCGCGAATGGTGACTTGTCCAAGAAGATCACGGTCGACGTCAAAGGTGAAATCCTGGAGTTGAAGAACACCATCAACACGATGGTTGATCAGCTCAATTCGTTCGCTTCGGAAGTGACCCGTGTCGCGCGCGAGGTTGGCACCGAAGGGGAGTTGGGTGGTCAGGCGGTGGTGCAAGGTGTTTCGGGCGTATGGAAGGACCTGACCGACAACGTCAACTTCATGGCGCGCAACTTGACCGCCCAGGTGCGTGGCATCGTCAAGGTCGTTACGGCCGTCGCCAACGGCGACCTCAAGCAGAAGCTGGCGGTAGATGCGCGAGGCGAAATTGCGGCGCTGGCCGAGACGATTAATAACATGACCGACACGCTCAACACCTTCGCTGAACAGGTCAGTACCGTGGCACGGGAAGTGGGCGTGGAAGGCAAGCTGGGCGGTCAGGCACGCGTACCGGGCGTCGCCGGGACCTGGAAGGGTTTGACTGACAACGTCAATTTCATGGCCTCGAACCTCACCACCCAGGTGCGCGGCATCGTCAAGGTTGTCACCGCGGTAGCTAATGGCGACCTTTCTCAAAAATTGATCGGCGTCGAAGCGAAGGGCGAAATCGCGGCCCTCGCTGACACCATCAACAGCATGACCGATACTCTGCGGATCTTCGCCGAGCAAGTCAGTACGGTAGCGCGCGAAGTCGGCATCGAAGGCAAGTTGGGCGGCCAATCCAAAGTCCCCGGCGCTTCCGGGACCTGGCGCGACCTCACCGATAACGTCAATCAGCTCGCCGGCAACCTTACCAACCAGGTGCGCGCGATCTCGGAAGTGGCGACCGCAGTGACCAAGGGTGACCTCACCCGCTCGATCAAGATTGAGGCGGCGGGTGAAGTCGCCGCCCTCTCCGACACTATCAACCAGATGATCGTCAACCTGCGAGAGACTACGCAAAAGAACATGGAGCAGGATTGGCTCAAGACCAACCTGGCGCGTTTCTCGAGCATGATGCAGGGGCAGAAGGATCTCGATACGGTCTCGCGGCTGATTATGTCGGAGTTGACGCCGCTGGTGGGGGCCCACTATGGCGCGTTTTTCCTGATGGAAGGCGAAGGCGATGAGCGCTGGTTGAAGCTTGCCAACACCTACGCCTACCGCGAACGCAAAGGCATCCCCAACCGTTTTAAGCTGGGCGAATCGCTGATCGGCCAATGCGCGCTTGAAAAGAAAACCATCCTGATCACCAAGGTGCCGTCTGATTACATCACCATTAGCTCGGGTTTGGGTGAGGCGGCGCCGTTCAATATTATCGCGTTGCCGATCCTGTTCGAGGATGAGGTGCGGGCGGTAATCGAGCTTGCCTCCTTCCAGGCTTTCAGCACCATCCATCAGTTATTTCTCGATCAATTGAGCGAGAGCATCGGGGTCGTTCTCAACATGATAACCGCCAACATGCGCACCGGTGAGCTGCTGGCTCAATCGCAGAAGCTCGCACAGGAGTTGCAAAATCAATCGACCGAGCTGACGGAGCAGCAGCAGGCACTGCGAACGACCAATGCGGCGCTGGAGCGGCAGGCGCTCGAACTGGAGGATAAGGCCAATCTGCTCGAAGAACAGAATGCGAAGGTCGAAGAGAAAAATCGCGAAGTTGAGCAGGCGCGCCGCTCATTGGAGGAAAAGGCCGAGCAATTGGCGATGGTTTCCAAGTACAAGTCGGACTTCCTGGCCAACATGTCCCACGAGTTGCGCACGCCACTTAACAGCCTGCTGGTGCTGGCGAAGGTATTGAGCGAAAACAAGGACGAGAAGCTGAGTGACCGGCAACTCGAATACGCTCGTACGATTTACACCTCGGGTACTGACCTCCTGCGGCTGATCAACGAGGTGCTCGACCTCTCCAAGCTGGAGGCGGGCAAATTCCAGATTGAGCCGCGCGATTTCGAGATTTCGGAGATTACCGGCTTGCTGGAAAAAAACTTCCAGCCGCTCGCGGAAGAAAAGGCGCTCGATTTCTTTATCGAAATGGCCCCCGATCTGCCGCGCGTGATACACACCGACCGCCAGCGGCTCGAACAGATTCTGCGCAATCTGCTGGCAAATGCGCTCAAGTTCACCGAGACCGGTTGGGTCAAGCTCAAATTAGCGTTGGTGCAGCCGCCGATCACGATCGATGGCGACGGCCTGCGTGAGGCCGAACACGGCATCGCCTTCTCCGTCATCGATACCGGCATCGGTATTGCCAAAGACAAGCAGAAGATAATCTTTGAGGCTTTCCAGCAAGCCGAAGGCGGCACCAGCCGCAAATACGGCGGGACTGGTTTGGGTTTGTCAATCAGCCGCGAAATCGCGCGCGCCCTCAACGGCACCATCGAAGTGAGTTCTACCCCCGGCGACGGTAGTAGCTTTACGCTTTATCTGCCGCTCACATACGCACCTGTCCAGCGGCCTGGCGATCCTGGCGACAGCTCCACCGGGGCCGACGCCAGCCTGGCTGTAAGCAGCGCGAGAACCGAGACACGCGGCCGGTTGTTGCGGCTTGAAAATGGCGCGACGAGCGGCGGGAATGGAGCTGAATCGCGGCTAGCGGAACTATCTGGCAAGAAGGTCCTAATCGTCGACGACGACATGCGCAACATTTTCGCTACCCGGGTGTTGCTCGAAAGCTATGGTATGACAGTGATCGAAGCGGACAATGGGATTGACGCTATTGCGCTGGTCAATCAACACCCGGACCTGGCGCTCGTGCTGATGGATATAATGATGCCTGAGATGGACGGCTACGAAACTATCGAGCGGATTCGCAGTAGCGTGCAACGTCAAGCTATTCCGGTGATCGCGGTCACCGCCAAGGCGTTTAAAGAGGACCGCGAGCGTTGTATCGAGGCTGGTGCCTGCGACTACATCGCGAAGCCGGTCGACGAAAACGAGCTTATAGATGTTATCCGGTCGTGGCTCGGTGGCACACATCGGCCGCAAATCGAAGAGACTCCCCGATGATCATGTCGTACCGCACGTCGGCCTGGACCTTAAGATTAGGTTGCACGAACGTTAGGTTCGGCGCCGCAGAAGGCAGAGCCGCCAGAGTCATTTGGCTCCACAAGTTGCGAGTGTCCGGGGTACCCCGGGCTGATGACAATACCAGCCGGGAGCGGTAGCAGTGACAAAAGC
>Ga0185299_10006351_pt1 | contig 12589 bp, 6 predicted proteins | sample PaiPotPPA55metaG_FD_128002 | JGI IMG/M metagenome (GOLD analysis project Ga0185299, IMG submission 128002) | Iron sulfur acid spring bacterial and archeal communities from Banff, Canada, to study Microbial Dark Matter (Phase II) - Paint Pots PPA... ...
GCGCGGGTGCATGTCGAGATAGAAACGGCCGATGGGCTTGCCGTGATCAATCACGATCCAGGTTTCCACCGCGGGATCCCAGGAGGGAACGTTCATCTCCTGCTGGAAGGTGACATGAAAGAGATCAGCGGCGGTGTCGAGAATGCCTTGCTTCACTTGCATGAAGGGAAAATACGGACGAACCGATTGCGAGTCGAAATCGTATTTTGTGCGGCGAAGGGATTCGGAGAGATAGGCTGCTTCATAGTTCCAGATTTCTTTTGCTCCGGAGTCGGTCTTCCGTTTCTCGGCGAGAAGCATCTCGAATTCGCGCTCGGCGAGGGGGCGGGCGGCATCGTTCACCTGCTGAATGAAGTCGGCGATGTTGTGGCCTTTGGCGATCATCTTGTCGGCGGCATTGTAGTCGGCCCAGTTGGAGTAGCCGAGCAGGCTGGCGATCTCGTAACGCGTTTTCAGCAGGCTGGTGAGCACTTCCTGATTCTTGGGATAGGCGCGCGTATTGAAGGCCAGCGTCATGCGTTTGCGCAGATCGCCGCTCTTGGCGAAGCTGAAGATAGGCAAGGCATCGGGATAATTCGTGGTGATCTGGACCTTGCCATTGGCGCCGGGTTTGTGGCGGTCGATGTAGTCCTGAGGCAGGCCGTCGAGTTCGGAGGCATCGGCTTCGACCACATTCTGGCCGTCGGCGATGTTGCGATCGAACATGGACTGCTGTTCGGTGGCCTGGTCGTTCAGCTTCTTGAGACGGGCGCGGGTGGCGTCGTCTTTGTCGACTCCGGCGAGACGGAACTGGAGAAGCTGGCGCTGGACGTAGTGACGGGTGGCGGAATCGGCTTTTGAAAGATCGAGCGCGGCGAGTGCGGCATAGACGTCGCGATTCAGCGCAATGGCAATCTGGGCGGCGCCGGCCTTGGTGAGCATGGCCGTGGCGTGATCGCGGAAGGCGGCATCGGGATGGACCTGCTCCATCAGTTGGGCGAAGTAGGCGGCGGAGTTGTTTTGGCGGACGGCCTCGTCGAAGGGGACGAGTGTGTTTTCAATAGTGCGCGGACCTTTGGCGGCGAGCAGAGTATCGATGGCGCGCTGGCCGGCCGCCAGGCGGTCGGTCTCGATTTTTTCGAAGGCGGCGATATCGGGCTTGGCGGCCCAGATTGTGGGCTGAGACACGGTGATGCGCTGGGCGGAGAGGACGGCCGCTAGAAGGAACGGGACACAGAGAAAGAAAGCCAGGCGTGCTGCGAGCAACATGGAAACCTCGTGGAGACCTTGGGTGGAACGATTTCGGACCTGATGTCTTAGACGCTGAGAAATTGTTGAGGAGAGCGCGTTGCGATGTCAAGTTGGGTAAGGGGAAGGAAAAAACCTTAAACACAGGGGACACAGGGTCACAGAGGAAGCAACCGAAACAGCGATCGATAGGGGAACATCTCACAAACGAAGGTAACGTTCCCTACTGATTACCTGTTTTTGGTGCGGAGAGGCTTGTGGTAACGTTGAAATTACCGCATATTCAAAAGGTTTGAATAAGGTTTTTAGCCCACGTGTCCTCGCCGACTCGCAAACCGGGTATCCACATCGCGTGGAAGACGGTCACATACCGCAGTGTGGCCCTCATGATCATTGCGGGCTTGGTGGTGCTATTGATTGGGATACGGCTGACCTTCCCGCAATTCACCGAGAGCACCATCAGGGCGGTTGGAAGCATAGCCGACAAGGCGCTCGAGCGCGTGGCCGGCATGGCGCCGGCGGCGGGCCATGGCGTCTCCACGGCGCAGCAGGCCCACTTCACGGCGCTGGACGGCACGGTGCGGGTGAAGAAGGGCAACGGCAATAGCTGGGTTGGGGCGGACTACAACATCCCCCTGGAAAAGGGCGATGTGGTTCAGACAGGATCGGAGGGCATGGCGAAGGTGGTGTTCAATGACGGCACCAGCTATACCGTGAAGCAGGATTCGCTGATCGTGATTGAGGAGAACTCGGCCAACGATCAGCAGCAGACGAACGTGGCCGTGGCCGTGAGCACTGGAACCGTGGATCTTTCAACCGCGACGTATTCGCAGGGATCGAAATCACAGGTGATCGTGTCGGGTGCGACAGCATCGCTGGCGCCGGATTCGGCGGCGCAAGTACACAACGATCCCAACGCGGATAAGCACGAGATCCTGATGAAGAAGGGCGCCGGCGAAGTGACGCGCAATGGAGAAACGGTGCAGTTGGCCAACTGGGAAAGAGTGAGCTTCCAGGCGACGCAGCCGCACATGGAAAAGGACAAAGGGACGGGGCCGCCAACGCCGATTTCTCCGGCGAACATGGCGCCGATTTTTACTTCCGGGGAGACGACCCAGGATGTGGAGTTCTCCTGGACCGCGATGGCGAATGCGGCGGGCTACCGGCTGCGGATCTCAAGAAACCCCTATTTTTCCTCCACCCTGGTCGACAAGAAGGTAAATACGGCGGATGTTACGGTTACAAGCCTGGGCGAAGGCGCTTACTACTGGGCGGTACAGTCGGTTGACGCGTCAGGTAAGGAGTCGGTGGAGAGCGAAAAGAACCGCTTCACTATCATTCCGAAAGGGAAGCAGTCGGAAGCCATTGACCTGGAACTGGATCCTTTCATTCAGCATGGACACATTATTGAAGTAACGGGGAAGACCCAGGTTGGCGCCCGGGTGATGGTGAATGGCCGGGAGGTCCCGATGTTATCGACCGACGGGACGTTCCATTACTTCACCCCGCCGCTGACGCCGGGCGAAGCGGTGATTACGGTGACGGCGCAGACGGCGCAGGGTGGAGTGAACACGCAGCAGAAAAAGATCATTATTCAGTAAATCCTTGGCGGGCAAGAGTGTTCGCCTCAGGATGACAATTGAGAGAAGTGGGGTTCCAGAAGTACGAGGAACCTTCGGTTCCGGCAGGGTTGCTGAGCCTCTCATAGACTAGAGGAGGAAGCGGCCGCGCCGGATGGCGCAAATCGGGTTCGCCCGCAAACAGAGCGATCAAGGTAGATCGCGAGAAGAGTTCGTCAATGTCAAATAACGGATTTCATTCATCACGTTCTCACAACCTCAGGTCGTTATTCAGCCTGTTCTCAAGCGACCTGGCCATCGATCTGGGCACGGCCAACACCCTGGTCTACGCGCGCGGCAAGGGCATTGTCGTCAACGAGCCCTCTATTGTCGCTATCAATAAGAACACGGGCGAAGTAGAAGCCGTGGGTAAAGAAGCGAAGGAGATGCTGGGCCGGACGCCGGGCAACATTGTGGCCATCAAGCCTATGAAGGATGGCGTGATTGCCGACTTCAAGGTCACGGAGAAGATGCTGAACTACTTCATCCAAAAGGCGCACAACCGGAAGATGCTGGTGCATCCGCGGATCGTGATCGGAGTGCCGTCGGAAATCACGCAGGTGGAGAAGCGCGCGGTCATGGACTCGGCCTATCGCGCCAAGGCGAGCGAGGTGCATTTGGTGGAGCAGGCCATGGTGGCGGCGATTGGAGCGGGATTGCCGATTACGGAGCCGAGCGGCAACATGGTGGTCGACATCGGCGGCGGCACTACGGACATTGCGGTGATTTCGCTGAGCGGCATCGTCTACTCGCGGTCGGTGCGGATGGCTGGAAACCAGATGGATGAAGCCATCATGAATTATCTGAAGCGGAAATATAACCTGCTGATCGGCGAGCGCACCGGCGAACAGATTAAAATGGAGATTGGGTCGGCGCATCAGCTCGACAAACCCATGACCATGGAGATCAAGGGGCGCAACCTGATCGAGGGTGTGCCGAAAACCATTACAGTAGATGACGGTGAGATCCGCGAGGCGCTGAGCGAGTGCGTTTCGACGATCATGAATGCGATTCGCGTCGCCCTCGAGCGCACACCGCCGGAGCTTTCGGCAGACATCAGCGACCGCGGCATTGTGCTGACCGGGGGCGGGGCGCTGCTGAAGAATCTGGACAAGCGCATCCGCGAAGAAACCGGGCTGCCGGTCTCGATAGCCGACGATCCGCTGTGCAGCGTGGTGCTGGGCACGGGCAAGATGCTCAGCGACTTCAAGCTGCTGCGGAAGATCTCAATCGAGTAGAAAAGCAGGGGGCAGGGGCCAGGGATTAGGGCCAGCAAAACCGAAAACAGCGGCCCTGACCCCTGATCCCTAATCCCTGACTCCTGAATTATGGAAACCGTTCTCGGCCGTTACCGCAACCTGACCATCCTGGTTGGAGTGTTGTTTCTGCAGGTGCTGGGGCTGGCGGTGCAGGTCAAACGCAGCCCGGACGCGGAGAACACGCGATTGATCCGCATCTGGGCGGTGGATTTAGTTACTCCTTTCGAGCGCGGGCTGGTCTGGGTGCAAAACGGCGGCAGCAGTCTCTGGCACAACTATTTCTATCTGCGCGGAGTGCGGGCGGAGAACCGCCAGCTCAAGGAGCAGATTGAAGAGATGCGGCTAGAGCAGGTGCGGCTGACCGAAGACGCCACCCAGGCCCACCGCTTGCAGTCTCTGCTGGCATTCAAGGAGCAGTTCATCGCAAAGACGGTGCCGGCCCAGGTGATCGGGTCCAGTGGAAGCGATCTTTCCCGGTCCATCTATATCGACAAGGGATCAAACGACCGCATTGCGCAGGACATGGCGGTGATTACCTCCGGCGGCATCGTGGGCAAAGTGCTGCGCGTTTATCCTTCGACGTCCCTGGTGCTGATGATCAACGACCAGAGCAGCGGCGTGGGAGCGATGCTGGACAAGTCGCGGTTACAGGGCGTGGTGCGCGGAACGCCGAACGGCGAGTTGATTCTGGAGCGGGTGATGAGTGACGAACAGGTCGCGGCGGGGGAAACCGTCCTGAGCAGCGGAGGCGACCAGATCTTTCCCAAGGGACTTCTGCTGGGTACGGTGAGCAAGGTGAGTCCGGGAAGAGACATGTTTCTGAACATTCACGTGAAGCCGGCCGCGGACCTGAGCCGGGTAGAAGAAGTGCTGGTAGTGATCGAGAAGCAGGAACGGGAACCGGTGGCGGAAAGCGGCGGCAGGGTGCGCGCGGCGGATGTGCTGGCGCAGCGGCTGCCTTCGGTGCCGGAGAAACCTCCCGCGGTTGCGGGAGCGGCGGCGGCGGGTGGCGCTCCGAACAGCGCGACTGCGCAGGGATCGAGTGCAGGCTTGAAGCCGCAGCCCGCGGGTGCGGCCAAGCCCTTGACTGCAACCACAACGACTGGAGCAGGAACGGCTGGAACCGGGACGACCGTCGATGTCCTGAAGAAAGTTGCGCAGAAGCCGGTTGGCGGCGATTCCGGCACGAATGCCGTTTCCGGGAGCGGAGCCGGGCCGGGCGCGGCTTTGAGCACGGCGGGCGCTGGTTCGAACGCCCTTCCGAAATCGGCTCCGAAATCCGTGAATTCTGGGGCGAAACCAGCGACTACGCCTGCCAAACCTCCGGGTGCGGAGCCTAATCCTCAAACGCCTCCTACCGAAGACAATCCCCACTAGCGTGCCCATCACTTACACATCGGGCGAGCAGATTGAGGTTTACCGGTTCAGCATTCCGGTAACGGTGGGTGTGCCGCTGCTGGCGCTGTTTCTGCAGGCGTTCCTGCCGAGACGATTGCCATTCTTCTCCATCTTCGACCTGCCCTTGCTGGTAACCATTTTCTTTGCCATGGCGCGGCGCAACCCGATTTCCGGGCTATTCACAGGAGCCGCCATCGGGCTGGTACAGGACATGCTGGGGCCTTATCCGATCGGAATTTATGGCATCGCCAAGACGGTGGTGGGCTACGGCGCGTCGTCGCTGGGAGCGAAGCTCGACGTAGAGAACGTAGGGGCTCGATTCCTGATCACGATAGCGTTTTACCTGGTTCACGCCGCGGTCTATTTCACGGTGGCGCGCGGCATGGTGAATCTGACTCTGGATTGGAGCTGGACCCGGGGAATCCTAGCCGGGCTGGCCAATGCGGGGGTGGGCGTGGGGCTGTACTTTTTGCTGGATAAGTTCAAGCAGAGAACGTAAGAGCAGTGGCCAGTGGTCAGTGGCCAGTGAAATTTGTTCAGGCTGTGACTTCCGTTACCCGTCTCTGTAATCCCTTGGCGTGCCGCCCGCAGTACAATGAATCTGAAAGCTCCCATATATTTCAAGTTCTGCGAGGTGTGACTTTTTGCGGACCAGACGAACTCTCGGCGAGCGTTTGACTGGCCACGGTTCACTGGCCACTGGCCACTGACTTATGTTCGGCCCCGACGACAAAGTATCGGCAATGCGCTTGACGGGCGCGCAGTACGCGATCCTAGGCATTTTTCTGGTGCTGGCTTATGGATTGTGGCGGCTGCAGGTCATGCAGAGCGATTTGTACGCGACGCTGGCGGAGAAGAACCGCATTCGGAACGTGCCGATCCTCGCTCCCCGGGGCAAGATTCTGGACCGCGAAGGGCGCGTCATTGTCGACAACTATCCATCGTTCTCAGCTCTGCTGCTGCGCGATTCTTCCCGCGACCTGAGTGCAGATGCGGAGCTGATTGCGCACGGTCTTCACCTGGATGCGAATGAAGTGCGCACGAGAATTCGCCACTTTTCGTCGATGCCGCAATACCAGCCGATCTTCCTGAAAGAAGACATCACTCCGGATGAGCTGGCGTTCATCGATGCGCATCGCAACGAACTGCCGGAACTGGATACGATCGTGGCGCACCGGCGCCTGTATCCGCGCAACGGGTTTATGGCGCACCTGATCGGCTATGTGGGCGAAGTGACCGAAGACATGCTCAACCAGCCGCAGTTCGAACTCTATAACCCGGGTGACGTGGTGGGCGTCTCAGGGGTGGAGCGGCAGTACAACAATGCATTGATGGGCAAGAATGGAGCGCGGCGGGCGCTGGTGAACAGCCATGGCCGCGAAGTGGGGTTGCTGGGGGAAACAGAGGCGATCCCGGGCAAGCAGTTGAAGCTAACGGTGGATGTCGATTTGCAGATTGCGGCCGAGGAAGCCCTGGAAGGGAAGAATGGTGCCATCGTAGCGATGGACCCGAGGACGGGTGAAATCCTCGCCATGGTGAGCCGGCCGACCTTCGATCCCCAGAGTTTTTCGGTGCGAGTCTCGCGCGATCAATGGAACAAGCTGGTCAATGACGAAGACCATCCCCTGATGAACAAGGCGATCCAAGCGCAACTGGCGCCCGGTTCGACGTTCAAAATCATCATGGCGACGGCGGGACTGCAGGAAGGAATTGCGCAGGACCTGCACGTGAACTGCACCGGCGGCGGCACTTTCTACGGCCGTTACTTCAAGTGCTGGATCGCGGCGCGCCATCAGACGCACGGGGCGGTGGACATCATGAAGGGCATTTACCAGTCCTGCGATGTCTTCTTTTACACCCTGGGCGAGAAGCTGGGGATTGACCGAATCGCCAAGTACGCGACAGCGCTGGGCATGGGGCAGAAAACCGGAATTGATTTGCCGCAGGAAGTGAGCGGGGTGATGCCGTCGGAGCAGTGGAAGATACGGAACTTCAAACAGAAATGGTTTGCGGGAGAGACCATCTCGGTGAGCATTGGGCAGGGTGCGGTCGCCGCCACGCCAATCCAGATGGCGCGGGCGTTTGGAGCGATTGCCAGCGGAGGCCGGATGGTGCGGCCGCATGTGACGAATCCGACGGATTTGCCGCCGGGCGTCATTCCAGCGCAGAACGTTCCGGCTGAAGTAACGATTCCGATTGATCCCAAGAATTGGGAGATTATTACGGACGCCATGGCACAGGTGGTCAGTCCGGTGGGAACGGCGGGGGCATCGGCGATCAAAGGTGTGGATATGGCCGGGAAAACCGGCAGCGCGCAGACCGTAAGCAACGCCCTGAAGGCCAAGATGAGCGCCAGCGAAAAAGACAGGTACAAGGACAACGGTTGGTTTGTGGGAGTGGAACCGCGGCGCAACCCGGAAATTGTGGTGTGCGCGCTGTTTGAAGAGGGCGAGCATGGATCGTTGGCGGCTCACGTAGTGTCGAGCGTGATCCAGGCGTTCGTGGAGAAGCAACGCCGGCATCCTACGAAGATGGCGAAGAACGCCGGCCCTGCCGAGATTGGCGCGGTGTGGACTGCGCCCGACGCCGATGGCGACGAGCAGAAGTTGCAGGGCGGACACTTCTTTCTGGATGTGGCGAAGCGGCCGCTGGCTGCTGTGAGTACCGAGTACCTAGTACCGAGCACCGGGAAAATGCAATGAAGAGATCAGCGGGAGAAATCATACATAGGGAGGGGATCACTCGGTATTCGGTACTGGGTGCCAGGTACTGATGTCACGCTACGTTTCATTTCGCGACTTCGACTGGCTGCTGCTGATCTTTGTGCTCATGATCTGCGGGCTGGGTGTGATGGAGATCCACAGCGCTACCATGCACACTAAGTTTGCCGGGTCGCATGTCAGGCAGATTTACTGGATCCTCGGTGGCGTGGGGGCCATGTTCGTGATCAGTGCCGTCAACTATCAGATGTTGCTGGACCGGATCCACTGGTTTTACATCGCGGGAATTGCCTCGCTGATGGCGGTGCTGATCTTTGGACAGAAATACCTGGGAGCGAAGCGGTGGATCAAGATGCCCGGCGGCAATCACTTCCAGCCCTCCGAATGGGTGAAGCTGATTCTCATATTGGCGATGGCGAAGTTTTTTGCCGATCTGCGGCATCGCGAGCTCTCCTGGGCGGATTTCATGAAAGCCGGAGCTATCGTGGTGATTCCAATGCTACTGGTGCTGAAGCAACCTGATCTGGGGACGGCTCTCACTTATATTCCGATCGCAATCATGGGAGTCTTTCTGGGAGGAATGCAGTGGAAGCAAGGCGTGCTGGTGGCTGTGCTGGCGGTGGTAGGCGTGGGGGCGGTATTCTTCGTTCCCCGGGTGCATGTTTTGAAGTCGTATCAGAAGCAGCGTCTCACCAGTTTTGTCGATCCTGAACTTGATCCGCAAGGGTCGGGGTACCAAGTTGAGCAATCCAAGATCGCCGTCGGTTCGGGAGGGTTGTGGGGCGGGAAAGGCTCGCAAACCCACGGGGCTTTCCTTCCGGTCCCACAAACCGATTTTATATTTGCGGCATTCTCCGAGGAGCATGGATTCGTGGGCGCTCTGGGGGTTCTACTGTTATACTTCATAGTGCTGATGCGTCTGACCCAGAACGCGCAAACAGCGCCCGACCGCGCTGGCACGTTCGTGGTGATGGGTGTGGTGGCTGTGCTTAGCTTCCACATCCTGGTCAACGTCGGCATGGTGGTCGGCTTTATGCCGGTCACCGGAATACCTCTGCCGCTGATGAGTTACGGTGGATCTTCCGTGTTGTTCATGTTCCTGGCGCTGGGGATGGTTATGAACGTTCGAATGCGCCGCTTTGTGAACTAGCTGGGTCGGTGTGAGGGCTAGCCAGGTAACGGGGCTTAACAGGCCGGGTTCATGATTCTTGCGGTGCCGCTTGACACGGGAAGACGGCAGGGAGCAGTTGCTGCGCCAACAGACGCAGCCCCAAAAATATCGATCGTCCTCGCGTAAAGGGGGCATTTCACCGGCTGTCGAGCAGTCGAAGGCCGGGCAGGATTGAAGCTATAGCGCTGCTGGCAGGGAAACGGCCCCCCGACCGGAAATCGGTCTGAGAGTGCGGTCACAAACCCGGCAGACGCAAAGCGAAACAGTGCAAAAGATACCCAAGCTTGTGCAGCGGATTCGGTTAGGGAGTAACCTCCCCAGCCCCAGCCGTCCCCGATCCGGGGCCAGCCTCGCGACGCTCGATCCTGCCCTTTCCTTCCCCGCTTCGCCCCGGTGAACCCCGTCCGACTGAATGAGTCGGGGCGGGACCGGAGTGTCCATGAACAAAGAGTTATTTGTCTCTTCCACGCCACACGAAACCAAGGTTGGACTGGTGGAAGACGATCTGCTCGCGGAAATCTACCTCGAGCGCGAAAATGAATACACCTTAGCCGGCTCCATCTACAAAGGCCGCGTCACGCGCGTGCTGCCCGGCATGCAATCTGCCTTCGTCGACATCGGGCTGGAGCGCGACGCCTTCCTCTACGTTTCCGACTTTATGGAGTTGGAAGAGCACGACGAGGATTTGACCGACAGTGTGCCGACCAATCGCGGAGTGCAGGATCTGCGCGCGCCAGCGGCGGCAGAAGAAGCGGCAGTGCCTGGACTCAATGATGCAACCGAGGCGGAAGAGAGTTTCGGGAGCGGTTCCAGGCAAGATTTTGTCGAAACAGAAGGACTTGCGGAGACTCAGTCTAGCGCTGTGCAAGACGCTTCCGGCAGTGGGACTTCTCAAGACCGCGACCGCGGAGGTTTCCGTGGGCGCCGCCGCCGTCGTGGCGGGCGTCGCGATGGACGTGGCGACGGGCGCGGAGACGGACGCGAGCGGGGACCGGAGCCGCGTTTTGCCCGGCCTTTGGCTGAAAGTGTTCCTCCACCCGCTGCCGCATATCCTCCGATAGCTGCGCGTCCTCAGGAATCTGGCAGGACCCAGCAGTTTGGACCGCCCGCGGGATACCAGCCCATCCTGCTTCCCGGAGAATCGATTTCCAAGTACCGCGGTTTGGCCCAGCCTGCAGCGGTGCACGAGCGGCGTTCCCAGGACGCCGCGACCGGCGCGATGTTTACCTCCGCGTCGGCACCCACCTCAGAGCGGGTGGCACCGTTGGCCGCGACTTTTCCTGACGATGAACCCATCTTTGCTAGCGCCAGTGCCAGTGCTGCTCCGATGGTCGAAACGCCACATATAGAGCAGGACGCTCCGCGATACGCGGAAGAAGATCGCACCGAGGCCGCTTCAGCTTCAGCGGCATCGACTTCGGTGGACTGGAACCGCGAATTTCGCCGCCAGGAACTGGAAGGCAGCGCTCAGGCCACGGAACAGGAATTTGTCGAAGAAGAAGAGGAGATGGTAGCGCCTCAACCCCAAAGTTCGGATCGGCCAGTGCGCGAACCCGAAACCCCGGTTTTTGCTGCGCCTGTTTTTGCAACCCCCGGGACGCTCGAAGAAGAGACCATCGACGACGAAGAAGCGGATACAGTCCCTTATGAACAATCGTCCGATGAGGGCTACGAAGAGTTTGAAGAAGAGACACGGGCGGCTGGTCAGATTGCCGAAGTCCGCGCGACCGTGGATGAGATCCACATGTCGTCGCTAGCCGAGGCCGGGGTTGCGCCGCCGGCTGACGGCACCGTCAGCGAGGAAGACTCCGAGGAACTGGAACTGGAAGAGGCGCAAGCCAAAGCGGAAGCGTTGCTCGACGCAGAAGCCGGCGGAATCAGTGCCGTCGATGCCCGAGCGGAGGTTCGCGCTCCGGCGGGGACAGCCGGTTATACGCAGCGAGCGCCGCGTCCGCGGCCTGGTTTCGACCGGCAGCGCGGCGGACGCCGTGGCGGTGGTCGCCGCTTTCCGCGCCGCGAGGCGCAGGAAGTCCCGAAGATCAGCGATTTGCTGAAGGAAGGCCAGGAAATTCTGGTGCAGATCGCGAAGGAGCCCATCGGCAAGAAAGGCGCGCGCATCACCAGCCACATCGCGCTTCCGGGAAGGTTTCTGGTCTACATGCCGACGGTGAACCACACCGGAGTGTCGCGCAAGATCGCGTCCGACGAAGAACGGCAGCGGCTGAAGCGCATCGTGATGAGCGAGCGCGACAACGGCCATGGAGGCTTTATCGTTCGCACGGCGGCACAGAACGCGGGTGAAGACGAACTGCGCGCCGACATTCGCTTCCTGAAAGGCCTGTGGAACGATATCAAGAGCCGCGCCGAGGCTTCGAAGCCGCCGGCGCTGATCTACCATGATCTCAACGTTGTCGAGCGCGTGCTGCGCGATCAGGTCACCAGCGATTTCTCAGTGATCTGGGTTGATACCGAACCGGAATATGAGCGCATTCTCCGCTTCTTCAATCGCTTCCAGCCCGGGCTGGTGAAGAGGGTGAAGCTCTACACCAAAGAGACGCCGCTGTTCGAGCAATTCGGCTTAGCCGAAGAGATGAACAAGGCGCTCAAATCAAAAGTCTGGCTGAAGAGCGGCGGCTACATCGTGATCAACCAGACCGAGGCGCTGGTTGCCATCGACATCAACACCGGCAAGTACGTGGGCAAGACTTCGCGCCTCGAAGACACGATTGTCAAAACCAACGTCGACGCCATCAAAGAAATCGTGCGCCAGATTCGCCTGCGCGACCTGGGCGGCATCATCATCATCGACTTCATCGATATGGACGAACGCCGCAACCGACAGCGCGTGATGCAGGCGTTAGAAGAGGAACTCCGGCATGACCGCGCCCCGTCGAAAGTCCTGCAGTTCAACGATTTCGGCCTGGTCGCCATCACCCGCAAGCGCGTGAAGCAATCGCTCGAACGCACGATTGGCGCGCCGTGCCCCTACTGCCAGTCCACGGGATACGTGAAGTCGCTCACGACGGTCGCCAACGAAATTTACGTGGAGATGCGCAAGATCGCCAAGCATCTGGAGCACGAAGACGTGATGCTGCGCGTACATCCCGATGTAGCGAAAGAATTGAAAGCCAACAACGGCCGCCTGCTGAACGAGATGGAAGAACTGACCAAGCGCACCATCATCGTGAAAAGCGA
>Ga0185299_10006352_pt1 | contig 12584 bp, 12 predicted proteins | sample PaiPotPPA55metaG_FD_128002 | JGI IMG/M metagenome (GOLD analysis project Ga0185299, IMG submission 128002) | Iron sulfur acid spring bacterial and archeal communities from Banff, Canada, to study Microbial Dark Matter (Phase II) - Paint Pots PPA... ...
CATTCCGTCTCCTGCTCGCAAAAGTGCCGGTCGATATGAAGCGGCTGCGGATTGAGCGTCATGTTGGAGAACAACATATTGTCCATCTGCGTGACGGTCCGGGTAAGGTGATGCTCGACGATCTCGCCGGGCACGAAATCTTCGAAATAGAGGCCGCCGCGCTTGTGCCGTGTGCCCGTCTGCTGCGCCATCGATGCCTCCTGCTGTGTCGGTTCTTGGGGTCGATTCTTGGGGTCGATTCTTGGGGTCGCTTATCGCGTCGGATTGCTCCGCCGACAATTACCACACTTGTTAACGATCTCTAATCGCCGAACCGCCCCGAAGGGGCCGCGAAACGGCGTAAAAAGTCGGCTCGCCGCGCTGGCTTAGCGGACCTTTGCACCGCTACGTCTCGCCCCCGGAGCTGGCAAAGATTTATGGTAAACCCTTTGTTAAGGACGCCCTGCCTAGCATCGGAATCACGCTTCAATCCGGTGCGGCTTATCGATGGCTTGGCGATGATGATCGTCCGCGATTTCCTGCGATGGCTTGATAGTGCGCCGGCGAGCGAACGTGCCGAGGCGGCGGGCATCTTGGCGCGGACCTATCTTTGTTCCGATCTCGAAGCCGATGCGATCGCCGTCGCCGAAGACCTGATGCTCAAGCTCATCGACGATCCATCGCCGCTGGTGCGGCGCGCGCTCGCCGATGCGTTGGCGGCAAGTCCGCTCGCGCCGCCGGTGGTGGTCATGGCGCTCACCGCCGATCAGCCGCAGATCGCGGCGCCAGTCTACGCCTTATCGCCGCTTTTGGTCGATGCCGATCTGTTGGATGCGGTAGCGACCGGCGGCGAGATGATTCAAGTCGCGATCGCCAGTAGGGCCGTGTTGCCGTCGGTGGTTGCAGCCGCGCTTGCCGAGCTCGGCAATGCCGAGGCCTGCCTTATTTTGACGGAAAATCATGCCGCCGAAATCGCGCCGTCCGCGATTGATCGCATGGTAGAGCGGTTTGGCGACGATGCTGCAATTCGCGCGGCGCTGCTTGCGCGCGACAATCTTCCCGCTGCGATCCGCCAAAACCTGGTGACCAAGGTGTCGGAGACGATCGCCGGCTTTGTTATCGGCCGGTCCTGGCTGGAGGCGGATCGCGCCCGCCGCATTACGCGCGAAGCCTGCGACAAGGCAACCGTAACCATCGCCGCCGAAAGCCCCAAGGCGGAGCTTCGCCCGCTGATCCGCCATCTTTGCGGGAGCGGTCAGCTCACCGCCGGCCTCATGTTGCGCGCGCTCTTATCCGGCAATCTTGCTTTGTTCGAAGAAGGCTTGGCGGAGTTGAGCGGCATACCGGTGCGGCGTGTTTGCGGACTCGTGCGGGATCGCTTCGGCGCCGGCTTGCCGGCTTTGTTGAAGAAGGCACAACTGCCGCCTTCGACGCATGTTGCTTTTAAGGAAGCAATCGCGGCGATGCGCGACGGGTTTGCCGGCGACGCGGAAGATACCGCGCGGCTGCAGCGGCGGACGATCGAGCGAGTACTCACGCGGTATGAAGACGCCGATGTTGGCGAAGTCGCGTCGCTGCTTACGCTGTTGCGGCGCTTCGCCACCGAGGCGGCGCGCGACGAGGCGCGGCTGTTCTGCCATGAGCTTGTCGGCGACGAGCTTGCCGCCGAACCTGCGGCGATCACTTACTCCGCCGCGGCATAATCTTGGCATCGATTGGCGGGACGCCGTTCGTCCCCGCGTAGGCGGGGACCCAGGCAGACTGCGCGTTTTTTAGTTGGATTCCCGCTTTCGCGGGAATGAGCGGAAATGAGAAACAGGAGGCTCAATCCGTCCCGCTCAGTGCCCGAACTGCTCGCCGATAATACGCTCGTCCAGGCTGTGGCCGGGATCGAACAGCATATGCATGGTGGTCGCATGATCGAGGCGGACGTCTACGGAGCGTACCGAGCGCACCTCGTCATGATCGGCGACCGCGGCGACCGGGCGTTTGGCCGGCTCAAGCACCTCGATCGTGACGCGCGCGCGATCCGGCAGTAGCGCGCCATGCCAGCGGCGCGGCCGGAATGGACTGATCGGAGTAAGCGCAAGGAGCGGCGCGCCGACCGGAATGATCGGTCCCTGCGCCGAAAGATTGTAGGCCGTCGAGCCGGCCGGCGTCGCCAGCATGATGCCGTCGGCGACGAGTTCGGCGAGACGTTCCTTGCCATCGACCAATATGCGCAGCCGCGTCGCCTGGTAGGTCTGCCGAAATAGTGAAACCTCGTTGATGGCGCGGTGACGGTGAACGCGGCCGGCGGCATCGCGCGCCAGCATCAAGAGCGGATGGATTACCGTGACCTGCGCGGCCGCCAGCCGCTTATGGAGGTCGCGTTCGTTATATTCGTTCATGAGAAAACCGACCGTGCCGCGATGCATGCCGTAGATCGGCTTGCCGCTATTCATGAACCGTTGCAGGGTCGCGAGCATGAGCCCGTCGCCGCCCAGCGCGACTACGACGTCCGCCGTCTCGGGCCGTGCGTCGCCGTAGCGCTGGACCAAGCGGCGCCGCGCGCGCTGCGCTGCGGGCATGTCGCTGGCAACGAAAGCGATGTGTTTGTAATGAGACGCCGGACGGGTTTTCGGCATAGCGGACCGGTTTTCAAATAAGCGGCCAAGCAACAGGTAAGCCGCGCAGGAGATCGATATGGACAAGAACAAAGAACGCGTCGTGTTCGTGTATACGACCTATCCATCGATTGTCGAGGCGGAGCGCATCGGCCGTGAGCTGGTCCAGCGCCGGCTCTGCGCCTGCGTGAATATCCTGCCCGGGATGGTCTCGCTATATTGGTGGGAGGGCGCGATCGAGCGCGGCGAGGAGGTGGTGATGATCATCAAGACCCGCGCCGCGCTGGCCGAAGCGGTTCGGGCGGCGGTGCGGCAACTACACTCCTATTCGACCCCCGCCATTTTGGTGCTGCCGATCGAGAGCGTCGATCCGAATTACAACGCCTGGCTCATGGCGGAAACCGAAACAAGATGACGGCGTGAGCAACTCGGCGCGGCCAGGGTTGTCCGCTCATTCCCGCGACAGCGGCAATCCAGAAAAGACGTGATCCGCTGCGTCCTCGCTTTTGGCGGGGACGAGCGGATCACAACAGACGACTAGCAGGATCGAGTTTCGCTTTAGTAGCTGCGCGTGCCGTCGATCACTTCTTTGAGCGCGCCATATTCACGGCACTCGGTGCCGCAAATCAGGCGCACCTTCTCGAGGTCGTCCTTGGCTTTGAGCAGGTTGCCCTGTTCGGCTTGCCACATGCCGTAATAGGACCAGGTCAGAGCGTGCTGGGGGTCGGCGGCGAGCGCCTTCTCGTACCAATATTTGGCGTCGTCATAGCGGCCGAGCTTGCGGCTGGCATAGCCGAGCAGCGTCGCCACATCGGCATTGTCGTCGTAGCCCATGGCGCGCAGCGCGGTGATGCCGCCTTGGTAGTCCTCCTTGTCGTAGATCAGCGCATAGGCGCCGTGATAGCGGTCCAAGAACTCCTTGGCCGAGCTGCTCTTGTCCTTGTCCTTCTTCTTCTGTTTGGTTGTGGAGCCCGAGGGCTTATCGCTTTGCGGCGGCGCGGGATTGCTCGATCCCATTGCAGCGGCGAGTTGAGGGGCCCCCGACACTGCGGCGGCAAGGATGATGGCGGTAAGCAACGACGTTTTGCGCATGGTACCTCCGGTTTTGGTGGCCAGTTCGGTCTTTGACCAAGTTTCGTGGTCTTCCGATCAAGTTTAGTTGAGCCTGCCTAGCGTCAAGAGCCTGCAATCTACGACTTTATTCCCCGGCGCGAGGTTCCCAAGGAATCTGATCCAAAATCCGATCCAAACGGGCTAACACCGCCATCCTAGCATTTCTTCCAGCGTGCGGCGCGCGTCTGCCGTACCAAACGAAAAGTTGATCTGTCGGGGTATTACAAGAAATTGGCATTACGAGAATTTCACGTAGGTGAACGCTAAGCGCTGCGGCACTTCAGATTGCATTCAGTGGCCGGGGCGTAAATGTCTCCTCGACGATCGGCGCCAGTTCAAGAGATCGGTTCCAGTTCAAGACTTGGCCGGCGCCGGTAGAAAAAGGAGAACACAATGTTGAGGAAATTCGCCCCCGCGCTGCTCGCGACCACTTTGATCGCCGGCTCGGCGATTGCCGCGCAGCCTTCGGGCAATACCACTCCGACGCCTGCGGCCCAAACCCAAACGCCGTCCGCGCCTGCCGCGACCATGAATAAGGCGGGCAAGACGGTGAAGCATACCGTGAAGCATACGGCGCGGCACCGCTCGCATGTGCGCAAGCATATTGCGCGGGGCCGGAGTCATGTTGTGCATCATGCCCGGCATGCCAAGCCGGCCAAGACGCATCAGGCCGGCGTCGCCAGGAGTTCGTGATCCAGGAGTTCGTAACCCAATTGCCTGCGATCCAGAATTAGCACCCAGATGCGGTGCGAACCGAGGCCTGGATCGTACGCACCGGCTTGCGGCCGCCAGCGGCACCGCCGCCTGGTCCGCAAGTCGGATTTCTAAAGCATGATGTGCTTAAAGAGTAGTCGTCCCGGGCGGACAAAAACGTAGAAAAAAATCCGGGATTGTTGCCTCACGCGGTGCAGTGCTGACCCGCTGCACCGCTAATCATTTCCGTCAGGCTACACACCTCACAATGTCGGCTGCCACTCGACCGGGACATGCTCATAGCCGCTCGCGGTCTTGATCAAATGTCCGCAGGCGGGGAACGGGAAATGATAGCCGGTGACCAACATACGGTCGGCGGCGGCGCGGTCGAACAGTTTCTTGCGCGTCGCAACCGCTGCGGCGCCGTCGATATCGAATACCGCCTGCCAATCGGGATGGCGCGCAAATACCGCGGGGTGCTGCGCAGTGTCGCTCAACACCAATAGCGACTGATCGCCGGAATGAATGGCGAAGACGGTGTGGCCGGGCGTGTGCCCCGGCGCCGGCAGGGTGACAATGCCGGGCGCGACTTCCTTGCCGGGCTGAAATTGCGTCACCTGCTTGGCGATATCGGCAAAAATCCGCCGCTGGTTAAGAAAAGTTATTTTCAGATCCGCCGGCGCGGCGTTGAGATTGCCGTCATCCATCCAATAGGCCCATTCCGGCGTCGGGACCATGATTTCCGCATTGGGAAAAATGAGCGCGTTGTCCTTATCCTTGATGCCGTTGATGTGGTCCGGATGGAAATGCGAAATGACAATCTGATCGACCGCCTTCGCATCGAAGCCGGCAGCGGCGAGATTGTAGCGCAACGCGCCGGCTGACGGCGCGATCTGGCCGCCGGTGCCGGTGTCGAGCAGGACGAGTTTTCTGCCGGTATTGACGATCAGCGTGGTGAACGGCGTCGCCAGTTTGTCATGCGGCATGAACGCCGCATCGAGTGCATGCTCGACCTCGGCAAACGGCGCGTTGACGATGAATTTGTCGTCGATCGGCCGATACCAGATGCCGTCATAGAGCGCGGTGAGCTCATAAGAGCCGATCTTGTAGCGGTAAATCCCGGGCGTCGCGGCGCCGGCCGCCGGCGCTTCGGCGCCCGCGCGATCGCTGGAGGCCGCAAGCGCCGCCGCCGCGGCGCCGGTAAAAAGATCACGCTTTGTCAGTTCCGGCATTCGCATTCCCTTTTTGCCACGGCCGCCCCGCTACGCGCTTGCCGATAATAACCGAATGGCCGCAAGGATATTCCCCGCAAAAACCCCACGCTTTGCGTCCAAAGCGCGCGGCGCCGGTTGGGCACCTAACCGAGCGGATGCTTGTTGCGGCTTATTGCGCTTGCTGCCGAAATGGACCAGCATCTGGCAAACACGGGCCGACTCTATGAGCGAACCTCGGTTGCCCAATGATCGTAATGCTTCGACCAGTGAAGATCGCTTTGGCCGGCAAGACGATCGCAAATATAGCGGCTGGTCTTCGGCAATAACGATCGCTGCGACCGTGATTATTCTGGGGATCGCGTTCTACTATTTTGAAGTCCGTTAGCAGCCAGCGATTGGTTAGCGTCCTGGATAATATTGGCGCGGCTGCTGCGGCTGTTGCGGCGCGTAGCCATAGAGTGGCGTACCGCCGCGCTCCATGACCTGAGTGCCAGAGGCACGGCGTTCTGCTTGCCACGTGCCTTCGCACAATCCAGTGGTGCCCTGGCCGCGCCAAACGCCACTGCCGGTCGTTGTGCTCAAGCGGCCAGTGCCGTCGGCCCACGATCCGCCGGACTGCACCACCACGCGCACGTTGCCGTTCGGTGCAACGCGTCCTTGCACGGTGACCGGCGTGTCGCCAGCATTGCCGACAATTCCGTTACTGATGGCGAGCGGATAGCGCAGCGTCGGTGTGCAGGCTCCGTCGCGAGTCATGATGACGACGCTCCATTCACCGTCAAAACTGCTGCGGGCAAAGCTGGGATTGGCCGCCGCCAAACAGGTCAAGGCCAAAGCCAAAACCGAGCCACAGGCTAGGATGGCACAGGCTGGGGTAAAGAGACCAAACCGTCGCCGGTTCGTCGGGGCATTCGTGGGGGCAGGGCTGGTCGGTCGAATGAGGTCAATTCGGCTGGTGTTGCTACGCATTGCGATATCCCCTGATCGAACCGATTGCTGGTTGGCTTAAGTCATTGATGCACGCGACGCTGCGGCTGGAAACCGCAGGCGCAGATCGCTCCGCCCTTGGCAACCGCGCGAACAGGTTCCCGGTTCCCGATAAATCGCGGGAATTCCACCGCCCGAGATTCGCAATGCGGGTGAGTTTTGGCGCCGGGTGAGTGTTTGTCTCAGCCCGGCGCCTTAAATCGACAAGCGAAATTAGGCGTCGTATTCGGCGGAGACGTCCTTGCCGGTATAGTCAGGCATGTACGCCGTCGAAACCAAGCTGATCACCGCGCATACCGCCAGGTAGACGGCGACGGCGTAGCCGGTGTGGTAGGCGGCGAACAGCGCGGTCGCGATAAGCGGCGCCGGACCGCCGGCAATCACCGAAGCGAACTGATAACCGAGCGACGAGCCGCTGTATCGAAGCCGCGGCGTGAAAGCTTCGGCGATCAGCGCCGCCTGCGGGCCATACATCATGTCGTGCGGGATAAGCGACAGTACGATGGCGGCGAATATCGCCGACGGATTGCCGGTATCGAGCATGCCGAAATAGAGGAACGCGAACAGGCCGCAGACTACGGCTCCGATCAGGTACATCTTCTTACGGCCGATGCGGTCGGAGAGGTGGCCGAAGATCGGGATCGAGAAGAACGAAACGCACGAGGCCGCCAGCACCGCGGAGAGGATGAAATCCCGCGACATGTGCAGCGTGCCGACGCCGTATGAGAAGACGAAGGCGGTGAAGATGTAGAACGGCGACTGCTGGCCCATGCGCAACAGCGCGGAGAGGATGACCTCTTTCGGCTGCTTCTTGATGACCTCGAGGATCGGTGCGTGCTCGATCTTGTCCTCGGCGAGGAGCTTCTGGAACACCGGTGTCTCAAGGATGCCAAGCCGGATCCACAGACCGATCCCGACCAGGACGATGCTCAGGATAAACGGCACGCGCCAGCCCCAAGTGAGGAACTGGTCGCCCGACCAGGCGGTAGCGCCGAGCATGACGATGGTCGAAAGGAACAAGCCCGCAGGCACACCCCATTGCGGCCAGGAGGCGAGGAAGCCGCGGTTGTGCTGACCGCTGCGCGTCCATTCCATCGACAACAGGACCGAGCCGCCCCATTCGCCGCCGACCCCGATGCCTTGGATCGCCCGCAGCACGGTCAGGGTGACGCCGCCCCAGATCCCGATCGACTCATAAGTGGGCACGAAAGCAATTAAGAAAGTCGCGATGCCCATGAGCATCAGGGTGGCGATCAGCGTCGCCTTGCGGCCAATGCGATCGCCGTAATGACCGAAGATCGCAGCGCCGATCGGCCGCGCCGCAAAACCGACGAAGTAGGTGCTGAACGCCAACAGCGTCGCGGTGGTCGGGTCGGAGTTCGGGAAATAGAGCTTGCCGAAAACCAATCCGGCTGCAGTTCCATAGAGGAAGAAGTCGTACCATTCGATGGTGGTGCCGACCGTGGCGGCGATCACCGCTTTGCGCAGCTCGCGGCCGTGGTCGGCCGCGGAAAGCGAGTCGTAAGTGGCTATCGAAGCCATGTGCGTTTCCCCCTGGGCTTATGTCCCGTCCCGTTTCGCGCGGGCGCTTCTTTCCTGAGCTAGACGATAAATGTTCCCGCTGCCGAAGCAAGGCTTTTGCTTCGAGCCTTTTGCTGGATGTCCTTTTGGCGGATGACCCGCCATCGACGGAAACCGCTTGGGGGACGGTGCCGGGTGAGAGATTTGAACTCCCGACCAACGGTTTACAAAACCGCTGCTCTACCACTGAGCTAACCCGGCTCATCGGATATTTCTCACGGCTCGGCCGAGTTTGCTAGCCGTTTCAGGAAAAAATCCGCGCCCCGACAGGGGTCTTTTGTTTTTCGGCTTGCTTACTGGCCCCGGCAGCTTGGCAATGTTCGCCGCGCCTCATTGGAATCAATTGTCCGTCTTGCCCTCAATAACATTCAAAATATTGGATCGATGCGCCGGTATTATTCGACTCATCTAATTCCGTCATCATGAGCGTGTATTTCTTTTTGTCGAAATAAATCGCCCGAACGATATCAAAGTCGCGATCTTCTATTGCGACAAGCCGGTTTGCATTCTCGTGAACGATTTTGGCGCCGCAGTAAGGATCAGATACACCCGCCGCAACGTTCCCCGGTTGCTGATAGCAAACCGTGTTGGCCGGACGATCAACTTTGAACGCCCATGCGTCACTTGGTTTTAGTGCATACATGTGCACGTCTGGTTCTCTTGTGTTTTTTAGCCAGTCGAAAAATGTTATTGTTGGTCGGCCGTAAACAGAACTTGTGTAACTTTCGAGTTTGTGTTTGCAGGAGAGTCCGTTCTCAATTGAGTGTTGCTGGCCATCAAGCTTTGGCGGGGGCGGGACGGACAGCGCGGCATTATCTACATCTCGGAAGCGCAGAGGAGGCGGGTTCACTTTGATTACGATGCCGACAACGATTAGCAGCAGCACTCCAATGAGAATGCCCGCCCAGCGCAATATCTTCGAGAAAATTCGCAACTGGGCCAGCCCCCTTGCCGCCGCGGCAGACAGTGTAGTGATTTTCCGTTATGGCGTCAGCGCCCCGATCCTCCGGCCTCGAGTGTGACCGCCGCCGGTGCTTTGGCGGGTGGCCAAACCCGCCCGGCAAGCCCAGCTAACTTTATGTCAAGGACTGAACATTATTCTCGGCAAGCCGCGCTGGGCAGGCCGTTGCCGAGCGGCCGTTGCGCGACACAATTTGGCGCGACACAATTTGGCGCGACACAATTTGGCCAGAGGTTGCGGCGATTATTTGTTGGAACTCGGATGACTGGGGGGATGCGGGTTCATGCCCGACCGAGGTAAATGCCTTAATCGTCGCGCTGTTGTCGTCCTGCTGCCGGGCGCTGCATTAAGCGTCGCGGGTTGTGTGACGCGGGCGGCGGCGCCCCCCGTCTATCTCGGTCCGACCGCCAAACAAGTCACTTACGTCACACGCGAGCGGCCCGGCACCATCGTGGTCGATCCTACCAATCATTTTCTCTACTTCGTGCAAAAGGGCGGCCAGGCGATCCAATACGAAGTCGGCGTCGGCAAGGAGGGCTATGGCTGGTCCGGCGAGGCGACCATTCACAACAAACAAGAATGGCCGGACTGGTATCCGACCCGCGAAATCCTCGAGCGCAAACCGGAAATCCGCCAGGCCATGGTGCCGTTGCAAAGCGGTTACGGCATGCACGGCGGGCCGGAAAATCCGCTCGGCGCGAGGGCGCTTTATCTTTGGCAGGGCAGGGTCGACACGCTCTATCGCATTCACGGCACCAACGAGCCTGAGACGATCGGCCACGACGTTTCCGCCGGCTGCATCCGCATGCGCAACGAAGACGCCATCGATCTTTACGAGCGCGCGGCAGTCGGATCGAAAGTGATCGTGCTCGCCGGACACGCAGTCTAAGTTCAAAGATCAGCAGCAGCGCAACGCTGATCGCCCTCTCCCACAAGGGGAGAGGGAAAATAAATCGTCACTGACCTATTGACATTTGTCCCCGTTTCGGTTACATATAGGCCAACCTCGCCCATGATTCGGCGCGCGAGGGCCGGCAGGCTCTGGTGCGGGGGCGAAGTAAGCGGTGCCCGCGGGCGGACTTGCAACCCGCTCCCGGGCGGCATCGGGCATCAGCCTGCCGGCACTACGACCGGCGCGCGAGCTGCTCGCTGGACCTAGGGACAGGCAGGGGTGGGTAACGCCCACTCAACGGACAGGCCAAACCTGTTCGCCAGGTCCCAGGAAGCCTGGCCTGACGCTGAGCCTTTGGCGACGAAAGGCCCCTAGGCAAGAGCCGCAGTGGAACGCCGACAGTCGTGCGCACCCCGACGGGTGCGCGGCCGTGCCCGTAAGGCACGGCATAATCACTCATTGCGTCTGTCGGCGTTTCGCCTCCGAATTTCTTTCTTTCGTTCTTTCCCGTCCGTCATGCCCGGGCTTGACCCGGGCATCCATGCTGAAATGACGCTTATGCAGTGCTTCCACCGGCGCTGCCTGGCTGCAGCTCAGCATGGACCACCGGATCAAGTCCGGTGGTGACGCGTAAGCGACAGTGGCTTGGCATAACTCGGGCGCATCCGCGCCGCGAGAACGGAGTTGCTTTACCCGCCGCTATCGCGGGGCGGGAGGAGCGCGTAACGCGAATTCGTTTTAATCTGGCTTATTCGTATTGAGGAGGCCCACATGAATCACTTGCCCAATCATCGCTGTGACAATACCGCGATGCACCCGCATAGCCGCAGAGGCATCGTTATTGCCCTCGCATCCGCCGCCGTATTGTCGTCGCCGTCGGCGCTTGTCGCTGCCGATGGCTCGCCGGAAGATCAGCGATTCATGCGCATGGCGATCGATGAAGCGCGCCAGGGCGATTATGCATTCGGCGCGGTGATCGTGCGCGACGGGCAAGTTTTGGCGCGCGGGCGCAATCTCGGAAAAACCAACGACGACCCGACCGCGCATGGCGAGATGGTGGCGATCCGCCGCTTTCTTGCCGATCATGGCAGCGCGGCGCTGCGCGGCGCGACGCTCTACACGTCCGGCGAGCCGTGCGTGATGTGCATGGGCGCCATCGTGTGGTGCGGCATCGGCCGGTTGGTCTTTGCCGCATCGGTGCCGCAGATCGGCGCAAGGATGAATCAAATCATGATCACAAGCGCCGAGGTGGCGGCGCGATCTTCGTTTGATCCGATAACAATCACCGGCGGCGTGCTGGCGGACCAGGCCATGCAGCTTTTCGACAAATAGTATTTTTGACACCGCCTGTGCAGGAAAGTCGTCAGGAAAATGTAAAGGCGTCGTGATAGGCGCCTTGTACACTGCCGCCAGGCAGCGGACCGCCACCCGGCACGTGCACCATATTCCCGATCACCGCGGCGGTGGCGCCGTGCAAGCCGTGACGTGGGATCGGCATCGGCGTCAGTGCCTCCCAAGTGTCGGTTTTCGGATCGTAAGCTTCGTTGGTGCCGAACACGCGTCCTGTCGCTTCGCCGCCGAACACCACGATCTTGCCGTCGATATAAACCGCCGAGACGCCGCTGCGCGCCGTCGGCAGCGGCGCACGGAAAGTCCACGCATCGGTCTTGGGATCGTAGACAGCGTTCAAGCTGGTGTTGAAGTCGTAGGAATCCATGCGGCCGGCGATCGCGTGGATTTTGCCATCGACCACGGCGACGCCCATGTGATCGCGTTGGCCGACGAAAGGCTGCGTTCCGGTCGAGCCGCGCATGCCGCCAAGGATCGTGTATTTGTCGCTCGCCGGATCGTAAATCTCGTGCCATTCGACCGAGCGCACGTCGCGGCCGCCGAGCAGGTGAATTTTGCCGTCGAGTACGATCGCTGAAATCGCGCCGCGCGGCCGCGCCAATCCGGCGATCGGCTGCCAGGCGTCGCTCGCGGTATCGTAGGTAAAGCACTTGGAATGCGGGCAGCGGTTCTGCTCGACGAAGCCGCCGAACGTGTAGACTTTCGGCCCGATGGAGACGCCGGCCACATGATTGCATGGCAAGGGAAACGCCGCCTTTTGCGACCAGCTTTTCGTTTTGGCATCGTAGACCTGGTGAAAGCCGCCATCGACGCGATGACGCGCATAGCCGGCAATCACATGAATCTTGCCCATGCATTCGATCACCGCATGCTCGCCAACCGGAATCGGCAGGCGCGGCTGCTCGACCCAGCGGCCGGGATTGGCGGACATCGGCGCAACGCTGGTCATGTAGCGCTGCTTCTTCACGCTATCCGGAATGCTGGTAATGCTGCGGTCGAACAGACCGGCGAACAGCGGATCGCTGGTCGCGCTATCGGCTGCGGCTGGCGACGTCATTTTTTGCCTCCCAATTGTACTGCCGAAGTCTTGTTGGTTGCGCGTCGCTCACACGGCGAAGGACGGCGCCGCGTCGCGCAACAGCTCGCGGGTCAGTTCGACGCCTTCGCGCGCCACGTCATAGGGCGAGCGCGCCCATTGCTCGGGATTG
>Ga0185299_10006353_pt1 | contig 12582 bp, 12 predicted proteins | sample PaiPotPPA55metaG_FD_128002 | JGI IMG/M metagenome (GOLD analysis project Ga0185299, IMG submission 128002) | Iron sulfur acid spring bacterial and archeal communities from Banff, Canada, to study Microbial Dark Matter (Phase II) - Paint Pots PPA... ...
GGATTGAACGAGCAGGGATGTCGTGGACATGAAGGAATAAAGTAGGCTTAACGTACGAGGCGGGCATCAAATGCAAAGGGCGGCATCCCTAAGACGCCGCCCCGATGCCGAACGCGTGAGGGTCCGGTTTTATTTGGCAGGCTTCGTCACGTCGATACCGAACCACTTGTCCGAGATCTTCGTGAACGTACCATCGGCTTCGAGCTGGGTCATCGCGTCGTCAATGGCTTTCTGGAACTTCGGATTGCCCTTCTTGAACGGAATCCCCGACGGATTGCCCGGGCCCACATTCGCGCCCGTGCGCAACGGCAACTGCGAATTCTTCATCAGGTACGCAAGCATCAGCCGGTCGTTCAATGCAGCGTCCAGACGGTTCGACGCCAGATCGCGCAAATACTCAGGCGCGCCCGGATACGTCTTGACATCGATACCCGGCACGGCCTTCGCCATGTCCATGTAGTTCGTGCCCAGACCCACGCCAAGCTTCTTGCCCTTCAGGTCTTCAAGCGTCTTGAAGTCCCGCGTGTCGTCCTTGCGCTGAATCAGTTGCGCATTCGAATACGTGTAGGCCGGCGAGAAATCGAGCGTTTGCTTGCGGGCATCGGTAATGCCGACTTGATTCACGATCACATCGAACTTGTCAGCCTGCAAGCCCGCAATGATCCCGCTCCATTCGGTAGTCACGAACTCAGGCTTCACGCCGAGCTTCGCCGCAACCGCCTTCGCGATATCCACGTCGAAGCCGACGAGTTCACCTTGCGGCGTCTTCGAGTTGAACGGGGGAAACGTACCTTCCAGGCCAATGCGCAATGTACCGCGTTGCTTGACCGAATCCAGCAGGTCTTCGGCGTGAGCGACAGCCGAGAGCGATGCGCCGATCAGGCCTGCCACGAGCACTTTTTTGAAGAGAGACAGTTTCATGAGTTCTTTGCCTTTTTTCCGGGTTGTTATCAGTGATCTGAAGTGCGGCGATGATAGCTAAAACGCAATGCTGTCTTCAGATCGTTTGCTCATGTGGATATGAGGTTACGTAGTTTCATGCCGCGGTGCTTGCTGCATTGGTACTGGCCAGCGCTTCGACGCATTCCGTCACGAGCGCCGGGCCGCGATAAATCAGGCCGGTGTAGATTTGCACGAGCGACGCGCCCGCTGCGAGCTTTTCACGCGCGTCGTTACCCGACATGATGCCGCCAACACCGATGATCGGCACGTCGTTGCCCAGCTCCGCGCGCAACTTGCGGATCACCGCATTCGACGCCTCAAACACCGGCTTGCCCGACAGGCCGCCGGCTTCATCGCCGTGTTTCATCCCGGTCACGGCCGTGCGCGAGAGCGTGGTGTTGGTCGCGATCACGCCGTCTATTTTATGGCGCAGCAAGGTCGCGGCAATCTCCTTGATCTGCTCATCGTCGAGGTCGGGGGCGATCTTGAGCGCGAGCGGCACGAGCTTGCCGTGCATATCGGAGAGACGTTGTTGTTTGTCCTTCAGCGCACCGAGCAGGGCGTCGAGCTCACCGGCGCCTTGCAACTGGCGCAGATTTTTCGTATTCGGCGACGAGATATTGATGGTCACGTAGCTCGCGAACGGGTACACGCGCTCGAGGCAATACAAATAATCTTCAGCGGCGCGTTCGATGGGCGTATCGGCATTCTTGCCAATATTCAGCCCCAGGATGCCGCGATAGCGCGCAGCCTGCACATTCTCGACGAACTGGTCGACGCCGTGGTTGTTGAAGCCGAGCCGGTTGATCAGCGCCTGCGCCTCGGGTAGCCGAAACATGCGCGGGCGCGGGTTGCCGGGCTGCGCGCGCGGCGTGACCGTCCCCACTTCGATGAAACCAAACCCGAGCGACGCCAATCCGTCGATGCACGCACCGTCTTTGTCCAGCCCCGCCGCAAGTCCGACCGGGTTGCGAAAACTCAGGCCCATGACGGTACGCGGCGAATCGGGGGCGCGCTCGGCGAGCATGCCGGCGAGACCGGTACGGCCGGCGGCGCCAAGCATACGCAGCGTCAGGTGATGGGCATCTTCCGCATCCATGCGAAAAAGTTGCGCGCGGGCGAGCGGGTAGAGGGAGCTGAACACGAGGGAAGGCCGGGGCGGCGTAAATTGAGACGCGCCATTTTAACGGCTTTAACGCCGACGGCCGAAAAGCTGTGACACAGGTGTGAAAGCGGCGCCGAAACAGCCAGCCGCATCTTCAGCGCCGCAGCTTGTCCGCTGGCATCTTTCCAGGCATGGGAGGCGTTCCGGCGGAGTGCATCGTGGCGGGATCGAGCAGAGCCCATCGACCGTCGATCAAGCCTTCCAGCGGCCGGAAATTGGCCTTGTACGCCATTTTGTCGCTCTCACGAATCCAGTAGCCGAGATAGACATGAGGCAGATCCAGGCTTCGTGCCTGTTCGATCTGCCACAGGATGTTGTAGGTGCCGAAGCTGGTGTGCGGCAGGCCGGGTTCGAAGAACGTGTAGACCGACGAAAGGCCGTCACCGAGGATGTCGATCATGCTGATCATGCGCAACGTGCCCGGCGCGGGGGGATCGTCTGTGAGATTTCCCCCAAGAAGGACACCGGGGTCACCCGGAGTACCTGCGCGCACGGGTTCGCGGAATTCCACCAGGCGCGAGTTGATCCGGCTTTGCAGCAAGAATTGCTCGTACTGGTCGCGGCTGTCGCGATCCATGCCGCCGCCCGCGTGCCGCGCCGACTGATAGCGCATATAGAGCGCGTAGTGTTCTTCGTCGTAGTGAAGCGGCGCAACGCTCGCCACCAGGTCGCCATGCTGTTTCCAGACGCGCCGCTGGGTACGGTTCGGCATGAAGCGGTCGATAGGTACGCGCACCGGCACGCACGCGCGGCAGCCGTCGCAATACGGGCGGTAAGTGAACACCCCGGAGCGCCGGAAACCCGCTTTGACGAGTTCGGTGTAGACGTCGGAGTTGATCAGGTGACTGGGAGTCGCCACCTGCGAGCGCGCGATGCGCCCGTCCAGATAGCTACAGGGATACGGCGCCGTTGCATAAAATTGCAGCGCCGAAAGCGGTGAAAGCGGCAGCTCATTGGGGTGAGTCACGTTGGCAGCTCTCGTTCTAAACGTCTATCTTGCTTGCCACCCCAACCGTGCCGCGGCGGTTCGATGCAGGGCGGAAAGCCTCGGTCGTATCGCTATATTGCCTGCTAAACATCACGTTCGATTGTGTTCAATGGTGCTAGATGTGTTCACGAATCTCAAAGGGCGAATCGCGGTTTGCCAGTCACCGCTTAATGTACATTGCGGCACATCGCGCGATGCATCGGCTGGCGTTCCGGGCGCTACCGCGGCTTCGTTCATGTTGACGGAAGCACGCGTGGCTGGAGCGTCTCAAGCAGCGCGTACTTGTCGAACTGCCAGGGTATTGGCGGCTCACCAACCGCCCCGCGCAGATGTCTCACAAATACCTTGCGGGGAATCTCGCGCCCGCCTAGCGACGCCAGATGCGACGTATTCTGCTGGCAGTCTATCATCTCTATTTTATGGTGGCGCAAGTGTCCGATGAGCGCCGCGAGCGCTATTTTCGAGGCATCGGTGCGATGCGCGAACATCGACTCGCCGAAAAACATGCGCCCGAACGACACGCCGTAAAGACCGCCCACGCGCTTGCCCTCGAACCACGTTTCAATGCTGTGCGCCCGGCCCTCGCGATGCAGCGACGAATACGCTTCCACGATATCCGCCGTGATCCACGTGCCGCGCTGACCTTCGCGCGGCGTCTGGGCGCAGGCACGCATCACGCCAGCGAAATCGTGGTCCACGCGGATTTCCCACGTTGGCTCGCGCAACACGCGCCGCAACGTTTTACGCAGCGAATCGGAGACTTTGAATTCGTCGGGAATCAGCACCATGCGCGGATCGGGACTCCACCAGAGCACCGGCTGGCCGTCGGAATACCACGGGAAAATGCCGTGCTGATACGCATCCACGAGACGGCTGCTCTGCAATTCGGCGCTGGCCGCGAGTAATCCCGGCGCGCCGCTCGCCTCGCCGAGCGCGCGCTCGACAGGAGGGAACGGATCGTCGGAGGCGAGCCATGGAACCATGATTCTCGGGGGCGCTCAGCCTTCGCGCAGTGAGCGGAAGATGTCGCCGGTATGCAGCGCGTAGTTGCCGGCGGCGCGGTCGGCGAAAAAGAAGCGCAGCGTCTGCGCGACCGTCGGGAAGGCGATTTCGTCCCAGGGGATGTCGCTCTCGTCGAAGAGCTTCACTTCGAGGCTTTCCTCGCCTGCGTCGATGTCGAGATCCAGCAGCCGCGCCAGGTAGAAAAGGTGCACCTGATGCACGTGCGGCACATTCAGCAGCGTGAACAGGCTCTGGATTTCGACGCGCGCGCCGGCTTCCTCGAGCGTCTCGCGCGCGGCACCTTCGCTGGTGGTTTCGTCCATCTCCATGAAACCCGCGGGCAAGGTCCAGTAGCCGTAGCGCGGTTCGATCGCGCGCCGGCACAGCAGCACCTTGTCGTCCCAGACGGGCACGGTCCCGACCACGTTGCGCGGATTCTGATAGTGCACCGTGCCGCAATTACCGCAAACGTAGCGTGGGCGGTTGTCGCCAGGCGGAATGCTCAGGCCGACCTCGTGGCCGCAGACGGAACAGAATTTCATAGAGGAGAAGTCGGAAAGTGTCGTGCGAGTGTATCACCGAGCCCGGCCCGCGCGGCAGCGCGGGCGCCAGGCGAAAAAGGGGTCGCGAAGCACGGGGGCGGGATGGTCCATCACTTGTCCTGATGACCGATGAGCCGGGATCGGGTGCGGGCAGCCGACCGGTTGACGCTCGCTTCTCGCTACAATAAGTGCTTCGGGTGGCGACCCTTTCAGCGCTACCCATTTCACGGTCAACCCACATTCCCCGACGATGTCCACCACGCCCGCCGCTTCACGCCCGCCGATGTTGTCCACCGCCGACGCACTCGCCACCTTGCTGGCGGCAGCGCGCCGGGTGGACGGCGTTGAAACCGTCGATTCCTTCGACACACTCGGGCGCGTGCTGGCTACAGCGGTCGTGTCGCCGCTCGACGTCCCACCCATGCGCACCAGCTCCATGGACGGCTACGCAGTGCGGGCCGCGGAGCTGGCGGGAGCGTCGCAGGCGCGCGGCGTGACACTGCCCGTGTCGCAACGCGTGCCGGCCGGCCAGACGGCCGAGCCGCTCGCCGCTGGCACGGTGGCGCGCATCTTCACCGGAGCAACTGTGCCGCCGGGTGCGGACGCCATCGTGATGCAGGAGATGGTTCGTCTCGACGACGCCGGCGCGGCGTTCACGCAAGCGCCGGCGGAAGGCGAATGGATCACGCAGCAAGGTGCCGATATCCGTCGCGGCTCCGTGATTCTGCCTGCCGGCACGCGGCTAACGCCGCAGGCGTTGGGGCTGGCGGCGTCGGTGGGAAGCGCTGCGCTTGAAGTCGTGCGCAAGGTGCGCGTGGCGGTGTTTTTTACCGGTGACGAACTCACCATGCCCGGCGAGCCGTTGCGTTCCGGTGCGATCTACAACTCGAATCGTTTCACGCTGCGTGCGTTGCTCGCGAAGCTAGGTTGCGACGTGACGGACTTCGGTATCGTGGCCGACCGGCTGGACGCAACCCGCGAAATGTTGCGGCGGGCAGCGCGCGATCACGACCTGATCCTCACGTGCGGCGGGGTATCGGTGGGCGAGGAAGATCATGTGAAACCCGCGGTGGAAGCCGAGGGGCGGATTTCCATGTGGCAGATCGCGATGAAACCCGGTAAGCCGCTCGCGTTTGGCGCGGTGCGGCGTGAGGCGGCGGCTCAAAATGGTGAAGAGGCGTTTTTTATTGGCTTGCCGGGTAATCCGGTGTCCAGCTTCTGCACGTTTTTGCTCTTCGTGCGCCCCTTTATCCTGCGGCTGGCGGGCGTCGAGGCGGTCGAGCCGCGCGTGTATTCAATGCGCGCCGATTTCACCCAGAAAAAAGGCGACCGCCGCAACGAATTTCTGCGCGCCCGCGTGAACGACGCCGGTGGTCTGGAGGTGTTCGGGAATCAAAGCTCGGCGGTGTTGACATCGACGGTCTGGGGCGACGGACTGATCGATAACCCGCCGAATCACGCCATCCAGGCCGGCGAGACCGTGCGTTTCATTCCGTTTTCAGAACTGATGCGTTGAAGGCAATCATGAAAGTCGAATTGAGGTTTTTTGCGGGCGTGCGTGAAGCGCTCGGCGTGGCGAACGAGAGCGTGGAGGTCCCGGACGGCGTGGCTAGCGTCGGCGACGTGCGGGCCTGGCTGCGTACGCGCGGCGGCGCGTGGGCGGAAACGCTCGCCGAGGGCCGTTCGTTGCGAATGGCGTGCAACCACGAAATGACCGACCCGTCGCGACGCATCACGGATGGCTGTGAAGTCGCGTTTTTCCCGCCAGTCACGGGCGGCTGAGATGACCCGCGTACGCGTGCAGGAAGCTGATTTCGATATCAGCACGGAAGTTGCCGCGCTGCGCGCCGACAATCCCAAGGTCGGCGCCGTGGCGTGTTTTGTGGGCACGGTGCGTGATCTGAACGAAGGCAACACCGTCCAGGCGATGGAGCTGGAACACTATCCCGGCATGACCGAAAAGGCGCTGGAGGCGATCGCGGGTCAGGCGCGCGACCGCTGGCCGGGTTCCGACGTGCTGATCGTGCATCGCGTGGGGAAACTCTTGCCGCTCGATCAGATCGTGCTGGTGGCAACTACCGCCGTGCATCGGGGGGAGGCCTTCGAATCGTGCGCGTTCGTGATGGATTATCTGAAAACGCAGGCACCATTCTGGAAGAAAGAAAAGACGGAACACGGCGAGAAATGGGTCGATGCCCGCGAATCCGACGATGCCGCTCGGGCGCGATGGGATCCAGAGTCGAAGAAAGGGGCTGGGGCGTAAGCTACGGTCGGTCCGTTCGCCCGCACCGCATGTGTCTAGGATTCTTCGCTTTCAACACCTGACAGCTTGGCCGGAAACGGCTCGCCGCGGCTCCGGTCAGGTAACTCCGCCGAAGATTCGTTCTCGCTACGACCCGTCCGCAGGCGCTTGAGCGACGCCAGCAAATCTACCTGAGCATCAGGAATGGCATAGTCCCAGCCGAACTTGCTCAATTGCAGGCTTTGGGCAATGCGCAGCGCCGGTTCCATGAACAGCACGGCGGCGGCTGGTTCGTAGCGGGTGTTGACGGTATCGAGGAAAAGCGTGAGCCAGCGGGCGAAGTGCTGGGGTTCGATGTCGCCGAGCGGGCGGTGCGCTTCCTGAACGTTGCCCCGATACGCCTTGGTTCCGAGCACCAGGCTGGACCAGAACGTCGTCATCTTCGCCAGATGCGCGTCCCAGCGTCCAGCCAGTTCGCGGGCGAAGATCGGGCCGAGCAGCGAGTCATCGTCGACACGTCGGTAGAATGCGTCGACCAATTGCCGGATATTGGCTTCGTCGGGTTCCATGGCGCGGACGAATGGCGTCGCTTGCGCGTTTGGCTCGATCACGGGTTCCGTCAAGGGGTCAATTAAAGGCTCAATCATGGGATACGATGACAGGATTCAGGTGTGAAATTAGTCCGGGTGGCAAAGCTGAGTGCGGCCATCCAATTGCCGAACGCGCGATTTCGACTCGCCGGATATTTGGAAAATGCCCTGTGCGGAGGGCATTTGACGGAAACTGAAGAAACAACGAACCTGTTGCGGACTAGCTTCCATAAAGCCAAGGCCGTCAGATGAGCCCAATAAATGGGACCATTAAATGGGGCCAATAAGTAGGATCAGCCAATAAGTAGGCCCAGTAAGTAGGGCCAATAAGCAGAATGGTGTTTCATTGACTTCCCGCTGACAGCTTCCCATGATAATCGACGTTTAATCGTGAAGCTGTTGGTGGCGGGAGCGGCGGCTTGCCGCATGGTTTGTAACGGTTGCCGCTGTTGTCTCGCAGCCGGGAACGCGGGTTAGGTCAGGCGCACGGGTCAGGCAGGTCGAGCGTTTACCCGGCCATTGATGCCGCCTGGAGTTGTGCCCATATACCCGTGCGATTGAAGCCTTTACTACGCAACGGACCGCGCGACCACGCGATCGATTCACGCGACTGATTACGCGAATACCCCATGAGACTGACCGATTACACCGATTATTCATTGCGCGTCATGCTCTATCTGGCCGTCCGGCCTGAGGGGCTGTCGACCATCCAGGAGATTTCCGATGCCTACGGGATTTCCAAAAATCATCTGATGAAAGTGGTGCAGCGGCTTGGGGAACTGGGCTGGGTAGAAACCGTACGCGGCCGTAACGGCGGTCTGAGGCTCGAAGCGCGTACGCCGCTGCTCACCATTGGTGAGGTCGTCCGCAAGACGGAGAACGATTTTTCGATAGTCGGTTGTTTCGCCGATGAAAGCGAGTCTCACCGGCATTGCGTGATCCAGTCCCACTGCCGTCTGCGAGGCGTGCTTGCCAAGGCGCGCGATGCGTTCCTCGAGGAACTCGACCGGCATACGGTCGGCGATCTGGCATCGCCGGCTGGTGAGCTCGCGGGGTTGCTCGGAATCGTGCGTTTCACGCCGGCGGCAGGCGTGGCGAACTGACCGACTCACACTTACCCCGCAAACCTGGCTAAACCGCCGCAACCGCGATCCGTTCACAATCGGTCCCGCGACGCACGCACCCGACATGCGCCAACATACGTTTTAGCTTCCGGCGCGCTGTTCTTCCCCATCACTAAGCGCCCCGACGTCGCCAGACGCATTAGTCACTGTTTACGCAGAAAAATGCGGTTTTTGGCCGCCCTAGCGCTTGAAAGTGCCGGATCACGCCTCATTTTGAACACATCCCGATTTGGAGGCCTCAATGAGAATCGACAAGCTAACCACGAAGTTCCAGGAAGCACTGGCCGACGCGCAAAGTCTCGCCGTCGGCAATGACAATCAATATATCGAACCGATCCACTTGCTTGCTGCGCTGATCGCGCAACAGGACGGTTCGGCGCGCTCGCTGCTGTCGCAGGCAGGTGTGCAGGTCCAGGCATTGCAAACCGCGCTCAAGGACGCCATGACGCGTCTGCCGCAAGTCCAGGGCACCGACGGCAATGTCCAGGTCAGCCGCGATCTCGCCGGCTTGCTCAACAGCGCCGACAAGGAGGCGCAAAAGCTCAATGACACTTTCGTCGCGAGCGAGATGTATCTGCTCGCCATCGCAGATGACAAGGGCGAAGCCGGCCGGCTTGCCAAGCAGCACGGCCTCACACGCAAAGCGCTCGAAGCCGCGATCAACACGGTGCGCGGCGGCGGTCAGGTGCATAGCCAGGACGCCGAGAGCCAGCGCGGCGCGCTGAAGAAATACACCGTCGATCTGACTGAGCGCGCGCGCGCCGGCAAGCTCGATCCGGTGATCGGCCGCGACGACGAAATTCGCCGTTCCATCCAGATCTTGCAACGCCGGACGAAGAACAATCCGGTGCTGATCGGCGAGCCGGGCGTGGGCAAGACCGCCATTGTGGAAGGTCTCGCACAGCGGATCGTGAACGGCGAGGTGCCGGAATCGCTCAAGAGCAAGCGCGTGTTGTCGCTCGACATGGCCGCGTTGCTGGCAGGCGCCAAGTATCGCGGGGAATTCGAGGAGCGGCTCAAGGCCGTGCTGAGCGATATTGCGAAGGACGAAGGCCAGACCATCGTTTTTATCGATGAAATCCATACCATGGTCGGCGCCGGCAAGGCCGAAGGCGCGATGGACGCGGGCAACATGCTGAAGCCGGCGCTCTCGCGCGGCGAGCTGCATTGCATCGGCGCGACTACGCTGGATGAATATCGGAAATACATCGAGAAAGATGCGGCGCTCGAGCGGCGCTTCCAGAAGGTTCTCGTCGATGAACCGTCGGTGGAAGCGACCATCGCAATCCTGCGCGGCTTGCAGGAAAAGTACGAGTTGCATCACGGCGTGGAGATCACCGATCCGGCGATTGTCGCGGCGGCGGAATTGTCGCATCGCTATATCACGGACCGTTTTCTCCCCGACAAGGCCATCGATCTGATCGACGAAGCCGCGTCGAAGATCAAGATGGAAATCGATTCGAAGCCCGAAGAAATGGACCGGCTCGATCGCCGCCTGATCCAGTTGAAGATCGAGCGCGAAGCTGTCAAGAAGGAAAAAGACGAGGCCTCGCAGAAGCGGTTGCAGTTGATCGAGGAGGAAATCGAGCGGCTCGATCGCGAGTATTCCGACCTCGAGGAAATCTGGATGGCCGAGAAAGCCGCCGTGCAGGGTAGCGCGACGCTGAAAGAAGAGATCGAGAAAGTGCGCGCGGATATCGTGCGGTTGCAGCGTGAAGGCAAGCTCGAGAAGGTCGCCGAATTGCAGTACGGCAGGCTGCCCGAACTCGAGTCGCAACTGAAGCAGGTTACGCAGGCCGAGACCGCGGAGCAGAGCAATCCGACGCGGCCAAGGCTTTTGCGCACGCAAGTCGGGGCCGAGGAAATCGCGGAAGTGGTGTCGCGTTCTACTGGCATTCCGGTGTCGCGGATGATGCAGGGCGAGCGTGAGAAGCTGTTGCAGATCGAAGCCAAGTTGCATGACCGCGTGGTCGGTCAGGACGAAGCGATCGGCGCGGTGGCCGACGCCATTCGCCGTTCGCGGGCCGGCTTGTCGGACCCGAACCGTCCGTATGGTTCGTTCCTGTTCCTCGGGCCGACGGGCGTGGGCAAGACCGAGTTGTGCAAGGCGCTCGCAGCGTTCCTGTTCGACTCGGAGGATCACATGATCCGTATCGACATGAGCGAGTTCATGGAGAAACACAGTGTCGCGCGGTTGATCGGCGCGCCGCCGGGTTATGTCGGTTATGAGGAAGGCGGTTACCTGACCGAGTTGGTGCGCCGGAAGCCTTACAGCGTGATCCTGCTCGACGAAATCGAGAAGGCGCACCCGGACGTGTTCAACGTGCTGCTGCAAGTGCTCGACGACGGTCGTATGACCGACGGGCAAGGGCGCACCGTGGACTTCAAGAACACGGTGATCGTGATGACGTCGAACCTGGGATCGCACGTGATCCAGTCGATGGTCGGCGAACCGCATGAAGCGGTGAAGGATGCCGTCTGGGAGGAAGTCAAGCTGCACTTCCGGCCCGAATTCCTGAACCGTATCGACGATGTCGTGGTGTTTCATTCGCTCGACCGCGCCAACATTCAGTCGATCGCGAAGATCCAGTTGCAGCGGCTGCGTGAACGGCTGGCGAAGCTGGAAATGGAACTCGATGTCTCGGATGCGGCGCTCGAGCAGATCGGCAAGGTGGGTTACGACCCGGTGTTCGGTGCCCGGCCGTTGAAGCGCGCGATCCAGCAGGAAATCGAAAATCCTGTCGCGAAGCTGATTCTGGCCGGCAAGTTCGGACCGAAGGACGTGATTCCCGTCAATATCCGCGAAGGCGAGTTCGTGTTCGATCGCGTCGTGCATTAAGACGCTTGCCGGGTTTAACCCGGTTTCACCCAAAAAAAGGGGCAACGGATCACTCCGCTGCCCCTTTTTGCTATTGCAGAAAAGCAGGACGAAAAACGCTTACGCCTTCGGTTCTTCGCTCTTGCCGAACATGCCTGCCAGAGCACCAAGACCGCCGAGCGAACCCAGCAAGCTGCCCACGTCCAGCTTGCCGTCCGCCGGCACTTGGCCGTCCGGCGTCGCGTGGTTCACGAGATGCGGCAGCACCGTAGCCAGCATGCCGGACACCTGGTCGCCCGAAAGACCCGCTTTCTGCGCGATCTGGCTGACAGCGTCCGAGCCGAGCACGTTGGTCACGGTGTCTGAGCTGATTGGCTTGTTTTCACCGGTGCCGACCCACGACGAGACGATGTCGCCCGCGCCGTTCTCGTGAAAACGCTGAATCAGGCCGTTCAGGCCGCCCGGCTGGTTATTGACGAACTCCATCGCAGCGGCGATGAGGCCGGACTGCGCGCCGCCGCCTTGAGACGAATTGCCGAAGGAGGAGGCGAGGGTATCGAGTAGGCTCATGGCTGTCTCACTTGAAAACGATGCTGGTTAGATGCCGTCCCGCGTCATGCTGGTTTGCCTTTGCCGGACGGAAAACATGCCGTCCCGTGAGGAACGGCAGTGTTTCTGCTGCAAAGCGACCGCGGCGCTTGAATCCGAGCTGCGCGTAAATGGCCATTCCACGCTCGAGATTCAGTGCCGTAGTGCGTCGCCGTCCTCAGGTTGCTGCCGCGTCGCTCGCGGCTTTCTTTTTCTTGGATTTCTTCGATGCCTTGGCGCCGCTCGCACCCGACGCGGCATCGGCCGTCGCCGTGGTCGCGGCGCTGGAACTTGCTGCCGCGCTGGCCTTGGCTTTCTTACCCTTCTTGCCTGTTGTTGCCGATGCCGCGTCCGGCGTCATCGCTGGCGCCGTAGCCGTGGCCGCGGCAGGCGGCGTGGCGGCGGTCGCGGCCGTCGACGGTTTCATTGTCGATTTCGCGGGCGCTGCGCTTGTCGCGGCCGGCGTCTTGCTGGCCTTCGTGCCGGTCGGCGGCGCGGATGAGCCGCCGATGGTCAGCCCGGCCTGCTCCAGGTTCGTCACGGACTTCGTGCCAAGTCCTTTCACGCGATTGGCGAGATCG